>Ga0070731_10001151_pt1 | contig 28747 bp, 30 predicted proteins | sample Coa_R1_2_FD_66448 | JGI IMG/M metagenome (GOLD analysis project Ga0070731, IMG submission 66448) | Surface soil microbial communities from Centralia Pennsylvania, which are recovering from an underground coalmine fire - Coalmine... | ecosystem: Environmental > Terrestrial > Soil > Unclassified ... | reverse complement strand
CTGGCGATCCCTCAGCCGTCCGGCACGGTCACGCTAGGTCGCCCTTCGTCGAGCGCTTAGCCATACCATCAAGGAGTGAGGGAACCCGTCCGTAGGCCACCGTTATGGGAGGCCGTGCTCGAGCGTCTCCGTGAAGCGATCTTGAGCGGCGCTTTGCCGCCCGGGTCGAAGCTTGTCGAGGCGGACCTGGCAGATCGTTTCGGAACGAGCCGCGGTCCAATCCGGGAAGCGGTGCGTGAGCTGGTCCGCGAAGGACTAATCGTCGAGTTCGATCGCCGCGGCAACGTGGTGTCGACGCTTGACGCCCGCGACTTGGCGGAAGTCTACGGTGTGCGCGAGGCGCTCGAGACCTCAGCGGCGGAATTAGTGATCGAGCGCGCCGACGATGCGTCGCTCGCGCAGCTGGATACCTGTCTTAAGGCGTTCGAAACGAGTGGAGGCGACTTCCTCGAGCGAAGTGTTCACGATCTTGCTTTCCACCGTTCTGTGGTCGCACTTACGGGCAACAAGAGGATGGCGGCTATCAACGAGCAGATGCTGACGCAGACGGCTCTCCTACTCAGGACCGCCGCCGCGGCAAGTCCAACTCTTCAGAGTGGCATTCGCCCATCTGCGCACCGCGACATTCTTGCCGCCCTTAAGCAACACGACGCGGAGGGGGCCCGCGCGGCGATCGCAGCCCACTACCGCTATGCGGAAGAACGCCTCTTTCCAGGCCTCGCCCAATAATGTAAACTGTTAACAATGGCGATCCGCGCTGACCTCGGCAGACGCGTTGAACTCGTCTCGATGGATCCGCGATGCGGCGGGATCTCCGTCGGTCTTTACCGTCGAGAAACCTCGGAAGGGCCGGTCGGTGTCGTCCACAGTTACAGCAACCGAGCGGGTACGACAGAGCGTCTTGCCTTCATCAGGAACGCGCTCGGCGTGCTCGGGGGTTTGGAGGTCGTTGACGGGGATCCGGACGGTGCGGTCAGGCTTCTATGCGGGGCGTGGCACAACGCTGCGTTGAAGCGGCTATTCCTCGATTGTTTCCGGGTCGATCCTGATCTGCCGCTGGAGCCGAGGCCCCTGGAGTCAAATGACACACGAAGTACTCAGGTCACCCGTCTTCGCTCGTTGGGAGGAGGCGCCTACCGGGTCGAATCGACGGGCGGGGAGGAGGGAGAGGCGAACCGCGCTGAGCCAATCGCGCGTGCGCTCGTGCGCCTCGTCGAACTCGAACGTATCGACGAGACCTGCGTCGCCTTTCGGTGCGGTGCGGCACACGATGAGCTGATGGGGCTCATGCTCGTGCGGGCGCAGAACCTGCGCGCAGCCTTGCGAGAAGATGAGCTGACAGCGAGTCGAGGTGTCCTGTCCGCTCCAAGCGGTCAACAATGAGCACGGAGGCAATGACCAGTCGCGAACGAGTTCTTGCTGCCCTTCGGCGCGAGCCCGTCGATCGCACCCCGCTCGTCAACCCGACATCGGTGGCGACCGTAGAGCTAATGGACCTCGTCGATGCACCGTTCCCGGACGCGAACCGAGACCCAACGGCTATGGCGCGACTGGCGTCAACCGGCCACACCGAGCTCGGTTTCGACTCGATCATGCCAGTCTTCTCGATCATCCAGGAATCGTCCGCGATCGGCTGCAAGATCCAGTGGGAACAGAAAGACAACTGGCCCACGGTCAAGATGACCGAGCCGATCTTCGAGAAGCCCGAGGACGTCAGAATCGCAGACGACTGGATGGCCCATCCAGACACGCAGTGTGTTCTCGACGCGATCAGAATCCTTCGTAAGGACTTTCCGGACGTCGCGATCATCGGCAAGACGATGGGGCCGTGGTCGCTGGGTTACCACACGTTCGGTGTCGAGAGGTTTCTGCTCATGTCACTTGATGATGAGGCGGGGACCCGAGAAATCCTCACAAAGTTGAAGCGGGTGACAATCGAGTTCGGCAAGGCGCAAGCCGAAGCGGGCGCGGACGCCGTCACACTTCCGGATCACGCGACGGGCGACCTCGTCTCCGGTGAGTACTACAAGCGCTACCTGCAGGAGATGCACCAAGAGTTCGCTGAGGAGATCCCTATCCCAATCATCCTGCACATCTGCGGAAGAACCGTCGACCGCATGCCCTACATCGCGGAAACAGGGATGGCTGCTTTCCATTTTGACTCAAAGAACACGCCTGAAGAGTCAATGGAGGCGATGAGCGACCGCGTCAGCCTGGTCGGAAACGTCAACAACCCCACAACGCTTTACTCCAAGGGACCCGATGAAGTCAAGGATGAAGCCCTGCGCAACCTGAAGGCCGGGGTTCAGATGGTCGGCCCCGAGTGCGCGATTCCGTTACAGACGCCCATCGAAAACCTTCAGGCGATCCGTGGCGCTGTTATCGACTTCCACGGCCTCAACTGAACCGAAGGGTCGAAGGGACTCAGCATGCCTGGGCTGAACGACATCGCGAACGACTTCATTCGCTCGGAAATCGAAGAGTTTGTCGAGCGCCCGGACGAAGTCGAGCGCATGACCAATCTCTTTTCGAGCGCGAGTCCCGCACTTCAAGACCTTGCTGCCGCTCTGATTGATGGAGACGACGCTCAGGTCGACGCGTTAACTAAGGCTCAGCTCGATGACGGGGTCGCCGCATTGGAGATCATGGACGACGGGCTCATCGCTGGAATGGCGCTCGTCGGGATCAAGTTCCGTGACAACTTCATCTTTGTCCCCGAGGTGCTCGCCTGTGCTCGAGCGATGAAGGCGGGGATGGTCCACATAGAGCCGATCCTCTCGGCTTCGGGTGTCAAGCCCATCGGCAAGGTCCTCATGGGAACCGTCAGAGGCGATCTCCACGACATCGGCAAGAACCTTGTCATCATGATGCTCCGCGGAGCCGGCTTCGAGGTCGTCGACCTTGGTGTCGACGTTTCGCCAGATGACTTTATCGAGGGCATTGAGACGCACAGCCCGTCCGTCGTCGGCATGTCGGCACTGCTTACGACCACCATGCCAAACATGGGAAAGACGATCGACGCCTTCGTTGATGAAGGCGTACGCGATCGCGTGAAAGTGATGCTGGGTGGCGCCCCCGTGACGCAGGAGTTCGCCGAGGACATGGGTGCCGACGGCTACGGCAAAGACGCGATGGCGGCCGTAACACTCGCCAAGGATCTAATTGGTGCCGGGGCAGCCGGCTGACCCGTCTCCTGTCGATCCTGCCGCATGGCAGCAGCGCCTTGATCGAATGACCGAACTCTTCGGCTCGATGATCGAAACGGCGACATTACAGGCGACTCACCGTTGCCCCTACAAGAATCGCTTCGACCAATGCACAGCACAGTTCGGCTGTCGAAACCAGCGCAAGCCACGCACGGCGGGCGAGCTCAAGGTGTGTGGCGGCGACGACAAGCTCGACTATCGCGACGCATGGGAGACAGGTGCCGCCTGACCCTCCACGGACACTATTCGACCTTGCTGACGCAGCCGCGCTGCGCGTGCCTACGTCATGCCGGCGCAACGGGCGGTGCCGCGAATGCATCGTCGAGGTTCGATCGGGTGACCAGCATCTCGGCGCTTGCACTGAGGCGGAGTCGTTCTTAGAGCCGCCGTTCCGGCTCGCATGCCAGGCTCAACTGATCGACGGGGGCGACGTCGACTTCGACATCGTCCGTCGCCGGCTCAGAATCACCATGCCATCACGAACAAGCTTACGCAGGCGTCCCGATCCGCCAGTTCACGAAATCAATGGTGTCATCCACTGCGGCAACGAGCCGATCGAACCGATGCACGGAGGGATGTATGGGCTCGCCGTTGACGTCGGAACAACGACCATTGTCCTCGAGCTGGTCAATCTGGTCAGCGGCAGGTCGGCCGCGATCGCAGCCGTGGAGAACCCACAAAGATTTGGCGGCAGCGATGTGATGAACCGGATTAGCTACGACGGCTTACACCCTGGAGAGTTACGGCAAGCGGCACGGCGCGCAATCAACAGTGAGCTTCGGGACATCTACGCGCAGACAGGCATCTCGAGGCGAGAGGTCTATGAGATCGTGGTCGTTGGGAACGCAACGATGCGCGACCTCTTCTTCGGTCTCGATGTCACATCGATCGGCGAGCGTCCATACAAATCAATCAGTGAGCTCGAGTTACTCGACGGGCGCCGAACGTCGACTGAACTTTCTTGTCGAGCTTGGGAAGTCGGGTTGAAAGTTCATCCGAAGGCGCGTGTCTGGAGTCCCCCGTTGATCGCAAGCCATGTGGGGTCGGATGTCGCGGCAGACCTCGTGGCGACCGGCTTCGGGAGCAGCGGCGAGATCGAGATGTTGGTCGACGTCGGAACAAACACGGAGGTCGTGATCACAGACGGTCGACGAACAGTTGCCGCAAGCTGCCCAGCCGGCCCGGCGTTCGAGGGCGGGGGCATCGCATTCGGCATGCAGGCATCCGCTGGCGCAATCGAGTCAATTCAATTGCGGGAAGGCCGGTTCGAGTGGCGGACGATTGAGGACGAACCTCCGACGGGACTTTGCGGCTCAGGTCTCATCGATCTCGTCGCAGAGCTCCGACGCTCTGGCCGAATGAGCGCAAAGGGGGTCTTCCCGGACCGAGCTCAGTCGATCGAGGTCGTGTCGGGCCGAGGGATCACGTTTTCGCGCGCAGACGCTTCCGCACTCGCTCAAGCGAAAGCTGCCAACACTGTTGGCCAGTGGATCCTTCTAAGGGTTTTGGGCGTCGATCCCTCTAACGTCAGGCGCCTCTACCTTGCGGGCGGGTTCGCGTCTTACGTCAATATCGAGAACGCGATCGCCGTCGGGTTTCTTGCGCCGGTCGACCCTGCGCGAGTCATCAAAGTGGGCAATGGGGCGCTGCGCGGCGCCCGCGAACTGCTTCTCTCGGCGTCGGCGCGTGCAGGACTCGACTCCCTGATCCGCACTATCGAGCACATCGAACTCGAGACGACGCAAGACTTCTTCGAACTGTTTGTCGACGGTTGCCAGTTCAAGCCCCTCCCCGCCGCGATCGTCGCCCACCATGGTCGAGTCGCCGTCTGAATCAGCTCTACCCCAAAGCTGGCAGAAGCCGAAGCCGCTTCTGCGCACGCTGCTCGATAGCCCGAACCCCTTCGTAAAAGCGGCTGAGCTGGTCACTACGCGCGGTCTGGTCACGAAGACGAAGGCACGGCGCATCCTCTCGCTTGCACGAGAACTTGCGGACCATCCAGGAATCGACGTTCTCTCGATCACCGACAACCCCGGTGGTCACGCGATGCTCGCCGCGGACACGCTCGGTACGGATCTGATCCACCGTGGGCAGGAGGTGATCATTCATATCGCCTGCAAGGACTGGAATCGCAACGCGCTCGAGAGTCGAGGCTGGAAGCTTGCTTCCGAAGGATTCCACAACGTGCTCGCTCTATCCGGCGACTATCCCGCGTCCGGCTATCGAGGCGCGGCCGCGCCAGTCTTCGACATCGACTCGGTCGGCCTGTTGCGCATGTACTCGGATATGAACCTGGGTCTGGGCGAGTCGCATCTCGGACAGACCGACTTGTTCCTCGGATGCGTCGTGTCGAACCACAAACGCTACGAGAGTGAGGTTATCCCGCAATACCTCAAACTCCGTAAGAAGATCGAGAACGGTGCCCGGTTCACGATTAACCAGATCGGCTACGACGCGCGCAAAGACGACGAGCTTCTCCGCTGGATGGAGCTGAACGAACTGCGCATTCCCGTGCTTGCAAACGTCTACGTGCTGACTCCTCGTGCCGCGCAGGTCTTCAACTCAGGCCGGATTCCGGGAGTTGTCGTCACCGACGAGTTTCTGGCATGGGCCAAAGACCGTGACCGCGCGTTCTTTCTCGACCTCGCTGCAAAGCAGATCGCCATCGCTCGTGGAAACGGCTTCGCCGGTGTCTATATCGGCGGTCACTTACAGGCGGAGGAGTACGAGCAACTATTCCGCACGGCGGACTCGTTTGCGCCAGACGACTGGCGAGAGTTCGCGAAGGAGATCCAGTTCCCGTTGCAGGACGAGTTCTACTTCTTTGAGCGTGATCCGGAAACGGGCCTTTCAGCTGTGGATCGGGCTCCCCGGAAGCGCGGGCACGCTACCCTTCGCTATCGCGCAGGCCGCAAGCTGCACGGCCTCGCGTTCGAGCCCGGTGCGCCTCTCTTCGGCGCTGGCCGCGCCGTTTACTCGGCCGTGGAACGCGGGCCTCGCCCGCTCGGGAAGTCGCTCCACGTTCTCGAGCAAGCGATCAAGGTGTCGATGTTCAGCTGCCGCGATTGCGGCGACTGTTCTCTGCCAGACATCGCCTATCTCTGTCCTGAGTCACAGTGCGTCAAGAACCAGCGCAATGGCCCCTGCGGGGGGACCCGCGACGGCAAATGCGAGGTGGGAGATAAAGATTGCATCTGGGCCCTCGCCTACGACCGTCTGAAGTTCTATGGCGAGGAGGACGCGATGCTCGGGGAGGCGGCCGTGATCAAGGACAACAGCCTTCGGGGTACGAGCGCTTGGGCGAATACGTTCCTCGGACGGGATCACCATTCCAAGGAGGCGAGTTCGTGACCGCAACCTTCACGGTCATTGGCGAGAACATCCACACGACACGGGTTATTCGCGTCTCCTCGCCGCGCGTTGTGGACGTTCCGATCCCAGCCATCGCTTTCACCGATCTCGAAGGTGGGCAGCGAGTCCTTCCGATCCCGGAGGAGGAGCTTCGAGCGCAGGACTTCCTCGAGGGGCGGGTGAAGCACGTGCGTTGTGCCGTACGGCTCTCTCTGCAAGGAGACCCGACGGGCGATGCCTACCTCGCAAAGATGGCCGTCGACCAGATCAATGCCGGGGCGTCATTCCTCGACGTTAACGTCGACGAGTACTCCTACAAGTTACCCGAGCAGATCCGTGCGATGGAACATCTCGTCGGTCTGCTCCTGCGCAACTGCGCGGTCCCTCTTTCGATCGACTCCTCGAACCATGAGATCCTCGAAGCCGGGATTCGAGCCGCGTCCGGACACCCGGCCGGCCCACCCATGCTCAACTCCGCTTCACTCGAGCGTATCGGTGCACTCGAACTTGCGATCCAGGCAGGGGGCCCAGTCATCGTGACCGCCGCGGGAGACTCCGGCATGCCAACTGGTCCGCAAGAGCGTGTTGAAAACGCTTCTCGGATGATCGACGCGGCTGCGAACAAGGGAATCGCCCTCAACCGTATCTACGTCGATCCACTGATGTTTCCAATCTCCGTCGACGGTGCCTTCGGCCATCACGTGCTCGACGCGATCCGCATGCTCCGACAGCGCTTCGGCTCCCAGATCCACATCACCGGCGGAATGAGCAACGTCAGCTTCGGACTTCCGCACAGACGGCTCATCAACGATGTGTTTCTTGTTCTTGCCATCGAAGCTGGTGCTGACAGTGGCATTGTCGATCCTCTCCAGACCCGCATCGCCCAGGTGGAGCGGCTGGATCGCGAGTCCCTTGGTTTCAAGTTGGCCTTGGATGTTCTGACAGGAGCCGACCGGCATTGCCGTGCCTACATCAAGGCTGCCCGTTCCGGGGCGTTCGAGACACCGCCGCCGGTGTCAACACGGACTGCGTGACATGGCCCGCTATCGCATTCTCAAATGGCGCGACATCCCAGCCCAGCTCAAGGTCTACGGTGACGAGGGCCGACCCAGGTCGGTGCAGCTCGACAACTGGTTCATTACTGAAATCGATCGTGTCGCCATGCGCGAGGGCGTCGTCGGCACCGACGAGTACCTCCAACAATTCCGGTGGTCACCTGACATCGACCGGCCGGGCTCGGTCGATGAGGTGGCACGTGCGGTCGCGGCGGAACTCGCAGCCGAATGGATTCCGGGAAAGACCGAGACATGAGCGCGACCGTGCTCGTCACCGACTACGCCTGGCCGTCGCTCGACATAGAGCGCCAGATCCTCGCCGGCATCGACGCGGAACTCCTCGTGGCTGAGAAGGGAGACGAGGAAGAGCTCGTCGCGCTAGCCCCGCGCGCAGATGCGATCCTCACGAACTGGAAGAAGGTGCCGGCCGCCGCACTCGACGCGGCTGAAAGGTGTCGGGTGGTGTCACGGTACGGCGTGGGCGTGGACAACATCCCTGTTGAACACGCCACCGGGCTCGGGATCGTCGTAACGAACGTCCCAGACTTCTGCCTCGACGAGGTGTCCGACCACGCCATGGCGCTCTTGCTCGCCTGCGCGCGGCGAATACCCAAACTCGAGGCGGCAACCAAATCTGGGATTTGGAGTGTCGGGTTGGCTTACGGAATGTCCCGGTTGCGAGGTCAGACGCTTGGCCTCGTCGGCTTCGGCAACATCGCCCGGGTCCTTGCCCCGAAGGCAGCAGCGTTTGGCCTGAAGGTGATCGCATATACACCTCGCGGGACCTCGTCGACCGACACGGCCGTGGAGCGTACGAACCATCTCGAACAGCTCTTGTCCGTTTCCGACTTTGTCTCCCTGCATGCGCCGTCAACGCCCAGCACACGCGGGCTTATCGGCCGGGCCGAGTTGCGAGCAATGAAGCCGACCGCGTACCTGATAAACACCGCACGCGGCGCTCTAATCGATGACGAAGCCTTGTTAGAGGCGATAAACGAGGGTTGGATTGCGGGGGCGGCACTCGACGTGTTGGCAGTCGAGCCTCCGGCTCCGGGAAACCAGCTCATGCAGCTCGAGAACGTGCTCGTCACCCCGCACGTGGCGTTCTACTCCGAACAAGCAATCCAGGAGCTGCAAGAAAAGGCTGCCCGCAACGTGATGACCGTCCTTCGCGGAGATGTGCCTGCGAGCGTCGTCAACCGCACGGTCCTGCAGCAACCCAATCGCCTCTCAAGCCCTGTCTAACGAGAGTTCGATCGGTAGGCGGACTACGCCTTCAACTCGGGCGGTCGGACGACGGGGTTGCTGAGAGTCCCGACGCGTTCGATCTCGACGGCGACGATGTCGCCGTCCTGCAAGAAGCGTTGGGGTGTTCGGGCCCAACCGACGCCCGCCGGGGTGCCCGTCGCAATCACATCGCCAATCTCGAGAGTGATGCTGCGCGACGCGTGGGCGATGATCTCGGCCACACCGAAGATCATGTCGCGCGTCGACCCGTCCTGCATCATCTCGCCATTCACGAAACAGCGAACTCGCAGGTCCTGCGGATCGCCAACCTGCTCGGGTGGGATCAATCGTGGACCCACAGGACAAAAGGTGTCGAACGACTTCCCTCGCGTCCACTGTCGGTCGGCGAACTGCACATCCCGTGCTGACACGTCGTTCAGGCAGAGATACCCCGCAACGTGCTCAAGTGCCTGACCTTCACTGATCCTGCGACCACCGCGGCCGACAACGACTCCTAACTCCGCCTCGTAATCAACCTCGTTGGACGTGTCGGGTAGCTCGATGGCCCGTCCGTCCCCTATGAGCGCGCTGGGCCACTTCGCGAACAGCAGCGGAGCGCTCGGCAGCTCGAGCCCGGACTCCTTTGCGTGATCGCGGTAGTTCAGGCCGACGCAGATGATCTTCCCGGGCCGAGGGATCGGCAGTCCGTCGGGTTCAGCGACGCGCCGCGTTGACATCGACAGGGCCGGATGTAAGGATCAAGACCGGGAACGTTACCAGTCTTGTGAGACCATGGACTATCCGATGACCGGACACGTAGCGGTGGTCAGTGGCGGGGCGCGCGGGATCGGGCGCGCAATCAGTGAGCGGCTCCTTGATGAAGGCGTTCTCGTCGTGATCGCAGACATTCGTGGCGAACTCGCTGCGAACACGGCACGGGAGCTTGGCGAGCGCGGGACCGTCTCGAGTCGACAGCTCGATGTCCGCGACTGGGGGGCAGTCCATCGACTCTTCGAGGATGTCGCCGAGGAGCACGGACATATCGACATATGTGTCACGTCCGCCGGGATCCAGGAAGCGGGGCCGTCCCTCGAGATGGAGGAGCCGCGTTGGCGTGATGTGCTCGACGTTAACCTCGGAGGGGTCTTCGTCTGCTGCCAAGCAGCCGGCAGGCAGATGGTTGCGCAGGGGAGAGGCTCGATCATCAACATCGCCTCTGCCGCAGGCGTTCTCGGTCTGCCCGGCCGCGCCCCCTACTGCGCTGCGAAAGCAGGCGTCTCCTCGTTGACCAGAGTCCTCGCGACCGAGTGGGCCGAAGCAGGTGTACGAGTCAACGCGATCGGTCCGGGTTGGGTCATGACCGATCTCGTTCGTGAAGCTATCCAGATCGGTCGCCTCAATGAGGACGAGATCCGACGAAAGACACCACTACGGAGGCTCGCAACGGCGGCGGAAATCGCCGAAGTCGCGCTCTTCCTCGCATCTGACGCTTCGTCCTATATCACTGGCCAAACGATCTATCCCGACGGAGGCTTCACCTCTTCGGGTGCGTGAAGATGGCTGAGCCAATCGCGACGGATGCCGCAAGAAGGTTTGACCTATCTGGTCTCGCCGTTCTCGTCACCGGCGCCGCACATGGGCTCGGCCTTGCGATTGCCTCGGCGTTCGCCGGCGCCGGAGCAAAACTTGCGGTCGCCGACCTCGACGAGCCGGCATTGCGCGACTCAGCTCGAACGATCGGCGACACGACGGTTGTTGCGCCCCTCGATGTTCGGGACAGCGACGCAGTCGACGATGTCGTGCGGCGGGCCGCGAGCAAACTGGGCGGACTCGACATTCTCGTCAACGATGCCGCCATCTATCCGACATCGAGCTTCGATGCGATGCGACCCGACGACTTCGCGGCGGTGCTTGACGTGAATGTCAGCGGATACGCACGCCTCGCTCGTTCAGCCCTGCCGTTCCTGCTGGCAAGCCCTCAGGCGCGAATCATCAACATGGCCTCGATCACCTACTTCCTCGGGATACCACCTGGGCTGTCGGCCTACATCACGAGCAAAGGAGGCGTGATCGGCCTGACCCACGCACTCGCCCGGGAGCTCGGCCCGCACGGAATCACCGTCAACGCAATCGCGCCTGGCGCCTTCCCAACCCGCGCCGAAGAGATCATCGAAGACCGAGACGCGTATGACCAACAGATCCTCGAAAGCCAATGCATCAAGCGAAGAGGAGACGTGTCGGACATCGCTGGCGCCGCGCTCTTCCTTGCGAGCGACGCCGCCTCATTTATCACCGGGCAGACGCTGATCGTCGATGGCGGCTGGGTCTTTTCATGAGAGAGGAGCGGCGAAATTGAGCAGCACACGCGACGCTCGCATGCGCTTCGTCGGGCATCAACAGCAGCTCGGCGGAGTTAGGCTGGTCCAACTCGAAGACGGGTCCGAACGTGGTGTCCGTGCCCTTGAGTTTCGAACGACCACCGGACTCGAGTTCGCATCCATTGTCGACCGAGCTTTCGACATCGGCTGGTGCCGCTTCCAAGGGAGATCGATCGCCTGGCACTCACCGACGGGCTTCGCCGCACCCTGGTACCGCGAAAGTCAGGGGCTCGGATTCCTCCGAACCTTTCCCGGCGGCCTTTTCGTCACCTGCGGGCTCGATCACATCCTCTTCCCCGAAACAGACCCGCACGACACGTACAACTACCCGGGACGACAAGAGACGGAGTACGGGCTGCACGGCCGTATCTCAAGCACCCCGGGGCGGATCGTCGGGTATGGCGAAGAGTGGGGCGCCGACGGTTGCACCCTCTTCGTGGAAGGAGAAGCGCGCCAGGTCGGGGCGCTAGCGGAAAACCTGCTCCTGCGGCGACGCATCGAAGTTGACCTAGACGGCAGGACGATCCGTTGGCGTGACGAGGTGGTTAACGAAGGCCACTATCGAACCCCCCACATGATGCTCTACCACATCAATCTCGGGGCTCCCCTGTTAGACGAAAGCTCGGAGCTGCTTGCTCCAATAGCCGCCGTTCTGTTCGCCACGCCGACAGCGACGGGCGGCGAGGACGAACATCTGCGTTTTGCGGGGCCGCAGGCGGGTTTTCTCGAGCAGGCGTTCTCTCACGACCTTGTAGCGGGGAGCGGCGGACGGTGCACGGTCGCCCTGATGAATCACGCGGACGACGCTCACCCGTGGGGTATAGCGCTCCGATTTGACAAGAGCCGATTCCCGTTCTTCTTTCAATGGCGCTACCTCGACGAAGGAACCTATGTCCTCGGTCTCGAGCCGTCGACAAATGGGATCACCGGTCGCCAGGGAGCTCGCGGAGCCGGAGAGCTGCTTCAACTCGAACCCGGCGAGGCACGAGTTTACGAGCAGGAAATCGAGATCATCGTGGGGGCGGATGAACGCGACCGTGTCAAGCTCGAGATCCAGCAAACAAGTGCACAGGTCGAAGCATGAACCGCGTTGATCCGCTTTCTGCCTTCTCGACCCCGATCGACGCGCCGCTCTTGCCGCGGTTCCCAATGCGCTTTCGCGATGTCCTCATCGTCACAGCGCGCTACCGCACCGATGCCGACGCGGCGCGTGCACTCGTTCCGCCGCCGCTGGAGCCACTAAACGACACCACGATCATCCACGTCTACCGAATGAACGACACCGATGGTTTCGGGGCCTACCACGAGTCCGCTGTGCAGATCCCGTGCAGTTACCCGGCGACCGGCGAACGCGGGGTCTATTCGCCTTACCTCTTCCTTGACAACGATGGGGCGATCTCGGCCGGCCGCGAGATATACGGCCAACCCAAGAAGTACGGCCGCCCAGTCATCGATATTCGTCAGGACCTCGTCGTGGCCGGCGTCACCCGAAACGACATTGACGTGGTTACGCTCACGATGCCGTACAAGATCGAGGCACTCAGGACCGAAGAGTTGTTCGCGCGGCTGGAGGTTGTCACCAACTTCAATCTCAAGATCGTGCCGGCGGTAGACGGTGGAGAGAGCATCCGACAGCTCACGGCGCGCGACCTACTCGACGTTCACGTGTCAGAAGCCTGGACGGGGCCCGCAACGGTGGAGCTTCGCCCGAACGCTCAGGCGCCCGTCCACCGGCTGCCGGTGCGTGAGATGCTCGACGGGTTCCTCTGGCGTTGTGACTTCACGCTTGATTACGGACGAGTGCTTCACGACTACTCGGAGGTCAAAGCGGGAGACACAACGGCCACGGCCACATTCGCGCAGTCGGATGGTGCTCTCGCCGAGCAATCGACATGACGACTGTCGTCCTCGCGGATTCAGACTTCGCTGATACTGAGCTCGAGCGTCAAGAGCTCGCGGACGCGGACGTACAGCTCGTCCTTTCGTCGGGGTCCACGGTTGACGCCATCGCAGGTGCCGCTCCCGACGCTGAAGGTCTACTCGTCCAGTGGGCCCCGGTTGGAGCGGCCTTGTTTGATCGTTTGGCGCGTTTGCGGGTGGTTGGGCGGTACGGAACTGGTGTCGACACGATCGACGTCGACGAGGCGACGCGCCGCGGAATCGCGGTCGTCAACTCTGGTCACTACGCCACTGACGAGGTAGCGGCGCATGCAATCGCGTTGATTCTCGCGCTCGTGCGGCGAGTCTGCGCGCTTGATCGCTCGGTCAGAGAGGGTCGGTGGGAGCCTCTCGAGCACTCCGCGGGGATCCGTCGGCTATCAGCGATGCGCGCGGGCGTAATCGGTCTCGGGCATATCGGAGCGCGGGTCGCAAGCCACTTGCAGCACCTCGGCTTCAGCGTAATCGGCTACGACCCAATGCCAACCACGGCTTCTGTCGACCAAGCTGCAACTCTTACGGAACTACTCTCGAACAGCGACGTCGTAACCGTGCATGTGCCTCTAACTGACTCGACGGCTCACTTGATAGATGCGGCCGAACTCGGGTGCATGCCGAGCCATGCACTGCTCGTGAACACATCACGTGGCGGAGTTGTCAGCGAACCCGCGCTGATCAGCGCGCTCGAGGAGGGTCGCCTGTCAGGAGCAGCCCTCGACGTCTTCGAGCTCGAACCACTCGATAGCTCGAGCCCGCTGCGAGCAATGACCAACGTCATCCTGACGCCCCACGTCGCCTACTACTCGGTCGAAGCGCTCGAGGAGGCTCGCAGAAGAACTGTTCGAGGTGTCCTCGCGGTCCTCCGAGGAGCATCACCTGAGGAACTGGTCAACGACCCGACGCTGGCTGCGCGCGCGGCAGGTCGGTAGGCCGGGCCTGCTTGACAATTCAAAACTCGCGAAAATAGACTCGGAAACTGGGAACGTTACCAAGGTGTCGGCGAAGATCCCAAGCGCCAGTCAGTCGGAACCGCTAGGCGGGAGTGGTCAGGCCTGGCCCTGGCCGAGCGACTCTCGCGACTTCAGCGGCGGCGGCGGTCGCTTCGGCACGTGGGCGATCGACGAGTTTGGGCTGCCCGTCTACCGGTACGAGCTGGATCAACACACCGACCCCCTGGGGACCTGGAACACACGTCTGCGGGCAGCGGATGGCGGCGCGTTCCAGTACCGGGGGCAACCCGGCCTCAAGCTCGAAGAGGCCGCAGAGGCCCTGCTGACGCTCGGCGGGGAGCCAACGGACGAGTCAACGCTGCACTGGCATCAGATCGGCAACGATCGCATCATCGCGGTTACCACCAATGAGGGCTGGACACAGCTCTACTCACACGAGTATGGGCCTCGTTGGATCAACATGTATCGACCGGGTCAGAACTCCTTCGCCGGCGGTGTCTCGTTCGCGAGCTGCAACGGCGAGGTCTTGTCGACTCTCTATTCACGACGTTCGAACGGAACGTGTGTAGAGCGACGATGGGGATGCTCGTACAGCACCTTTCGGCTCGTCGGGGTGGACTTCGCGCTCGAGCGGACGGTCTTCGCGCCTTTCGGCGATTCGCCCTTCCTCGTTTCGCTCGTACGTCTGCGGAACCTGAGCTCCTCCGAGATACAGATCAAGCACCTCGAGTACTGGGATCTAAACGTCCAGCCGATAGACGCGACCGGGCCTGGGCCTTGGCACTTCGACACGCGTCGTCGCGACACACTCGCCGAACTTCTGTACCACGGTTACGACTGCGCATGGGATAGCGAGTGCTCAGCTCTCATCGCACGCCACCCATGGCGGAACATAATCGGCAAGGATCAGGACTGGCCGGGCGGCAGCCAGCGGACAAGACCCGACGTGTGCCTCGTCCCACTCGGCGTCGACACCACCGACACCACCGAGTTCATAACCGATCGGGCGGCGCTCTTCCCGCGCGGCGACCTCAGCGAGATCGGTCCGCTCGGTGAGCGCTTCGACGAGACCGAATTCCACTCGGATCACCCCGTCCTAAGCATCCTCTCCGAGCACGTCCTGGAGCCGGACGAGCAAGTGAGCTTCGGGTTTGCCTACGGCGCCACACCTGCAACCGAAACGGCGCAGGAGATCTCATGTATCCGCGCGCTGGGCGCGGAAGCGACGTTCCGAATGACAATGGGGAGTTGGAAAGCGTTCGTCCCTGCGATCGAGACGGAGGACGAGAACCTGGCCCGCGAGATCGCCTGGAGCGCGTACTACCTACGTTCCGGCGCCGTGTATCACCGCGCCTTCAACGCCCACACACTTCCCCAAGGCGGCGCCTACCAATACCTCGCAGGCGAGAACGCCGGGCCCCGCGCGACCCTGCAGCACGCACTGCCGCTCATCTGGCTTGCGCCGGACCTCACCCGCGAGGCCTTGCGCTTCACGTTCGCAGAGACTCACCCCTCCGGCGAGATCCCGTATTCAGAACATGCAAACGGAGCACTCGACGCACTCCGGTATCTGCCCTCCGATCACGCCCTGTGGCTCCTCTGGTGCGTGAGCGACTACGTCCTCGCAATGCGCGACCGAGCGTTCCTGCGCGAAATCTGCTCGTATTGGCCGGCCCCTTACACGCGGCCGGAGCCCGTATGGGATCACTGCGTCCGCTCCTTTCGCCACCTGGTCGACGAAATCGGAATAGGGCCTCATGGATTGCTGCGCATGCGGACGAGCGATTGGAACGACGCGATTGTCCGTGAGGGGAACGTGCCGATCGATCGTGTTTGGGCGGAGGGTGAGTCCACGCTCAACAGCACGATGGCCGTCCACGTTCTGCGGCGTTTCGCTGAGCTCGCGCGCTACGTCGGCGAACCGCGCGTTGCCGGAGAGGCCACCGCTTTCTCCGAGCGCCTCGCGGAATCCGTGCGTAATTGCTGGCGAGGGCGACATCTAAACCGAGGCTGGCGCGCCGCGGAATCGGAGGTGGGCTGGAGCGACCTCTACCTTGAGCCGCAGCCCTGGGCGCTGATCGCCGAGATCCTGGACAAGGAACAGTCGCGGGTCCTGGTCGATGAGCTCGATGAGCGGCTCGCCGATCCCTTGGGCTCCAGGATCTTTGCCGCCGGGGAGGAGGGGAACCCTCCGACTGCTGGTGGCGGCCAATGGCTCTCGATCAACAGCACGCTCGTGTGGGGATTGGCAAAAGTCGACCCGAAGCGCGCCTGGTCCGAACTAAAGGCGAACACACTGCACAACCACGCGACCGTGTATCCAGACGTGTGGTTCGGCATCTGGTCAGGTCCGGACACGTATCTCCCCGCGAGCTCCCGGTTCGCCGGACAAACCTGGGCTTGGCCAGGAGTGTTTGGGATGCAGGCGTGGCCAGTTCAAATCCTGTTCGCGCATTCGGAGCCGCTGAACGCCCTGCTGTGGTTGTTCGGGGTCAACGCAAGAGCCGACGTTCTTCAGATCGAGCCTCGTGTGCCTCTGGCGTCATGGAGTTGGCACTCACAGCGCATTTCCATCGAGGTCTCCCCCGAGGAGATCGCGCTCGGCTACACGAGTGAAGGCACCGAGCTGCTACCGGTCGAGCTTGCTACGCCGCAATCCTGGCGCGGCCGTCAGCTGCTGATCATCCACGAGGCTGGAGGGCGTGACGTAGTCGAGGCAGGTGACAGGATTCGCACCCACTTGCCGCTAGTTGCGGGCCGGCGAACCTCCTTGTCGATCAAGCCAACCGACAAGTAGGCCGGAAAGGAGGCATGGAAGCAGCGACCGCGCAGGGAACCCGGGACGTCTATCTACGGTAAGGAGGAAGGTGATGAAACAGCTCACGCGCACGGAGTTGTTGAAAGACGCCGCGAAGGCTGCCGGCGTCGCCGCGGTGGCCGGTTCCGGTGGCGCGCTCCGTGCGGCGTCTGCGTACGGCGCAACCGATGCCGACCAACTCTCCGAAGCGCTCAAGGGGACGCTCACCGTCTGGCAGCACCAATCCCCGATCTACAACAAGAACTACGCCCAGCTCGGACAGGCGTTCATGAAGAAACACCCACAGGTGAAGATCAACAACCTGTATATCCCCTACGCTCAGTTCGAGAGCAAGGCATTGATCGCATTCACGAGCGGCCAAGCTCCCGACATCATCAAACTGGGCGCCTGGGACATCGCAAACTACGCGTCGAAGGGGCTTATCTCCCCAGTCGACTACCACCTACTCGGCTACAGCTCTTCGCACGCCTTCGAGTCCGCGTACGCGCCAGGAGCGCTTGGGGCGCTCACGTACAGCAACCAGGTCTATGGCTTGCCGATCGACTACAACTCACTGTTCCTCTTCTACCGGCGAGACCACTTCGAGCAAGCTGGCCTCGATCCAGACAAACCGCCAACAACCTGGGAGCAGGTCGCGCAATACGCGCAAAAGTTGACTCAGCGCGACAGCAGCGGCAACCTAACCCGCGCGGGCTTCCAGCTCTGGTACGACCTTCCCATCTGGGACTTCCTCAACTTCATCGCCCTTCCCGCCGGCGCCGGCGGAGGCGTGCTTGGCCCGAACAATCAAGGCGCGCTGAGCACGCCTGCGGGCATTAAGGCGCTTACGTGGTATGGCAACCTCTCGAACGTTTGGAAGGTTGCGAGCCCGAAATTCACTGACCCGAACTTCAACTACGGCCAGATCGCGAACGGCAAGGCGTCGATGAGCATCTCGGCGAACTTTGCGGTCGCACTCATCGCCGCCCTGGGCAAGATCAAGCTCGGAAAGGAGTTCGACGTCGCGCCGATGCCCCAGTGGGCGACGCCGAAGAAGCACGTCGTCTCCGGTTACTCCTGGGCTTGGCTCGTGTCGAAGAAGTCACGCAATCCAGCAGCTGCTTGGAACTTCTTGCGTTACCTGCAGAACTCGAGCAGCGTCTCTTCCCAGCTGTACGTCTCGGATCTGATCACGCCGATCAAAGGCTGGCAGACGCAGAAGGCTGCGGCCGGTCCAGGCACACAGATCGTCGCAAAGGAAATTCCCTTCACGACATACGGGCCAACGCTTCCCCAGTGGGCACAGATGGCCCAACAACTAAGCAACAACTTGGTGGCGCTCGCACTGGGACAGAAGTCGCCGACGCAGGCAGCTGGTGACTTCGACAACGCCATGAAGCGCATCGCATGACTCGAGTGACGCGGCTGAGGTGCCACCGGCCGGACAAACGGCCGGTGGCACCAGCCGTAAAGGGCATAAACGGTTCCGCGTGAGCGCGATCAGCCTCCGCTCGCGGCACCTGGCCGGCGATCGGTCGACATCGGGCGTCGAGCGGCTTGAGCGTCGCTGGGGACTCGCCTTCTCGCTGCCGGCGATGGTCTATTTCGCGGTCTTCTGGCTGTTTCCACTCGGGCTCGCTGCTTATTACAGCTTCACCGATTACAACCTGGTGCAGAGCCCGCGATGGATTGGCCTCCAAAACTACCGCAACCTCGCGAGCGACACCGAGTTCAAGCATTCGGTGGTGGTGACGGCGCTCTTCACCGCCGGCTTTGTCATTCCCACGGTGCTGCTGGCGCTCCTCATCGCAACCCCATTGAGTCGCGCCAAGCGCGGAAACGTCTTTCTGCGCTCCCTGTTTTTCGTTCCTGCGGTGATGCCGCTGGTCGCCTCCGCGATCTTGTGGCAGCTGATCTATCAAACCGACGGTCTCGCGAACACCGTGCTGCGCTGGCTCGGGTTCGCACCGGTTGCCTGGCTGACCAGTCCGAGCGTAGCGCTGTGGGCGCTGGTTGCGATGGTCGTCTGGAAATACCTTGGCCTCTACATCCTGATCCTGACCGCGGGACTGCAATCTGTCCCGACATCGGTCTACCACGCTGCGGCCCTGGATGGCGCCGGACCTCTGCGAACGTTCTTCAAGATCACCCTCCCGCTGATCCGGCGGACCCTGCTTTTCGTAGTTGTTGTCGCGATCATTGGCGCCGCACAGGCCTTTGTCCCCGTCTACATCTTGACCAGCGGCGGACCGGCAACGGCCACCGAGGTCCTACCCATCTACCTTTTTAACAACGCCTTTTCATACACAGCGATGGGCTACGCCTCCGCGATCGCCATGGTTCTGCTTATCGCGCTGGTTGCACTGTCCCTGATCCAGTTCCGGATCTTTCGCACAGGTGACGAATAAACGATGTCGCTCCACCTAACACGCGGGGCACTTGCCGCGAGGCTAACCATCTTTGCGGCTCTTCTTCTCACCGCGCTCGTGATGCTCGTCCCCGTCTACTACATGGCGGTGGTCTCGAACGAACCGAACCAAAGCAACCTTTCCGCGGTTTGGTTTCACGGATTTCATTTCTTTCACAACATCCGGCTGGCCCTCACGTCGCACACATATCTTCGCGAGCTACTGAACAGCTTCATCATGAGCGGAGGAATCGCATTTCTCGATGTCGCGATCGCCGGCTCTGCCGGCTACGTGCTGGCCACGATGCGGTTCCCCGGGCGGAGGATCCTCTTTGCAACGATTGTCGCCACACTGGCTCTTTCGCCGGTGGCTGTCGTCATACCGGTCTACGTGATGATGTTCAAGATTCATTGGCTCAACACGTATCAGGGTTTGATCATCCCCGGAATGGCGAGTGCGTTCGGCGTGTTTCTGGTCCGTCAGTTTGCCGCCGGGATACCGCGTCAGGTGATCGATGCCGCGCGTCTTGACCGTGCGAGCGAGTTTCGGATCCTTCTGAGCGTGATCATGCCGCTCATCCGCCCAGCGCTACTGACCCTGTTTCTTCTCGACTTTCTCGCCCAGTGGGACAACTTGCTCTGGCCGCTCGTGGTCGCGAGCAACCCGAACTACTGGACGGTCGCCGTTGGGCTGGCGTCCTTTTCGGGCGAGCACGGCACCCTCTACTCGCTGTTAGCGGCGACTGCCCTGGTCTCCGCGATCCCGCCGTTTCTATTGTTCGTTGCGCTCCAGCGCTACTACGTGAGCGGCCTTACGTTAGGCGGATTGAAGGGGTAGCCATGGCAAGCATCCGCGTGGACAAGGTCACTAAGCGTTACGGAAGCCGCCTGCTATTCGACGAACTCAATTTCGCCGTCGAAGACGGCGAATTCATGGTCATTATCGGACCGTCGGGCTGTGGCAAGTCGACTCTGTTGCGAATCGTTGCGGGTATCGAGACGATGAACGGCGGCAGCGTCGTGATCGGCGACGATGATGTGAGTAACCGTCACCCGAGTGACCGCGACGTTTCGATGGTCTTCCAGGACTACGCTCTCTATCCGCACATGACGGTCCAGGAGAACCTCAGCTTCGGACTGAAAGCACGTCGAGAGCCCCGCGACAGCATCAATGAGAAGGTTCTACAAACCGCGACCGCGCTGGACATTCACGAGCTACTGGAAAGGCGGCCCGGTCAACTCTCTGGTGGACAGCGGCAACGAGTCGCGCTCGGGCGAGCAATGATCCGCGGCCCGCAGGCCTACCTGATGGATGAACCACTGTCGAACCTTGACGCTCACCTTCGCGTGCAGATGCGGGCAGAGCTGATCGAGTTTCACCGGCGCACCTCAGGGACCATTCTCTATGTGACCCACGACCAGGCCGAAGCGATGACGATGGGCGAACGTATTGCGGTGATGAACAACGGCCGTGTCGAACAGATTGGCTCGCCCACCGAGATATACGACCAGCCTGCAAACCTCTTCGTCGCCGGGTTCCTCGGCAGCCCGCGAATGAACTTCATTCGGGCCAACGTGATAGGTCAGACCAAGGAGAATCTCGTGGTTCGTGCAGGCGACCTGGAGTGGACGGTCCCGGGCGCCACACTCTCAAAGCAAACCGATCAGGTAATCGTGGGTTTCCGGCCGGAGGCGGTGACAGGTGTCGGCCCAGATCAGACGCTCGAGCAGGGCACTGCGACATTCGCGCGCGCGGTCGACTACGTCGAACACCTCGGTCACGAACTGATCCTCCACCTTCACGCAGAAAGCGCTGAAGACCCCGGCCTGATCGCGCGCCTGCGTGTGGACACACCCGATCCACCACACGGACGCCGCACCTATGGCGTACGGCCCTCCAGTGTGACGATCTTTAGCGCCGAGGGGCAGGCGATCTTTCACGGCAGCCGCATCAGACCTCCACAACACCTAGCGCCCGCCCGTGCCGTGCCGTAAGCCGAACGGCAACCCCAGTGTCGAGCAGGCCGCCTCCTCGGGAGACTGGCGGGAAGGAGCGCCGCTTGTCCGTTAGCAAGATCGAGGCTTGGACCGTCCGCTTCCCTCTCCGTCAGCCTGTGGTCTTCGAGTCGATGTCCTTTACAGACCGAGACTATGCGGTTGTGCGCCTAACCGACAGCGACGGGGCGCAAGGAGTGGCCTACTGCCTCGCTCGGAATGCGCCAGTCACCGCCACCGTCGCGAACATTGGCCGCGCAGCAGTCGGCGCCGATACGGCGCTGTCCGAGAGGCTGTGGTCACAGCTGTACGGATCAACGGTGACGCACGGTCAGCGCGGAATAACTCTTCGCGCCCTCAGCCTCATCGACATAGCCCTCTGGGACCTACGTGCCAAGAAGGTGAATCAGCCTCTGTACCAGCTCCTGGGCGGGCTCAGGACCACCGTTCCCGTCTCAGTCGGGGGAGGCTACTACCGTGAGCGGCGGGAAGCCGAGGATGTCGCAGACGAACTCAAGGCTTACGTCCAGCAAGGGTTCGAGCACGTCAAGGTTCCGGCGGGCGGTCAGTCTCCGGCGAACGAGGAACGATGGCTGCAGCTCGTTCGAACCGCTCTCGGCGCCGACGTGGAGCTGGCAATCGACGCACACTGGTCATGGCGCACGGTAGAAGCCGCAACCGCGGTCATGCGTCGACTTGACGCGTTCGATTTGAGCTGGGTGGAAGACCCACTACTGCCAGAAGCGCTCGTCGCGTCCTCGGAGCTGCGCCGACGGATTGCCACACCTATCGCTATTGGGGACGAACAGTCCGGACGGTGGGCGTATCAAAACCTGATCGCCCTCGACGCCGCAGATATCTGGCGAGTCGACGCTACTTGCGTCGGAGGTATCAGCGAGTTCCAGAAGATCGCTGCGATCGCCGCCACGTGGGGGATTCAGATCTCGACCCACATCTATCCGGAGATCCACGTTCATTGTGCGCTAGCCGATGAAGCCGTCGATCGCATCGAATACACGGACCCAGAGGCCGACATCGATCTCAGCTTTCGCTTCGTTTCGCCGATGATCAAACCAACCCGTGGATACGCCGCAGCGCCGACAGGCCCTGGGCTCGGGATCGACCTGGACTGGGATCTCATCGAGACAACAGCGGTCGACCGGTTCACCTTGGAATGACCCAGCGCCCAACTCTCCACGACGTGGCGCACGAGGCAGGTGTCTCAAAATCCACGGTGTCTCGGGTCATCAACGACCATCCACACGTCGGCGCCCATGCCCGGGCCGCGGTTCAACACGCTATGCAGAAGTTGGGATACGAGCGAAACGAACTCGCGCGCTCCCTGCGGCTCAACGCATCGATGAGCGTCGGTCTTCTCGTGAGCGGACTGAGAAACGAGGTCTTCGCGGCGATAGCTCAGGGTGTCGAGAACACTCTCGTCGAAGCCGATCGTCAGCTCCTTATTGCCAGCTCCGACAGTGATCTGAAGCGAGAGGAGCGAGCGATTAAGGAGTTCGGACGGCGCGGCGTCGACGGGTTGATCATCGCGCTCGTCGATGAGAGGTCCGTCGCCACCCGCACATTGTTGAAGGAATTGCACGTCCCTATTGTTCTGCTTGACCGTGACGCAAAGGGCATAACTGCCGATCGTGTCCTCACAGACCACCGGCACGGTCTCTTGGAGGCGATCAGCGATCTCCGGCAGTACGGCCATGAAGAGATCGGCCTGCTATCCCCTCCAGTAGTCGTGCGTGCGGGGCGTGAGGTGACCCGGACCTTTCTCGCAGAGGCTGGCGATGAACGGCTCGTGAGACATGGGCCGCTTACAGAAGCGTTTGGGTATGCGGCGGCTCGCGAACTGCTCACGCACGATCAACGCCCGACCGCGATCGTCATTGCAGGCACGCAGGTGCTCGCTGGGGTTCTGACCGCCCTCGAAGAACTTGGCTTGCGCGTGCCGCGCGATCTGTCTTTAATCAGCTATGACGACTCAGCCGCGGCGCGCTTCCATAGTCCGCCCATCTCCACCCTTGCTCGGGACTGTGAGGAAATCGGTCAAATCGCCGCACGCCTGGCTCTGGAACGAATCGAACAACGCCGAACCGACCTGAAGAAGATCTTCGTCCCCACGGTCTATGTCCCGCGTGGCTCGGTGACGTCACCGCGATCCGGCGACAGATCGCGCGGTAGTTTGGTACGGCGATAACGTCCGGGATGAGCGCGCTCCTCGGGACGGTCGTCGTCGAGCTTGGCCAGATCTACAACGGTCCCTACGCCGGCTACCTCCTCGCGTCCGGCGGAGCCACTGTGTACAAGATCGAGCCTCCCCGTGGCGACTATTTGCGGGCCCGCGACGGCGAGGTTGGCCTGCACTTCGCTCTCCTCAACGCAGGCAAGCGAAGCGCGGTCCTCAATCTGAAGCATCCGAGAGGATGCGAGCTGCTACGCGAAATGGTTCGCCGCGCGGACGTCGTCATCGAGAATTACGCCCCAGGGACGATGGAGCGCCTGGGACTCGCTCCTGAGAGCCTGAGAGACGAGAACCCACGCCTGATCTACGCGACGAGCTCCGGGTACGGGCGTTTCGGACAGCGACGAAGCATGCCCGCCATGGACATGGCCATTCAGGCGGCATCCGGCGTGATGAGTGCGACGGGCTTCCCGGACCGACCTCCGGTCCGCTCGGCCGCGTCGGTCGCAGACTTCTTCTCTGGCGCGCACCTCTATGGCGCGATCGTTACGGCGCTTCTCGAACGCGAGCGAACAGGAAACGGGCAGATCGTCGAGGTCGCAATGCTCGACGCAATGCTCCCTGCGCAAGCAACCCTGTTCGCCGCCTACTTCGCAACCGGCGCAACTCCCAGTCCGAACGGCAATCGACACGCCGCGATCGCCCCCTACGACGTCTACCCAGCACGAGACGGCTGGATCGCGATTCTCTGTGGCGTCGACGAACACTGGCATCGACTCGCCGGCGCCGTTGGACAGCCAAGCCTCGCCGACGATCCCAGGTTTATGACCGACGAACTCCGGGTCGCCAACAATGACATCCTAGACACGATCATTGCCTCCTGGACGTCAGAGCACAGCAAGAGCGACATCGAGTCAGCATTAGCTGCTCGCGATGTCCCGTGCGCCGTGGTTCGCACGATCAGCGACGTAGTGATGGATGACGAATTGTTCCTTCGAGGAGCTCTCCGGTGGGTACACCACGATCGCCTCGGCCGTCTTGCGGTTGCGGCGTCACCCATGCGTTTCGCGGAACCGCCTGCGGAGCTCGACCCAGCGCCGGCGCTGGGCGAGGGCAATCTCGAGGTGTACGGAAACTGGCTGGGGCTTCACTCCGGCGAAATCGACAGACTCGAAGGAGATGGCGTCATCGCTCCGATGCGCGTCGGCGATCGCTTCTCGAGCCGCGACTGCCAGTAATTGAACCGGTGTGTTCTCGTCACTGGAGCTGCAAGCGGTATCGGCGCCGCGATCGCTCAACGACTCGTCACTGAGGGTTGGCTTGTACATGCAGTCGATATCGAGGACGCCGATCTGTCGACTCGCGAAGGTAACCGAGCTGTCGTTGATGCTGCACTCGAGCGTTTCCACGGTCGGCTCGACGCGATCGTCGCAAACGCGGGGTTTCAACATGTCGCTCCCCTTCGCGAATTCCCCGAAGATCAGTGGGACAACCTCCACGCCGTTCTGCTCCGGAGCCCGTTTCTCCTCGCCAAGTACGGTTGGGATGCACTAGCGTCGTCGGGCGGCGGCCGCTTTCTTGTGGTCGCTTCGGTTCACGGTCTCGTCGCGTCTCCTCTGAAGGCCGGGTACGTAGCCGCGAAACACGGTGTGCTTGGTCTCGTTAAGGTCCTCGCCCTGGAGGGAGCAGACGTTGGCATCTCGGCTGTCGCGCTGTGCCCGTCGTACGTCAGGACACCGCTTGTTGAGGAGCAACTCCGCGGCGGAAACCTTGACGACCTCCTTGCCCCGCAAGCAGTGAAGCGACTCCTTGAGCCGAGCGAGGTAGCCGCGGCGGCTGCATGGCTTCTGGGGCCTGACGGCCGTGCTGTCACCGGCGCGCCGTTTGTGGTCGACCTCGGCTGGACCGCGCACTGACGGGCGAAGAGTTCCATCTTGTCAACGATGCAAGCGTCAAGCGTTCGCTGGATCGCCTTTGCGATTTGTTTTGAGTGTTGATGCGGGGAAGTGTCTTCTAACACCGCTCGCAGCATGAAGGGCGGAATCTCTCCCAACTCAGCTGTTTATTGTTCAACAGCCGCTTGCAGCGACTGAATCCCCTACCGTTGCGGCCAATCGGTGGGACTCGGGCCTGAGTGGATTAGCGCCTGTAAGTCCGAGAGGGGGGATCGACGACTTCTGTGTGTGGCTGCAGAGTTCGTATCTATCGACGGCTGGTGGATCTGGCGGGATGAGCTGGCGGATGGTGGCGACCGGTGGTACGCGCGTAGCGAATGCGGTTCGCTTGTCTGCGCCGAGTCGGCAGCTGAGCTTGTGGAGCGGATCGCGGTTCGGCGGCCGGAGCTGACCCCTCCCTTTCGGTTGCGTGACGGGCTGCTCGCATGAAGCTACAGCGACAAGAGTCCTTTGGCGAGACGCTCGCGCAGCGCTCTATGAGCCAAGTAGGTGCCGGCTTTGGTGAGGCGTTTCTGTACGTGTTGCGGGTGCATGGTGGGCAGGGTCGGAAGGGGGCAATCCTGGCTGACTACCGCTTGCAGGGTGACAGGTTGTGGGCGCGCTTCGATGGCGACTCGGATCAGCTTTGGTATTACGGGGCGCTTGTCGATGCATTTCAGCTGCGTTCTCAGAGCCCGATGGTTGCCGAGCTCGACCGTGTCGTATCGGAGCTGAGGTCGCTAGCGTGTCCTCCTAGGCCTTCGGCAGCGTGAACCGACCCGGGCTGGTTAGTCACGGGCTGCACGCGTGGATCGTGATTGGGAGGAAGGTCGTTCCTCAGCAGCGTGACGCAGGCAGGCGCTCGATTCGGTCTCGCTCGGGGCTCGGGTCGGCGACGTGACGACGATGAGACAGAAGCCTCTGGTGTGCGCGTTGTGTGGCGAGACGAGCGCTCAGACGGTCTTGCCGAGCACTAGTGCCGGCCGACCTTGACCTTCGCCCGCCCGAGCCGCACCGTAGCTCGCTGTCCGCTTGGGTTCAGCGTTGTCCGTTCTGTGGGTATTGCGCACCGTTTATTGATGAGGGCAGTGGCTGGCAGCGTGAGATCGTTGAGAGCGCTGAGTACCGTTGGCAGCTCGATGATCCGGGCTTGCCAGAGCTCGCGAACATGTTCCTTTGCTCGGCGCTTTCGCTCGAGGATGGTGAGGAAGCCTCCGCGGCACGCGACGCGTTGCATGCGGTGTGGGCTTGCGATGACGCCGGCGCTGAGGACGCTGCCCGTCGATGCCGGTTGCGTGCGGTGGCGTTGATGCGGGAGGCGGAGGCTGAAGGGGACGAGGTCTTCGACGCCTCGGCTGAGCATGTGGTCGTGGTTGACCTCTTGCGGCGCGCCGGCCATTTGAGGAGGCGATCGCGGAGGCCGATGCTGCGCTGGCCGAGACGCGCGGCGAGGTCGCGCGCGTGCTCGAGTTCGGCCGAGCGCTTGCTTGTGCTTCTGACCCGGGCAGGTCTACCGTCGAGGATGCGTTCAGTGCTGGCGCGAGTGATCGTGCGATCATCGAGGCACTCGAGACGCTCGTTTAGTTCGGCAAGGAGGAGGATTACTACGCGAAGGCGGTTGTGCTTCGGGCCGATGAGTCTCGCAACTACTACATTCAGTTCGCGGTCGACAGGGACTTCACGGGGAACGTGCCGCGGTTCCGCAAGAACGTTCCTAGTCGGTGCGCCACCAGTCTTAGGCTTTCGTTAACCGCGGCGAACGCGAGTTGGTTGGCTGTCCACCAGAGCAACGGCGTACGTAAAAGCTTGACAGCCCAGGGTCCTGCCGGAGGTCAGGCGTTTGAAGTGGTTTTCGTCGGTGGTCGCGTCGTCGGTGTTGCGGTTGATGGTGTGATGGTCGGCGTAGTACTGGATTGCGTTGAGGCCGCCCCAGAGGGTGCCGCGAATAGCCGCAAGGGTTCGGTTGTGATTGGCGATCTGTGTGATGACGCCTTTGGCGTTCTCGGCCATAGTGATTCCGCGCTGGTTGCGGATTCGGCCACTCGACTGAGCTGGCTTTGGCGTGGGGAGGAGTCGTTCGAGGAGCGCTGCGAACTGCTGGTCGTCGAATGGCATACGGACCATCTGCTCGCCGAATCGAGCGAGCTCAGTCGCGTACTCTCTAGCGAGTTCTAAGACTTTGTCGGCTTGCTCCGAGTCGTTTCCGTTCGCAACAGCGAGCTTGAGTTTCATCTCGCGTGCCGCCCCTGGTAGCGGCCAGGCGAGAACGGTTTGACTGGCAGTGCGGACTGGGAGGACGGCGACGGAAGTGCTGAGCGATCCGTCGTGACTACTGCTGAGCAGCAGGTGGATATCGATCCGCTCTCGCGGGTCATTCGCGATGCTGATGGGCTGGGAGAGATTGATCAACCACCAGACCTGCGAGCCGCCATGAAGCAGTCCTGCACTCTCGTATCGTGCGTTGTGGCTCTCCACGAGGTGATCTAGGAATCGGGGAGCGTCGGCGTTCTGGACGATCCGGTAGCGCCCTTTGACGATGCCAACCACATCGTGGGCGTCGTCGCGGACGTTCAGGTAGTGGGCAGGCTGAGGCGTAATGCCATGTCGATGTTGTCGCCTGACGAGTTTGAAGCCGTTCGAGGCCGCCGAGTTAAGGACGTAGCCGTTCTGGTCGACGGTGGCGTCGGCGATCGGACCGGTGTAGATGAAGGCTGGCGTTTGGTAGACCTGCCAGTCGAGGCCGGTCGCGCGATTCAGGTCCGTGGATAGGAAGTCTGGTCTGTTCGCTTTGAGGGCGAGTAGCTCAGGGGTGTAGCTGAACTGCCACGGTGGTTTCGGTTCGGCCGGCTCGGACTTGGTGTACTCAACGTCTGCTTCGGCATCTTTGTGAGCGGCCTGTTCAGTCAACGTCGCCACTCGATAGTTCGCTGAATGTTCTCGATCAATCATTGAGCGCATTGTGCCAGTGTCGCGCACACTTAGATAGTGACATTTATGTCAGGTTCTGAGTTCATTCGGGGTTTTGACAGGACAGATTGCTGGTCCTAACATGGATTGGCCGATCGACAAGCGCAAGGGAGAGGAGGTGATCGGAATTGGCAAGGAGAAGCGTTGTCATTAGCGATCAGTCGGGTGCGCAGATCCCTGAGGGGAAGGGCGCACTAGTGACGATCAGATTCCACGATCAGCGCAAAGGAGTGCGGGTGCTCGACCTGACAGACGAGGAGGCCGAACGGCTGGGCGGCCGTCACGCGAAGCGTCGGGGGCGTCCGGTGAAAGGGGCCACCGCGCCTTAAGTCCAACGGCTCAGCGTGCGGC
>Ga0070731_10001150_pt1 | contig 28762 bp, 23 predicted proteins | sample Coa_R1_2_FD_66448 | JGI IMG/M metagenome (GOLD analysis project Ga0070731, IMG submission 66448) | Surface soil microbial communities from Centralia Pennsylvania, which are recovering from an underground coalmine fire - Coalmine... | ecosystem: Environmental > Terrestrial > Soil > Unclassified ... | reverse complement strand
TGTACGTTCGGTCGGCCGCGGGAGTAACTCAGCTGGTAGAGTGCAACCTTGCCAAGGTTGATGTCGCGGGTTCGAATCCCGTCTCCCGCTCCAAAAACGCTCTGCCGGCCTCAACTCTACCACGACAGAAGGCTTTGAAATAGCCCTCGATCAGGTTCGCACAACCTCGTCCCAGGAGCGAACAGCCTCTAGTCTGGCTTCTCCCGAAAAGTCTTGGGTAATTCCAGCATTTACAGTATGATTCAGGCTGGAATCCGATTGGCATGGCACGTGCCGTTTATCCAATGAGAATTCGGCGGGCTGCGGCCGGAAATTTCTTTCAGACGGGGGTTCTAATCCATGGATGTTAAGCGCGAGGGTGTCGCAAAAAAGAAGCTGATCAAGCGTATTATTGTCTTCACGCTGACAGGCGCGGCCGTGGCGGTGATAAGCTGGCGGCTATCGTTACTTAAGCCGGCCGCCCCGACCGTTGAGCGAGCCACCGTCTGGATCGATTCCGTGAAACGGGGGCCCATAGTGATCGAAGTGCGCGGTTTGGGCACTCTGGTACCGGAAGATATCGTGTGGGTTCCGGCTCAGTTCGAAAGCCAGGTCGCCAAAATCGAGAAGCGTTCCGGCGATGAAGTGAAACCAAACGACGTTCTGATGGTATTAAGCAATCCGGACATGGAAGTTCAAGCCAACGACTATGAGTGGCAGGTAAAGCAGGCTGAAGCGACCCTGGCCGATTTGAAGGTGAACCTTCAGAGCCAAACGTTCGACCAGCAGTCGGTCGTCGACACCACCAAGAGTGACCTCCGCCAGGCGGAGTTGACCAAGGATCGTGACCTGCAGCTCCTGAAGCTAAACCTTAAGGCTGATATGGATGCCCAGCTTTCCCAGGCGAACTGGGAGAAGCTGGAGGGTAAATATAAGATAGAAAAAGAGAAACTTAGCATCCTGAAGCAGCGCGTCGACGCGCAGATTGAGAACGCGCAGGTCCAGGTTGATAAGCTGAAAGCCCAGTGGCAGTTGAAGAAGAAACAGGTGGACGAACTGACCATCCGCGCGGGCATCCAGGGAAGAATGCAGGAAATGACTCTGCAGGTTGGCCAGCGGGTGAAGGTCGGCGACGTCCTCGCTAAAGTGGCGCAGCCTTGGAAGCTTATGGCGCGACTGAATATAGCCGAAACTCAGGCGAAGGATATTCTGCTCGACCAAAAAGCGCAAATTGATACCCGGAACGGAATTGTTGCGGGGCACGTAATTCGTATCGATGCGTCTATTGTGAACGGCACCCGTACAGTGGATTGCAAGCTCGACGGGCCCCTGCCTCCCGGCGCGGTGCCGGATTTGAGTGTGGATGGGACGATTGAGATCCAGCGGCTGGCGGATGTTGTTTACGTTGGCCGGCCGGTATTCGGACAGCCCAATAGCCAGGTGAGCCTGTTCAAGCTGGAAGAAGACGGAAAAGGCGCGTCGCGAGTAACCGTGAAGCTGGGACGGAGTTCGGTGAATACGATCGAGGTCACCGACGGATTGAAAGTTGGGGATCAGGTGATCCTGTCGGATATGTCGGCGCAGGACCAAAATCCGCGCATTCGACTGAATTAGGTCAGGAGACTGGGGAAAATGGCCGAATCATTGATTCATTTGGAAGGCGTGACGAAAGTGTTTGTCACCGATGAAGTAGAAACGCACGCCCTGGCGGGAATTCACCTGGATATTCAAAAGGGCGAATATCTTTCGATTGCCGGGCCTTCGGGCTGCGGAAAGTCGACGCTGCTCGCGATTCTCGGGCTGCTCGATTCGCCCAGCGACGGCACCTATATTCTGAATTCGAAGCCGGTCCAGGGACTGAAGCTCAGCGAACGGGCTCGCATTCGCAACCGCGAGATCGGGTTCATCTTCCAGGCGTTCAATTTGATCGGCGATTTGACGGTGTATGAGAACGTCGAACTCCCGTTGACCTATCGCGGCATGCCGGGCGCGGAACGAAAGAAGCGCGTGCACGAGGCGCTGGAGCGCGTCGGGATGTCGCATCGCGTGAAGCACTATCCATCGCAACTCTCCGGCGGTCAGCAGCAGCGCGTGGCGGTCGCCCGAGCGCTGGCCGGCGATCCGTCCATCCTGCTGGCGGACGAACCTACCGGAAACCTCGATTCCGCGAACGGAGAGGCGGTTATGGATCTGCTTCGCGAACTGCATCGCGGCGGCGCTACCATCTGCATGGTGACGCACGACCCGCGGTACGCCCGCTACGCCGATCGGAACATCCACCTGTTTGACGGCCGCGTTGTTGAGGAGTCGACCGAGGCCGCCTAAGATCTGGTGGGCCCTGTAGGATTCGAACCTACGACCAACGGATTATGAGTCCGCTGCACTAACCGCTGTGCTAAGGGCCCGGTCGTAGGTGAGTTTAACACGACTTTAAGCGCTGTTTCCCCGCGTAGGCGAGCTTCGTTGCCGGCCCGTTTTGCGCGGTTGCCATTTCCCGGAAACGAGCCGGTGTCAGGCCCATCACCTTGCGGAAAGTTGCGGAAAAATGGCTTTGGTCGGAGAATCCGCAGTCGATGGCGACCTCAGCCAGTGAGCAGTTCGTCGTCGAGACCAAATGGCACGCGTGCTCAACACGCTTGCGGCGGAGAAATTCGCCGACGGAAGTCGAAAAATAGCTGCGGAACTGGCGCGCCAGGTGGACGCGATGCACGTGGGCCACTCGGGCGATGTCTGCCAGGCTCAGAGCGCGAAGGTAATTCGCCTCCACATAGGCTCGGGCAACGCGAAGCCACTCGGGTACGATGCGGACCGGCCCGGAGCCCGCGTGGCGGGCGGTTTCAGCCAAGAGTTCCAGTAGAATTCCTTCCAGCGAAAGTGTCGACGACGAGTCGCCCTGCTGGAATTCCCGATATAGCTTCTGTGTGAGCCACATCGCCACCGGGGTTTCGATGGATGCCGGATGCTCCAGCGAATTGTTGAGGCTGGCTACTCGCGCGAACATCTCGGGATCGATGGTGACGACGATGCAGCGGGTGCCCGAATCAAAACGGTTCGAATGCGCGAAATCCGGCGGAAGATAGCGCAGGGCTCGCGCCTGACATCGGGTCTCGGAGGCTCCGGCTGCGTTTTCCACATACTCGCCCTCAAGCACATAGATCAGTTGAGCGCTCGGATAAGAACGGCGGCTCAATTCAAGTCCGGCGGGATATTCCAGCTCGACCACATGAAAGCCGCGGACCTCGCGCGCCTGTGTGGTTGTGGCAGCCAGTTCCCGGGCGGGTGCCTCGCTGGTAACCAGTGGTTTTGGGCGCCGGGTGGCGATTTCCAGGCGAGCCGGTGTCTTCAACATTCCGGGGTTGGACGGATACGTGGAAATGACGGATCTTCGTGGTTGGTTCATGATGGTTAAAAGCCTGAATACGGCTAAAACCACCCTATCGGAAGCGGCCTTGCGAGTCGTGGCGAATTTGTAAAAGTGTCGTAAAAAGGATTCGATCGTGATAAAGCGGCGGCTTACGGAGTGGACGGCGGCGGCATGCGGCGCCTGGTGGCGCGCTCGAAGGCATAGCCCAGTTCGATCAGCCGCGGTTCACTGCACGCCATGCCGGTAAAGCTGACGGCGAACGGCGCCGGCTTCGCGTTAAATCCATTGGGCAGAGGGGGATCCGGCGCGTTTGGCACCATCCCGAACGGGACGATTACAGTCGGGTAACCGGGCTTGGCGGCAATGGCCGCGCCGCTTGCGCCAGGGAACAGGATGGCATCCAGACGGTTGGCCTTCATCACCTCATCGATGCCGTGCTCGGCGGAGAGCGCAAGGTCCTTCGCGCGATCGGCTTCGTAGCGCGGCCGGTCGGCAGCGACGTCCATTTCGTCGGACACGTCGAGATTCGATTGGCCGAAACGGATCGACCCGCCTTTCGTGTGGGTAATGTTCCACTCGCGGAGTTCGGTGAGACTCTTTACGGGAGCGGACGGGCCGAGCGTGGCCAGCCACTTATTGAAGTCCCGTTTCATGCCGTATTTCAGAATCACCGAACAGGCCGCGTCGGCACTTTTCGGATCCCCTCCCGCGCAAGAATTCCAGCGGAGGAGATTGTGGTCCGGATCCTTGGTAACGATGCTCGGTATATCGGCCGGGTCGACGATCACGGCTCCTTGTTGCTTCAGGATCGCGATCGCTTCCGCCATCACCTTGGCCTGATCCACATTTAAGCCGCTGCCCCCGCGCCCGCCACCGCCGCGGCCGGCACGCTGCGGAGGCGCGCCTGGGGGATCGAATCGATCGTAATAAAAGGCCCGAGGGATGCCGATTCGCGCGCCCTTCAGCCCATCCGCTTTCAGGAACGGAGTGTAATCGCGATTCGGAGGAGGCGCGCACCGGGTTGTCGCCGGATCGTTGGGATCCGGAGCGGGGCTCTCCATCGCTCCGAACATGATCGCCACGTCCGCGACGCTCTTCGCCATCGGACCCGCGGTGTCCTGGTCCGCCGTAATCGGAATCACGCCGTAGCGGCTGATGCGGCCGACCGTCGGCTTGATTCCCGCCAGCATATTTTGGTTCGACGGGCTGAGAATCGAGCCTGAGGTTTCCGTGCCGACATTTCCTGCCCAGAAACTCGAGGCAGTGCCGGCGCCGGAACTCGATCCGCCGGTTTGCAGAACGGGCCGGCCATCGTCCGTGCCTTCTCGGGGATCGCGCCGCGGATCGTACGGATTGTAGGCGAACCCGCGAACTGCGTTATAGTTCCCCGGCATGGGAGTCGGCGCACCCGCAACCCAGTTGGCCAACTCGGAAAGAGTTGTTTTGGCGATGATGATGGCCCCGGCGTCGCGCAGGTTTTTCGTGAGCGTCGCTTCATAGGGAGGCGTATAGCCGTCGAAGGCCAGCGCCCCTCCGGTCGTCGGCATGTCTGTCGTGTGGATATTGTCTTTGAGCGCGATCGGGATACCGTGGAGCGGTCCGCGGATTCGCCCCTGTGCGCGCTCACGATCGCGCTCGTCCGCTTCCTGCAGCGCTCGCGGATTCACGGTGATCACCGCGTGGATCTTGTTTTCGTAAGTCGCGATGCGAGCCAGATACTGGGTGACCAGCTCGCGCGAGGTAACGCGCTTCTGTTCCATCGCCGCGCGCATGTCGACGATCGTGGTCTCAACTACAGAGAATGAGTGCGCAGAACCGCCATTCTGGGCGTACATGGCAGTTCCCAGGCAAAACAGCAGGACTGTTCGCATCCCGTCTTATTGTTTATTGCTGTGGCTCGCCTGATAGTGCTGGGCGAGAAGGTCGGCGCCGAAATCGCCTTCATAATCACGCCAGACCGAGTGAATATGATTCGCGTCGTTCTGGGTGTCGTCGAGTTCGATCAGGAATACCGGGGTCTGCACGCGGTAGTAATAGGGCTGGCCTTTCTCGGTGCCGCCGGCCCAGGCGAAGAACAGGTTGTTCTGCGCCTTCTTATATTGATCCATTCGATAGGTCGCGACCTGCTCCGGGAAATTCGAGGCGTATTCGCCAACCAGGTCGGTGAGCATATCCTTTTGCTGGGCCGTCAATTTTGAGAACGGGATGCCATTCGGCTGACCAGTCAAGGCCGCTTTGCGCGAGTCGAAGGTGATGATGTCCTTGGGCGCGGTCTTGTCCACGATAGCGATGGCTTTTTGCGCATCTGTGAACGATTTCACCAGGGTGCGGCCCAGATCCTCTTCCCGCTTTAAGGCGCGCAGCCCGGTGCGTGGGCCTTGCTTGACCTCCGCCGGATTTGACCCAAAGAAATTCGGGCTGGAGGCGATGCGTCCGTTGGCGACCGTGAAGTTCATGCTGATATGGTGCCCCTCGAAACGATAGCCCCAGGTACCGGTGTCCGAAGGCTCGCCAAAGATCGACACATAATACTTTTCGGGATCGCGTTCGGGGCCTTTGCCTTGTTCCTGCTCCTTGAGCACGGCCTCCAGGCTCATGATCGTGTGGGCCTTGATGATGCCCCGCTGAGACAGACCGGCGGAAAACAACGCGTCGGCAAGGTGCTTCTGGGCCGTGGTCATCTCGCGAAGAGCGACCCCTTTGCGCTCGATCGGCACGAAATGCCAGTTCATGCGCTCATCAGCGGAATAGGGAAAGGTCCCGCGAGCCCGTTCTTCCGGCGTCAGGGATGCCAGATACGCCCGTGCCGCATCGGTCATCACACTGGAGGACTGAATTCGCTCGTAGGCAGCAGTGAGCAGCCCGAGCGCAGAAGCGATTAACAGGAATCGAGTCAAGCCGCGCATGGCGAACAGTCTATCAGAAAATTAGCGCGGCACTAAGCGGGATCGCTATACTGAAGTGTTCTCCCCCGGATTGGACCCTACCATGCCGGCGCCATTTGTTCACCTGCATTGCCATACGGATTACTCTCTCCTTGACGGGGCGTGCGAGATCTCCCAACTGATGGATCTCGCGGTCGAGCAGAAGATGCCTGCCGTCGCGATGACCGATCATGGCAATCTGTTCGGCGCTGTCGAGTTTTACAACGAAGCCAAGGCAAAAGGCGTGCATCCGGTCATCGGGTGCGAAGTGTATGTCGCCCAGCAGGGGCACACGAACAAGTCGGATACGAATCGCTACAACCACCTGGTGCTGCTGTGCGAAAACCAGGAGGGGTATCGAAATCTCATCCAACTGGTTTCCACGGGCTATCTGGATGGCTTCTATTACAAGCCGCGCATCGACAAGGATCTGCTTTCGCGGCACTCCAAGGGTCTGATCGCGCTGTCGGCCTGTCTGCGCGGCGATATCAATGAGACGCTGTTAGCCGACAGGCATGAGGACGCGAAACGGCTCGCGTACGAGTATTCCGATCTGTTCGGGCCAAGGAATTTCTTCCTCGAATTGCAGGATCACGGTCTCGATGCGGATGGCCGCGTATTACCGATGATCAATCGGCTCGCGTCGGAAACCGGGATTCCGCTGGTGGTCACCAACGACGCGCATTATCTTCGCCATGACGATGCGCGGGCGCATGAAATCATGCTGTGCATCCAGACCGGCAAAACCATGTCGGATCCGAACCGCATGCGCTTTGAGAAGGAGGCATTTCATCTCAAATCCCGGGAAGAAATGATGGCGCTGTTCGGTGAAGTAGAACACGCCGTCGATCGCACCTGGGACATCGCGCAACGCTGCCAGTTGAAGCTGGATCCGGTCGCGGAACCATTCCCGAGATTTGGAGTGCCCAAGGAGCACACCACCGACAGTTACTTCGAGTACGTCGCGCGCCAGGGTTTCGAGAAACGCAGAGGACGCCTGGAAGCCGCCGCCGCGCGGGGACACCTGCGGCGCGATTTGGCGGAATACGGGGAGCGGCTGGATCGCGAAATCAAGACCATCCAGCAGATGAAGTTCTCCGGCTACTTCCTGATTGTCTGGGACTTCATCCGATTCGCCAAGGAACGGAAGATCCCGGTGGGACCGGGCCGCGGATCGGCCGCCGGGTCGCTGGTCAGCTACTCGATGGAGATCACCGACATCGATCCGCTGCAGCATGGCCTGCTGTTTGAGCGCTTTCTGAATCCCGAGCGCATCAGCATGCCCGATATCGACATCGACTTCTGCACGCGGGGCCGCGGCGAAGTGATTCAATATGTCACCGAAAAATACGGGCGGGAGCAGGTCGCGCAGATCATCACCTTCGGAACGTTGGGCGCGCGCGCGGCGATCAAGGATGTCGGCCGGGCGCTGGATGTCAGTTTCGCGGACGTAGACCGGCTCACCAAGCTGATCCCGACGCAGCCGCTGAACATCAAGCTGAAAGAAGCGCGCAAGATGGAGCCGCAGCTCGACGAGCTGGCTCGCAAAGAGCCGCGCATCAAAGAAGTTCTGGAAGTCGCGCAACGGCTGGAGGGCATGTCGCGCAATGCATCGGTTCATGCGGCGGGCGTGGTCATTTCGCCGCTTCCGCTCAAGGAACTGGTTCCGCTGTACAAGACCAACAAAGACGAAATTGTCACGCAGTACGATATGGTCGGGCTGGAGAAACTGGGCCTGCTCAAGATGGACTTTCTTGGGCTCACGACGCTGACCATCATCGAAGATGCGCTGAAATTGATCGACAAGTATCGCGGGGTGCAGTTGGTCATCGAGGACCTTCCGCTCGACGACAAAAAGACCTACGAATTGGTATTTCACAAGGGTTATACCAGCGGCGTGTTCCAGTTTGAATCGCCGGGCATGCGCGACATTTTGCGCCGCTATCAGCCGGATCGTCTTGAGGATCTGTGCGCGTTGAACGCTCTGTACCGGCCAGGTCCGATGGGCATGATCGACGACTTTATCGATCGGAAGCATGGCCGCCGGGAAGTCGTTTACGATCTGCCGGAAATGAAGGAAATCCTGGAAGAGACCTACGGCGTAATGGTCTACCAGGAGCAGGTCATGCAGATTTCGAATCGCCTGGCGGGATATTCGCTGGGCGAAGCCGATTTGCTGCGTCGCGCCATGGGAAAGAAAAAGCTTGAGGAGATGGCCAAGCAGCGCGCCAGATTTATCGAAGGCGCGAAAGCAAATGGGCACCCCGCGCGCAAGAGCGAAAAGATTTTCGATCTGATGGAGAAGTTCGCCGGGTACGGCTTCAACAAGTCGCACTCGGCGGCGTATGCGTACCTGGCGTTTGTTACTGCTTACCTGAAAACGCATTATCCGCTGGAATTCATGTCGGCTCTGCTGACCTCGCAGACCGGCAATACGTCGCAGGTGGTGAAGTACATCAACGAATGTCGCGAGATGGGGATTCGCGTGCTCCCACCGGATGTGAACTCTTCGGATTTCGACTTTACGCCGGTCGAAAACGCCTCGGAATCGGGGATCCGGTTTGGCCTGGGCGCGATCAAGAGCGTCGGCGCGTCGGCGGTGGAATGGATTGTCAAGGCGCGTACGGAAGGCGGACTCTTCGGCTCGATTTACGATTTTTGCGAACGTGTCGACCTGGGTGCGGTGAATCGCCGGATGATCGAAAGTTTCATCAAGGCCGGAGCCATGGATTCGTTAGAAGGAACTCGGGCGCAGCTGACTGCGGCGATCGACAGTGCGATGGAAACGGGCGCGCGGGCATCCAGGGATCGGGCGAGCGGGCAGTCCGGTCTATTCGCTTCGCTGATGGAAGAACAGCCGGCGGCCGAGCATCCGCTGCCGAACGTCAAGGACTGGACCGGGCAGGAGAAGCTTTTCGGAGAGCGCGAGACGCTCGGGATCTATATTACCGGCCACCCGCTTGATCAATACATCGATAAGGTGAAGGAACTCGCGACGCACACGACCTCGCAACTCGAAGGGCTCGCCAAGAGCACCGAGGTCGCGCTGTGCGGGATTTTGACGGGCGTCCAGCGGAAACGCAGCAAGGAAGGCAAGCTCTGGGCGGCGATGCTGATCGAGGATCTGGAAGGTTCGGCCGAGGCGATGGTGTTTTCCACTCAATATGAACGGCTGCTGCCGTTGATGGCGGAAGATAAGGCCGTGCTGGTTCGCGGGCTGGTGCTGCCCGAGGAAAACGCGCCGCCGAAGATCTCCGTTCAGGACATCGTTCCGCTGGAAGTGGCGCGCGTGAGCCATCCTTCTTTGATCTCGATCCGCGTTTCGGTCAACGGCGCCAGCAATTCGGATCGGGCCGACGCACTGCGGCGCCTCTTCGACGGCAAGCCCGGCGAAACGGAGGTCCGGCTGCGAATCGAAAAGCCGAGGGACTTCTCGGTTATCCTGGACGTGACGGCCAAAGTTCGCCCGGACAAGGAATTCTGCGCTGAAATCGCCCGCATCTGCGGCGCCGAAGCGATGGAAGTTCTGGCGGGCTGATTCGAAGCCGCTAATTCATGGACGATTCCCCTTCGCCGCAGCCAAGTAATCCGAGTTGGGAACGAGTTCAACTCGCCCGTCATCCAAAACGCCCTCATTCGCTCGACTACGTGCAGCGCCTGTTTACCGGATTTCACGAGCTGCACGGCGATCGGGCCTTCGCCGACGATCACGCGATTGTCGCCGGGATGGGGTGGTTCGACAGCCGTCCCGTGATGGTCGTTGCCCAGCAGAAAGGGCGCGATACCAAGCAAAAGGTTCTTCGCAACTGGGGAATGCCCCGGCCGGAGGGCTATCGCAAGGCGATCCGTGTGATGGAGCTGGCGGCCAAGTTTTCGCGCCCGATCGTAACGCTGCTCGATACGCCGGGGGCTTATCCGGGCAAAGAAGCGGAAGAGCGCGGAACGGCCGAAGCGATCGCGAATAATCTGCGGGAGATGTCGCGGCTGGGTGTCCCGATTATCGTTATCGTGATCGGCGAAGGCGGCAGCGGCGGCGCGCTTGCGATGGGCGTCGGCAACCGGATTTACATGCTGGAGAATGCGGTTTACAGCGTAATTTCGCCGGAGAGCTGCGCGGCCATCATTTACCGCGATGCCGGCAAGGCTCCGCAGGCCGCGGCCGCGATGAAGATGACGGCGGCGGATTTGCTGGAGCTGGGGTTGATTGACGGGATCGTGCCGGAACCGGGCGAGGGCGCGCACTCGGATCCAGATAATGCCGCGGAAGCCGTGGGCCTGATTCTGCGGGTGGCTTTGCAGGAGCTTTCCGGGATGACACCGCAGCAGCTCATCGACGAAAGATACGAAAAGTTCCGGAACATGGGGGCCTTCTTCACCGAAACCGTCGCGGTGCAGGGGGAGGCAAGATGAAGAAACCTGTACTCGTCGGCATTCTTCTTTTCGCGGCGCTATTGGGACTGATCGTTTATTCGACCATGAGCAGCCTGGGCGGCCAGCGCGTCGAGGTGTGCATGCAGTTCAACGGGAACAGCGCGTGCCGCACGGCTTCGGGATCGACGAAAGAATTCGCGCTGCGCACGGCAACCACGAATGCCTGCGCGCAAATTTCTTCCGGCGTGACGGATTCGATGGCATGCGAGCGGGCTGAACCTCTCAAAGTCACGTGGAAATAACCCGCCGCGCGTGCCTCTGGCTGCTGGCTCTCGCGCCATTGCTGGCGCAGGATCGGGTTCAGCCGCTCACCATTCTCCACTCGAACGATCTGCACGCGCATTTGTTGCCCGACGCAACGGGCGCTGGCGGATTCGCGTACTTGGCGGCGACTGTCCGTCAGGAGCGTTCTCGCTGTGCTGCGTGCCTCTACTTGAATGCGGGCGACCTGGTGCAGGGAACTCCAGTATCGACACTATTCCACGGGGTGCCGGTTTATGAAATCGGCAACGGACTCGGATTCGACGCGGCTGTCATTGGGAATCACGAATTCGATTACGGATGGCGCAGCGTCCAGAAATTCGCAAAGATCGCGAAGTACCCGGTGCTGTCTGCAAATGTAGTCAATGACGCGGGCAACCCCATCACTGGAAAAGCATTCGTCATTCTAAATGCCGGCGGGATGCGTGTCGCTGTGATCGGTGTGGTTATGGGCGACATGATGGGGACGCTCGTCACCCCAAAGGACGCGGGCCCTTGGCATGTTGCACCGTTGATCGAGACGATCCGTAAGTATGTGGCGGAAGTAAAGGATCGCGCCGATTTGATCGTCGTATTGGGCCACATCAAAGATCAGGAGGGCGACGAAATTCTGCGGGACGTGCCGGAGGTCGGGGTTGTGGTGATGGGTCACGACCATCGCGGACTTACGGAGATGAGGCGAGTGGACGGTCGGGTAGGTGTGCTGCTTCGAGGTTATGGAGTGGAACTTGGACGTCTGGATCTTCAGGTCAACGTAGCGACCCACAGCATAAAATCCGCCGAGTGGAACCGGATTCCGATCGATTCGAAGAAAATCGAGCCCGCGGCGGACGTGGCTCGTTCGGTTGCGCAATGGGAAAGTAAGGCGTCGAAAATTGTGGACGTGCCGGTTGGGGAATCAAAACGGTCACTCTCGGTCGACGATCTGCGCGTCCTGATCGAGAAGGCCATGCAGGAAGAAACGCATTCCGATCTCGCCTACATGAACCACGGCGGCGTTCGTGACGTCATCCCGGCCGGCCAGCTTCTGGCGCGGAATGTCTGGAACGTGCTGCCGTTCGAAGATTATGTGGTCACCGCGAAATGTAAGGGAAGCCAGCTCCCGAAAGCGGTAGCTGGCGGCCGCTCCATCGACCCGGACCGCGAGTACACCTTCGCGACCGTCGATTTCGTCGCGACCGTGGAGTTTGCGAAAAGCAGGATCGTGTTTACAAACTCCGGCCTGCTGATTCGAGACCTGATGATCGACTGGATTAAGAAGAAAAAGGTTCTGGACTAACGACTACGCGGCCTTCTGGATCTTGCCGCTTTTGATACATGACGTACAAACGCGGATTTTCTTGGCCGCGCCGCCGACCATGGCGCGCACCTGCTGAAGATTGATGTTCCAGCGCCGCTTCGTCACGTTGTGGGCGTGGCTGATGCGGTTTCCAAACTGAGGACCGCGGCCACAAACTTCACACATCTTCGCCATCTCAATAAGCTCCTGTTTCTTTTGAATAGTTTACCATACCGGCCGAGAATCGACAGCTTGCACTTAGACGGTCCTACTTAATACCCTCAAAGCGATCGATAGATCGTTGAGGACTCATACGTCCCACGATGGACCACCGTTATATCGACGAGCTTTCGGTGGCTGAGCGCTATGTCGACAATGCGCTGCGGCCGGAGGAGCGCGTTGCGTTCGAGGCGCACTTGGTCGATTGCCAGGAGTGTACGGATCGCGTACTTCTGGCCGGAATGTTCCACACGCGGGCCGTTAACGGGCTCCCGAAAGCCGAAATCCCGCCGCCGAAGACCGGGTTGGTCGTACGGCTAAAGTTGTGGCAAGTCCTTTTGATTTGCGGAGTTGGCGTGCTACTGCTGGTGGCGATCCCGACGATTCTGATCCCGATCTGGAAGCTGGTTACGGCGCAGTTATCCAAGTAAACCGGGAAACCTGGGCTTGTCATATCCCGGGAATACCGCCGCCACCTGGCGATTACCGAGGTGACGGGTAACCAGTTCGCCGAGGACGTCACGGAAATCGGTGGTCAGGTTCAAATCGCGATTTTCGTAGAGCTGTTCCTGCGCGAGGCCGGGCCATTGGCCGTAGACCTTACCACCCTTGATATCGCCGCCCAACGCGAGCATCACGTTCGCGTGGCCGTGATCGGTACCTCGATTGCCGTTTTCGCGGGCTGTGCGGCCGAATTCACTCATCGTGACAACGGTGACGTCCGCCATCCGATCGCCCAGGTCTTGATAGAAGGCGGCCAGAGATTGGCCCAGATCGTTCAAGAGATTCGCAAGCTGGCCGACGCTAGCCTTGGGACCGACTTCATTGACGTGCGTATCCCAGCCTCCGACGTCGGTGAACGCCACCTCCAGTCCGACGTCGCTCTTGATGAGCTGCGCGATCTGCTTCATCGATTGGCCCAGGCGGCCGTTCGAATAACGGGCGCCATTGGCAGGCGTGTATGACTGCTTTTGGATCGCTTGCATCAGCTTCACGGCCTCGAACGTCTCGCGACCGGTGCCGTTCAGCACTTTATCGGTGGTGTTCGCGTACATCGATTCGAACGTCGACGCACCGCGCGGATCGCGCACCTGAAAATCGTTCAGGTTGTTGATCGATACGGCTTCGTTATGGCCGCGCAAGGCGCGCGGAAGGTCGGCGCTGAAGCTGATCGCCCGTACCGGCGATTTCGGTTCCGTTTCCGCGGGCAGAGCCCGATTGAGCCAGCCGTCCGAGGTCGCTTTGCGGCCGGGGGTGCCGGATTCCATGTAGTCTTGGGCGTCGAAGTGCGATCGCGTGGGATCGGGCGAACCGACGGCGTCTACAATTGCCAAGTGGCCGGAATCGTAAACCGGCTTCAACGCCTTTAGCGAAGGGTGCAGACCGAAGAATCCATCCAGATCGATGGCGGAATCCGCGGTTCCGTCAGGTCGTGGGATCGCGATCGTCGGGCGTAATTCGTAATAGCGCTTCTCTCCATGCGGGACGACCACGTTCAAACCATCGACGGCGCCGCGCTGGAAGATCGCAACCAGGATTTTCTTGCGCGGGCTGGGAGCATCCGCGGCGTAAAGCGCGCGCGACAGCCACGCCGGAGTCGACCCAACCCCAACCATCGCCAGCGCGGAGCTCTTGAGAAAGATTCGACGATTCATGCTGTACTCCATTCACCGTCTCTGAAAATCGGGGGAACCGATCACCAGACCAGCCACCAATGCTGGCGTAGGCGCGCCCGGATTCTTCGCCTTTTCGTTGGTTAGCGCGTTTGCAATGGCGTCGCGAGTCTGCGGCGTCGCGTCGGTGAACAAAACCTGCCGCGCAGTTTCGACGGGATCGTCGACGAAGCGGCCGAGGTCGACCCGTACGCCCTGGACCTTGTTCTGCGTGAGCGACAGCGCAAAGTTCATACGGCCGAGTAACGATGCCGAGCTGACCCACTCGGCATTGGCGCTCGAATAACCCGTCGGTTCGAGCTTCTTGTACAACGGCTCGCCGAGCTGTCCGATCTGCTGCGCGAGCGGGAACGCGTAATCGACCTGCGCTCCGGTGGCGCGAACAGCGCTTGCGATCATCTCGAAGGGCGTTTTCACCTTCGCGTGATACGCGCCCGCCGAGAAAAATTCCTTCGACGTCAGCATGGTCTTCATCACTTCGCGAATATCGCCGTGCGAGTGCTGGAACGTTTTCGCCATGCGGGCGATCAATTCCGGCGGCGGATTATCGGCCACGAACCTCTGCGCCAGCTTGATCGAGATAAATTTCGCCGTGGACGGGTGAGTGGCCAGGATGTCGAGAACTCTCTCCGCGTCTTCCTTGCCGCCGCCTGCCGGGATCTTGAAACCCAGCACGATCTTCTCGCCTTTGTCGTGGACCCGTTCATTGAACGTAAAGCCGCCGCCCTGTTGGAGATTCTTGATGGTCCAGCCCGTAAAGCAGCGCGCGACTTCGGTGACATCCTTCTGCGTATATCCGCCGTCCACGCCGAGCGTGTGAAGCTCCATCAACTCACGCGCGTAATTCTCGTTCAGGCCGCGCTGCGGGCGATTTCCGTTGGGCCGGCGCGTGACTGTGGGAGCCACACTTTGCCAGTTGTCGAGATAGAACAGCATCGCCGGGCTGGACGCGGTCGCTTCGAGGAGATCGCGGAAATGGCCCAGCACATGCGGACGGATCGCCTCGCGCTCATAGCTCGGGATCATGAAGCGGTCCGCGCCTTTATCGAAGAAGACGTTGAAGTGATTGAACCAGAAATCGACCAGCGCTTCTTCGAGCTGGCGGTTACTCAGGATGGCGCGATAGAGCTTCGCTTCCGCCAGGTCGTAAAACACCACCTGCTGAGGCGAATTGGCAAGCAATAGTCTTCGGCGTAGCATGGGACTCGCCGATGCCATCAACTGGTTCCGCATGCCCGCAGGCATCGCGATCACCACATCGTCGATCGATTCTTCAGGGATGGACTCAAGCAGCTCCCGTTTCTGATCGATCGTGCCGGTCCGCAGCGTTCGGATCTTGTCGCGACTCAGCAGTTGATCGAGGGGAATTACAGGTTCCATCGGACTGTCGTCCTTGCCGTCTTTCTTGATCTTGAAACGACGGGCCTGGCGCTCCACGGCCGCTCTTGCAACCGGATCTTCAGGCAGCGGCTGGCGTCCCTGGGCGACGGCTCGAATAAGCTGCGGCGGCGGATAAGCAGCCGCGGTCTCCGATTGCGACATGCGCAGCGATTCGAGAGGCTGAAGCTTTCTTACGAGTTCGGGATTTTCCTTGATGCGTTCCGGATGAAGCTGAAGATCGATCCATTTCTTAAGTCCGATCTTTTGCACCGCTTCGAGATCGCCCGGCTGTGGGCCAAAGGTCAAACGGTCAAGCGCATGCAGCACCTGCTCGTCTTTAGAAAGCTTTTTCTGAAATTGCGTGTAGTCGATCTCGGGTTTCTTTTTGATCGTGCGCGCGGAAACCGCTAGCGCGCAGAAAAAAGTCAACCATAACGCGAAAGACTTCCGCATCCAATTTGCCTCTCTTCTATTAAACGCTCAACCAGACCAAAAGTTGACTGTTTTCTTTCGACCGGCCTATGGAACATTCATCTGCGCACATGTTTGCACCAGGAACCGGTCCGTCATTCCCGCGATGTAGTCGCACACGCGGCGGTGCGCGGGCTGATCCTTCGTCTCTTCTAAGTAGTTGACAGGCAACAACTCGGGTTGTTGCATGAAGAGATCGAAAAGCGCGCGAATGCGAACCACCGAAAGTTTGCGGGCTTCCACCAGACGGTCCGATTCGTAGACGGCGCTGCGCAGTAGTCCCTTGAGCTGTGTAGTACCAGTGGAGGTTTCTGGCGAAAACCGCGCGACCCTCCGCGGGCTGGAACGAATGTCGTCGATGGTTCCGAGATCCGATGCCGCGGCTAAGGTTCCTTCCATAAGACCCGAGACCAGCCAGTTGATCAGGCCGCGCACGATCTCATGCACCCGCACCCGCTCGGGCGCGCCCGGAAAGTGCATATTCGTGATCTCTTCAAGCTCACGAACCTTGTCGACGTTGCGGCTCGCGTCCTCCAGCCGTAGCATGCCGGCGAAATAGGCATCGTCGAGGTCGGCGGAGTTGTAAGCGATCTCATCGCATAGATCGATAAGCTGCGCTTCGAGTGGCGGGCGCATTCCGGGCAAATACTCGTCGAGTTCCGCACTCTCGCCCGCGGCAAAATCGCGCGAGTGTTTCACGATGCCCTCACGCACTTCGAAAGTCAGGTTCAGCCCCGGGAAGCGCGCGTAGGGATTCTCGAAAGACTCGACGATGCGAAGCGCGTGCAAATTGTGATCGAAGCGGTCGCCGTAGCGGTGCATGCATCGGTCGAGTTCCTCTTCTCCGGCATGGCCGAACGGAGGATGACCGATGTCGTGGGCCAGCGCTAACGCTTCCGTCAGGTCCTCATCCAGCCCGAGGACGCCGGCGACGGTTCGGGCGATCTGCGATACCTCGATCGTGTGCGTAAGGCGGTTGCGGAAATGATCGGAAAGGCCGGGCGTAAAGACCTGGGTCTTGTTTTCCAGGCGCCGAAACGCGCGCGCATGCACCACGCGATCACGGTCGCGCTGAAACTCGTTGCGATAGGGATGGGGAAGCTCGGGATACCGGCGCCCGCGGGCCTGGTCGACTGGAAAACGGAGATGGGCGAGGGGGCTCTTCACAGGCGCAGCGCCTGCCCGATGGCCGGCACCTATTTGGGGCAGTTATCGGCGTGAATATCGCCGAGAGCCTGCACCGCCGCGCGGCTGATCGCCGTCCGGTCCGTGCGCATCGGCTCCAGCACCTTGCGCGCGGCGCAAGGATCCGCCTTGGCTTGCAGCACCGCCAACTGGATGGTCGCCTGTTCCTTGGATACCGTCGAGGTCGGATTCGCGATCTGTTCCTTCAGGAGTTTCTCGGCGTCGGCGGTCTTTCCCTGCGCCTGGTAAATTTGCACCAGCGCCATGCGAGCCAGCGCCGCGTAGGCCTTGGGGGCAGAATCCATGATGTCCTTGTAGCGCTTCTCGGCATCCGCCAGATTGCCTTTGTCGGCGACATCAGAGGCGAGATACATCGCGGCAATGGAGCCTTCCTGCGAGCCGTGATACTTCGCCGCAATCTCGCTAAACGCCTTTTGGCGCGCCTTTTCCTTTTCCTCGGCGGTCGGGAACGTCATCGCGGACGGCTGTTGCGGGTTGGCGCCGATGTTTGCCAGATCGATACGGAGCGCTTGCGCCAACGCCTCTTCCCGGACGGTTGCCTCATGCCGCATATAAAAGAAAATCGCCGCCGCCACGATGATTACGCCCAGGGCAATCGAGCCGTAACGAACCACTTCGTTGCGATGCTCGGAAACAAATTCGAAAGTATGGGTGACTTCCTGGGCAAACTTGTCGCTTTTTAGATTTTTACGGGTTTGTCGATCCACTACGAGCTCCGGAAGCCCTATTCTAACATCATTCGCCGGGTCCGGCCGTTGTGGAATCGGCCTTCGCGCGCTCCGCGCCGGGCAACAAAAGATAGCCGGTAACCGAGCCCTTGGTCACGTTCGTGATAACCAACTCGCGCTTCTTCCCGTCTTGAACGCCGTAGAATACTACCGGCTGCTGCGCGTTCTGATTCTTCAGCCAAATGGTGCGCCGGTCCTGCATCACCCACATCCAGCCGTTCACATTTCTCCGAGACACGTCCGTACCGGTGATCCCGAGCGAGATTCCTTCGGCAAGCTGCCGGCTGTGGTTTTTCGTGACTTCGAAATCCACGCGCTGCACGGCCAGTTTCTGCTCAATCGCACTCACGTCGCGGCGGGCCGCTTCTTGCGTTTGCTTCACGCCCGCAAGCTCGCGATCTCGCGCGGCGCCGCTTTCCTCTACCTGGCGCCGCACGGCCGCAAGCTCGTCGGCTTGTCTGGCTACATCGGAGCGAGCCTGGGCGGCATCGCGCTGGGCTTGCCCGAGCTCTTCTTGGAGTTTCGCGATGCGGGTCTGCTCGGTATCGCTCGCGGACTCGAGATGTGCCAGCCGTGTCTGGACGCCTTGCAATCGCTCTTCAATCTGACTTTCCATGCGGCGGTACGCCTGGGCGGAGGATACTTCCGCTATTCTCACTGCGGCATCAAGCTGGGAATGAGTCGTCGCGCGCAGCTTGTCAAATTGGTCGCGCAGAGTCTGCTGATCGCTTGCCCAGGCCTGGACCTTCGCGTTCGTCTCCTTAACCTGATCGCCCATGCTGTCGACGACCCTCTGCACGCCGATCAGATGGGCGAATTCCACTTTGTATTGTTTAAGAATCGGAAAGGCATACCACGCCCCTCCGGCGATGACGAGAATCAGCATCAGCCAAGCCAGGTTGTGGAGGACCCCATGACTGCTTGAAGCGTCGTCATCGAGATGAGTTTCACGGGGCTTAACGGTTACATCGCCAAACATGAAAAACTCCTTCGCGCTTGAAATCGCAATCGACGTGCCGTCGCAAGTTGCTGAGGCTTATGAATGCCACGCGTTGTAACGCGGGGCTGAAGTAAGTCTTTCCGGGTAGAAAATGCCTCAGCCGACGCCAGCGAGAAGATGTGGCTCATCGCGCCGCGGCATCCGCGCGACTCGTTCCGGCGAGTCCAGCCGAATGGACGCGAGTTCGGAGATCAGATTACCCGCCCATAGGTAGATATTGTGCTCGCGGACATAAGTGCGCATGCGGGCCATGCGCGCGCGCTTTTCGGCGGGGGCCATGGCAAGCGCGCGATAGATCGCATCCGCCAGTTCTTCCGTATCGTACGGATTTACCAGCAGCGCATCCACGAGTTCCTGGCTGGCGCCGGTGAACTTGCTCAGGATCAGGGCGCCTTGCTCATCGTTGCGGGCTGCGATGAATTCCTTGGCCACCAGATTCATCCCGTCGTGCAGCGACGTCACCATGCAAACGTCGGCGGTGCGATAGTACGGCAGAATCTCCTCGTGACTGTGATGGCGCGGCAGAAACACGATCGGCTTCCAGTCACCGGTCTGAAAGCGCGCGTTGATGCGATCCGCTTCCGATTCCACTTCGCTCATCAAGTCGTGATACCGCTTGATGTGCGTGCGGCTGGGCGCGCCGATTTGCACGAACGTAAATTGGCGTCGATAAGCCGGATATTTCTCACAAAACTTCTCGATGCCGCGAAAACGTTCGGGAATGCCCTTGGTGTAGTCGATCCGATCGACGCCGACGCCCAGCATCGACGCCTCTACGCCCAAGCCATTAAATAACGCTGCCCGCTCGGAGTAACTCGTGTCGGGCGAGGTGAAACCGTTGGTGAATCCAACGCTGATCGGGAACGGGCGGACAAATGTAAACCGGCCGCCGCGATTGACGGCGAAGCGCTCGCGGTCGATGCGCGATTCCAGAGTCCGGTCGATGGTATCCAGAAAGTTGTTGCAGTGCGATTGGACGTGGAAACCGATCAGATCGGCGCCCAGCAGGCCGTCCAGCAGCTCCCGCTGCCAGGGGCAGATCGCGAACGCTTCCGGATTCGGCCAGGGGATGTGCCAGAAAATGGCCACGCGCGCATCGGGCCGGGCTTCCTTGATCATTCTCGGGACCAGCGCGAAATGGTAATCCTGCACCAGCACCAGCGGATTCCGTTCGCCCGCGGCTTCCTGCAAAAAGGCGTCGGCGAAACGGCGATTTACTTTGCGATATTGCTCCCAGTCGTCCGCTCGAAACGTGGGGCGGGTGTGAGCGATGTGGCACAGCGGCCACAGACCTTCATTGGCGAAACCCAGATAAAAGCCCTGTTCTTCTTCTTCCGTCAGCCACACGCGCCTGAGCGTGTACTGCGAGTGGTCGGGCGGTACGCGGATCCGGTCGTTTTGATCTACCGTTTCGCGATCGGCGTCGCCGGTGCCTTGCGCAATCCAAGTCCCGTCGCAGGCGCGGAGCACCGGTTCGAGCGCGGTTACAAGGCCGCTCGCCGGAACCGTGCACTCGACCACGCCGTCCCGCCGAATGTGCTCGTACGGCTCGCGATTTGAAATTGCAAACAGACGGCTATCCGCGAGCTTGCTCTGGATGGCGATGCGTAATCGTTCGGCGGTCCATAGCGATTCGCCGGCATCGCGCAAGCGGGCTTCTTCCTCGGCGGCTGCGCGCGCGGCGGTCAAGCTGGTTGCCAGGCGCGCCACTTCACGCTGTAGTGGTTCGAATGTATCCTCGGGCGGCAGAACGGGCGTGCTTCCCGCTCGCCCGCGGCGGACGTCGCTGAGCCAGGTCGTGAGCCGGGCAAGCGGACGCCGCAGGCTCCACTGAAGAATCAGCATGGTGACGCTGACGATCAGCACGGTCTGAACAAGCAGACCTGTGAGAGCATTCTTCCACAGCGATGCTTCCCGCGATTCGATGTAACCGGCGTCGCTGAAAACCGTCAGGGCTCCCACGATGGAGTCGGCGGACTTTACGGGCAGCTCATAGCCGTACATGAGTTTGCCTCGACCGCGGAAGAACTCGCCAAAGCCTCCGGTTGTCCATTTTTGCCGGCCAATGGGAAGCGCGTCGCGGCCGATCCGATCGGCCAGTTGCGGCGTAGTCGCCAGCGGCTGACCTTCGGCGCCGTATATCGCCACGCCAGCAAGCCGCTGCCGCTCCTGGAAACGGTCGATCATGGTTTGCAGCCGGGACGAGGCTTCGATGGCGATCAAGGGAGCGGCTGTACGATCCAGATTTTCGGCCGCAAGAACCGTCTGACGTTCCAAATCCCGCTTAAGACCGGCAGTTTCGCTTTGTGTCTGATAAAGGGCGATCGCCAGCGAGACTACGGCCACGCCGGCCACCAGCGACAAGTTCAATCGGACGCTTAAGCGCACGCGCTATCTCCTTAAAGCAGGACTCGCACAGCAACTCTCTCCCATAGATGCACCCAGACGGCCATTCGTTAAAGAAAACTTAATGCTATTGCCAAGGCACCAGGAAGGCAAGGCCGCCGGCAGGCGAGCTAGTTCGCAACTGTGTTAGCGTTTTGTTGAACATGGCGGTAGTGGGCCGGTCACGGGAGGCAGTTGGCTTGAAAACGCTTCTGGCCAAGGCGAGCCCGGCGCGGTCGGGCGATGAATTGGCCGGAATCGCCGCCGAATCGGCGGAGGAGCGCGTTTCCGCGCAGATGGTGCTTGCGGATACGCCGCTCAAGCGTTTCCTGGCGGAGCCTCTGATCCCTTACGAATCCGACGAAGTCACCCGGCTGATCTGCGATTCGCACGATGCCGCGGCGTTTGCCCCCATCGCGCATCTGACCGTCGGTGAATTTCGAGAATGGCTGCTGGACGAGGAAACCACGGGCGAAACACTTGCGGCGGTGTGCGCTGGGTTGACGCCGGAGATGGTCGCGGCGGTTTCGAAGATCATGCGGGCGCAGGATCTGGTCGCGGTAGCGGCGAAACGTCGCGTTGTTACGCGCTTTCGGGACACGATCGGCCTGGCGGGCCGGCTTTCGACGCGGCTTCAGCCCAATCATCCTACCGACGATCCGCGCGGGATTGCGGCCAGCGTTATCGATGGGCTGCTCTACGCCAACGGGGACGCGGTGATCGGCGTAAATCCGGCGTCGGACGATGTGGGGAGCGTGGAGCGGTTGCTGCGCATGCTCGATCGCGTGCGGGAATCGCTTGAGATTCCCACGCAGATCTGCGTCCTCGCCCATGTCACCACGCAAATGGAAGCTTTGCGGCGCGGGGCTCCGGTGGACCTGGTGTTTCAATCCATCGCCGGGACGGAGGCGGCGAATCGCGCGTTCGGCGTCAACCTTGCGCTTCTTGACGAAGCGTATCAAGCAGCCTGCCAGTTGAAACGCGGGCAGAATGTCATGTATTTCGAGACCGGTCAGGGTAGCGCGCTCTCGTCGAACGCGCATCATGGGCTTGATCAGCAGACCTGTGAGGCGCGAGCCTACGCCGTGGCGCGTCGCTATGCTCCGCTGCTGGTGAATACGGTGGTCGGGTTCATTGGCCCGGAATATCTGTTCGACGGCAAGCAAATCCTGCGCGCGGGGCTGGAGGATCACTTCTGCGGAAAACTGTTGGGATTGCCGATGGGCTGCGACGTTTGTTACACGAATCATGCTGAGGCTGACCAGGACGACATGGACGTGCTGTTGACGCTGTTGGGCGTCGCGGGATGCAACTACATCATGGGCGTGCCAGGCGCGGACGATATCATGCTGAATTATCAGAGCACGTCGTTTCATGACGCTTTGTATTTGAGATCGCTGCTGAAGCTGCGGCCGGCCCCGGAGTTTGAGGCGTGGCTCGATCGGATGGGAATTTTGGAAGATGGCATTCGTTTGCGAGCAGGGCGGGCGCTGCCGCCTGCGTTTGAGCGGGCGATTGGCGCCGCGTGAAGACCGTCGGGAGCTGAGGTGATTGAGAATCCGTGGACGAAATTGCGGGAACTGACAGCGGCGCGGATCGCCCTGGGGCGGGCGGGGCACAGCCTGCCGACGCGCGAGCTGCTGGCGTTCCAGCTGGCTCATGCCAAAGCCCGCGATGCGGTGCACCGGAATATCGATGTTGCGGCGTTCGCTTCTCTCCGACCGGTCCTTTTGCACAGCGCTGCCACCGACCGTGCGACGTACTTACGACGTCCGGATTTGGGGCGGCGGCTCAACGCGGATTCGGCCAATAGGCTTAAGCGCGATGACTGGGACGTCGCGCTGATTGCCGTCGATGGGCTCTCCGCGACCGCGGTCCATCGACACGCGGTTCGGGTGATCGAGGCGCTGCAGCCGCTGATCGAAGATTGGCGAGTCGCGCCTGTCTGCGTAGTCGAGCAGGGGCGCGTCGCGATTGGAGATGAGATCGGCGAGGGGTTAGGGGCGAAGCTCGCGATCGTTTTGATCGGTGAACGGCCGGGATTGAGCTCGCCGGACAGCCTGGGCGCGTATCTCACGTGGTCACCGCGCATCGGACGAACGGATGCCGAGCGCAACTGCGTTTCCAATATTCGCGCCGACGGGCTGGAGCCGGCCCTGGCGGCGGAGCGCATCGCCATGATCATGCGCGCGGCGCTCGAGCAGCAACTCACCGGGGTTCACTTGAAAATTTCGAATTTGTTAAACTGAAGTTTCCCCATGCGCTTCGGTGTCGTCGTCTTCCCGGGCAGCAATTGCGATCACGATGCCTGGTACGCGGTCACTCACAATCTTGGCCAGCAAGCCGAATTCATCTGGCATGATTCGTCTTCGCTCGGCCAGGTGGACGCGGTGATCCTGCCCGGCGGGTTTTCCTACGGAGATTATCTGCGCTGCGGCGCGATCGCCAAATTCTCGCCGGTGATGAACGCCGTGCGTAAATTCGCGACCGATGGCGGATTGGTGCTCGGTGTCTGCAACGGCTTTCAGATTCTGGTCGAGAGCGGGCTGCTTCCGGGCGCACTGTTGCGCAATCGGGATCTGAAGTTTGTCTGCCGCGAAGTTACCGTGCGCATTGAGACGACGAATACGCCTTTCACAGCGTCGGCTACGCGCGGGCAGTTATTGAAGATTCCAGTGGCGCATGGCGACGGATGTTACTTTGCCGATGAGCGCACGCTCGATGCTCTCGAAAAAGAAGATCGCGTGGTTGCGCGATATCTCGATAATCCGAACGGCTCGCTGCGCGACATCGCCGGCATCTGCAATGAGCGCCGCAACGTGATGGGCATGATGCCGCATCCCGAGCGCGCCGCCGATGTGCTGATGGGCTCGACCGACGGCCGGGTCATTCTGGAAAGCATGGTGCACTCGCTGGTTGCGGCCGCCGCATGAGCGATCTGACTCCCGCCGAGCTGGATAAAGTCCGTTCCATCCTGAAGCGCGAACCCAACGAAACCGAAGTCGGCATTTTTACCGTGATGTGGAGCGAGCACTGTTCCTATAAAAGCTCGCGCATTCATTTGAAGAAGCTTCCGACGCAGGGAAAGAGTGTCCTGCAAGGGCCGGGCGAGAACGCCGGGATCATCGATATCGGCGACGGGTGGGCCATCGCGTTCAAGATCGAGTCGCACAATCACCCGAGTTTTATCGAGCCGTTTCAGGGAGCGGCAACCGGAGTCGGCGGAATCCTGCGCGACATTTTTACGATGGGCGCGCGGCCGATCGCGGTGATGGATGCGCTGCGCTTCGGGCCCCTGGACGATCCGGTGCACGGCGCGCGCAATCGCAGGATTTTAGACGGCGTGGTCAGCGGAATCTCGCATTACGGGAACTGTTTCGGCGTGCCGACGGTCGGCGGAGAATGCGTCTTCGAACCGTCCTACAACGGGAACCCGCTGGTGAACGTGTTCGCGCTTGGCGTTTTCCGGCACAACGAGATTTTTTACGGACGCGCGTCGGGAATAGGTAACCCGGTCATTTACGTCGGCGCAAAAACGGGCCGCGACGGGATTCACGGCGCTTCGATGGCGTCGGCTGAATTCACGGAAGAATCGAAGCAGAAGCGGCCGAACGTTCAGGTCGGCGATCCGTTCATGGAAAAGCTGCTGCTCGAAGCGTGCCTTGAAGCCATGAAGACTGGCGCGATCGTTGGTATTCAGGACATGGGCGCCGCGGGGCTGACCTGTTCCACGTGCGAGATGGGAAGCCGCGCGGAAACCGGCGTGGAGATCGATCTGGCCCTAGTACCACAGCGGGAGACGGGGATGCGGCCATACGAGATCATGCTCTCGGAATCGCAAGAGAGAATGCTCATCGTTGCCGATAAGGGTCGCGAGGACGAAGTGTTCGCCGTATTCCGGAAGTGGGGGCTGGATGCCGTCACCATCGGGCGGGTGACGGACGACGGCATGTTACGTGTAAAGGATCACGGTGTCGTGGTCGCCGAGATTCCCAACCGCGAACTCGCAGACGAAGCGCCGCTTTACGATCGGCCATATCACGCAGCTCCGTACCGGCCGGCTCCGATGGAGGCCCCGGAATTTGTAAGCGGCGATCTTTCGGGCGATCTTCTGAAACTGGTTGGTTCGGCGGATCTCTGCTCAAAGCAGTGGATCTGGCAGCAGTACGATTACACGGTTCGCACGAATACGCTTGCGGGGCCGGGCGGCGATGCGGCGATCGTGCGCATCAAAGAGACCGGGACCAGCGTGGCGATGTCGCTGGATGGCAACGCCCGTTATTGCGCGCTGTCGCCGCGTGAAGGAGCGCGGCTCGTGGTGGCGGAATGCTGCCGGAATCTTTCTACCGTGGGCGCGCTGCCGGTCGCGGCCACCAACAACTTGAATTTTGGAAATCCCGAGCGGCCGGAGATCATGGCGCAACTGGTGGAGGCGATCGACGGGATGTCGGAGGCGTGCAGACATTTCGAGACTCCGATCACCGGCGGCAATGTGAGTCTGTACAACGAAACCTTGGGTGAAGCGATCTGGCCGACCCCGGTCATCGGCATCGTGGGGCTGATGAAAACGGCGATGCCGGTAACGATTCCTTTCAAGGAAGAAGCCCGGACCGTGATTTTGCTGGGCGGGCTGGGATCGCCGGATGTCACGCGATTCGGCGGGACCCAGTATGCCAAGGTTGTCTTGAACAAAATGTGGGGTCTGCCGCCGGCGCTCGATATGGATTACGAGAAGCAGGTGCAGAAGGCGATTCGGGAGATCGTATCAGAGGGTTTTGCGGAATCGGCTCACGACCTGAGCGACGGGGGGCTGGCTGTAGCTCTGGCTGAATGCTCTTACAACGGCATTGGGGCGGCGATCGACCTGTCAACCGATCTGAAACCCGAACTCGCGTTGTTTCACGAAGGACCATCACGCGTGCTGGTGTCGACGGCCGCGCCTGAAGAAGTGGAACGCATTGCGCGCGCTCATGGCGTAGAGTCGCTACGCATCGGCGTTACAATGAAGGAGCGATTACGAATCTGTAACGAGTCGGTAACGTGGATTGATTGCGCAACCCGGTCACTGCGCCAAGTTTGGGAGACCGCGCTCGAAAGTCCTGTTCACGCTTAATTACCAACTATGCTCGATAAATTCCACGATGAATGCGGCGTAGTCGCCATCTACGGCCATCCCGAGGCTTCGAATCTGGCATATCTCGGCCTGTATGCCTTGCAGCATCGCGGGCAGGAAAGCGCAGGAATCTGCTCGAGCGACCGGCGCGAAATCCATTGCCACAAGTCGATGGGACACGTCGCCGAGATTTTCACCCCGGAAGTGCTCGGCCAGTTACCGGGCGATCACGCGATCGGGCACACGCGCTACTCGACGGCCGGGGATACGGTTCTACTGAACGCCCAGCCCTTCTCGGTGGCATGCAATAAGGGACGCATTGCGGTTGCGCACAACGGCAATATTACGAACGCGGGAGAATTGCGGCGGGATCTTGAGCGCGAAGGCTCGATTTTCCAGGCATCGAGCGATACGGAAGTCATTCTGCATCTGGTAGCCCGGTCGCGTGAACGGACTCTGGCCGGCGCATTGCGCGAAGCGATGCTCCAACTGGAAGGCGCGTTTTCGCTGGTGTTTCTGGCGGAAGACCGGATTCTAGTGGCCCGCGATCCGCACGGGTTCCGGCCGCTCGCCTTCGGGCAACTGGCGCTGCCGGGCGGGCAGACCTGTTACGTATTCGCGTCGGAAACCTGCGCGTTCGATCTGATCGACGCGGTTTACCTGGGCGACGTCGAGCCCGGTGAAATGGTCATCGTAGGTCCGGAAGGGATTACTCGCGAGCGCTATGCTCCGGTTCGCGCGCATGCACATTGCGTGTTCGAGCACGTGTATTTCTCGCGGCCCGATTCGATCGTTTTCGGGCGGCCTGTTCAGCAATCGCGGGAAATGCTCGGGCGTTTACTGGCCCGCGAGCATCCCGTGGATGCGGACGTCGTCGTACCAGTGCCGGATTCGGGGGTCTCGGCGGCGATCGGATATGCGGCTGAAGCGGATATTCCGTTCCGCCAGGCGCTGATCCGCAATCATTACGTCGGGCGGACGTTCATCGAGCCGTCCCAGGCGATTCGCGATTTTGGCGTGAAGTTGAAACTGAATCCGGTGCGGAACCTGCTCGACGGCAAGCGGGTCATTCTTGTAGACGATTCGATCGTCCGCGGGACCACCAGCCGCAAGATCGTGCGCATGGTTCGCGGAGCTGGGGCGCGCGAGGTGCATCTGCGGATCTCCTGCCCGCCGACCAGATCGCCTTGCTTTTATGGCGTCGACACCCCGAGCCTCGCGGAACTGATCGCCGCGAACAATACCGTGGAAGAGATCCGCAACTTTGTCGAGGCTGACTCGATCGGATATCTTTCGCTCAAAGCTTTGCACCAGGCTGTGGGCGATGAGAAACAGGATTACTGCTATGCGTGCTACACAGGCGATTATCCGACCGAGCTGATCAACATCGAAGAATTGATGGGCGCGAAGGACCGGTTGGGTTAGACGTCGCGAAACGTCGCGAGGATGTCCGGGCGACCTAAAGCCTCTGCCAACTCCTGAAGTTTGGGCAAAAGGTATTGGCGATCGAGGGTCTTCCCAAATCGCCGGACCGGCGCACGAGCGTCTGCAAGATCCTTTTCCCGCTCGGAGATAAGTTTCATAAGCAGAAGACCCTCAACCGTGACGCGGATCGTGTAGCCACCTCGATCAGAGCTGCTTCGAGCCCCGTCATCGCCCAGACAGCAGTGCCAGCGCGGCGCGCATCTTTGCGATCCCATGCTTTTCCGGATCGGGGTCAGATCGAACCACGTCCTCAGGGAACCATTGAAGGAGCCATGTGAGGTCAGCCAGAATTGCTTCCGGCGGACGCTCGACAGATGATTGCTCAGCATTCCACTCGTGAAACAGACGCCATTGACGATTCCGCTTTTCGATTTGCGCGCGCAGAGTCACAAGTCATGGTAGCCCCGGTTGCCGCCGGACCCTCAACCGTTGTCTAATGCGTGTTTGACCACTGCCTCAACAGCGGGTAACCCCAGCTTTCGGGAAAACCGGTTTTTGCACTGGATGTGCATCGGTTTATTCGCTGCCTTTGCCATTGCGGCTTATCGGCCGGACACTTACTTCGATTGGGCTCTCGAAAACGGCGCCGTAGCTCTTGGGTTCTTTCCGCTGATGTTTTTTCTGTACCGGCGGTTCGTGTTTTCCGATTTGTCCTATCTGCTGATGTTCCTGTTCCTGTGTTTCCATGAGTTCGGGGCGCACTACAAGTATTCCGACGTTCCCTTGGGCGAGTGGATGAAGCCGCTGCTGCACACGCAGAGGAACGATTTCGACCGCGTGGCGCACTTCGGTTTTGGATTGATGTTCGCCTATCCGATGCGGGAAATCGCCATGTGCGCCTTGAACGTAAAGGGCCGATGGCTG
>Ga0070731_10001149_pt1 | contig 28767 bp, 36 predicted proteins | sample Coa_R1_2_FD_66448 | JGI IMG/M metagenome (GOLD analysis project Ga0070731, IMG submission 66448) | Surface soil microbial communities from Centralia Pennsylvania, which are recovering from an underground coalmine fire - Coalmine... | ecosystem: Environmental > Terrestrial > Soil > Unclassified ... | reverse complement strand
CGACCGGCCTGACGCCGGCGAGATCGTCGTCGCCGGGCTCGACGTCGCGCACCTCGACGACGCCGCGCACTACCGGGCCGAGACGGTCGCATTCGTGTTCCAGTTCCACAACCTCATCACGACGCTGAACGCGATCGAGAACGTGCAGATCCCGATGCTCGGCACCCGCCCGCGCGTCGAGCGGGAGCGGCGTGCACGGCAGCTGCTCGACGAGGTCGGTCTCGGCGAACGCGTCCGCAGCTATCCGCCGACGCTCTCAGGGGGTGAGCGCCAGCGCGTCGCGATCGCGCGTGCGCTCGCGAACGACCCGCGCCTGCTGCTCGCCGACGAGCCGACGGGTGCGCTCGACTCGGACACGGGCGCGCAGATCCTCGACCTCCTCCGGCGAGTCCGCGACGAGCACGGGACGACGATCTTGATGGTGACGAACGACGAGAGCGTCGCCGCTCAGGCGGACCGCGTGCTGCAGATCCGGGACGGACGGCTCAGTTCTGCGGAGCGGCCAGCGCTGCAAGCGTAGAGCTGAGACCGTTCGCGGTCTTGCCGAGGTAGGCGAGCTGCGCCTGCAGATAGCCGGCGTCGAGCTGACTCGAGGGCGTCTGCGTGACGTACGACGTCAGCGCCCGCAGCTCGTTCTGCAGCCGGTCGAGGTCGCCGGAGAGCGGGGCTGCCGCCGCCGAGGTGGCAGCGACGGCCCGCCGCGCGGAAGCGAGCTGCGCGTGCAGCTTCGCGAGCGAGGCCTGCAGGGCCCGGCGGGATGCATCCAGCTGCGCGCCGCGGGCATGCGCGGCTGCGAGAGCGGAGCGGGTGGTGGAGAGCTGCGTCCGCAGCGTGTGCACCGTGGCGGTGGCGGTGACGAGCTGCGATTCCGCCGACGCCCCTTTCTGCGCCTGGTGCTTCCAGCCGATCGAGAATGCGGCCGCGCTCAGGGCGGCGCCGCAGACGAACGCGGCGGCGACGACGGCCCACATGACGCGCGGCGTCCGGTGGCGCCGCTGCGGGACGGCGGCGTGCCGCCGGGACTGCTCTGCGAGCGGCCAGGACATCCGGATGCCCTTCTCCGCGGCAGGGCTATTCCCTCCTGAGCGCCTCGATCGGGCTCAGTCGCAAGGCGCGCCAGGCAGGGTAGACCGCGCCGAGCACGCCCACGCCGAGCGCGAACGCGAGCCCCCAGGCGAAAACTCCGGTCGTGAACGTCGGCGCGACGAGCGTCGACAGTCCCGTCTGCGCGGTGAACAGATGTGCCGCGAGCACGCCGAGGCCGAGGCCGAGCGCGAGCGCGACGAGCGAGATTCCGATCGCCTCGCTCACGATGAGCGCGGCGATTCGCCGTCCGGGCCAGCCGACCGCGCGGAGGATGCCGATCTCGCGGACGCGCTCGAACACCGACATCGCCATCGTGTTGGTCACGCCGATCCCGCCGACGATGAGCGCCAGCGCGGAGATGACCCAGCCGACGTCGATGATCAGCCGCGACGAGGTGTCGACGTTCACCGCCTGTCCAGGCTCGACGACGGCGGTGACGCCGTACTGCTTCTCGAGCCGCTTCGCCACCGTCTGCGGCTTCTGCCGCGGCTGGACGATGACGCCGATGCTCGTCGTCTCGCCGGGATGTCGCGCGAGTGCCTGGACGGTTGCGAGGGGAAGCACGACTGCGGTGTCCTCGAAGCGGTCGCCGCTGTGGAAGATGCCCGTGACCGGGAACGTCCGTCCTGCGACGTGGAGCGTCTCCCCGACGTGGGCGCCGAAGTGGTCGCCTGCGAGCGCGCCGCGCCTGTCTCCCTGCACGAGCGTCAGGCGCTTTGCGGCGAACTCGTCCGGGGCGAGTCCGATGACGAGTGACGACGCCGTCCCGTTCACGGTCGTCACGTCGAGGAAGACGAGCGCCGTCTGGGCGACGCCTGGGTCCCGGCGGATCCGCGCCTCGAGCGCGACGGGCAGGAGCGACTTCGTCGCGTCCTGGACGCCGCTCTGGAAGATCCCGAAGTCTGCCCGGCCGACGTGGATGAGGTCGCCGGCCGTTTTCTCCGTTCCTGCTGCGATCGAGAGCAAGGCGACGATCAGGCCGACGCCGAGGGCGACGCCGGCCGACGTGAGGAGCGTCCGGACCGGACGCCGCAGGAGGTTCTTCCGGACGAGACCGAACCAAGTCACGCTCCCTATCTTCGCTACGGTGCAGGACCGATGCAGGTAGACCGCCACGCTGTCCTCGAAGCCCTGGGCCAGGTCATCGACCCCGAGCTGCAGCGCCCGGTCACCGAGCTGGACATGGTGCGGGACGTCGAGATCGTCGACGGCGTCGTCTCGCTCACGATCGTGCTCACGGTTGCGGGATGCCCCCTGCGGCAGTCGTTCGAGCAGCAGGTGGACCAGGCGCTCTCAGGCGTGCCCGGCGTGCGCGGCGTCGCGCTCTCGTTCGGCGTGATGACGCCCGAGGAGCGGCAGAAGCTGACGACGAAGCTTCGCGGCGGCGCCGAGCGGGACACCGTCATCAAGCTGTCGCGCGAGACGCGTGTGATCGCGGTCGCGAGCGGCAAGGGGGGCGTCGGGAAGTCCTCGCTTTCGGCCAATCTCGCAGTCGCGCTCTCGCAGCTCGGCCGCCGCACCGGGATTCTCGACGCCGACATCTACGGGCACTCGATTCCGCACATCCTCGGCATCCACCAGAAGCCGGTCGCGGTCGACGAGATGATCGTCCCGCCGGTGAAGGACGGTCTGAAGCTCATGTCGATCGGCTTCTTCCTCGACGGGAACGAGCCGGTGATGTGGCGCGGCCCGATGCTGCACCGCGCGCTCGAGCAGTTCCTCACCGACGTGCACTGGGGCGACCTCGACGTGCTCGTCGTCGACATGCCGCCCGGCACGGGCGACGTGTCGATCTCGCTCGGCCAGCTCCTGCCGCGTGCAGAGGTCGTCGTGGTGACGACGCCGCAGAAGCTCGCGCAGGACGTCGCGTCGCGCGCGGCCGCGATGGCGCGCAAGACGAACATGCGCCTGCTCGGCGTGATCGAGAACATGAGCGGCGACGTGTTCGGCTCCGGGGGCGGCGTGGAGCTGGCCGCCGAGCTGGGAGTTCCACTGCTCGGCATCGTTCCGCTCGATCCCGCCCTCCGTGAGCAGGGCGACGCCGGCGTGCCGGTCGTCACGGCCGAGCCGGACTCGGACTCTGCGCGCGCGATCGTGGCGATCGCAGAGGCGATCGACGCCGTTCGCGAGCCGGGCGGCATCGTCAAGTCGCTGCCGCTCGTCGGTTAGTGCAGACGGCGTCTCGGAACGTCGAGACGGTTCGCGAGGTGTACGCGCTCGCGCGTCGCGCGCGTCACGACGAGCTGCGCCGGTTCCTCGCCGACGACGTCACGTGGGATCCCGCCCGTGAGGGCGGATGGAAGCGGTGCGCGAACGCGGACGAGGTGGTGAAGACGCTGCTCTGGCGCGCGGGGATGAACAAGATGAGGCCTGACGATTTCATCGATCTCGGCGACCGCGTCGTCTACCAGCTGCACGGTCGCGCACTTGGCCGACTCGGCGCGAAGGGCATCTTCTTCCCGCGTCTCTTCCAGATCGCGGTTCTGCGCGGAGGCAAGGTCGTCAGCATGCACGACTATCCGTCGCGCGCCGACGCGTTCGCCGCGGCGGGGCTCAAGACCTGACGTGGCCGGCGCTGCGTTCTTCGACCTCGACCGCACGCTCCTTCGCCGCTCGTCTGCGCTCGCGCTTGCCGGATCGTTCCGCGAGCGCGGCCTGATCTCGCGGCGGCAGCTTGCGAAGGCGGCCGGATGGCAGCTCCTCTTCGTCCTCCGCGGCGCGAGCCACGAAGCGGTACGGCGCGCGGCCGAGGACGGTCTCGTCGTCCTGCGCGGCTTCACTCCCGGCGAGATGCGCGAGCTCGTCGCCGAGGCGATGGAGCCCGTGCTCAGGCCGCTCGTCTATGCCGAGCCGCTTCATCTCGTCGAACAGCATCGCGGGCGCGGCGAGCCGGTGTTCATCGTGTCGGCGACTCTGCAGGAGATCGTCGAGGCGATCGCAGACGATCTCGGCTTCGACGGCGCCCTCGGGACCATCTGCGAGGTCGTCGACGGCGTCTACACCGGCAAAGCGCTCCGTCCGCTCCACGCGGAGAACAAGGCCCGCTGTATCCGGGAGCTCGGCTTCGACCTGAACGAGTCCACCGCGTACTCCGACAGCCACACCGACCTGCCGTTGCTCGAAGCGGTCGGACATCCCGTCGCGGTGAATCCCGACCGGAAGCTCCGGCGGATCGCCGCGACGCGCGGATGGCCGACGCTCGAGTTCAAGGAGCAGCGTGCAGCGTGACGAGGCGCTTGCGCGCCTCCGGGCGCGTGGCTTCTCGGAGGAGGATGCGCAGCGCCTCGTCGCGCACTTCGCCGAGGCGGAGGCGCGCGGCAAGCTCGGTCACGGGTTCTCGCGGATCGCGTGGCTGGAGTCGCTCGAGGTCGATCCGTCGGCGCAGCCCGAGACGATCGAGGCCGAGGGCTCGTTCGAGCGCTGGCACGGGCGCGGCGCGCTCGGCTATCTCGTCCTCGACGCGGTCGTGCGAACGCAGCTTGCAGATCCGCCCGAGCGGTCGCGCGTCGTCGTGTGCGAGCGGACGTTCCCGACCGGGATGCTCGGCTGCTGGGTGCGCCGCCTCGCGGAAGGAGGTCTCGTCGCTGTGCTCACGGCGACCTCGCCGCCGCGGCTCGGGCCGCCCGGCGGCCCGAAGGTGGCGGGGACGAACCCGCTTGCGCTCGCGATCCCGAGCTCGGACGGCGCGCCCGTCGTCGTCGACGTCTCCATGGGGGCGGTGACGCACGGCGAGGTCATCGCCGGGCTCGCGACCCCCGAGCAGCTCGTCCCGTTCGGCGGCGAGCAGTGGCACAAGGCGTTCGCGCTCGCGCTCGGGCTGCAGCTCGTGGTGGACTCGCTGCACCGGGAGGACGGCTACGGCGCAGTGCTGCTCGTCGCGCGACCCGAATCCGACCCCGTGCCCGCGCTGCGCGCGACGGGCATCAGGCTGCCGGGAAGCTGACGCGAGGCCTCAGCCGAGCGAGAGGACGCTCCCCCAGCGCGCGAACCTCTTGCCCGCCGTGCTTCTTCGCCTCGTAACGGGGCTTAGTAAGAGAGCATCTTTTGAATCGCTTGCCGGGAGACTCCGAGCTCGCGAGCTATGTCCGCCTGGGAGACGCCCTGACGGATCAACTCTTCCATGAGCTTGCGACGCTCGGCGCTAAGCCGTCTTGCCAGGATCGTGTGCTCGATGGCCTGCGCTCGGACCTCCTTGATACGGCTGAAGATCTCGACGCGGTTTGAAGATCTGGTGGATTTGCTCATGTCCAAATTATGACAACCATGGTTGTCATGTCAACCCGATGTTGTCGCCTGCCTCGAGGCGCTGGGCGACGTCAGGAGCGAACACTCGTGCACGGGAGGGCCGAGTCGAAGGCGGGGCGCCAGAAGGCTCGTTACGCTCTGATGCCTCTAGCGAGGGAGGATCGATGACCGCAAAGGTTCAAGAGCTTGCTGTTCGCTACGGCGCGGCTTGGGCGGAGCACGATCTGGACAAGATCATGGCGATGCACACCGACGATACGGTGTTCCATCTGCACGGGAGCGGCGAGCCGGCAATTGGTCAGGCAGCGGTTCGGGAGGCGTTCGCTGCCGGCATGGCGCAGTGGCCGGACATCCGCTTCGAGCGAAGCGCCGTCTACACCGGAGCGGATCACTTCATCACCCAGTACCGGATAAGCGCGACCACACCCGACGGGCGGCGGATCCTCTGCGACGGCGCCGACGTATTCGCGATCGAAGACGGCTTCGTGAAGCGGAAGGACACCTATCTCGACTGGCCGGCGTTACAGCAACAGCTTGCAACCGACGTGGCCTCCGCGGCCGCAAACTAACGAACGCGCCCCCTGCTGCAAGACGTCCTCGGTGCCAACAATCGCCTATATCAACCAGCGCATCCGGGAAGGCAAGACACACCGCGAAGCAAACCGCTGCCTCGAGCGCTATCTCTACCGACACCTCGAGCACGCGCCAATGATGACTTGACTTTCATAGAAGCATCACTGGCGCAGCCCGGCCTGACCATGCCTCATGGGTGGGCCTGGGTATAGTCGAACGTCAGGTCGCAGAAGACGAAGTTGTCTCGTTCGATCGTGTCGCCGCGTTTGCAGGCGATCGGCCGCTTGAAGATCGGGCCGGCGTGAACAAATGTGTGGAACTCGCCGTTCTCGCCGCAGGGATCGACGCTCGCGGGAAGGTCGGCGAGCAGTTCCTCGTCGTACGAGCGGCCTGCGAAGGACGGGTCGAGAACGCGCGGGTCGACGCAGACCAGAGTTGCCTCGAATCCCTGGCCGATGAACCGATGGGCAAGCTCCGTCGTGTCCAGACCCCAGATCGGGAAGATCCCGTGTCTACCGGCACGTGCGAGTCGCTCTTCGCGGTAGGCGCGGACGTCTTCGAGAAAGAGATCACCGTAGGCCACGGCGTCGATGTCGACGAGAGGCGGCGTGGCGAACGCTCGCTCGATGCACTGCTCGTAGACGTCGTTGCTGCACGCAGGCGGAATCATGACTTCAACGAGCGGGATCCCGAGCTCTTCGGCCTGCCGAGCGAGAAGCTCGCGGCGGACCCCGTGCATGCTGATCCGGTCGTAGCTCTCAGTGACCGTCGTCATCAGTACCGCCGGTTCGCGTTGCTCGTGCCGCAACTCCCACAGGCTCAAGGCGGAATCCTTGCCGCCACTCCAGGAAAGCGCGAAGCCGATGATCCTGCGGTGCGAGCTCGGCGAGACAACCACGCTGCGAGTATCACGGACGAAGCCAGACCCCCGCCGCTCGGCCCCGCGCCGACACACCCTCAGGCGTCATTCCCGAAACGCTGGCGCAGGCGACGGTCTACTGCGTGGGGCATTTCAGTAGTCCGAACCGATCCGGGGCGTGTGGCGAATCGGCCACGATTGGGTTGGGTTGATCAAGGAGTCGGTGATGGAGGCAATGAGGTGGACGAGGGTGCTGACCGGCCGGGAGTGGCTGCGGCTGGCCGGCTTCGGGGGCGCAGTCGGGCTGCTGCACCTGCTGGGCTGGGGTCTGTTTATCTACTACTCACGCACGACCCCAGCGCTTGCTGGGCTGGGCACGCTGGCCTACACCTTCGGCCTGCGCCACGCGTTCGACGCTGATCACATTGCTGCGATCGATAACACGACGCGTAAGTTCTTGCAGGAAGGAAGGCGCTCGCTCGGGGTTGGCTTCTTCTTCTCGCTCGGCCATTCCACCATCGTGTTCTCGTTGGCGACTGGGCTCGCGGTAGCGGCGGGGGCAGTCAACTCCACGATCCCGACCCTGCAGGGGTACGGAGGCTACGTGGGAGCGAGCGTGTCGGCGACGTTTCTGTGGATCATCGGGATCCTCAATCTGGTCGTGCTGATCGACATCGTGCGCATCTTCCGCGCCACGCGGCGTGGTGCCTATGACCAGCAACTCCTTGAGGAGCGCCTGCTCGCCCGCGGATTCATGAATCGCTTCTTTCTCGGCCGGCTCGCCGGCCGGATCCGATCGAGCTGGCAGATGTATCCGCTCGGCGTCCTGTTTGGCCTCGGCTTCGACACCGCGACCGAGATCGGATTGCTCGCGCTCGCTGCCGGGATCGCCACCCACCACGTCCCCTTCCTCGCGGTCATCTCCTTGCCGCTCTTATTCGCCGCTGGAATGAGCCTGATGGACACCGCCGACGGCGCCTTCATGAGCCACGCCTACGGGTGGGCTTTCTCCAATCCGATCCGCAAGGTCTACTACAACATCACCGTCACCACCCTGTCGGTCGCGGTCGCGCTCATCATCGGCACGATCGAGCTACTGCAGGTGGCAGCCACCAAGGTCGGGCCTGACTCGGGCTTCAGCGCCTTCCTGACTAACCTCGACTTCGGCACCATCGGCTACGGCATCGTCGCTCTCTTCGTGTTCACCGGGGCTGTCTCCCTGCTCATCTGGAAGACACGCCGCATCGAGGAGCGCTGGGGCGGCTACCTGATCGACTAGTCAATCCAACTCCCAAGTGCACACCCTCCCTGCAGGGAACATTCCGGCACTGGCGCACGCTGCGGTCGTCTCGCCGCGAGTGGATTCGGCTGTGCCGAGTGGGCTTGATTGGTTGCTGAGGCCTGAGATAGTTGCACCGGCGGGTCACGCTTCATTACCGAGAGGAGTTGCGATGCCGACGGTGTTCGGTTACCACGATGTCGAGGACACAGATCACTGGCTCGCGTCGCCGAAGCGGGAGGAGTTCTTCGGTCCTCTTGGGGTCACGAACATTCGCACCTTTGTCGATCCGGAGAAGCCGACGCGGGTCGGCGTCCTGATGGATGTTGCGGACATGGACGCGGTCATGGCGGCAATGGGGACTGAAGAGGCGGCGGAAGCGATGGCGTATGACGGAGTCATGGCAGAGACCCTGGTGCTCCTGGTGGAGCGCTAGTCGAGCGCGTGCGGCCTGGTCGACCCCTGAAAGGAGCATCTAGATGGCGTACGGCGTTGTGCATCAGTTCAAGGGCGGAACACAGGAGCAGTACGAGGCATCCGCCGCGGCGGTGCATCCCAGTGACGGCAGCCTTCCCGAAGGTCAGATCTTCCATGCGGCAGGCCCGTCATCGGACGGATGGACGATCGTCGCTGTCCACGATTCGCAGGAGAGTCCGTAGACAAGAAGCCCCCGTCGCCTCAGGGACATTCCTGAGCACTCGCGCATGTGACCGTTGCCTTGCCGGAGGACGCGGTTTAGGGTCGCGGGGGTGGCCAATGATCGGCAGCAGATCGAGCAGCTTGCTCGGGATTACACCGAGGCGTGGTGTAGTCACGACCCGAAGCGGGTTGCGGCTCACTACGTCACGGGGGGAACCATCGCCATCAACGGTGGGGAACCCGCTCCGATAGCGGGCGTCGCCGAGTCCTTCGTTGCGGCTTTCCGTGACATCGTCGTTTCCATGGACGATCTCGTCGTAACCGACGACGTCGTCGAATACCACTGGACATTCACCGGCACGAGCGCCGAGACAGGCAAGTTCGTGCGCATCCCCGGCTTCGAGGAGTGGACGATCGGCGCTGACGGGCTCATCGCCGAGTCGCGGGGTCACTACGACCAGGCCGAGTACGACCGACAACTTCACGAGGGCGCCCCAGCCGGTTAGTGCGGCGTCCTACCGGCGGCTCCGCTCAGGGGTCATTCCGGAAGACTGCCGGAGCCGTTGTTCGGTGAAGGGTGTCGCAGTAGCATCGTTGCGCCCCAGTGGTGACGGCGGCTCCCTCTAGGGAAGGAAGTGACGGATGGCTGCTTCGCGTATAGCCGTTGTTGGCTTCTGCGTGCTCGTGCTCGGCGTCGCGTTGACGGTCGGGGTGATTTCGGTTGGTGCGGCCGGGCCGACCCAGGTGCTGAGGTTCAATGATCCGCCGGGTATCGACACCGGGTTCGGGTTTGACATCAACGGAAACGCTCCACCGCCGGTCGGTGGGAGATTCGCGATCAGCGTCCGGCTACAGAACGCCGTCGCGCAGTTCGGTAAGCCGGCGGGGGCGACGGTTGGTCGCGCGGTGCTCGACTGCAGCATTCTGGCGGAGCCGACCTCGAACTTCATCGACGGCACCTGTTACGGGATCGCCCACGTACCGAACGGATTCGTCACCTTTGTCGGCTGGCCCTTCGGAGGAAACGGGACGCAGCACTATGCCGTCACGGGGGTGTCGGCGCCTATGCAAACGATCGAGGTCAGATCACCAGCGTCGACCAGAAGAACGGGCGCTCGTTCGTTACCGTCCGGCTCTCCTCCTGAAAACATCTGTGCTCCTGGCGCCCCGGCAACACGGGGCGCCAGAACCTTTCCGCCGCATCGAGTGCATCAGGTATGGGACGTCCGTCGTCCTGCGCGGAGTCCTCTTGCAGTGCGAGCAGGGCGATTAGGCGACCCTTCGCCTCAGATGGACACCGTGCCAAGCCCGAGCCCGGCGAGTACCGAGGCGGCCTCGGCGTCCCCGCCGTCCGCTCGCGTGCGCATGACCTCGTGGAGCGCGACAAGCGCGCTCAGGTACTGCGCGTGAGTGAACGACCGGGCACCGGCCGCGCCACGGAATCGATAGGCAACGACGGCTGGAACCTTCCGCAGCATGATGTCCTCGAATTCTCGCCCGCCCGTGCCCTCCGGCTCGGCACGCCAGAAGAAGACGTCGGGCCCGGCGCCGGGCACGGGTGCCTTGAAGTACTTGGCGCTCAGCGCTTCCGCGCTCCCTGTCTCTTGATCGCCCATTGGGCACTCCTGATAGCGCATGTTATCTTGATAGTAGAGATAGCGTACTCTGCTCGAGGCGAGGAGTCAAGAGTGATCGGGCACGACAGAGCACGTTCAAGACTCTTCGACCAAGACCGGTAGCTGAGAGCCCGTTCACCTTGCCGCATCTGTACCTGGGCCTTGAAGCGACTGCGAGAACTCCACGCGGTAGAAGCAACTCCACTTCTCGCGGAGTCGCGGCCTCCTCGTGCAGTCGGCCGGTGCATGCTCTTCCGGTGGATGGTCGTACAGTTGACGGTCTGACTGTGGAGATCATCGAGGGCCCGACGGTCGTGACGCGGCCGGAGATTCCGTACGTCGGGATAAGGGTCGTGACGCCTTTTCGCGGCATGTTGGGCGTGCGCGACGAGTTGCTTGCCGAGCTGTTCGGCCGGGCTGGCCAGTCCGATCTCGATGTCGTGGGATACGGGTTCCTCCGACTGCACGTGGTCGACATGCAGGGCGACATGGACATCGAAGTGGGTCTGGTGACGCGGGAGCGGAGCGAGTGTGCGGGCCGGGTGTGCGCCGGCGTTCTGCCAGCCGGCCGCTACGCGACGCTGGTGTATACGGGCGTTGGGACCGGAGCGAATCGGGCACTCATCGAATGGGCAGGCGCAAGCGGTCTCGAGTTCGATCGTCGTGAAATGCCCGAGGGAGACTGGTTCGCCTGTCGGTACGAGGCCTACCTCACCGACCCCAAGGTGGAGCCGCACAAGAAGAGATGGAAGATCGAGCTCGCGTTCAAGCTCGCCGACTAGCCCCGCGAACGAGGAACACCTCGAGGGACATGCTTTTCCGTCTGGCACACTCCTCGAGGACGGTGGGCCAGACGTGACACGGCCTGCGTGAATGCGTGGCACTCGTCGGGGTCCCACAAACCATGAGCAGAACCCAAGACGCACGCGCGCGGGCCGATCTCCTCGGTGGGAAACGAGGCAGCGTTGTCTGAGCCGACTGCGACCGGGACGGCCGAAGCCTCGATGCCAGCGGTCGTCGCAGATTCGTTGACGAAGCGGTTCGGGTCTGTCCTTGCCGTCGACTCGCTGTCGTTCGCGCTTGCGCCGGGAACGATCACCGGCTTTCTCGGCCCGAACGGCGCCGGCAAGACGACGACACTGCGAATGTTGCTCGGGCTCGCCAAGCCGAGCGCCGGAGACGCGCTCATCTTCGGCCGCCCCTACGCCGAAGTGGACGAACCGGCGTTGCGGGTCGGGGCGGTGCTCGAGGCGACCGACTTCCATCCGGGCCGCTCCGGTCGCGACCACCTGCGGACGTTGGGCAGGGCAGTCAGCCTGCAGGACTCGCGCGTCGACGAGGTGCTGCGCTTGGTCGAGCTCGAGAGCTCGGCCGACCGCCGCGTCAAGAGCTACTCGCTCGGGATGCGGCAACGGCTGGGGCTCGCCGCCGCCTTGCTCGGCGATCCCGAGCTGCTGATCCTCGACGAGCCGGCAAACGGGCTCGATCCTGAGGGCGTGCGCTGGCTGCGCGACTTCCTGCGTGCATTCGCTGCCGGCAAGAAGACGGTACTGATTTCCAGCCACGTGCTGGCGGAGGTTGCGCAGACCGTCGATCAGGTGCTGATCATCAACCGCGGCAAGCTCGTCGTCGAAACCTCGCTGGACCAGCTGACCGCCCGTGTGGGCGGGTCGGTGCGGGTCCGCACCCCGGAACGATCGAAGCTGCAGGAGGCCCTAGCGCGCGAGCGGATCGAGACGACGACTGTGAACGAACAAGGACTGCTCGTGCACGGGGTGAGCAACGAGAAAGTCGGCGATGTCGCATTCGCGGCAGGCGTCCCAATCCACGAGCTCGTCGCCGAAGGCTCCTCTCTCGAGGACATCTTCCTCGAGCTCACCGCGGAGCCGCGAACGTGACCGCCCAGGCACGCGCCGAGCTCCTGAAGATCCGCACGACCCGCACGACCGTCGGGATCGTGCTGGGGATGGTCGCACTGATCCTTCTCTTCTCGCTGCTCTCCGGGCTTCTTACGAAAGCGCCCAACCTCATGAGCACCGAGGATCAACGCGGGCTGCTGAGCGTCGGCAGCCTCGCCGGCGTGTTCTCGGCGCTAGCCGGAATCATGCTCGTGACGAGCGAGTACCGCCACGGAACGATCCGCCCTACCTTCCTCTTCACGCCCAGACGCTCACGCGTCGTCGAGGCGAAGCTCGCCGCCGGCCTGCTCGCCGGAATCGTGTTCGGCGTCGCCGGCGAAGGGTTGGGCTTCGCGATCGGCTATGCCTGCCTCGCCGGCCGCGGCATCACGTACGCGTTGAACGGCGGCCAGACGACGCTACTGCTGCTAGGTACCCTCGCCGGTGTCGCGCTCTGGGGTGCGGTCGGAGTCGGCATCGGCATGATCGTCCGCAACCAGGTCGGGGCGATCATCGGCCTGCTCGCCTGGGGCTTCGTCGCCGAGAACCTTCTCTTCGCCTTCGTCCCCTCCGTCGGGCGCTTCGCGCCCGCCCACGCCTCGGACGCCCTCATCGGCCTCACCACGAAACATCTCCTCCCCGCCGGTGCAGGCGGCGCCACCCTGCTCGCGTGGGCGATCGCGTTCGCGATCGCCGCCGCCGCCCTCGCCGCACGCCGCGACGTCACCTAGCGCCAACCGCCGGGTCGCAGGCGGTTTCTGAACAACTCTGGACCCCACCGGGCGATGCTAGAAGTGCTGGATCAGCGGTGAGGACGGCGAACTGGTTAACCCTGACGCGCGCGCGTGGCGTGCGTGGCTCGGGCGAAATCACGCCGATCGGGCGGGCGTCATGCTCGTGCTGGCGAAGAAGGGCACTACTTCGCCGACGAGCCTCAGCTACGACCAGGCCCTCGAGGAGGCGATCTGTTTCGGGTGGATCGACGGTCAGGTTCGCCGCCGCGACGAGCGAACGTACTTGCAGCGTTTCACGCCGAGACGGGCGCGGAGCCGCTGGTCGAAGCGGAACACGACACTCGCCGAGCGGCTGATCAGCGAGGGCAGGATGCAGGCTTCGGGAATCGCCGAGGTCGAGCGCGCAAAGGCCGACGGGCGTTGGGAGGCTGCCTACGCCGGCCCCGCGACGGCCCGCGTGCCCGACGACTTGGCGGCTGCGCTTGCGGCTGAACCGAAGGCGAAGACGATGTTCAGACGCCTCAGCAGCCAGAATCGCTACGCGATTCTGCATCGCATCGAGGCGGTGAGGCGGCCCGAGACCCGTGCTCGCAAGATTGCGGAGTTCGTGGCGATGCTCACGCGCGGCGAGACCGTGCATCCGCAAACGCGTAGGAGCAAAGACCAACCATGATCGGGATCAGCGCCCGCGTCAGAGGTCATTCCGGAACACGGCCCAGGTGGCGGCTCATGCTGTGCCATTGCTCGAGCGGCCGGGCTGTGTCCGGAAGCGAGGATCGCATCACGACGTAGTTGCCTCTTACGTAACCCGGGCACAGGCCCGATATCTCAGGCATGGCCCTCTTGCGGCAGAGAGCGCGACTCACGGTCGCGATCGCGGTGGCCGTCACTGCTGTCGTGGCGGGGTTGTGGGCGACGAACGGCTTCGGGAAAGAGCGTTCGCGCTGCCCGCATGGCGCCGGCGCGACAGCCGTGCAGCCGAAGGAGGGCCCGGGTCGGCCGCCGATGTGCCCCGCGTCCAACCCCTAGAAGCGTGAACGAGTCGCCTCGCCCCTCGCGTTGGCGGCCGTGATAGACAACCATCGCCTTGCGCTTGTCGCTGATACCTCAGAAGCGTGAGTTCTTCGACCTCTACAACCGGGCGGCCGAGAATGTCGTCGCGATTGCCGAGCGACTTGTCGAGCTGCTCGATCGCTTTCCAGAAGGGGCTTCCGACCTCGCGCGCCGGGTAAAGGACCTCGAACACGAGGGCGACCGGCTCACGCACGAGCTCGTCGACCTGCTCAACCGGACCTTCGTGACGCCGTTCGACCGCGACGACATGTATCGGCTCGCCGGCGCCCTCGACGACGTCTGCGACCATATCGACGAGGCGGCTGGGAAGGTCGTCGACTACGGCGTCCGCGAGGTCCGCCTGCAGGCACGCGAGCAGGCGCTCGTGATTCGGCGCTCGGCAGGGAAGCTCGCCGACGCTGTCGCGCTGCTCGAAGGCTTCCAGGACTCGCGGCGAGTCCTGATCGAGTTACGCGAGCTCGAGGACGTGGGCGATCGGATCCTCCGCGACAGCGTCTCGAGTCTGTTCTTGGCGCGTGCGGACTCGCTCGAGGTCATCCGTTGGAAGGACATCCACGAGAGCCTCGAGGAGGCCGTGGACGCCTGCGAGTACGCGGCGGATGTGCTCGAAGCAATCGTTGTGAAGAACCGATAACTCGGGCGCGTGGGAACGCCACTGCTCGTCGTCGTGGTCGTCGTGGGGCTCGCGTTCGACTTCACGAACGGCTTCCACGACACAGCGAACTATGTCGCAACGTGGGTCGGCACGAGGGCGCTCTCTCCACGTTCGGCGGTGGCGATCTCGGCCGCCGCGAACCTTGCCGGTGCTTTCGTCACGACTGCGGTCGCCAAGACCGTCGCCCAAGGGATCATCGACACCTCGCTCGCTACCGAACAGACAGTGCTGGTGGCTTTGCTCGGCGCGATCATTTGGAACCTGCTCACGTGGCGGCTCGGCTTGCCATCAAGCTCGACGCATGCGTTGATCGGCGGTCTCGTCGGCGCAGCGCTCGTCCATTCCGGCGCGGGCGGCGTTCAATGGCACGGCGTCTGGGAGAAGGTGATCGTTCCCGGCGCGGTCTCACCGGCCGTCGGCTTCGCCGGCGCCTTCCTACTGTTGCTCGTGATCTACAGGCTCTTCGCTCGGCTCACTCCCGGCGTCGCGAATCGCGGCTTCCGTCTCGGCCAGCTCGCCTCTGGGACATGGGTGGCATTTGCGCACGGCGCAAACGACGCGCAAAAGACGATGGGAGTCATTGCGCTCGCGCTGTACACGCACGGATCGATCTCGAGCTTCTACATCCCAGACTGGGTGAAGGTAGCCGCCGGCCTCGCGATCGCGGCGGGCACATACGCCGGCGGCTGGCGGATCATCCGCACACTCGGCCAGCGGGTGTACAAGATGCTGCCCGAGCACGGCTTCTCGGCACAGCTCGCCGCCGGCACGACGCTCTATGCCGGCACGCATCTCGGCTTTCCGATCTCGACCACCCACGTCGTCACCGGCTCCGTGATGGGAGCGGGAGCGACCCGGCGCCTCTCGGCAGTTCGCTGGGGCATCGCCGGCAACATCGCCTTCGCGTGGCTGCTGACCCTCCCAGCCGCCGCCGCCGTTGCGGCCGCCCTCTACTACCCCGTCAACTGGGTCTTCTAGGGGTGCCTCCACGTTGAAAGATGAGGCCCGATGAGAGCGGTCGAGCTGGTCTTCGCCGTCGGCTGGGCGGCGTTCTGGCTGTACTGGCTCGTCGCGGCCTTCTCGATGAAGAGGGGTCGCGTTCCGTGGTCCCGCGAGCTGCGAATCAGAGCGGTGATCGCCGTCGTCGTCATCCTCTTGATTCGCGTTGGCGCGTTTCGGGGCCACGGTCTCAACGCCGATGCGTGGCGCGCGGGCGTCGGCCTCGTCCTCTTCGCCCTCGGCCTGGGGCTCGCGGTCTGGGCCCGCATTCACATCGGGCGCAACTGGGGCACGCCGATGACACAGAAGGAGACGCCTGAGCTCGTGACGAGCGGCCCGTACCGCCTGGTGCGCCACCCCATCTACTCCGGGATCCTGGCGGCGGGAGCCGGCACCGCGGTGGCGTTGAGCTGGGTATGGCTGACCGCCGTGGCGTTGGCCGGCGTCTACTTCCTCTACAGCGCGACGGTCGAGGAGCGCTACATGGCCGAGCAGTTCCCGGACAGGTATCCGGCGTACAAGCACTCGACCAAGATGCTGGTGCCGTTCGTGTTCTGAGCGGAGCCGCCGCGCGGGCCGGCTCAGGGTTGCGCTGGGAACAGTCGCCTCTCCCTTGCGAGGTGGGGCGCCCACACGAGGCGGTCGGCGTCGGCGAAGCTCAGGTAGGCGCCGAGCGCGTCGCGCATCGCGTCGACGAACCCGTCGGCCCGTTGCGGCGCGAAACCGCCCTCCCACCAGAGACCGAGGATCTGCACGACGCCCTCGTTCCGCTCGATGCGCGGTTCGATCCGACCGACGAAGCGGTCGCGGAAGACGATCGGGAGGACGTAATAGCCCCAGCGGCGCCTCGCGGGCGGGAAGAATCCTTCCCACACGTAGTCGAAGTCGAACAGGCTCGCGAGGAGGCCGGTGTCCCAGACCAGCGAGTCGAACGGCGCGATGAACGCGACCGACGGCGGCGGGTCGGGCGGCGCCTGCAGCATCGACAGCTCGTCGTCGACGACGTACCGCTTGCCGCGCACGCCTTCGACCTCGACGGGCTGGAGCGAGCCCAGATGGACCAGCTCCTCGAGCAGCTCGTTGCGGCCCACCCGCTCGGGCGTCGATCTCGGCGGTGCGATGCGGTCGAAGGTTCCGCCGGCACCACCCGCGCCGAGCAGACCATGTGCGCGGTAGCGGGACAGCAGCTTGTGCTGGAGCTGCTCTCGCTCAGGCACTTCCCGCGAGAGCACCTCCGGCGGTAGCAGCCGCTCGACGACGTCGTAGTACCGGAGGTTGCCGTCCCGCCGCGCAAGGCCGATCACGCCTTGCACCGTGTAGGCCTCGAGCACTGCGCGTACGGCGTTCTCCGGCATCCCGAACCAGTCTTTCGTCGGACCCGTCGCCCGTTCGAAGTCGAGCGATGACAGAGGTCCTTCCAGGCGTATCCGTTCGAGCACGCGTTCGGCGACGGCGGCGTTCTCGGCGAGTGCCGCCGCATGGAACCGGGGCCCCTTGCGTCCCCAGACATGCCGGAACCACGGGAGCTCGCTCGTCGGGACGAACGAAAGCGCCTTGTTGGTCGCCTCGAAGATCTCACGGCGTTCGTAGAGGACTTCGCACCACGCGGGCTCGTAGCCGGCAACGCGAGCGTGCAGCACGAGGTCGTGGTTGCGACCCGCAACCGCAACCGGATCGAACTGAATCGACCCGAAGCGTCTGAAGACTTCGAGCACTCCGTCGAGCCCTCCGGCGAGAGACCGCGCGGGTGCGAGGAAGTGGCGCGCGACGAAAAAGCGGCGCGCCGCCTCGGCTGTGACCTTCATTCGGCGGACACTACGTGGGCGTCGCGGCGCCACGAGGAGGAAGATCTCTTGACCTGCCGGTGGGGGTGGTAGAGAGTCCCCCGTCAGGGTGCGCAGGTCGCTCTCGGTTGCGGTTGTCGCCGGCCTGCTGGCTGGAGCGGGCGTTGCCCTCGCGGCGCCGGGGCCGCTCCAGCTCCGCGACCGTCTGCTCGAGCAAGGCGAGTTCGCCGGTTACCGGGTCGAGTCCACAACGCAGTCGTACAAGACCGCGACGGCATGGGTCGGCGCCGGCCCGCACGTGCCTACGACGCAGAGGTCGGCCGACGTCGCGCGCCTCCATCGAGAGGGCTTCGTCTCTCTGCTGTCGGAGTTTCTCGATCGGGGCTCCGAGCGACAGAGCGGGCTCTCGTGGGTGATGCAGCTCGGTTCGGCGGCAGCGGCCCGCGCCGAGCTGAAGGTCGACCTCGCTCAGAACAAGAGCGAGACGACGATGGGCGGCGGCCTCTACTCGGCCTTCTCGGTTCCGGGGGTTCCCGGCGCCCGGGGCTACCGCGTCTCCGGCGGCGGCTCCGTCGGCGAGAACATCTTCTTCGCGGACGGTCCCTTCCTGTACTTGGTCGGCCAGGGTTTCTCGAGCGCGGAAAAGAGCCCGCCCACACGCGCCGGCCTGATCGCGGCGGTCACGACCCTCTACCGGCGCGTCCACCGCCACCCGGCCGGCTAGGCCACGCGAAAGCCCCGATGGCGGCACGGAGGCGCGGTCGTATGATCGGGTCGATGTGGAGCTGGATCGTGATCGGCGTTCTCTACGTGCTCGGCATGGGCTTCTTCCGCTGGCTCGGCGGCATCGGCGCCGCAGCCGATGCCATCCGCCGCTGGGGGCACTCGTCCGCTGAGCGCCGGCGCCGCGAGCCCTCGCCGAGCACCTAGCCCGGCGACGGCTCGGGCTTCGGAAAGCGAGGATCGTCCCTGATCGACGCGAGGTCCTCGTCCGTCTGCGCCGGCGTGCGCAGCGTCGGCCGGTTCTCGACCGCGTAGACGACCTCCTCGATCGCGCGCTCCTTGTTCCCTGCACGCGCCTCTACGCACCCGAGGTGGTAGTGGATCGCCGGATGGTCCCTCTCGCGGATCGCGTCCTCGAGTATCTGCCGCGCCGTGTCCCAGTCGCCGGCGTTGCGCGCAGGCAGCGACGGGAAGATGTACTCCCACGCCGAGATCTCGTGCACGCCCGGCTTGCCGCCGATCGCGAGCACCGTCGTCCCCGCCTCCTCCGCGATCGCGTGGCGGCGCTGCTTCGGGTCATCGAGATAGACGAGCGTGCCCGCAGGCGCATCGACCTCCTCGCCGTCGACGGTGAACGTCGCGTGCCCGCGCACGACGGCGTAGATCTCCTCGTGCCCGAGCGGTCCCTCGTCGTGATCCTCGACCACCTCGTCGCCCGCGCTCGCCGCCGTGTACGCGTTGATGCCGAACGCGGTGACGCCGAGCGTCTTGCGCACCGGCTTCCATACGAGCGTGCCGAATACCGGAAAGCCTTCGACGTCGTCCAGCCGCAGTGTCTTCACGGCGCCTCCTCTCGCAGTGCCGTGAGAACGACCGGATCGATTGCGTCATTCCCGTCGACCCGCTCCTCGAGGTTGGCGACACCGGCCCACGCGTCGAGCGATTCGTAGCCGAGTCGAGCAAGCCGGTCGCGCACCTCGTCCGCGAGCATGCCCTCGAGCGGGAGCCATTGCCCGCGCGGGGTCGCGCCGAACAGGCGGTCGTGCAGGACGTAGAGGCGCTGCAGCTCCTCGATCGGCCGAGGATGGTCGTCGACGCGCAGATCGACGACGACGTCCGAGAGCTTCGCGTAACCGGCGTCGCGCTCGACGACGAGCAGCGACGCCGACTGCTGTCCGCGACGGTCGCCGCCGGCCGCCTGCGCGGCGGCGAGGCACGCGATCAAGCGCTCGGCGAGCGGCCCCGAGGACGACTCGAACGTCTCGGCGAGCGCGTCCACCGTCTCGCGGCCGACGAGGATGTTCCCCTGCGCTGCGTAGCCCTCGCCGGTGCGATGGCCGGCCCAGTCCATGCATCCGGCACCGGTGTGCGATGCCGCTCCACCGTGCGCGTCGACGACGCCGACCTGCCGCTCCGCCCGGCCTGCGTCGCCGGCGACGAGCCGCTCGACCACCTCGGCCGCGGTCAAACCCTGGCGCAGGAGCGCGAGGCCGTCCGGCCCGTAGCGCGGGTTCGCCCACGCCTGCGTGGCGATCGCGCCGACGTGCGGCTCCGCCCACGGGACGACAGAGCCGACTGCGAGGAACTTCGACTGCACGGCGACGCCCCACTGCGCGCCGTCGCGCGCGACGAGGGAGTACGTCATCCGTACGTCAGCTCGGTGAGGTCGAGCTCGAGCAGGTCGGTGCGGTCCGCCGGAACGACGACACACGACACCTCGGGCCGCGCGAGGGCGGCCTTCACCGCCTCGACGGACGCGGCGCGCACGACGACGGGGGTGCCCTCGTCGAATGCGCGCCGCATCGCATCGATATCGACCGTATCGAGGACGAGCGCGCCGGCGACGTCGGCGTCTCCCTCGCGCGTGAGCTCCGGCACCCGGCGGCCGGTCGCTCCGAACCAGCGCTCCCTCATACCGTTATCGACTGCCCCGGTTCGATGTCCTCGATGGTGACACCGGACGCGAGCTTCTTCAGCTCGTTCGGTCTGCCTACGAGCGGCGGGAACGTCCCGTAGTGGCAGGGAAGACAGCGCTTCACGCCGAGGAGCTCGAGCGCGAGCGCGGCCTGCCTCGGTCCCATAGTGTAGAAGTCGCCGATCGGGAGGACGGCGAGGTCGGGCTCGTACAGACGGGCGATGAGCTGCATGTCGCCGAACACGTCGGTGTCGCCGGCGAAGTAGATGGTCTTGCCGCCGGCCGATGCGACGATTCCCGCGGGCTCGCCGCCGTACGAGCCGTCGGGAAGGCTGCCCGAATGGTGTGCACCGACGAGCGTGAAGCGGACGCCGGCCGCCTCGGTGGTGCCGCCCTTGTTCCCGGCCTGCACCTTGTCCTCGTCGACGCCGTTCTTGCCGACGAGCCAGTCTCCGATCTCGACCATGGCGACGACGATCGCGCCGTGCTTCTTCTGCAGGTCGACGAGATCGGCGACGTGGTCGCCGTGCCCGTGCGTGACCGCGATCACGTCGACGCGTTCGGGCTGCTTCTCGTTGTCGGGGCACTTCGGATTGTGCGTGAGGAACGGATCCACGTAGACACGCGTGCCGTCCGCGGTGTCGAACCGGAACGAGCCGTGTCCGAGCCAGGTGAGTGTGATGTCAGCCATGCGCTCGAGACTAACGAGCAGGACCGTCCGATGCCGCAGCGAACCTCTTGGAATGCGTCCCGGCCTCGTCGCGCCCGGCCTCGCGCTCGCCGCCGCGCTCTCGGACGCCGGCGGCGTCCACGGCTTCGCGTCCTGGCTCGTTCTCGCGTCCCTGCCGGTCGCCGCCACCGCCGCGTTCGTCGGTCTCAGCGACGGGCTGGAGGGCCTCGGGTGGCTGCGCGGGCTGAGCGCGTCGTTCGCGCTCGTGCTGCTCGTCCTCGGATCAGCCGTGCGTGAAGGCGCCCCGCGCGGCGCCGCCGTTCCCACGCTCGCGGTGAGCGCAATCGTCATGGCGCTGATCTGCTACGCCCTCCCCGCGGTCGCGTGGCTCTTCTCTGAGCCGCTGCGCTCGCTCAGAACGGCAGGGCCGAGGCCGCGTGCCTCGCGAGCGTGACGAGCGGCGAGACGGCGAACAGCGACCCGGCTGAGACGACGAAGGCTGCGCCGACCGCGATCTGGAGCAGCACTTCGCGCGGTGGTGAGCCGCCCGCGACCAGCAGCTCGGCCGAAGGCCGCATGTAGATCGCCCGCACGACGCCGAGGTAGTAGTAGAGGCTCACGAGCGTCGCAATCACGCCGACGATGACGAGCCACGTCCATCCGTGGTCGTACGCGGCGGACAGGACATAGAACTTGCCGACGAAGCCGCCGCCGAGCGGCAGGCCGGCGAAGCCGAACATGAAGAACCACATGGCGACGCCGAGGAACGGCCGCTCCCAGCCGAAGCCCGCGAGGTTGTCGAGCGTCACCGCCGTCCCCAGCTCGCGCTCCCGGACGGCGACGATCGCAAACGATCCGAATGCCATCGCCGAGTACGGGATGAGGTAGTACATGAGCGCCCGGCCTCCGAGCGCCGAGCCGGCGGAGAGGCCGATGAGGATGAAGCCCGCGTGCGAGACGGACGAGTACGCAAGCATCCGCTTCACGTCCTTCTGCACGAGCGCCGCGAGGTTGCCGACGACGAGCGAGGCGACCGCGATGCCCGCGAATGCCCACGACCACAGGTGCTCTTCCTGCGGAAACGCCGTCCGCACGATGCGGAAGGTGAGGGCGAACGCAGCCACCTTCGTCGCCGACGACATGAACGCCGTGACCGTGGTGGGGGCGCCCTGGTACACGTCCGGCGTCCACATGTGGAACGGCGCCGACGACGACTTGAAGGCGAGCCCGGCGATGATCATTGCGAGGCCGAGCACCAGCAGCAGGTCGTGGGAGCTCGCAGAGGCGGCGATCTGGGCGAACCCGATGTGGTTCGTCGAGCCGTAGACGAGCGCGGACCCGAAGAGCAGGGCCGCCGATCCGAACGATCCGATCACGAGGTACTTGAGGCCGGCCTCGAGCGAGCCCTCCACGTCGTAGTCGATCGCGCAGATGACGTAGAGGGCGATCGAGAACCACTCGAGCGAGAGGAACATCGTCATGAGGTTCGCGGCGCCGACGAAGAACGCCATGCCGGCAGCCGACGCGAGGAGGAGCGCATAGAACTCCGACTCGTGTGCGCGCACGTGCTCGGCGCCGACGAGGGCGGTCCCGAGCGTGATCGCGAGGATGATCACCTGCGAGAGTGCCGTCCAGCGATCTCGATAGAAGGCGTCCGCGATCACGAGATGCCCGTTCGCGCTGTCGACGTACAGCCAGACGGCCGTGACGAGCGCGCCCGTCGACCCGGCTGCGGCGACCGCCACGGCGAACGGGCGTCGCCACGCAGCAGGCACGAGCACGGCACTGAGCAGCGCGACGAACGACGCGCCGAGCAGCACGAGGATCGGCACGATCGAGAACCAGTCGATGTGCGGCGTGTGGATCATCGGAACTGCACCTGCACCGCCTGCACGGGCGCATCGCCCGCGAACGAGTGATGGGAGATCCCTGCAGGCCAGGCCGACAGGACGAGCAGGGCGGCGACGAGCGGTACCACGAGTGCGAGCTCACCGGGCCGCAGGTCGAGGGCCTCGTCCTGCACGGACGGCCCGCGCGCCTCGTGCAGCACCGCCGAGATGAGCCGGAGCATGTACATCGCCGCCAGCACGATCCCGCTTGCGCCGATCACGGCCCACCACCATGCGCGCTGATACGAGCCGGCGAGGATGAGGAACTCCCCGGCAAACGCGGCAGATCCCGGGACGGCGAGCGAGATGATCCCGAGCGTCATGAGCAGGGTCGCGAGCGCGGGACGGCCCTTCGCCATCCCGCCGAGGCGGAGGAAGTCGCCCGTCGTCGTGCGGCGCTCCACCGTACCGGCGACGAGGAAGAGCGCGCACGACACGAGGCCGTGCGCGACCATCTGCAGTACGGCGCCGTCGTACCCGAGGTTCGTTCCCGCGAAGAGGCCGATCGTGATCAGGCCGGACTGCGCCATCGACGAGTACGCGACGACGCCGCGGAAGTCGGCCGCGCGGAAGGCGAGGACCGAGCCGTACACGAGCGCGGCTGCCCCGAGCGCGAGCACGAGGGTGCGGTAGTAGCTCGAGGGTTCGGGGAACTTCGTCAGGACGATCCGGAGCATCCCGTACGTCCCGGCCTTCGCGATCACGCCCGAGAGCACCGCCGTCACCTCGGGCGGCGCTTCGCGGTAGGCGTCGGGGAGCCAGCCGTGGAACGGGAAGATCGGCGCCTTGATCGCGAACGCGAGCATGAAGCCGAGGAAGAGCCACCGGCTCGTGCTCGTCGGCGCGTCGACGAGGTCGAACGTCCCTACCTTCAGGCCGTAGACGACGATCGCGGCGAGCATGATGAGCGAGCCCGCCATCGTGTAGATGAGCAGCTTGATCGTCGCGCCCATCCGGCCGGCGCCGCCCCAGACGCCGATGAGGATGTAGAGCGGGATCAGCATCGCCTCGAAGAAGGCGTAGAAGAGGAGCATGTCCTGCGCGACGAAGACGCCGACCGTCGCGCCGGTGAGGAGCAGCATCAGGCCGAAGTACGCGCGCGGCCGGTCGCGTCCGACCCAGAAGCCGTAGCCCGTGCACGCCGCCATCGCGATCACCGTGAGGCCGACGAGCCAGAGCGAGAACGCGTACTCGCCGACGTGGTACGAGACGTGCAGGTCCTTGATCCACGGCGCATCCTGCGAGAACTGCAGGCCGTGCTTCCCGAAGTCGAAGCGGGCCGCCTGCTCGATCCAGAATCCGACCTCGACGAGCGAGACAAGCACGGCGAGGCTGCCGGTCGCATAGCGCGAGAGCGGCAGGATCCAGATCGCGATCGCGGCCGCGACCGGGAGCCAGATGAGCAGCGAGGTGATCGACGAGGTCGTCATCGAATCGCCAGGAAGATCACGCCGACGATGGCAAGCCCGGTCCCGAGGAAGAGCACGTACGTGCGCAAGAGCCCGGTCTGCAGGCGGCGTACGCCTTCGCCGAGCTCGAGCGCGCCCTCGCCGAGGTCGGTGCCGGTGGCGAGGACGACGGGCTCCTCGAAGTCCCGGCGCAGCCACGTCGCGAGCTGTGCCGCGGGCTTGTAGAAGAGCGCGTCGTATGCCTCGTCGAAATAGAACTTGTGCTCGAGGATGCGCTGGAGCGCCGCCACGTGGGGCACCGCCCGCTCGCCGCGCCCGTACAGCGCCCATGCGAGGCCGATGCCGCCGAGGCCGAGCGCGACGGCGATGACCGAGCTGATCGCCTCCTGCCGGTTCGTCGGCTCGGCGGCAGTGAGCGTACGCGCGACCGGATCGAGCCAGTTCGTCAGCGGATGCCAGACCGGCGAGAACTGGAGGAAGCCGCCGAAGACGGCGAGCAAGGCGAGGATGCCGACCGGGAGGAGCATCGTCGGCGGCCCCTCCTTGCCGTGATGCAAGTGGAGATGCTCGCGCACGAACGCGCTCGGCTCGCCTGGGAAGACGAGGAAGTAGAGGCGGAACGTGTAGAGGCCGGTCAGGAATGCGCCGACGAGTCCGGCGATCGCGAGCAAGGCGCCGTACCAGTGGTCGTGCAGTGCCGCCGCGATGATCGAGTCCTTCGAGAAGAAGCCGGAGAACGGCGGGATGCCGACGAGCGCGAGCGCGCCCGCGAGGAACGCCCAGCGCGTCAGCGGCATGAGCGCGCCGATCCCGCGCATCCTGCGGATGTCCTGCTCGCCGCCGAGCGCGTGGATGAGGACGCCTGCCGCGAGGAAGAGGAGCGCCTTGAAGAACGCGTGCGTCATGAGGTGGAACATCCCGTTCGCATACGCGCCGACTCCTACGCCGAGGAACATGTAGCCGATCTGCGACATGGTCGAGTACGCGATCACGCGCTTGATGTCGGTTTGCACGAGTGCGATCAGTCCTGCGACGACGAGGGTCAGGGCGCCGAGCCCGGCCGCGGCCAGCTCGACCGTGCGCGCGTGCTCGAAGATCGTGTGTGTGCGGGCGATCAGGTAGACGCCGGCCGTGACCATCGTCGCCGCGTGGATGAGGGCGCTGACCGGCGTCGGGCCCTCCATCGCGTCGGGAAGCCACGTTTGCAGCGGGATCTGGGCCGACTTGGCGACGGCGCCGCCGAGGAGCCCGAGCGCGACGAGATTGATCGCGGTCGGCGAGAGCGAGCCTGCCAGGTCGAACGAGGTGCCGAACTCGAGCGAGCTCGAGTGGGCGATGATGACGAAGAACGAGAGCGCCATCGTCGCGTCGCCGATCGCGTTCATGACGAACGCCTTCTTCGCCGCCGCGACGGCGGAGGGCCGCTCGTGCCAGAAGCCGATCAGCAGGTACGACGAGAGGCCGACCAGCCCCCAGCCGACGAGCAGCAGCAGCAGGTTGCCGCCCTCGACGAGCATCAGCATCGAGAAGACGAAGAGCGACATATAGGCGAAGTAGCGCCGCTCCTCGTCGTCGCCGTCCATGTACCCGATGGAGTAGAGGACGATGAGCCCACCGACACCGGCGACGACGAGCATCATCATCGTGCTCAGCGGATCGACGAGCACGGTCAAGCCGACCTTGAAGCTGCCGCTCTGCAGCCACGTCCATGCGGTCGAGAGGTAGCCGCTCCGGTCGCTCTGCGCGCGCAGGCCGAAGAACGACCAGATCGCGCCGGCGAACGCGACGAAGACGCTCGCCGTCGAGATCCAGCCGGCCGCGACGCGCGGGATGCGGTTGCCGGCGAGCAGGATGAGCAGCGTCCCGGCGAGCGGCGCGAACAGGCAGAGCCACGCGCCGGAGATCATCCGCGGAGCTCCGAGAGCTCGTCGACGTCGAGCGTGAGCCGCCTCCGATGGATCGCGACGACGAGGCCCAGCCCGACGCACACCTCGGACGCGGCGACGGCCATCACCGTGAGCGCGAAGATCTGCCCGGCGCCGTTCCCCGCATGCCGTGCGAACGCGATGAGGGCGAGGTTTCCGCCGTTCAGCATGATCTCGAGCGAGAGCAGCACGATGATCGGGTTGCGGCGAACGAGGACGCCGAGCGCGCCCGTGCCGAAGAGGAACGCGGCGATCCCGAGGTACCAGGCGATTCCGGGGCCGGCCACTACGCTGCTCTCCGCGCGTGCGAGCCGAGGACGACGCCGCCGACGGCGGCGATGAGCAGCACGATCGACGTGATCTCGAACGCGAGCAGGTGGTCGGTCAGGAAGAGCCGGCCGATCCAGCCGGGGGTCCCGAAGGTCGCGTTGACGTGGTCGGAGTGCGCCAGCCGGCCGCCGGCCTTGAGCGAGACGGCGACGATGATCTCGAGGAAGATCGACGCGGCCGCGAGCACTGCGCCGACCGACTGCCAGCTCGGGCCTCCAGCCCAGGGCGTCTCCATGCGCGGCCCGACGTAGGCGATGACGAAGAGGAACATCACCATGACCGCGCCCGCGTAGACGAGGACCTGCGCGGCCGCGACGAATTCGGCGCTCAGCAGCAGGTACAGGACCGCGAGCGAGCCGAGGTTCCCGATGAGCGCCAGGGCCGAATAGAACGGGTTCGAGAACGAGACGACGGCGGCGGCGGATGCGAGGCACGCGAAGCCTGCGCCGACCCACACGATCCACACGAGGACGTTGCCCGCCGATGCGACGATCACGAGTGCGACTTGTAGTAGGGGATCGGCGTGTCGAAGAGATCCGGGTCGGCCACTGGCGTCTTCTTCACCGGCTCCGCGAGCAGCATGTCCTTCGTGTAGATCTGGTCGTCGCGATTGTGCTCGGAGATCTCGTACTCGTTGCCGAGTGTGATCGCGTCGAACGGGCACGCGAGCTCGCAGTAGCCGCAGAAGATGCAGCGGCTCATGTTGATCTCGTAGATCCGGGCGTAGCGCTCACCGGCCGAGACGCGGTTGTCGGGCGTGTTCTCGGCGGCGACGACGCGGATGCAGTCGGCCGGGCACGCAGCCGCGCACAGGGAACAGCCGACGCACTTCTCGAGGCCGTTCTCGTGCCGCCAGAGCCGGTGACGGCCGCGGAAGCGCGGATAGATCGGCCGCTTGTACTCCGGGTACTGCTGCGTGACCGGGCCCTTCAGGATCTGCTTGAAGGTGACGCCGAAGCCCTTGAGCGTGGAGATGGGCTGCGGCATCAGGTCGCAGCCACCACGATCGCGGTGACGACCGCGTTCACCGTCGCCACGGGGAGCAGCACCTTCCAGCCGAACCGCATCAGCTGGTCGTAGCGCAGGCGCGGGAGCGTCGCGCGGAGCCAGATGAAGGCGAAGAGGACGGCGAGGAGCTTCAGCACGAACCAGATGGGGCCGAGGTTCCACGGCCCGTGCCAGCCGGCGAAGAAGAGCGTCACCATCAGGCCGGAGAGCGTGATGAGGTTGATGTACTCGGCGGTCTGGAAGAGGCCCCAGCGCATGCCGGAGTACTCGGTGTGGTAGCCCGCAACGAGCTCCTGCTCGGCCTCGGGGAGGTCGAACGGCGCGCGGCTCGTCTCCGCGATGCCGGCGAAGAAGAAGACGAGCAACCCGACGAACTGCGGAACGACGAACGGCAGCGTCACTCCCTGCCTGTGGACGATGTCGACCAGCGAGAGCGAGCGGCCGAGGATGACGACTCCGAGCACGCTCAGTGCGAGCGACACCTCGTACGACACGAGCTGCGCGCACGTCCGCATCGAGCCGAGAAGCGAGAACTTCGACTCGGACGCCCAGCCGCCCACGATGAAGCCGTAGATGCCGATCGAGCCGAGCGCGAAGATGAGCAGCAGCGAGATCGGCACGCTGACGACGGCGCCGGTCACGTGCCAGTGGTAGATCTTCCAGCCGGGCCCCCACGGGATCACCGAGAACGCGGCAAGCGCAGTGAACATCGAGACGATCGGCGCGAGGATGTACGGGACGTCGATCGCGCTCGACGGCGCGAAGGCCTCCTTGCGGACGAGCTTCACGAGGTCGGCGATCGGCTGCAGCAGCCCGAACGGGCCGGCGCGATTCGGCCCGTAGCGGTTCTGCAGCCGTCCGAGGCCCTTGCGCTCGAGCCACGTCAGGTACGCGAACGTGACCATGACGAGGTTCACGATGATGAAGGCCTTGATGAGGGAGATCCACCAAGGATCCGTGGTCACGCCCTCACCTCCACGCGGCCGCGCAGGTCGCCGGCGTGCTCGCGCGCGATACGGACGGTGCCCGCGGGCAGATCCTTCGCAATGCGCGCCCGCAGCCGTACCGAGGTGCCGTTGTGCGAGACGGTCACCGTCGCCCCGCCGGCGATGCCGCGCGCATCCGCGTCGGCGCGCGTGAGCTCGACCTCCGCAGGCGGGCGCTGGAACTGGAGCTCCTCGACGCGTTCGACCGCAGGGCCGGAGAAGAGCGGCTTGTAGCAGACGAGGCGCAGGCCGTCTCCGGCCGCTTCAGCCTCCGGCAGCGGCGGCGCCTCGACGTGCGCGGGCGCCTCTGCGTAGCCGCGGAGCGGGGCGCGCTCGCCGACCTCGCCGAACGGGAGCCCGCCGTAGATCTTGTTCGACAGCTCGGCGAAGACCGACGACGCATACGGTGCGAGCTCGATGCCGAAGCGCGCCGCGAGCTGTGACAGCCACGCGAGCTCATCCGGAGCGGGC
>Ga0070731_10001148_pt1 | contig 28770 bp, 24 predicted proteins | sample Coa_R1_2_FD_66448 | JGI IMG/M metagenome (GOLD analysis project Ga0070731, IMG submission 66448) | Surface soil microbial communities from Centralia Pennsylvania, which are recovering from an underground coalmine fire - Coalmine... | ecosystem: Environmental > Terrestrial > Soil > Unclassified ... | reverse complement strand
CACTTTATAATATGATTGGTTTTAAAAACGCCGGCTTTCAGGTTTCTTTGTTATGCAAAAAAGACAGTGAACTGGAGACAAGAGCCAAGGATGAAGGGTTTACAAGCTTCGGTTTCAACAATATTTTCGGCGCTTTTTTTTTCCTGGTTTTTAGAGGAGGAAAATTTGATGTCCTTCACGCGCAGACTTCATACGTATTGACCTATGCCGTGTTTTCAAAAGCTTTTCACGGAGCAAAAACAATGTTTACGCGAAGAATCCTTAAGATACCCGCAGGAGTATTTACAAAATGGAAGTATAAGCAAACAGACAGGATTGTTGCCATCAGCCCGGCAGTTAAAAAAATAATGGAAGATTTTACCGGTAGCAATGTGCCGATGATATCTGATATTGTAGTAGCCAAATCATTGGATGAGCAACGTGCAAAAAGGCTGCTTGGGGAATTGAAAATAGACTCGGGAACATTTATTTTAGGTACAACGGCAGCGCTGACCCGGGAAAAAGCTCCCCTGATGATGATTGAAGCAGTTCGTTTGCTTAGTATGAAAAGAAAAGATTTTGTGTTCCTGCATTTTGGAGCAGGGCAATTACAAGGGGACATGGAAAAACTCATTGATAAATATGATCTTTCCAGGGTATATCATTTGATCGGCTATAAAGAAAATGTTGAAGATTTTTTTTCGATATTGAATGTATTTATGATGAGTTCCGAATTGGAAGGATTGGGAAGCAGTGTTTTAGATGCATTTATGTATAAAGTGCCTGTGGTATCAACGGACGCAGGCGGACTGCATGAATTGTTACAGGGTGGCCGAGGAATCTTGTGCAGGAAAAATAAGCCCGGATCGTTGGCTGCAGGAGTTGAGCAGTTGCTTACCCATCCGGAAATGGCAGGGGAAATGACCGGCAAAGCGTTTGCTTATGTGCGGCAATTTCACAGTCTTGAATACGTCACTGAACAATATGTTGACCTGATAGAAAAATTGTAAAATTAATTGTTATCGCTTATTTGTCTTACATAGAAAAAATCCTGCAGGGAGACACTAAAACCATCGCCAGAACGATCAGTTTGATTGAAAATGAAACGGATGGGTATAAGGAACTTTTGAAATCTTTACCACAGCAGCCAATACCGATCATTGGAATCACCGGTCCCCCGGGTGCAGGAAAAAGTACAATTACGGATTTGCTTATCGGCTCATTAAAAAAAGACGAAAAAAGAATTTCTGTGCTCTGCATCGACCCCTCTTCTCCTTTTAGCAGGGGTGCATTGCTTGGGGACCGTGTGCGCATGAACAAATGGTATATTGATCCGGATGTCTTTATCCGTTCATTTGCTACGCGCGGCTCTCTGGGCGGATTGCATCCTAAAATTACAGACATAACCGCATTGATAAAGGCGACTCCGACGGATTATATTATTATTGAAACCGTGGGGGTAGGTCAAAGTGAAGTAGAGATCGCCATGCTTGCAGACCTTACCGTTGTCGTTCTGGTTCCCGAAGCAGGGGATGATATACAGGTCATGAAAGCAGGGTTGATGGAAATTGCGGATATTTTTGTAGTCAACAAATGTGACAGACCCGGGGCAGATCAGTTTATCATGAATTTAGAAATGATGCGTAAATACAGTGCAACAGAAAAAGACATTCCGTTGATTAAAATGACTGCCACGGAACGAAAAGGAATTGAGGAGCTGGTCTCAGCAATTAAACGTAAACTTATACAAAAGGGTAAAAAAAGATAGGCCAGGTCTTTCGGTTCTATTTCGAAACATAATTTTCTATGGGCATCCTGTTGGCGATTGATCGCGCGAGTGTCATCTCATCGGCATATTCGAGCTCCCCGCCAAATGCGATACCTCTTGCGATGGTTGTTATTTTAACGGGAGAGGACTGCAGTTTTTTCTGGATATAATATATTGTGGTGTCGCCCTGGATATTTGGGCTAAGTGCAAAAATGATCTCCAGAATATTTTCCTTATTTACCCTGCCGATCAGCGATTGTATGTTTAACTGATCCGGTCCGATGCCATCAAGGGGTGAAATGATTCCCCCAAGTACATGGTAAGTGCCGTTGAATTGTTGTGTACTTTCTATGCTGATCACATCACGGATATTTTCTACAACACAGATCATTTCCTGCTTGCGCATGGAATTTGCGCAAATAGAACAAATATCTGCATCAGCAATGTTATGGCAACGTTGACAAAATTTAATTTCGTTGCGCATTTTAATAATTGCTTCTCCCAGTTCACGGACGGTCACTTCATTTTGCTTTAGCAAATGCAATACCAGGCGCAATGCTGTCTTCTTTCCAACTCCGGGGAGTTTGGCGAACTCATTCACTGCATTTTCAACAAGTATGGAAGAGAATTGCATGGCGCAAAGTTAATGGAAAGATGCGATTTACCGGCAAAAGGGGAACCCGCTACAACGAGATGTCAAACTCATTGTCCCAACTTGATTTCAGATTAAGCTCATTATTTTTGTTATTAAAATTAACCCGTTCAACCTTTTCGGGTTGTCTGTGCTTGCCAAAAAATTCACCGGGATCCCAGACTCCATTTTTATTATCATCATATAAAATAATGATTTTGTATTGACCTGGTAGAAAGAGCGCCCGCTTAAACTGCCTTGAGGTGAGTGGATATGAATATTTTATTTCTTCTCCTCTCATGAATTGAAGCACCGGGTTTTTTTTGAGATCGAGATTATAAAAGGTCAGGCTCAACGAACCATAATCACTTTCCTTTTTTGTTGTAAATGGAATGGTATCTGTTTTAAGCAGCATTCTTCCGGCGCTGTCCTGCGCAAAATCTTTTTCAGCAATAAGATTGTATTTGGTTTCCAGGTCCCATTTGTACACAAGCTCAATGGTTTTGTGGGTGCTGTCTTTATCCGTGATAAAATGGTAATTTTTCAGGTCTCTGAATTGCTCGTCGGTGAATCTTATTTTAGATGAATCAAATGTTTTTAAAGCACTGGCAAAACTTAATTCAAGATTACCCAGAACATCCAGTTTGCCATCGCTGAGATTTGTTTTAAAGATCAATCGCTTGTCTTTATCTTTTTCCTTTTGTTCCTTAGCAGTAGGCTTTGCGACAGACGCGCTATTGGTTTTTTTTATGTTTGGCTCCTCTTCATATGCATACAAGGTGACTGCCGGAGTTTCCCGTTTAATTTCTACGGGGTTATCGGCAAAAGCAAACAGCTGGCTTTTCGAAAAATATTTTCTTGAATTGCTTTCATCTTTAAGTGCATATACTGCATAAGTGCCGGGGGCAACATAATTAAATGTAAAATAGCCGGCAGTATCAACCCTTGTAACATAAGGCGGACGATCTTTTATTACGGCTGAGTCATCCAGATTCCTGTGCAGCATCACGATCAGCGTGCTGTCAGCTTTTCCGGTTTTTGCAATAATAACCTTTCCTGAAAACTGAAGCGAATCCAGGTACGGTCCGCTTGAAAAAACATAGGTAAAATTTTTGAGGATATTATTTTCATTGACATCCCGGATCGCATTGCCGAAACTTAACTGATAGGTAGTATTGGGCAATAAAGTGTCTTTCAGTTTTACGGTAACCGTCTTCAGGTTATTCGATACTATCGGGCTAACTTTTGGAGTCGGTGAAATGATCAGGTTCTCCTGTATTTTGTCAACATTTACATATTCGTCAAAAGTAAAGACGATGCGATTGGTTTTGAAATTTAATGAAAGATCTTTTGGGATTGCCGAAATCAGCACTGGAGGCAGCGTGTCTTTCGGACCACCTGTTGGCGGCATGATCATGGCACAACCGGAATTTGTTGTTGTATAAATGCTTGTAATCGAAATAATAAGTAAAAAGTAAAAAATTGCTTTAACAGCTTTCATTCAATCTTATTGAGGTGCAAACTTAAGCGGTTTAAAAACAACAGGTACAGGTATATTGCAAAAAATAGTTTAAATCTCTTCAGGCTCTTCTTCATTCAACTCGTGTAAGGCAACAACCATATTGTTTGTTTTAACAAAATTACACCAGTGACAGTCAGTTTTTCCGCAACCCGTGTAAAATTCACGGTTCTGAATTTTTTGCCAGCTGTTGACCATTTGTTGCGTTACGGTTTCAATATCAGGCGGAGAGATGATCAATTTTTGTTTTCGGTAATTTTTCTTTTTGTCGGGCTCAATAAAATCAAATTCGGTGCTGATAACCCTCCAGTCTTTTTTATAATTATCTATTAAGATTTTATAGAACACGGCTTGCCTCCAGTAATCACCGCCATTCGGCTCCTTGTCATCTGGTGGTTTTAATTTCGGAAGAGCCTTTTCAAAATCTCCGGTCTTATAATCAACAACGTTCACGTCTTTACCGGTGAATTCCAATTTATCGAGCTTTCCCTTTATTGGAACGCCTCTTATAACGACGTTACGTATATTTATTTCCGCAACGGCAATTTTATTCCACTCATAGATGTATTTGTCGTAATAACTGGCAAGCACTTCAAAACCGTATTCAATTCTCCGGTCAAATGCTTCACGCGTAAAACTTTCCCGGTGGCGATGCATATACCAGTTAAAATCCTGCAGGACGTCTTCCTTTGGAGGGAACTGCTGTAATGGATTTAGTTTCATTTTCTCAAACATTTTTTGCAAAGCAAAATGAATGGATGAACCAAACTCCGAAGCTTCATTTTTTGGCGAAGGAATCCGGAGAAGGTTTTTAAAATAGAACTCCAGCGGACATTTGAGATAATTATTCAGCGCCGTAACGCTCAGCACAAATTTTTCCAGGATGTGCGAAATGAAATCTTCTTCTATCTTTTCAATTTCAGGAGCCATTTCATTGAATTGGAGTGATTCAAATTCCATTAACGATTCAGTATGGATAGCCCGTTTTTCAAACGGCAAATCCTGTTTATCTAAAATTTCGGCTATAAACATGGAAGGCTCCAACTCTTTATTCGCATTATTAAACCGCGCATAAGAAATGAATAAATATTTTTCTGCACGGGTAAGGGCAACATAAAATAACCGGCGCAATTCTTCCTGTCCACCTGTTTTTGACTGCGATGTGAAAATAGTATCCGGCATTTTATAAGCGGAAACAGGCGGTCTTTTTTTCTCCCAGAAAGACGCATTGCAGCCTGCAAAAAAAACATATTCAAATTCCAACCCTTTAGATCCATGTACGGTCAACAGGTTCACGCCTTTGTCACTGCCGGAGACTTGTGTCAATGGAATCGGGATATCATTTTTTTCCATCAGGTCAACCACGCCTATCAGTTCTTTTAAACGCAGAAACGGGTTCCGCCTGGTTTCCTCTTTCACAAAATCGAACAACGCAGTCAGTATTTGCAGCAGCCAGATCTTTTCCGGGCTTTGCATGATATAATTCAACACGCCGCCGGTACGTACAATATTTTCCAGTAAAGATTGAATGGTTACATTCGGAACATCGGCAATCAGTTGCTCAAATACCTTGTTGACATTTTTTAATGATTGGGGGATGCTGATATCAAAAAGATCTTTTAGCGGCGCATTTGCTTTTTCGCTCAATAACCTCCTGATTGATGTTTTATTTTGGGAGAATTGTTTTTCAGCGACCTCAATGGAGAGTTTTGCGATTTCTATCGGGGGAATTTTATAAAAATCAAAATGTAAAATTTCAAAAAGCATTTCATCACCGCCATAAGGAATGTCATGTTCAGCGGCAAGATATCTCAGCATCAACAGGATCTTTTGTGTCAATGGCTGCTCCAATAAATTCACGCTCCGTTTACTGAAAATGGGAATTTTTTTTAAAGACAGAAATGTGGCAAGCTCTTCGCCATATCTATTTTCTTTATAAATGACCGCGATTCTACCCGGCTGAACTCCCTGGCTGATCAGGGATTCGATCTGGATGGCCGTATCAACCATTTCCTGTCGCTGACTTTCGTATTCGCGAATAACGGGCGCATGGGTTAAATGACTAACGAGTTTATTGGATGAAATGAGATCTTTGGTAAGATTCAAAGCCGGATTTGTATTAATGAGCCGCGAGTCATTTTTTTCGATGAGCGACCTTGAAACATCAAGAATGGGTTGTGTTGAACGATAATTATTTTCCAGCACGATCGTCAGCAGGTCTGAATAATTTTTCATGAATGCTTCCATGTTCTCCACATTCGCGCCCTGGAAACGGAAAATACTCTGGTCATCATCACCTACAACAAAAACATTTGGTTTATCCCAATAATTGATCAATAACTCAACCAATTTATTTTGCGTCCCGCTTGTGTCCTGGTATTCATCAACCAAAATATATTGATAGCGTTCCTGGTAATTAGCGAGTAGTTGTTTGTTTTCTTCAAAAGCTTTCAGTACCCAGTTGATCATATCGTCAAAATCATAGCGGTCTTTTTTTCGCATGAGCAGCTGAAAATGATCAAACTCATTGACGGCGGCTCGGAGCTTTTCCATTCTTTCCGTTTCTTCGTCGATTTTGTCGGTTCTCAGGTCACCTTTTTTGAATTCCTTGGTTGCGCGTTTAGTGATGTACTCCTCGCGCGAGGGAAGGCTCTCAATGTACTCGTTTATTTTTCTGTTGATGAATTCGTTGGTTAACCCCTCACGTTTCATCAGTGAAAAAAGATGTTTCAAATTTCCCATTTCATAATAGACATCACCCCGGTAGCGCTTTAGCAAATGATTTTTCGGAAATGTATCTATTAACTTTTTGAACAATTCAATTCTTTCCAATTCAGAAATCGGGTCTAAAATATTTTTTTCAAACAGCGACAAATTTTCCTGGATGATGTCGTTACAAAATGCATGAAAAGTAAAGATGTTGACTTTGTAGGCATCCGGTCCGATAAAGCTTAAAAGCCTTTTTCGCATCGCCACGGCACCGGCGTCCGTGTAAGTGAGACATAAAATATTTTCAGGGAGCACATCAATTTCTAAAAGAATCTTCCCAATTCTTGCAGCAAGAATCTGCGTTTTTCCGGTTCCCGGTCCGGCAATAACCATGACAGGACCCTCGATTGTATCCACGGCAAGCTTTTGCCGGTCATTCAATTTTTCATATTCATCCCGGAATTTTTGATTTGCTTTTTCCCTGTTTATTGACATAATTCAAAGATAAGTCATTGTTTCTGCGATGGTTTTCACAAAAATATAAAATCTGGAAATTTTCTGTTTACGGGAATAATTTCTCAGTTTATGCGTTATAGATTACCCATATTTAATCCAACCATGAAAAATCAGACCTTCAAAGTTTATATAATAGAAGACGACACCTGGTACGGCTCTATGTTGCAGCATTACCTTTCGCTCAATCCTGAATACGAGGTGAAGCGGTTCGAAACTCCCGGAGATTTTTTCGCAGAGTTGCACAACAAACCAGATGTGGTAACCCTCGATTATTCTCTTCCCGATTGCGACGGCGCGGAAGTGTTGAGAAAAATCAAAGAAACCAATCCAGAAGTTCGTGTGATTATTATTTCAGGACAGGAAGATGTGGCTACAGCAATCAATCTTTTAAAAAATGGTGCCTTCGATTATATCGTTAAGGACGATGATACCAAAGACCGTTTATGGAACAGCATCTTACATTTACGCGAGATCAGTGATCTGAAACAGGAAGTCGAAACACTGAAAATACAAGTAGGGCGCAAATACGATTTTTCTGAAATGATCATTGGCAAAAGCGAAGCGATAAAAAAGGTTTTTGCGCTAATCGAGAAAGCCGTCAACACAAATATTACCGTTTCCATCACCGGTGAGACCGGTTCCGGAAAAGAGATGGTTGCCAAAGCCATCCATTATAATTCACCCCGGCAAAAACTACCTTTTGTAACGGTAAACGTCGCTGCAATTCCAAAAGATTTAATTGAGAGTGAATTATTCGGACATGAAAAAGGCGCCTTTACCGGTGCCATTACAAGACGAATCGGAAAATTCGAAGAAGCAGATAAGGGCACCTTGTTTCTTGATGAAATTGGTGAACTCGATATTAACCTTCAGTCAAAATTATTGCGCGTATTGCAGGAAAAAGAAATTACACGTGTCGGTGGAAACGGCACCGTAAAAATCGACGTCCGGATTATTGTGGCTACCCACAAAAATTTAATGGAAGAGGTGAAGAATAAGAATTTCAGGGAAGATCTGTACTATCGATTGATCGGCATGCCGGTTAATATTCCGCCATTGCGCGAACGTGACAATGACATTTGTATTTTAGCGAAGACCTTCACCGATAATTTTTGTAAGGAAAATAAGCTTCCAAAAAAAACCATATCGCCCGAAACGCAGCAAAAACTGTTGCAGTATTCCTTTCCTGGAAATGTTCGTGAATTAAAATCTGTTATGGAGCTTGCTGTGGTCATGGCTGATGATGAAATCATTCTTCCCGAACACATTACTTTCAACACGACGTCCAGCATTGCTGATCTGTTAGGCAAAGAAATTACTTTAAAAGAATTTGAAACGCAGGTGATCCAGCATTATCTGGATAAATACGATAAAGATGTTTTGCTTGTGGCAAAAAAATTAGACATCGGGAAATCTACCATTTACCGGATGGTCCAAATGGGAGAGTTGAATATTAAATAATCTGTATTAGAATACACTATGGAAACTACATTACTCAATAATCAGGGTTCGAAAAATAATTCAATTGCCGGAGAAAAACTTTATAGTCTGGCAATGGTTGAAGCGGTTTCGGGGGGCAACAAAGAATTTATTAAGAAAATGATCTTGTTGTTTATCGATACGATCCCCAAAGACGTGATACTGCTAAAGAATTCATGCGCATCAAAAGATTGGGCGCAGGTTGCAAAAACGGCGCATAAGTTAAAATCAACGATTGATTCGATGGCGATAAGGTCAATTCAGCAGGATATACGCACGATTGAGACAAATGCTAAACTGCAGACCTCTGTTGAAATACTTCCTGATCTGGCTGAAAAGATCAATCACACAATTAATACTTGTATTGTTCAACTGAGCGGAGAAATTGCTTAAATAATGCAACAACTTATTTAACCGGGCATCCTGGAGATATATTTTTCAATCTGCTTGAGCTGGTCCACAATTTGAGGCGTGGTAGGTTTTAATGCTTTTGCTTTCCTAAAAAATTCTTTCGCCGCCCTGAATTCCCTTTTCGTCATCATTATGGAACATAGCTGCAAATAGGCAGTAGCCTGGTTTTCTTTATCGGGCAATCCTTTTCTTATTGCCTGGCGAATATAACTCTCGCTTTGCCGAAGATCATTTTTTTGCATTTGCAACATTCCCATTTGCAACAGACTGGCGCCCTCGGCTTCTTTCATCGGCATGCCAAGATCCAACCCCTTTTTCATATTCTTTTCCGCACCATCAAAATCCTGTTTCATCATCGCCATGTTTCCTTTCAGGGTATAGTAAACGGAACGAATGGGTTTATATAATAATCCAGGGTAGCGCACGGTGTTTAAAATTTTTTCCGCCTCCTCCATATTACCACTCTCCATCGAATCCTGTATCAACCGCAGCGGACCAAAAAAAAAGTATCCGAAAACTAAAACAGCGCAAATAAGATATGCCAGGAATGACGGCCAAAATCCAACAAAATAATTGGTGACAACAGCAATGATAAGAAACGCAGCCGCTATATACAACCTGTACTTTATAACTAAATTGTAAAACTTCATAGCCTGAATTAAGGACGGCAAAGATACAGCAAGTTTGCAGTTTAACGCATGCAGATTTTCCAAACCCAGCTGTCATGTCCCAGAGGCGATAAAAAACTCAAAACTTATCATTATTCACTTCGATCCAATACCCATCAGGGTCCTGCAAATAGATTTGCTTGATACCATCGGCGCGAACCTGCGGATCTTCTGAATTTTGCGCCCAATTACCGAATTTTATATTTTCCGCCTTGAGGTGTTTGATAAATTCTTCCAGCGATGGAACAGTAAATGCAAGATGCACATTTTCATCATGTGCAACATCAGCAGTGGCACCGGAAATAATATGCAATTGGCTGTGTTCTCCCATTTTTAACCACACATGTTTGCCATCATGAAATGGTTCTTGAATTTTTTGCAACTCTATTATTTTTTCATAAAAATTAGCACTTCGTTGCAGATCAACGACATATATGGCAAGATGATTTACATGTGGTGAATTATTATTTTGAGCATTGACAGAACAGGTAAATAATAAAAACAAAACGACAGTTGATAAAAAAGAATGAAACTTTTTCATTTTAATTTTTTTTAGACGGTGAAATTAGATTAATTCCATGTAAAGGAAAATATATTCCATAGAGAAGTAAACATTATTTTTGCGGGTATGGTCCCGTAGTTCAACGGATAGAATAGAAGTTTCCTAAACTTTAGATCCCAGTTCGATTCTGGGCGGGACTACCAAGTGAGAATTCAGGGCATTTTTTCGCAATGTTCTTCTTTTGTTTTCTTTTGCAATGCTTACCAACATTGGGATTGGCGCAAACAGACTACTGATTCTTGGAGTTCGAACTACATCTTTTGGTTTATTATATAAAATACCATCAGGAAATACAAGCTTCTGCAATTTCCTTTTCTCGTCAAATTTAGCAAGATTCCATGCCAGACTAAGGTTGGCAGCAATTTCAAGACTTTTTTCTATGCCTTTTATAAGGTTCGAACTGCTAAATTCATTTGAGATGATTTTTAGTAATTCATCTTTCTCGTTTTGATATTTCGTTTTGAATTTTTCAAACAAACTGGCATCGATTTTACCTTGTACAAATCTTTCTTCAATATTTTCAATTTTTTTAAGGAGCTCTGACAATTGCTTTTTTGCTTGCTGTTGTTCTTTTGAAATACTTTGCAATTTTATTTCTACTAATTCCTGAATATCATTTTTCAAAAAAGAATAATCACCTTTTTCAAACTCAAATTGTTTTAACTGTTCGGAAAATTTATTATTAAGATGTTCTGCATTTACATTTACACAAGTGCCGTTATCACGAGTTTTATAATAATAAATTTCTTTTTGCTTATACCCTGTAAATGGAGAAAGAGAAATTTCATCTTTGGCAAATCCTTTTAATGGCAGTGCATCCGTTTTGAATTGTTTAGGAATTGCACATCTTGGATTTTGTAAAATAACATTATTTGCTTTTAGAAATAATTCTTCGCTAACTAATGCCGGATGATGTCCTTTGATGATTTCATTAGGAATTAAAGAATTCGTTATATAGCCGCAATAAAAAGGATTGGATAAAATCCTTACAAAACTTTTATAATTGATTTTACAGCCTAATTTATGCAAATGAGAAACAATTTCCTGATTGGTCATTTCTCCATCTGCTTTTAACTTAAAAGCAGCCTTTAAGATTTCACCATCCTGATTGATACAATACTTGTGATTTTTTGCTTTCTCCTTACGATTTAAATTTACATATCCGAAAGGAGTTGCGGCAACCCAATAGCCTTGTCTTAAATTTTCAATCATTCCTTTGATTACTTTATCTTTTCTCAGTTCATTATCAAATTGACTGAACAAATAAAGCATGTCGCGGTGTAATCTTCCTGATGGATTGCTTGTGTCTATTTCCTGACTAACTGCAACCACTCTTATCCCGATTTTTTGTAGCTCCTGACTTAAATAGGCAGCATTTGCGCCGCTTCTTGAAAACCTGTCATAAGAATAAACAAGAATTGTATCAATCGTGTTACTCTTGTTCACATAATCAATCATTTTTTTAAACTCTTTTCTTTCATCTTGTTTTGCAGATTCAAAAGTGCCGCCAAAATATTCTGCGATTCTCAAATTCTTTCTTGTTGCGAATTCATTACAATAGCGTTTCTGACTTTCCAAACTGGTGTTATTTTCAGCCTGTTCTTTGCTTGATACACGGGTATAAATAACACAAACACTTGTATTGCGTTCGTTATTTCCTTCTTCTTTTTTACTGAATTGCTTTAGTTGTTGAATTAACTGCTGATTCATAATTACTATTTGAAATATTTGAAAAGTAAATATCAACAATAATCGAAGCATAGGTAAGAATTTGCTCACGCTTCGTTATTACAGGCTCTTTTCTATTTGTTCTTTCTAAATTTTTGGGTAAGTTTTGATTTTTGATTTTTCTTTTTGTGTTTTCTTTTTTCACAACCCTTGAGGTTGCCCAAAGAGTAGTTTTTTACATTCTCTTTAGATTCTGCCAATAGCCTGTTTGTTACAGTGCGTATTTAAATTTTAATTTTTTCTGTTATTTCAGCATTTACTATTTTTCCTTTTTCTGTTACCAATTTGATCTCTTGATATTTATTTCGATTGATAATACTACTTACTTCATTAGTAATTTTATCAATTGATTTATTTCTTTTTATACCAACAAGATATTCTTTATTGTCTTTTAATTTTATTGAAAGTTCTTTAAAATCTCCTTTTCTGATCAATTCAATAATTTGTTTTTCTTTATCTGATAAAATGCTGATTTTTTCTATTATGGTTTCACTGATTTTTTCATTTGTAAAAAACTCTTCTACGATTTTATGCAGATTAATTATTGTAAAGTCATAATTTACAATATCACGTAGTATTGCCTTCATACTAAATTCGGTAGTTACCTCATCCGCAAATAAAAGATTTCCGCACACTCCTTTATCTGTAATTACTAAGCAATAAGGTTTTCTATTAGCAAGAATGGTGAATATTATCCAAAAGAGGTTATTGAAATATTTGAAAATTGTTTTATTTCTTGCAAAATCTTTTCTGATTTCTTTTTCATAATTTTCAGTTGTATATTTTGAAGGAACAGATAATCCTCCGTTTTTAATTTGAAAAATTAAATTTTCAGTAATTTCTTGAATTAAATAACCGCTCGAACTTGCGAATAAAAATTTTTTCACTTGTTTGATATTAGAAAGCGGCATTTTAAAATCGCGAAGGCGAACAATTAATCTTAGCCAAATGTATTCAACAAAAGAAAACCTTCTCCACTCATTTCCATCCCTTCTGTTATCAAGCAATCCTTGATTATCCCAATGAGTTATCCAACGATGTGTAATTCCAATTTCACTAATCGTAAATCTGGGCAACACTAATTCCGAAATAAGGTTAGATGTTTTCCAATAGTCAGTTTGAAAACCCTTTTCGAGGTGTTCTTTGCTAAGATCGTTAAGATTAAATTCTGATATTTTCATAATTCGTACACTAATGTACGAAATTATTTTATTTAAAAATCGATTTTTTCATTTTTTACCCCTACGGGGTAAAAAATGAAGTAATGAGTTAAAGGTGTTTGATTTTTTAGAGTAACAGGGTCAAGTAAAAAGTTCGAACAAAAGTTTATAATGTTTATTTCTATAATGAAATTTTTACTCAAAAATATCATTAGCCATTAGCTCTGCTTGTTTTAATACTGTATCAACAGCTTTCTGTTGTTTATCTGGGGGATATCCATATTTGGTAAGCGTTCTTCTTACAAGTACCATTAATTTTGCTCTTGCGCTTTCTCTTATAGTCCAGTCAATAGTTGCGTTGGCTCTTACCTTATCGGCAATTTCTCTCGCAATTTCTTTAAGTGTTGCGTCACCCAAAACATTTACTGCACTATCGTTTATTTCAAGTGCGTTATAAAAAGCAACCTCGTCGTTAGTAAGTCCTAATCTTTCTCCTTCCTTGTCAGAATCTTTAATTTGTTTTGCAATCTTTATAAGCTCCTGAATTATTTCAACTGTTGTCAGCAGATTGTTTTGATACTTTTTGATTGCAGATTCTAACATTCCCAAGAGAGTCTTACTTTTTACAAGATTTGTTTTTGCTCTTACTTTTAATTCATTGCTCAAAATCTTTTTCAATAATTCAATTGCCAAGTTCTTGTGTTTCATTCCTTGAACTTCAGAAAGGAATTCGTCGGATAAAATTTCAAGACCTGAAATTTCTGGCTTATCAATCCCCGCTGCATCAAAAATGTCAATAACTTTATCGCTGTTTAATGCGTTATCAACTATTTGCTTAATAGCAGTTTCAATCTCTAAATCAGTTTTCCCCGTTCCGGTTCCTTCAAACTTTATTAATCGCGCTTTTACTGCTTGAAAAAATGCAACTTTTTGTAAATAAGTTTGCACTTCATTTCTCGAAATGCAAATTGAAAGAGCCTGACTTAACAAACTTACTTCGCGAATAAATCTTTCTTTGCCTTCTTGTAATCCTAAAATATGTTCCTCTGCTTGTAGAATAATAGAAAGTTTTTCCCTTGCATCAACCGAAAAGAACCGCATGTAATTAAACTTTAAACTGTTTTCATAGTAGGATTCAGGTTCTTCTACCAAAATATCTTTTCGTGTATTGCTGTCCTCATTAAACATTTGTTTTACTACTTCCATTTTTTCATTGAACACTTCAATTGCTTTTGAAATATTCTCGGCAGGGTTACCTTTACCACCTGCGTCGCCGTAAAATGAAAGTGCTTTCTTTAAATCTGATGCAATTCCTAAGTAATCAACTACCAACCCCCCCGATTTGTCTTTAAAAACACGGTTTACTCTTGCAATTGCCTGCATCAGATTGTGTCCTCTCATCGGTTTATCAATGTACATTGTTGTTAAGCATGGAGCATCGAAACCAGTGAGCCACATATCACAGACAATTACCAACTTCATCGCGTCATTTGCATCTTTCATTCTTTCGGCTAATCCTCTGCGTTGCGTTTTGTTGGTTTTTAATTTTGCTAATAACGGCCCTTCATCGCTTGTGGAAGTCATTACCACTTTAATAACTCCCTTATTCAAATCATCATTGTGCCACTCTGGTCGCAATTCAATTATCGCATGGTAAATATCTGCCGCAATTCTCCTGCTCATAGCTACAATCATTCCTTTGCCTTCAAAAATTACTTGGCGCTTTTCAAAGTGTGTTACAATATCATTAGCTAAGTTTTTTATTCTTTCTTTGTGGCCAACTATTGCTTCTAACTTTGTCCACTTCGCTTTTGCTTTTTGTTTCTGTGTAACTTCTTCATCTTCTTCCAAAGATTCGTCAAATTCTTCAATCAATATTTTACCTTCTTCGTCAAGATTTACTTTTGCCAATCTACTTTCATAAAAAATTCGCACTGTTGAACCGTCTGCAACTGCTTGTGAAATATCATACACATCAACGTACTGTCCGAATACTTGTGGTGTGTTTATATCAGTTCCTTCGATTGGCGTGCCAGTAAAACCTATATAAGTTGCGTTAGGTAAAGCATCTCTCATATACTTTGCAAAACCAAAAGCAATGCGTTTCCCAATCACTTCTTTTGTGTCTTTATCTCTTTCATCAATCAATTTTGCTTCGAAACCGTATTGTGTTCTGTGTGCTTCATCCGCAATCACAACAATATTTTTTCGATCTGAAAGTTGGTCGTAAACAGATTTCCTTTCATCAGGTAAAAATTTTTGGATTGTGGTAAACACAATTCCACCGCTTGCAACTTTTAGCAACTCTTTCAAATGTTCTCTGGTTTCTGCTTTTATCGGTTCTTGTCGTAACAACTGAACTGATGCCGCGAATGTGTCAAACAATTGCTCATCCAAATCATTTCTGTCAGTGATTACTACAATGGTTGGGTTTTGCATTTCGGGTGCTATGATTAATTTCCCCGAATAGAAAACCATGCTCAAACTTTTTCCACTTCCCTGTGTGTGCCAAACTACACCACCTCGTTTGTCTCCATTTACACTTGATGCTATAATTGAAGATTGTACGGCTTTGTTTACTGCGTAGTATTGATGATATGCTGCCAGTTTTTTTTCTGTAAAAATTTGTGTCAGGCCTGTTTTTGCATCTTCCTTTTTTGTTTTCTCAAATACGATAAAATTGCGAACCAAATCCAAGAGAATAGAAGGTTGTAACATTCCTTTCAGCAAAGTTTCCAACTGTGGTTTGAACCGCGATGCTTCTTTTAATCCATCAGAAGTTTTCCAAGTCATATAACGACTGAAATCTGCTGATACACTTCCTGCTTTGCATTCCAATCCATCACTTATGATGCAAACAGCATTGTAGGTAAATAAAGAAGGAATAATTGCTTTATAAGTTTGAATTTGTTCGTATGCCTTTCGAATGCTTGCATTTTCATCACTTGCATTTTTTAATTCAATAACAACAAGTGGAATTCCGTTTACAAAAAGCAAAACATCCGGTCGCTTATTTTGATTGTTTTCAATAATGGTGTATTGGTTAACAACTAAGAATTCATTGTTTGCTGAATTTTCAAAATCAATTAAAGCCACTTCATGACTTCTTTCATAACCATTTTGCTGATATGGAATTTTTACTTTCTCCACTAACAGTTTATGAAACTCCTCGTTATTGTGCAATAACACCGGCGAATAAATACGCAACACTTTTTGAACGGTCGCTTCCTGGGCATCTTGTGGAATGCGAGGATTTATTTTTGCAATTGCATTTCGCAAACGGTTGGTTAAAATTATTTGCTGATAATTTTCTCTCTCACAAAACAAACCTTCGGGAGAAATTTCTTTTCCGTTTGCATATTCCCAACCCTGCGACTGTAAAATTTCAATCGCTGATTCTTCAATTATATTTTCAGTAATGTCTTTCATTGACTATGCTTCTTCGGGTTCTTCGTTGTTGTTCATTGCTGCTTTTTTCTGACTGTCATACAAAAGCTGTGTGAGTTCCGATTTTAAAAAATCATCATTGAGAATTTTAATGAACAACTCTTTTGAAGAACGGGATTGCAAAGAAATCCTTGATTGGTCTGCATTGAATTTTATTCTTCTTCTCAATTTCGGATGCGCTTGAATAAAAGTTCGAACATCAGCAAACGGTATCTGCAACACGGGTGAGTGGTGTCTTATGTTCATTATCTTTTTTGCAAACTTTAATTCAGTTGCCAACTCTTCCAACACTTCTATATCTTCCAAAAGATTTGTTGCTGCAATTATAACCAAATTTTCTGCTGCCTTACCACGAATAATCTTATCGAAACCGAAACTGTTTTGAAATGTTTTTACACTTAGTACAATAAGTTCATCACCTACCAACATAAATTCAACTGTTTCATTTAGCTTAATCACATTGTCGGTTAATTTTTCAAATCGTGTTGCAGCTTGAACTGCGAGCAGTCCGTAATACGAACCTCGTTTCATTAAACTAACATGATAATGCTTTTTATACAGCACAACTTTGCTTGCTTCGTTTCCTAAGCAAATTACAAAGCCTGTTATCTTGCTTAAATCATCTTGGTTAAATGTAAAGTTTGGGAAAGAGGGTTGTTCATTTTGATTGAGCGAAAATATTTCTTCCGCTTGCACATCATATAACGGTTGTAATTCTTCAGGCTGTTCGTCTAAGTTGTAGTGATAAACTGAATTACTTGTGTCATCTGCTTCTGTGATTGCAGCATAATGTAATTCAGGATTGTTTATCAACTTGTGTTGCAAGTAGCTAACGAATTGAGTTTTCAAATCGCTTGCTACTTCGGCTGAAATATCCGCAAAGCGGATTCGTGTTTCGCCTTCGTGTTCCAAAACGAAATACAACTTAATCCCAATCGGTGCTGCGTTGTTGAAAAGGAAAGCCGTGTTTTGCGTAAGTTCTTCTATGGTCATTTTTGAATTTTTGCGTAAAAGATATTGTCACTAATATGTTTGCTTAAAAGCCAATCGTTTTGTTTGACCCTGCTTTTTACAATTACAATTATTCCCTCTTGCTTTAGCGTATTGATTTTGTAAATGTGAAATCCTAACACGGCAAGTGTTGGGTTGGTGTAAAACATATTTGTCTTAATGTAAATCCAACCAATAAGAAATAACATAAAAAACAACATGAATAAATTTCTGTCTGCATTGAGATTTACTTCTAAATTAAAACACATCAACGGGATAATGTAGGTTGCTAAAAAAGTTACTGATTCAAAATTCGCGTTTTCAATTTTCGTAACCTTTACTGGAAGATTTGTTGCTGCTTCTGCTATTTGAAAGTTGAAACGGAAATAAAAAACCAATGCAAACAACATGAAAAAAATACTTATAGTTACAACAAGATATTCTTTTGTAAAAAATGCTTTGAAACCAATGAAAGCACAATCACCACAAAAGCAGTAAGGAACTTTGTCGAGAAACAACAAAAGGAAAAGTAAGAAAAGCGATATAATATAAAGTTTAATTTTCTGCCACATCATTATCAATATAAAAATCGTAATAAATATTCTCAAATGTTTTGTCAACCATCTTGGACAAGTTGAACGCAGTGAACGTTAATTTATTTTTCAGTTCAAAGATTGTTTTCAAGTGCTTTGAATATTCATTTTGCAATGGTCTTGGTGGTAACAGAATTATTTCTCCAGAAATAAATTCATCAAGCTGAAAATTTTTTATTCCGCTTGGTTGGTTCTCATATCTTGTTGTTAATCCTTCTTCGTAACACTGATTCCAGAAAAAGAAAAACCAAAATGGATTTACTTTCATTTCATTCACTCGGATTACTCTACAAAAATTAGAACAGATAAGAGGCACTCCAAAATATGAAATCAACTCTTTTGTAATTATTGCACTTCTGCCCGTTGCTTGGTCTTTACTTCCACCCGATAATTCAATTATAATATCGTTTTCCTGTAATTGTATTTCCTCAACCTTTTCTTTATTCAGAAATCTTGTTGGCGTTTTTTTGAGATTGAACAAAGGAATGTTGGGCAAGTCAGTTCCTCTAATTACTTTGACTGCAACATTGTCTTTTTTGGGTTCGTCATTTCCCCAACTTCCGCTAATAGTGGCTGCGATTACTTCTGAAACTTCCAACTTGTCCCACTTTGATTTATCAAATGTCTTGTCAAAGATTTTGAGAAAATTCTTTTTGAAATCACCGTTTGAAATTTTTGTTGCATCAATTTGTTCATTGATTTTTGCTAAATACTCAACACTGTTTAAAAGAAATTTATTTATGTCCTCTCGGTATGGTTGCTGTCTGTGCTTCTTAATTCTTTCTATGTAACGATTAGGAGCAATGACGAAAGCTTTTTCTTCAATGTCTTTGTATGAAACGGATTTACAAAATCCTGCTGTGTCGGAATACTTTCCATTTTTTTGTTGCCAGTTATGATATGTGTTTGCGATAAGTGAAATATCTTTCTCGTTTAATTCTCTCAATGTGCTTTCCATCATTGTTCCTAAATTATAGGCATCAATCATTAGCATTTCGGATCTTTTACCACTTAGTTTTCGTTTTAAAAACCAAAGATGAACTGGTAAAGTTGTGTTGGTGAAAAGTTGAGTTGGCAATGCTACAATGCAATCAATCAAACCTTCGTCAACTATATTTTTTCTTATTAAACTCTCCGCTTGCCCTTTGTTACTTGCTGCTCCGCAGTGCATAACAAAAGCGGCTTTTCCATTTGATGCTAAGTGATAAATGAAATGTTGTATCCAAGCAAAGTTTGCATTGCTTATTGGTGGAATTCCAAATTTCCACCTTCCATCTTTTTGTAAAAGTTCACCACTCCAATTGCTGTCGTTGAAAGGTGGATTGGCAATAATGAAATCTGCCTTTACATCTTTATGGGCATCGTTCAAAAAACTTCCTTCGTTGTTCCACTTCACATTGCTGCTGTCAATTCCTCTTATTGCAAGATTCATTTTTGCAAGCCGCCATGTAGTTTGGTTGCTCTCTTGTCCGTAAATAGAAATGTGGTCGGCAGAATTGAGAGAAAGTTTTTTCCCGTTGTTCTTTTTGTAATGGTCTTGGTGGTGCTTGATAAATGTTTCGCTTTGAACAAACATTCCACCGCTGCCACAACAAGGGTCAAATACTCTTCCTTCGTATGGCTCTAACATTTCAACTAATAATCGGACGACACTACTTGGCGTGTAAAACTGTCCACCTTTTTTTCCTTCTGCCAAAGCAAACTCACCCAAAAAATATTCATACACTTTCCCCAACACATCTTTGCTCTGTGCTTCTTTTGTTCCTATGGCTATGTTGCTAATCTTGTCAATTAGTCCGCCCAGGTTTGCTTTGTCCAATCGTTCTTGTGAGTAAACTTTTGGCAACACACCTTTCAAAGAAGTGTTGTCTTTCTCGATTGCATCCATCGCGTCGTCAATGTCTTGCCCAATAGTTGTGAGTTTAGCTCTGCCCTGAATCCATTTCCATCTTGCAGAAGGTGGGACATAAAAAACTTTTTCGGCCGTGTATTCATTCTTGTCTTCGGGGTCCGCACCTTCTTTTTTCTGTAATGTGAGCTTTTCATACATTTCCTCAAAGGCATCAGAAATGTATTTGAGGAAAATTAAACCTAACACTACATGCTTATACTCTGCTGCATCAATGTTCTTGCGAAGTGAATCAGCAGCTTTCCAAAGTTTCTTTTCTAAAGGTTCTTCGTGTTCCTTCTTAATGGATTTAGCCATAGCATTTAATCAAAGTATATTTATAAAAAATGGATTTGTGATAAAAAGGCCACAATAGTCAGTAAGGAACAAAGGTAAATGGAGGTAATTACTAAAAATAATGAAAGTTGTAAATTGAAGTTGGCTGAAATCTTTTTATTAATGATAAGCAAAAAGAATTTACTCAACATCAATTTACATTGTGGATTAATTATCTGCCACTTTCTAACTTGCTTTTTTAGTGAGAGCACTCGTGTAAACTAAGTAAATTATCAACGAGAACAGTGTCTGCTTCTGTTTTCAAATATTCCCTACCATTTCTTGTTGCAATAATTACCCTTGCGTCATTATTGCCTACTCTTACATGATAAGAATTTTGCCCAGATTTAATTTGACGAATAGCTTCGTCTTCTGTTATTCTTCCCCAGCTACCTCCTATGTGAGTTATTCTTTCATGAGTGCTGTATCTATCCGGTTTGTTAATGCAGGTTACTAATCTGGACATAAGTTTAATGATTTTTGAAACCAAAAGGTAGGAATAATAACAAATGTAATCCAATAGGGGTTAACCTGTATTTTGGTTGCCATTATTCAACACAGATTTTTCAATTGAGAGAATCCATAAAAATTTTTTTTTAATATTTTCTTTTGCGTTGCCTTCAATTTATTAGCGGAATAAACGATTTATTTATATCTGCCAATTGCATCAGATAAAAAGGATTTACATTGCGCTAATTCATTATCAAGAGGTACGTAAGGCTTATAATTCGGTAGGCTCCTAATTTGTATCAGGCTTCGAATTGTTGCATGTAATTGCAAATAATATTGGTCAATCAAATAAGAACGTAAGCTATCTGTAATAATCAAAAATTTGTATTTTTTACAATGAATATCCAAAATTTGCTGTGCGGTAATAATGGAAGAAAAAACACTTGAATATGATTCATATATTAAAGGAACTCTAAATTCAGAATCTAAATATGAATTTGTTTCTCTGGCTTTATCTGATAATTGAGATGTTATTAACCCAATCATTTGAAAACGAATTCCCGATATTCCTACTGCCAAAGCGATTAGGGCTATTATTAAATCAAAATTAATGCTTGCGCTGCACATGGATATTTAATATAAAATTCTTGGTGTATAAAATTAATTACTTATATAGATGTTAAGAAATTATAAATGTGTAAGAGTGTCTTTATTCCAATTCGATAGCCGAGAATTAAGTCGCTTAATAAAAAATTGGAATCATCATCATACAAGTCAAATTCAAATGGATTAAACCTTTACCCAAATTGAGTTTGGCAAGCCTAAAAAGGTTGTAGTATGGTGCTACTCATAGTTCATTTCTTGACGCTTGAAAATTTTCATATTATGGGATGTCAAAAAATCGTAATTTAATGTCAGCCATATGCTATTTCATAGCAACCGAAACACTTATTATGAAAGAATTATTAGACAAGATTTCCTCTTATAATATTTTCAATTTTTTATTTCCGGGAATTGTTTTCGCAATTTTTTCCAAAGCATTGATAGGGTATAATTTCATTCAATCTGACATTCTTATAAATGCTTTTCTTTTTTATTTTATGGGCATGATAATAAGCAGAATTGGCTCATTAATAATCGAACCAATTCTAAAAAAAATATCATTCATAAAATTTGTGGAATACAAAAAATATGTGGAAGCGAGTAAAAAAGATGCTAAAATTGAAATTCTGTTAGAGGCAAATAATACTTACCGCACTATTTTATCAAGCACAATTTTGTTGGGCATTCTAAAAATCTACGCGGTATTAGAAACTAAATGCCAATTCTTAAAAGCAAATTCATACTATATTTTATTGGTTTCAATTTTTTTGATTTTTTTATTTTCTTATAAAAAACAAACAAAGTATGTGGTAAAAAGAGTTGAAGCTTCTTCCTGACTAAATAAATATTTTAACAAATGAGCTTAGTAAAATCACATTCTGTAGGTCACGGGGATATGTTTTATATAAAGCACAATAGCGACAATTTTACAATCATCGATTCATTTCTTGATGACGATAATAAAGAGAGAATACTAAATGAATTAATAAAAGAATCAGAGGGAAAAGGTATCATCAGATTTATATCTACTCACCCAGACGAGGATCATATCTGTGGCTTGAAGTACATTGATGATAAAATGAAATTATTGAATTTTTATTGTGCAAAAAATGATGCAACTAAAGATGAAGAGTCAATTGATTTTAATAGATATTGTGAACTTAGAGATTCCTCAAAGGCTTTCTATTTGGAAGAAGGCTGCAGTAGGAAATGGATGAATCAAGATGGAAATGATGTTAATGGCGTCCATAGAGGTAGCTCAGGAATAAATATTTTGTGGCCAAACACTAATAATAAATTTTATAAAGAGGCTCTTCAAGTTGCCAAAGAAGGTGGAAGCCCAAATAACATCTCAGTAATAATAAAATATAGTCTACAGGGTGGCGTAACAATTCTTTGGATGGGTGATTTAGAAACAGATTTTATGGAAAATATTAAAGATGATTTATCGCTTCCAAAGGTTAATATTCTGTTTGCTCCCCATCATGGGCGCGATAGTGGAAAAGTACCAAAAAAACTATTGGAGGAAATGAATCCTGATGTAATAATTATAGGTGAAGCTCCTGAAGAACATCTAAACAATTACACCGGTTATAATACTATTTGGCAGAATGATGCTGAAGATATCCTTTTTGACTGTGTTGGAAGCAAGGTTCATATTTATGCTTCAAACAATAGTTATAAAGCTTCCTTTTTAGATGACGAAAAAAAGAATGACTACAAATACTATCTTGGCACTTTAAATTTATAAGCTTTTTGCAAAATTATTTATCTTTCATTCTGTGAACACGTTTTTGCAATTGAATTCTCAATTTATAGTGCAATTGCTTGCAATTTACACGCCTTCAATTTATGAATCTAATGTCAAGAAATTGACTAATGCTGAAACCTAATAATTTAAATCATGTAAATCTTGAATTATTTTCAAATCTTTTAACAAAAAACTCGAACTGCGGCTACCCAAGTCTACTTGAATTTATGCAATACATTGCCGTCAGGAAGGCAAAGAATATTTCCCAGGAAGATTTAGCTTATGATTGTGGATTGGAGTATTGTCAAATTAATCGCATTGAATTGGGTGAGGTTAACTCCGGCGTTAGCCATTTATTTTTGATTGCAAAAGTCCCGAAAGTTACTCCCCAGGAATTGCTTGATTTTTAATCTCAGGCTGATTCAAAAAAATATACGAAAAATTTATCTAATTCTTAATTATCCGAAATTTCGATTCATTGCCAGCAGGATTCATAATAAGATTTCCGGTCTTTTGGGTCAACTCTTTAGCCTTGATTAAATAAACACAATTACTTTTTTCTAAATAGATAATAGGCGGATACAACTGCAAAAATTACTTCGAGGGCAATACTACTATAACCCATAGAATTCATTACACCATTCGAGATTGACATTAAGTTAAATGGGATGCTGATTACACTAAAAAAAATATTTGCAATTAACAAACTGTTCCAGGATCCGGGGATGTTCCGGTTTAACCAGTATATGAGCCCAGAAGTCAATAATGCAATCCCCCATCCTTGTGCAACCCCAGCGCCAGCGGCGTCTAAAATAGTTCCATAGTTCGAAGCAAACTTAACGGGTATTATAATTAGGGCAAGTCCATAAGCAATTGCTACAATTGCAATTATAGTAACGTAGGTTGAAGGTTTCATTTTATGAGCAGTTTAGTTGTTAAGTAAATTTATTCAGGCACTCTAAATATAACAATTTTTATCTTAATGTATATTTGGGAAACGTCACTGCTTCAGCAAAAAGCAACAGAATGTCTTTAGTAATTAATATGTTATGCTATTATTGGTTCTGGAGCAATTTTAAAGATGGATTCTACCACATTTTAATCCGCATTATGAAAAATTCGCTTGCCGTTCACTTTAATTTGAGAATCTATTAAATTCAAACTTAGATTCAAAAATTTATTTTCAATTCACCCGAAACAGAAGACTCATATTCCGTCTAAAATCGTTTAACAAAGTTCGATATATGGCAATTCGGTTCCGCAAATTTTAATCTGTTATTGCTTCATCAATTGGTTCAATGCTAAACAACCCTTTTTTCATTTTAAATTTCACCCAGAAGTATGCATAAAGAGCAATTATGCCTATAATAATTCCCGTGTTGAGATAAATTTTTGTTGTCATGTCTGGTGACGGAGAATTGTTCCAGATGGCATAACACATACCTATAACCCCAACTATTTGAAAAAAAGGAAACAGCGGCGTTTTAAAGGGCCGCTTAAAGGCAGGATATTTTTTTCGCAATACCATGACGTTGATATGCGCAATTATATATGCTATCAACCATAATGTTGTAGCCGAAATAATCAGCACAAAGATATAGCCGGGCTCTTTGCCAAGAATAATTAAAGGCACCGCAATCAGAGTGAAAAAAAACAAAATGCCAAACCAGGGTGTATCCCAACGCGGATGTATCTTTTTGAAAATCTGTGGCAGTTGTTTGTGATGCGCCATTCCATAAAGCATCCTTGGGATGCTTGCGATAACGGCATTAGCAGTACTGGAAGTGGTACTGATTGCAAAAACCACTATAACTAAACCTCCGGCTTTTTCAAATAATGCATGCACCAATAACCAGTGTGGAACTTCCGAAGTTGCCAAAACACCGGCAGGTACCTGCCTCATTCCAGCAAATGCTATAAGTCCATAAACAATAATCAACATTGCAGCGGCAATCAACATTGCTTTGGGAAGATTTTTTTCAGGTCGCTTTGCCTCTTCTAATAGCGGGCATACATATTCCAAACCGGCAAATGCCCACAACGCCAGAACCGTCAGTGAAAAAACGGAACCGTTGGTATGGATAAGCTGTTGCCAGAAAAAAGGCGGCGTTATACCTTTTGCGGTATCGCCATTCAATGCTGTAAACCCAATAAGGAAAGCGGCAATTAGCAGAACATAAACAATCATATTCTGAACAGAAGAAAAGATATTGATGCCCAAAAGGTTCAAAATCGTAAGTAATGCCAAAAGGATCAAACCAATGTGAGAAAACAGGCCTGGAAAAATGGTATCAAGCACACGCTCTACAAGTGTCAATTCCACAATGGCGCCAAAAACAGCAGCAGCAAAATAACCGCCAAGGACCAAAATGATTGCCGGAAAATGACCTATTGCAACTGTGGCATAGGTACCCGGTCCGCCGGCTTTTGGCATCATCAGGGATAATTCCAGGTAAGAAAAAGTATAAGAGAACATGAGGATACCCGCAAGAACCAAGGCAATAAAAAAAGATGCACCGCCCGTGCCTGCGCCATTAAGGATGGCTACGAAACTTCCCTGCGAAGCTACCCCACCCATCGCAGCTACGAATAAGGAAGAAAGGCCTAACACTTTTTGTAAAGAAGGTTTTCCTGCGGTTGATGATGGGGTGCTCATTTTTTATTTGGAGACAATCAAGTTACGAATTTATGCATGTCCATAAATCCACTAATATAGGGTTCGAAATCAGGCTGCTCTTGATTACTCAGTATGGGTCAATCAATGCAGACCCATACTGAGTAATAAATTCTGAAAGCGAATCTCTTTACGCAGGGGATCCATCCGCGGGTCGGATTTCATGTGTAAATGAACAAGCCATACCGAATGCGTGTCAACTGCTTTTTCCAATAATTCCAGGGCAGCATTATTTTCATTCAATCCCAAATATGCGCATGCCAATGTGTAAGGAGAAACATACTTACTTAAAGAGGCGTTCTTCAATTCACCCAACAACGTCATGGCGGTTTCTTTTTTGCCGGATTTAGCAACCGCATGAATCAGGGCACCTAAGGCGATGTAATTACGGGAGACTTCCCAGGCTTTTTGAAGATAATTAATTGCTTCATCCGTTTGATTCAGTTGTTCGTAAGATAATCCGATGATAAACAATGCCACTCCAAATTTCGGATCAATTTCAAGGACATTCATGCATTTTGCGATCGCTGAATAATAATTTCTCTGCACAAAATAAATTACGGCGACGTCTGTGTTGATGATAAGCGAAAGCGGTTCATGATGTACTGCCATAATGATTCCATCCAATGCTTCTTCATGCTTGTCGAAAAGTGATGATAACAACGCGTGGCGCTGAAGGGCAGTTGCATATGCAGGGTTTAGCCTGATGGCTTGCTCATAGGATTGTCGAGCATGATCCCAGTTCCAGTCATATAGCAGTTCAACATGCCCGATCGCTTCATAACCCTCTGCCAGTGAATCATCAATAGCAACAGCCTTCTGTGCAATTTCGCGGGCTTTTAATATTGAATCCTGGGGTGCAAGAATGTGGTATGCGCATAAAAGCGAGTAACTGTCAGAGATTGCTGCATAGGCTGCAGCATATTGCGGATCTATGCTGATGGCCTCTTCATAAAATTGAATGCTCTTTGTCAGGCCATCTGCCGTGCGTTTGCTCCAGTAAAAGCGACCTTTTAAGAATAGATTATATGCTTCAACATTTCTGGTTGCTGTTTTGGGAACAGCGGGTTTTTCTATCCGGGTCAATTCAGCCATTAACTGATCAACGATGGCTTTGGATATTTCATCCTGTACATCAAAAATATCTATCAGTTCTTTATCAAATTTTTGGGACCATAAATGAAACCCGTTTGCAACCTCAATCAACTGGGCAGTGATCCTGATTTTATTTCCCGCCTTTCTGACGCTGCCTTCTAAAATATTTGTTACACCGAGCTTTTCACCGATCGACCTGAGATCATCATTTTTTCCTTTGAAAGAAAAAGCGGAGGTGCGTCCAACAACACGGAGCTCAGGAAGCTGTACCAATGAATTAATAATCTCTTCGGATATGCCATCACTGAAATATTCCTGTTCAGGGTCATTGCTCATATTTACAAATGGAAGTACGGCGATTGATTTTTCAGTTATTTTTTTAACGGGAGTTTTTTTCTCCGCAGCAGGAGTTCCCTGTGTTAGTCTGGTATAGAGATCTTGTTTTTTTAGCTGGTAAATTTTCACCGGATGTTTTACATTTTTCAGAACCTCTTCCTTTACAAATTCGGTTTCCATGTCTTTCTGGTTATCTATATTTCTGAACACAGATTCTGAAATATAAATACCACCAACCGGCGCCAGTGCCTGCAAACGTGAAGCAATATTCACACCATCCCCAAAAACATCATTGTCTTCAAAAACCACCTCACCAAGATGGATTCCGATACGTAATTTCAGATCAGCAATGATGGATGATGCCTGTTGGATTTTCATTGCACAGGAAACTGCATCGGTCACCGTTTGGAAACTTGCCAGCACCCCGTCTCCCAATTCTTTTACCCATTTGCCATTATACTCACTGATCAGGGGTTTTTGAAGTTCTCGGTTTTTGCGTAATAAACCGAATGCCTTTTTTTCATCTTCTCCCATCAAAGCCGTATATCCGACAATATCGGTAAACATAATTGCTGCCAGCTGACGTGTTTGAGTCATGGGTATAATAAAGTTATTTAAGAAAATAATGCCACAGCAATCGTCAAAAAACTAAGTTATGAATTTTAGTAAAGGTTGGTGAAATTCCCGAATTGTTTCCAATCTTTCGATAAAAAGTTTTTACTTCGATAACTGGTTTTAATTATTAACATGCGTCCATTACTTTTCATCGTATCATTTCTAGGGTCACTTCAACCATTTGCGCAATCTGCGGCACCCACTTTCATCAAACATACCATCACCAACGATTTTATTTCAGAAGGCGTAACTGTCGGTGATGTAAACAATGATGGCAAGCTGGATATCATTGCCGGGGCTTTTTGGTTTGAAGCGCCAAACTGGACAAGACATGAGATCACCACTCCACAACAATTTTTTCCAAGTACTGGTTACAGCAATTCTTTTTTAGATTTTAATATGGATGTGAACCAGGATGGATGGATCGATGTAATCCGGATCAGCCTTCCCGGTGAAGAAGCTGTCTGGTATGAGAATCCGAAGAACAATACAGCCCATTGGAAAATGCATACCATTCTTACCAATGCAGGAAATGAGTCACCGGCTTTTGTTGATGTGGATGGGGATGGCAGACCGGATATTTTATGCAATGATCCGATTGCAAAAGAAATGATTTGGATGAAATCGCCATCCAAAAAAGGCGACACAAGCTGGCAAAGATTTGTAATTGCAAAGGGCGATACCGGAACCAACCGGTACACGCACGGCCTTGGTTTTGCAGACATGAACGGTGATGGCAGACCGGATGTTATTATTACAAAAGGCTGGTGGGAAATGCCCGCTGATCCCAAACAGCCAAACTGGAAATTTCATGCAGCGGATCTTGGTGAAGATTGTTCACAAATATATTTGCTTGATGTAAA
>Ga0070731_10001147_pt1 | contig 28778 bp, 23 predicted proteins | sample Coa_R1_2_FD_66448 | JGI IMG/M metagenome (GOLD analysis project Ga0070731, IMG submission 66448) | Surface soil microbial communities from Centralia Pennsylvania, which are recovering from an underground coalmine fire - Coalmine... | ecosystem: Environmental > Terrestrial > Soil > Unclassified ... | reverse complement strand
GCGGCCAGCATCTCCTTCTTGCCGGGAACTGTGGGGCCACTCGTATCGCTGGGCGGAGGGCTAGGTGCCACTGGCGTACCGCGCGAGGCGTCGGGCGGTGCAAGCGGCGGCTGTTGGCTGGAAGGCAGGGGCGCCACCGCCGGCGTGGGCGTTGGATTAGAACGGTCGCGCAAGTCCCCTGGCCCTCGCGGGGCGACAGCAGCCCCTGGGGCCACAAGGTCTGGATTTCGGGAGCGTGAATTTGGTGACTGCGGAAGCGCAGCGATCGGCGGCGAAGATCTATTTGCGGCGCCGTTCTTGAGCGAACCCGGAGCAGGTGTGTCAGCGGATGCACTCAGTGACGAAGAAGGCGCCGGTATAGGAGTAAGAAGCACAACGATGCCGATGGCCAGAACCACCACAGCTACGCCGCCCGCTCCAAGCACTGTCGGCAGCCGCAAATCGGGACGGATAAAGGTCAAGCGATCCAGAAGGGGGGCAAGCGCGGTAGCTGCGCTTTCCAAAAGACGCACGAGGGGGGTCTGCGGCGGCCGCAACAGCTTCGGGGGAGGCACGTCGATCAGGCGAGTCCCATCGTGGACGATCTTCGAGGCGTCAGTCCGCAAGACGGTGGCGCCCAGGGCGTCGCTGAATTCGCGCACGGTCGCAAAGCGCTGGTCGGGGCTCTTTGCCAGTCCGCGCATCAGGGCCGCTTCAAGTGCACCGTCAATTCCGGGCACTTTCGAGCTCAGGCGCGGGGCCCGAGTCTTAATGTGGGCCTGCATCAGGTCGTAGTCAGTATCCGCTTGGAACGGCACCGCGCCAGAAAGCATTTCATAAAGCACGATAGCGAGACTATAGAGGTCGCTGCGTCCGTCGGCCTCTTCTCCCCGGACTTGCTCGGGGGACATGTACGCGAGCGTACCAAGCGCGCCGCCATCGCGCGTAAGTCGCTGCGAGCCGCGCACGCGGGCAATGCCAAAATCCATGATTTTGACCGTGCCGCTCGTCGTGATCATCAAGTTCGCCGGCTTGATGTCGCGATGGACAATGCCCATCGAATGCGCATACGCGAGACCGTCAGCGACCTGAGCGACGATAGCCAGGCTCTCACGCACTCCGAGCTTTCCGCCGCGGTTCTTGAGCAATTCCTCCAGCGTCTCGCCGCGCACACATTCCATCACCAGATAAAGATTCCCTCCTTCGGGCAGGAGCGAATAAAGCGTCGTGATGTTCGGATGATTGAGTTTGGCCAGGCTAGTTGCTTCGCCGCGGAAGCGATCCACGAAGCTCTTGTCGTTCAGCAGTTCCGGGCGCAACGACTTGATTGCGACCTCGCGCTCGAGGACGGTATCGAAGGCGGCATGCACCTGCCCGATGCCACCGGAGCCTAGCAGTTCCCTTATCTCGTATTGCCCGACCATGGTCATGGCGTGCGCCTGTTCGCTTTAACGATTGCTTTTAGCGTCATGGTTCAACACGAATCGCTCTGGCTGAGCTTCTTTATTGATCGAGTTCTCATTCCCGGCCCTGCTTGTCGAGTTCTATGCGGCCCGGATAGAGCCGGGGCGGCAGCATGATCATGCCCGGATCGGAAGAGCCACCGTTGACCGGCGAGGACGATGCGGATTTTTTTGGATTGCCGGGCCCGGCGGCAATAGAAGGCGACACGACCGGTGACTTGGCCTCGGGCGGCCGCAACTTGGCGGCATGAGATTCTGGCGTATCGGAAAAAAAGACTACCGCTCCCCATATGATGAGGCCGGCGATCAGGGCAGTCGCGGCCGCGACGATCGGCAAAGATCTGCTCGCTGGTATGCCAAATGCATTAATGCGGGCCGTCGCCGTCTTGACCGTCGGCAGGAGCTTGGCCGCTGTCGCGCCCAGACGCCGGATCTGTGATTTCCAGATCGGACCGGAATCTTCGGTCTCCGTTTCCTTGGACGATCTGCTTCCCAGCGCAAGACGAGCTTCGGATACGCCGATTGCGTCCCTGAACTCCGTCATTGAGGCAAATCGATGCTCCGGCTTTTTGGCGAGTGCACGGTCGAGAGCGTTATCAAGCTTCGGTGATATGTCGGGGATGAGACCCCGCAAACGTTGCGGCTTTGTGTTGACCTGCGCTTGAATTAGATCGTACTCCGACTTGGCCGTGAATGGAGGCGATCCTGCGAGCATCTCGTAAAAGACGATGGCGAGGCTGTAGAGATCGCTCCGCTCGTCGCCTTGTTCGCCGCGAAGCTGCTCGGGCGCCATGTAGGCCAAAGTCCCGATGATGCTGCCTTCGCGGGTCAGGTTCTGCGAACCGCGCAGCCGCGCAATGCCGAAATCCATGATCTTCACGAGGCCCGATGGGGGCACGATCATCAAGTTCGACGGCTTGACGTCACGATGGATGATACCCATGGAATGGGCATAGGCCAGCCCGTCGGTCGCTTGCGCGATGATCGAGAGGCTTTCGGCCACGCTCAGGCCGCGCTTCTGCTGTCTGAGCTTCTCCTCAAGTGTCTGGCCGTACACGCGCTCCATGACGATGTAGAGGCTGCGGCCTTGCTCCAGCAAGGTGTGGATGGTCGTGACATTTGGGTGGTTGAGCCGCGCCAAGTTGGTGGCTTCAGCACGAAATCGCGCGACGAAGCTTGCATCGTTCAGGAATTCAGGACGCAGCGATTTGATTGCCACCTCGCGACCGAGCACGACGTCATGGGCGGCATGCACCCGGCCGAGGCCTCCTTCGCCGAGCAATTCCCCGATCTGATATTGGCCGATCCTCGCCATGAGGCGGAGTTTCCAAACTAGCCCAAGTTCATCTTGCGCGTTGGCGCCGAACCATGGTGTGCCGCTTCCTTTGCCGCCGGCCCGACGCGGCGTGTCGTGGTGTGTGCTGACGCGGCCGACTGTTCCCCGTCTGGCCGTTTTGCCCCAGTCACTATGCGGAACACGCCGACAGAGACATTGTCGGGCGCGCCTGCGGCTATCGCCACTTCGATAAGCGCCTCGCAAGCCTCGCCCGGAGGCAGGCGCTTCACATGCTCTGCGATCGTCTCGTCCGCCACGATCCCAGACAGGCCGTCCGTGCATAGGACAAGAATATCTTCAGCTGCGAGCTGCAGCGGATCGGCCCACACGACTGGCGCAACGTCCGCGTTTGCGCCGAGGGCTTGTAGAATGACGTTGTTGATTGGACTGTTCTGCGCCTCTTTTGGAGTGAGCTTGCCCTCGCGCACCATTTGCGCGACCAATGTTTGATCGTCGCTCAGCTGCGTCATGACGCCATCGCGCAGTAGATAGGCGCGACTGTCGCCGACGTGGGCGAGCCAAGCTTGACCGTCGCGCACCGCCACGGCCGTGCAGGTGGTTCCCATGCCCTTGCACTCGGGATTGGCCTTGGCCCAAGCGAGGATCGCTCGATTGGCGGCCAAAAAGGCAGCCCCAAGCACTTCGGGAAGCGCCCCGGCCTGCTCGTAAAACACACGGCGTACTGTTTTTACCGCCAGCGCGCTCGCGACCTCGCCGGCCGCGTGGCCGCCCATGCCATCGGCCACGAGCATGAGGGAGCCTCGTGCCGCCGCAGGATCGCCGTCTTGCGGCGCCACAAAAACAAGATCGTCCTCGTTATGAGGGCGGACGACGCCCGCATGGGTCCGCATCGCCCCTTCCAGACGCAGATGCGACGGTGCGGCCTGCCTCCATTTCATGAGCAGATACCAATCAGTCGCCGCTAGTCCGTTGCGGTTGCATCAGATCGATCCCGTGTCTGATCGGCACCGCATAGGTCACCGTGGTACCCGACCTGTCGCGGCCGGAGTAGGTAAACAGCCCGATGACGTGGCCCTTATCGTTAAACACCGGACCACCGCTATTGCCCGGGCCGCTCGAATTGATGCTCATCTGAATCGCATCATCCATTGTCCCATAGATGGTGGCTTCGCCCTCCCGATGGAGATGCGAGCCGAGCCGCATGACGACGCCTTCCGACAATGTGGGCTCCGGGATGATTTCTTTCACGGTTTCGACGTGACTACCCTGGATGGTTTCCATTTGTATTTTGGTTTGCGCCGAGACCGCCGGATAGCCCATAGCGATAATCCGATCACCGACCTGCACCTGATCTGAAGTCGCAAGATCGACTGCCTTCAGGCTTTGCGCCGCGTCTATTTTGATAAGCGCCGCGTCGGCATCAGTTGAGGCGCGAACCAGCGTCGCCTGCATGCTCATGCGATTGCCGGGGAAGCGTACGTTGAGAACCTCGTCGCGGCCCATGAAGGTATGTTTGCCGTCATTCAAACCGCCGATGTAGGTCGCATTATCATCCGAAAACACAGGTGCTGGGGTCGCCGGTATCCAATCCCTGAGGTTCTCGAAAAGGCTGCTGTTGAGGGGTATTCCAGTGTCGACCACCATCTTTTTCGAACCGAAAGTATAGACCGCGCCAGTCTGATAGCCGTGCGATTCCCCAAGATCGGAGTAGGGAATCAGCCAACCGGCGGCCACATGCTTGTTGGTAAGGAGAAAGCCTTGCGCGCCGACGACAAAGCCGGATCCGGAACCCGCCTCCTGTATCGGCAGATTCTGCCGATTATCGTCATCAAGAGTCAGCCACCGATACATGGTGTCGCCGTCCTTCACGAAAGCGGGATACGACCCGCTCTTGGTTTTCACCACCTTCTGGAAGACTGGCTTACCGGTTGCCTGATCATAGAGGCGCCACTGCAGCTCGATGAGGACCACCGTGGCTCCGTACTTCTCATCGATGTCCCTGGCTGACCTGCCCAACTTGTCCGCCACCATTCTGTTGGCGTTGTCCTGCATCTCCTGCATTTGCTGGGTTTGCTTGGCGACCTCGCTGGTGGTGATTGCCAAGCTGTGCCGGTAAAGGCCCACACCCGCCACGCACAGAACGGCGAAGACTGCCGCGAGCGAAGCCATCCATACTCGACTGGTGGACTTGCGCTGCTGCGTAAGCATCCGCAGCACGGTCTCCTTGCCGACGTTCGCCTTGGCGGGAGCGGTCCCTGTGGTGCTGCCGACCTCCTTGGCGTCGCTGAAAGCAACCGCTTCTCGCGTGCCGGCTGCGTCCGCCGAGACCGAGGCAATCGCTCGTGTGACGGTACTGTCGAGTGCGTCAATGACTCGGGTTCGGGAGGCCCAGTTGGCGGGACGCGGCTGCACATCGAAGCTGAACTTCGGCCCTCCCTTGCCGAGCTCCACAACGTCCTCTGGCGAGAGCTCGACCTCGCCTGAGATCACTTCGCCGTTGAGGAGAGTCCCGTTACTGCTGCCTAAGTCAGAAATCCGAAATACAGGGTTGTCGCCTCCCTCGATACGAATGACTGCATGTTGCCGGCTCACCACGTCGTCGTGCCGAAGGTCGAACGCGACCGTGGAGGAGGGATCGCGGCCGAGGGTGATTTCGTGCAAGTCTTTAAGCGGAATCTGCTCGACTTGATTGGTCTTTGAACCGCGCAAGTGGCGGATGATGATTCGCGTCTGCGAAATGTCGCTCATGGAAAAACCCCCTTGCGAAGCTTGAAATCAATTCTACGGCACCTTTTCTTCGGATAAAATGAAAAAACTGGGCTCTTGAGGGCCCTGGTCAGCGGACTGTGAACTATCCTGAACGTTCCCAAATCCCGGAAGTCCGCGGAGGATGGCGAAATCGGAGAGGTATTAGTAACGGTGCCCGAGATAGCGAATCTGGGCCGCTCGAGCGAAATTATCTTAGTTAATAATTAGCCATCCAACCAGATACAGCGGCCGCACTGTCGCGAAAGCGCTCAATGATCGGGCTTGAGCCCAATGCCTGATGGATTCCCGCCAAGGCAAATGCAGCGCGCTTGATGGTTCTCCGTGATCCAGTTAGTGTAAGTACATCCAAGCGCGGAGATACGCGATGAGCGGGATCGGCTCCCGTAGTGCACGCGATACCGTAGGACGCGCTGTCACCGGAGGATACGTGATGGTTAGGGGCATCTTACTGGGATGTCTGGCGGTAATCATGGCTGGTATGGCTATGCCGCGCGAGGCAGTCGCATTCGATGTCGGCGTTGGTCCCTTCTCGATCCGGCTGCCGGAAGGCGGCGGGCGCTATGAACGCCACTACGGTCATAACAGTCGGCACAGTACGCAGACGGCGAAGAAGAAAGGCGAAGAGGTCAAAGGCGAAGAGGTCGAAGAACAGCCCAAGGCTGCGGATCCGCCCAAGCAAACCATGGAAGTGCCCGCCCGAGCTGAGCCGCCTATTCCCGCAGGCCATGGTCCTGATTTGACGCCGGAGCGTTAGGCGTTAGCTGACGTCTCAACCGAAAGAGCTTCAGGCTCCGCGCACGGCGTAGTCTACCGGCCTTCCACGAGCATGTATCCGTCAATTGCTCTGCGGCCGCCGAGCAGCCGCACCTTATCGATGCCGGTTTCGACGCCCGCGTCGATGACCTCGTAACGCACTCCCTTGCGAAGCTGCTTACATCCGTCGACGGTGCGGTCGTCCGACTTTTTGTCGTTCACGGTCGCAAGGTATTCGGGAAATTTCTTCCTGTCCCGGCAAAACAGCTCGCCGCCGTTTGCCCTCAGAGGTTCCGCATAAGCACTTTGCGCGAAGATCGTCGCGATGCAGAAGAAAATGATTGGCAATGCGCGGCGCATCGTGCACCTCCCGATCCGGCCGCCTTATACTTGATTTGGCATGAATACATAAGGGCGCGCCGCATCGTGCTGCAAAGGGAATCTCAGCGGGGTAGACCCGCGGAACCGCTACAGCTTCTGTGAAATGCCGGCGAAGAAGCCGCGGCGCGCGCCGTATTGCGGAGCAAATTCGCCGATGCCGCTGCCGGTCCGCATCTCGTAAATCTGATCAAACAAATTGACTACGTCGAAGCGGACGGTCGTCGGTTTCGCGTCGGGCGACAACTTGAAGTCGTGCGCTACGCCCACGTTGACGACGGCGTATGGGGTGGCATGCAGCGAATTGGGTACGACTGGCGGGGTGCTCTCTAAATCGCCCGCGCGCAGGCCGCTGCCGTAAATCAGGCTCGTGGTGAACAGCGTATCCTGCCAGCGGTACGACGCGCCCGCCGAGCCGGTCATGCGTTGCATGTCGTCGGTGTAGTGCCAATTGTTGAGGAGATACTGGTAATCCGGGCCGTCGATCAGATACTGGTTCGATTCGATGTCCTTGGCCTCGGTGATGTTGTAGGAAAAGTTTGCATAGGCGTTGAAGTTGCCATTGGTATATTTGAGTTTGAATTCACCGCCCTCGCTAATGCCCTCGGCAAAATTGAACTGCGTCAGCACCACGGCGGCGCCGAACTGGCCGTCATCGATCTGATCGCGGGCGCTTTTGTAATAGGCGTCGGCTCCGACAGTTAGTCCAGGGAGTACGACCTGATCGACTCCGACATCGTAATAGTTCGAGCGTTCGGGTTTCACCGGATCGGCCAAGGGTACATCCGGCTGGTTCGTCGTGTTGTTAAACAGTGCGATATTCGCGCTGTAGGCCTGCGCTTGATAGGGCGGAGTAAAGTAGCGTGCATAGCCGACGTGGAAGGTGGTGCCGTCGAACGGCCTGTAGACCAGCGCCAGGCGGGGGCTGAGCTGGTTGGCGTCGACGTATTGGTACAATTGATCAAAGCGCAGGCCGGCATTCAGCATGAGCTGATTGGTTAGTTTCCATTCGTCCTGAATGTACGTGCCGATATTCCATCCGAGCTTGGAGTTGTCGTCATTGATGACGAACGGCGGGCCCGTTACGGCGCCGGGTGACCCCGGAAGTACAGTGTAAATGTTGTTGATGTTAGTCTGCTCTCCGCTTACCGCGAAGCCAAACCGCAAAGTGTGGCGATCGTTGACGAGGTATGACGCGTCGGCCTGGATACCGCTGAGAACGCTTTCCCGCGTTACATCTGATGCCAAGTCGTTGAATTCCAGATCGCCGATGACGTCCGGAACGAAATGGACCTGTGCGTAGCGCGAATAGACCGCGATTTGCGCGTCGCCATCGCTGCCGTGCCGTTGCCACGCTGCGATGTTGGCGATGTAGGTGTCGTATTCGTTTTCGTTGAGCGTCGACGAATTGGCATTGGGCGAGCCGAAATCGCCAAGCGCCGTCTGCCCAGGATTGTTCGGGATCTGGAACGTGCTGTAGGACGCAGCCGAGATGAAAGAAAAGCGTGTTGATTCGTCCAGCAGCGTCGAGGCATAGCCGAAGAACTTGCCCTGCTGAGTCTCGTCATGGATGGCGTTGAGACTTGGCGTTGGATTTTCCAGTCCGAGAGCATTCCAATTGCCGCGAGCGGAGACGAAGTACTCGCTGTTGCCAACGCTGCCACCATAGTCGAAGCTCGGCGTAATCGTCTGCTGGCTGCCGCCATAGAGGCTGATTTCGCCGCCCGGCGTGGCGAAACTCCGGCTCGTAATGTCGAGCACGCCGGCGGTCCGCAGTCCATATTGAGCCGGCAGCGTTCCGTCGAGTAGGGACATGCTCCCAATGAAATTTGTGTCTAGAAATGGTCCGAGTGCGGAAACGCCCTCAGGCAGGACGACACCGTTGATGCGTATCTGGACGTTCGCGTATTCGTTCCTGACGTGAAAGTTTGGATTGGAGACGGCGGTGTCATACGACACGCCCGGAAGTTGCAGAATGACCTTGTCGATCGGGGTGTTGTCGCCTTGCGGCAGGTTCTCGATATTTGTGCGGGTGATCGTGGTGGCTGAAGCGCCGATCTTCGGCAACAGGTTGTCCCGTGCCTGATCGAGTTTGGTCATTTTGGCGTCGAGTGCCGCCTGCGCCGGTGTCGGGCCATTACTCGCTTCCGCGGGGGCGCTTGTCGTCGCAGGTGGTGTTCGTGGTTTCGCTATCCGCTTGGGCTTTGGTTTCTTCGGCGCCGTGACGACGATTTCGGGAATGTTGCTGTGAGGCGCAGGATTATTCGTAGACTGGGCGAAGGCTTTCGTTGGGGGTACAAGACTTGCTGTGAGAACGGCGGCGACGGCAATTTTGTACTGAAGAACTCGGCGCGAGGAGCGCCCACTCCAAAACTCGTACACCACCAACCCCCAACCCGTACTTTAGAACAGTAAAAAACTACTGCTATTTCAATAGGTTCGCTATCATATTCAGTGCAACTAGGCAATGCCGCGAAGAATCTTCAAGAAGAACAGGATTATAACTATTCCAAACTAGTGAGTTTCGATGAGTTAAAGCTATTCTAAATCTGCCAACATGATACGGAATGCTTTCGATTAATTTGGCCGCGCCGAGAACCGAAAGGCATTTCGCAACAGAGTGCGTCTCGCAGATCCCTGAGTACGTTAGAGCACGAAACTAAGCTTGTCGCTCGTACTCGTTCCTTTCGCAATCGTCCGGATACAGATACGCACCGGTGTCTCGCTTGCTTATTTGGTGGGGCACAATCGGCGCAATCAAAAAAAGCCTATGCGGATTACGGTCAAATCCGTCTCGCGTTTGGTGCCTCGTTTGCTCTCGCTCGGCCGGTCTTGTAGTTCGTGGCGCGCGGAGCAGCACTATCCAAGGATTGATCGATGGAAGAGTTGAACGGCAGGATGATCGCCTGCCAGATTCTGGTGACGGGACTGATCGCAAGAGTCGCGAACGAGTCCAAAGACCCGCTGAAGTTCCTGACGGATTTCCGGGATGAGATCCATGCCGTCGTGAGACAAGTAAGGATAGCCGGAGCATTGGACACCGATCTGGTGCGTCAGATCGCGGTGAAAACTGTGGATGAGCTGTTCTCGCTGATGAAGTCGCCAAGTGCAGATCCCGATGAAATGCTGTGATGGGTGTTTTGGAGCTCGGCTTTGGCCGCGGGCCGTGACCGCCATGCGCATCGATCCAACCGGCTATGACAATTTGCGGTATTTTGCCGCGGCGGGCGTATTGGCGCGCGGAATTCTAGCAAGTTCTACGTGTTGCACGAAGGGTTTCGCCTGCACGACGGAGCAGATTTTCTTAAGCAGCACAATGCATCGCGCTCTGATTTTGAATCAGTTGCAACTGCGAAACCAGGTTCGAATTTGAAGAATTCAAAACTGCTCTCTTCCCGCGACTTGGAACGATGAAAGCCTGGAATCCTTGTAAAAATTTGACTTTTGTTTGACGCCCGAAAATCCGCCCGCTAACGATTTTGAAGTCTCGGTTTCTTTCGAAAGTAGCGTGAGAGCATTTCGAGACTTCTAGAGTTGTTGAGTAGGGGGCGAGTTATGAGTTCATTAAAAGCACCGTTATCACTGCGTCCACTTACCACTGGGGACCTGATTGGCGATGTGCTCGATAGCAATTCGACGCGCAAGGTCACGGTAGGATGTCTGATTGCGGTAGCATCGATATCGGGCGCGGAAGCTCAGCAGCAACCGCTACCCCCGGTCACGGTGGAGGCTCCGGTGGCGCGTAAAAAGCCTGCGGTGACCAAGCCGACCGCCGAACAGCTGCGCATCCGCAATGCGCTGCGCCGGGCGGCGCGCGCCAAGCAGCGGGCGGCACAAGCCGGGCCGGCGACTCCTCCAGAGAATGCCGCCGCGCAAGCGCCGGATCAAAATCCGTATGCCGATCCAACCGCACCCTACAAAGGCGACCGTCTGGCGTCGCAGAAATTCAGCGAGCCGATCGTCAACACGCCCAAGAGCGTTACGGTCCTGACCAAGGAAATTCTCCAGGACAAGGACGCGACCAGCCTCAAGGACGTGGCGCGGACCACAGCCGGCGTGACCCTTGGCACGGGGGAGGGGGGCAATGCCTTCGGCGACCGGTTCTTCATCCGCGGCTTTGATGCGCGTAACGACGTCTTCATCGACGGCATCCGCGACCCCGCCGTGAATATCCGCGAAAACTTCTTCACCGAGCAGATCGAGATACTGAAAGGGCCGTCATCGACCATCGACGGCCGCGGCACCACCGGCGGCGCGCTGAATATCGTCACCAAGCAGGCAATGGACAACAACTTCTACAAGGCTGACAGCACGCTGGCCACCGACGATACTCGCCGCATTACCTTCGACGTCAACCAGGTCATCAATCCCACTCTCGCCGTCCGAATGGACGGCATGTGGCAGAACGCCGACGTGTCGGAGCGCAACTTCACAACCGACGATCGCTGGGGTGGCCTCATGGCGGTGAAGTGGACGCCGAACAACGCCGTCAAAGTCACCGCAAACTACATCCACAGCGACCTTTGGGGCCTTCCGGATTTCGGCGTTCCCTACGATACCGTCGCCAAGCTCCCAGTCACGTCGCTGGGCGTTCCACGCGATACTTATTACGGGTTTCTCGATCGGGATTTTCAGAAAGCCCAGCAGGATATCGGAACCGTGGATGGTGAGATCAGGGTCAACGAATTTGTGACTCTCAGCAACAAGACCAGGGTGGAAAGATCGGTGCTCAATTATATCGGCACTATTCCTGAACAGGGCACCGGCGCGAACGGCAGTTGCAACTCTATGGGCGGCAACTTCAGTGATCCCAATCCCGCCAACTGGCTGGTGTGTCTCAATCCGTTGAGCCGGTATCAAGTCACCGACGTCGTGGCGGATCAGTCCGCGGCGACGATCAAATTCGACACCGGGCCGGTGCGCCATACGGTCGTGGCCGGTCTCGAAGGATCGCAAGAAGACGTCAGCATCGACAGCTACAATGGGCTGAACTCGGAAGCGATTGGCGTCGGCGCGTTTGCCAACGGCTCCGTCGGGCCAGTCTCGGTTTTGTCTCCGCCCAACTATCTGGCCTTCGGCACCACGCCGACGGTAACCGGGAAGCCCAACGTTATCGACGTGGACTCGAAGGGGGCCTACGCGCTTGAAACCGCGAACTGGAAGGATTTCGTCATCCTCAATGGCGGTCTGCGCTTCGACCAGTACGACGTCAGCGCCAGCAAGATTGGATACCCGACTGTCTTTGCCGACTCCGGCATGTGGAATTACAACGTCGGCGCCGTGCTCAAGCCGGTGTCGATCGGAAGTGTCTATGCAGCATACGGGACCGGCTCCGAGCCAATCGGAGCTGAACTCGATGGCACGTCGGCGAATTACGGCGGTTTGAACCCGACCTCGCCGATTAATCAGATCTTTGGCCCGACGGAGAGCAAGGCCGAGGAAGTCGGGACGAAATGGGAACTGTTCGAACGGCATTTGCTGGCGACGGGCGCGCTGTTCCGTACCGACGTCAGCAATGCGCGCGAGCTTATTCCGTCCGGCTTTCCCAATGCCGGCACCATCCAGGCCGGCGCCGCGTATCACGTCCAGGGCATCGATCTCGGTGCGACTGGAAAAATCACCGACAAGTGGAGCGTCTATACCGGGGCCGTCTTCATGAACACCCGGGTGGATCACTCGGCCGTTCCGACCAATATCGGCCTGCCGCTCGCTTTCGTCGCCAACCAATCCTTCAACGTGCTGACCAAATATGAGGTCAGGGATAACCTCGAGATTGGCGGACAGGCGACCTATCGATCGCAAATCTATGGCGGCACGCTGCTGGCGGCAAACCAGGGCACCGTGCTCCCGAGCTATTGGCGCTTTGACGCTTTCCTGGAAGGGAAAGTCGCGAAGAACTGGAAATGGAAGGTGTTCGCCAACAACATTTTCGACCGACTTTATTACGACGCCTTCTACCAGAGCGCGGCACCGTTCGTGGTGGTCGCGCCGGGCCGCGTGGTTGGAGTGCAATTGGCTGCGAGGTTCTAAACGACACCATTCAAATTCCATAAGGATTCTAATGCTGGTCTGCGTGCCGGACGTGCTGAGCAAGGTTGAGATCAAGGAGTTCCGCGTGGTCATGGACGCAGCCGCGTGGGAGGACGGTCGCTCGACCGCCGGGGCGCAATCGGCCATGGTCAAGAACAACGAACAATTGCCGCCGAACAGCGACACGTCGCGAAAGCTGGGCGAGCGCGTCGTCAAGGCGCTGGCCGCAAATCCGCTGTTTATCTCTGCAGCAATTCCGCGTCACATCTTTCCGCCGTTGTTCAATCGCTATGGCGTGGGGCAACACTTCGGAATTCATGTCGACAACGCTGTGCGCGGCGATCTCCTGACTGGAGCGCGCATCCGTACCGATTTGTCGGTGACGCTGTTTCTCTCCGAGCCCGATGAATACGATGGCGGCGACTTGGTTGTGGAGGACTACTACGGCTCTCAGCAAGTGAAATTGCCCGCGGGGCATCTGGTCCTTTATCCGGCGACCAGTTTGCACACGGTGACGCCGATCACTCGCGGGCAACGCGTCGCCTCGTTCTTCTGGCTGCAGAGCATGATACGCGATGCCCATGCGCGCAGCATGATTTTCGATCTCGACAATGCCATTCAGGGTCTCGTCGGCCGTCTTGGTCGCAACGATCCTGAAATCGTGAAGCTCACTGGTATCTACCACAATCTCATTCGTTATTGGGCCGAGGTATGACGAACTTGTCGCGAACTACGCGCGTTGCCGCAGTTGCAATCCTGGCTGTGCTCCACAGCGTTCAAGTGCAGGCGCAGCAGGCTCCTGGTGCTCCTCCGCAACTATCGCAGCCGGCTGCACCGCCCGCGGTTGCTGTGCCGCCCAGTACCGCCGAGATTTCGCCCCCTGCGTCCGGTGCGGGAAGACCGAGCGTTGGCATCGGTCTGCTGCGCGAATTGTCACCATGGTCGATGTTTTTGTCCGCCGATATTTTGGTCAAAGCGGTCATGGTCGGCTTGATCTGCGCGTCGCTCGTGACCTGGACGTTATTTTTCGCCAAGATGGTGCAGCTTTCCAGGGCGCGGAAGGAAGTTGGTTCGGCCCTTGCGCGCATCTCCGGCATTCGTTCGCTCAGCGAGGCGCAACTGGCGTTGGGTGCGGCACCCAACGTGTTGTCGGAACTGCTGGCTTCGGCAATGCAGGAAATTCAGCTCTCGGACGCTGCTGCCGAAGACGCAGGAATCAAGGAGCGTGCGGCCTCGCGGTTTTCCGAGATTGTGCGCATGGAAGCACGAGCGGTCCGCTCTGGCATGGCCGTCGTCGCAACCATCGGCGCCACCGCACCGTTTGTTGGTCTGTTCGGGACGGTGTGGGGAATCATGAACAGCTTTGTCGGCATTTCAAAGGCGCAAACGACCAACCTTGCGGTCGTTGCGCCCGGCATCGCCGAAGCGTTGCTCGCGACCGCGCTTGGCCTTGCCACGGCGATCCCTGCCGTCATCATCTACAATCACTTCTCCCGCTCGACCAGAAGCTACCTGGATTTGGTCGGACGCGGCTCCGGTGCTATCGGACGCCTCTTATCACGTGACCTTGACCGGTTCCGTAACCGGATCGCGTCGCGTGCTGCGGAGTGAGCCATGGCGGCGGTGCTTGGCGATCTGGAAGATGATGACGACGATTTCGAAGAGGCGCACGACATCAATGTGACGCCGTTCATCGACGTCATGCTGGTGCTGTTGATCATCTTCATGGTGGCGGCACCGCTGTCGACCGTGGATCTGCCGGTCGATCTACCCACTGCCACGGCGATACCGGACCGGAAACCCGATAAGCCGACCTATGTCACCATTCAGGCCGATCTTGCGGTCGCGATCAATGACACTCCGGTAAGTCGCGTCGATCTGGTCCGGTCACTCGACGTCATGTCGGGGAGCCAGAAGGACCAGCGTATTCTGCTGCGCGCCGACCGTGGTGTGCCTTACGGGCAACTGATGGACGTGCTGGAACGTCTCCGCTTGGGCGGCTACTCCAAGATCGCGCTCGTCGCGCTCGAAGGCATTCCTGATGACCATGCTCAGCCCGCTACGCCAGCGGCGCACCCGTAAGGGTCGCACGCCGATAAGCAGAAAAAGGCTTCGCCAAGGATGGCACGACAGATAACGCGAGCGGCCTGGGTATTCTCTGCGCTCTCCGCGGGCGCGATCCACGTCGCCTGCGTGGCGCTTGCATTCGGCTCGATGCGGCCCGAAGACGATCAGAGCCTCGGCGCGCCCGCTATCGAGATCGGTGTAGAACTGGCGTCGCCGCGGCTCGACCTGACCGATCTGCCCGTGGGCCCTGACACCGACGCGTCGGCGGAAGCGCCGGAAGTCATTCAACAGAAGACCGTTGTTGAGAAAAACGACCTGCCCAAGGCCACCCCAATCGAAACGAATAATCCGGATCGTGTCGTATCGCCGAACGACCCGAAGCCGGACAAGGATCCCGAGCTGAAAACATCGTCGGTCCAGGCCGAGCCGTCGCAAGCTTCTGTCGCCGTCCAGGCGACCGCCACGCCCACCATCGAGAATGCGCCGCAATCCCCGCGCTCGGTGGCGCCGTCACAAGGAACTGGCGACAGTGCGGTGCGCGAGCGGGTCACCTGGGAAAAGGAACTGGCCGCGCATTTCAATAAATACAAGCGCTATCCGGAAAATCACGCTGCGGAGGGCGCGCAGGTCGTGGTCAGTTTCGCCCTTGATCGCGCGGGGCATGTCCTGTCGTCACGCATTGTGACGGGCTCAGGCGATCCCGACTTCGACGCCGCCGCGCTCGCAATGCTGGAGCGAGCGAACCCCGTGCCGCCACCACCTCCCATCGTGGCCGACGAAGGACTGACTTTCTCTCTGCCCATAATTTTCCACGCGAAGGCGCGGCAGTAAAGTCGGATCGCGCTGAGATTTACGTGCCAGTCGGTGCCGGCGAAGTCGGTTTGGGATGCGGCGCTGGTATGTATTCCACACCACCGCCTTGCAGGCGCACCGGCTGAGGATGCAGCTGCATGAGCTCCAATACCTCGCGCGGCATGTCGGTGCTGACCGAAAAGCCGAGCTCCTTCGCCAAGGTCGCCGAGATGGGAAAATCGTGAGTCCAGGTTCCGACCGATAATTTCTCGGCAAGCGCTTCCGCGGCGTCGGGCGAGAGCCGCCGCAGCAACAGGTCGTGGACCGCTTGTTTGACCTGAGCAATTGCCTTGCGCGCGATATCGACCTTCACCAGCGTGTCGTCGTCGATTTCCGCGATCGGTTTTTGCTCAACGACTTTGAGCAGGGAAGCCGCCGGTGATGTGCCTAATTGCGGATCGACCGGGCCGAGCACGGCGTATTTCGACATAACGATTTCATCAGCGGCGAGCGCGATCAGCGTGCCGCCCGACATGGCGTAGTGCGGTACGAAGACCGTCACCTTGGCCTTGTGATCGCCGATGGCGCGGGCGATTTGCAGCGCGGCAAGTACGAGGCCGCCGGGCGTGTGGAGAATAATGTCGAGCGGGACGTCGTCGTCGGTCAATTGGATGGCCCGGAGCACATCTTCCGAATCGTTGATGTCGATGTAGCGCACAATCGGAAAGCCAAGGAACCGCATGGTCTCCTGTCGATGAACAAGCAGGATGACGCGCGATCCCCGCTTATTTTCGATCTGCATGATTTTTCGCGTGCGCGTCGCGTTCAAGATCCACTGGCGTACCATTGGCTGCAGGGCGATGATGACGAAGAAAATCCAGAACAATATCCGAGATAGAGACGGACATTGAAGACTCCTGCGAAAGGAAAACGGTCGCGCTCAAATCGGTGCCAGCGAACGTGCGGGGCGAGCCTCAATAACTACACGGGCGCGACAGCCGCCGGTAGCGGGCATAAACCGGCTCCCACATTTTAGTTCGCACGGCCGCCGTGACGTCGGCCTCCGCACGTGCTTCCGCTAGCCCTTCGGTTATGGCTTGTTTGGCGACGGCAACCGCAACGCGGAACGAGATTTCGCGCAAATCCACTAGCGGCGGGAGGAGGTTCGCAGCCGGGTCATGCCGTGCGGGTGACAATTCGGCAATGGTGCGCGCCGCGGCAAGAAACATCCCGTCAGAAACGCGCCGCGCCTGCACCGCGATGGCGCCAAGCCCAATGCCTGGATACACATAGGCGTTATTGGTTTGATCGACGCGGAAGTCCGCGCCGTTACGCCGGATCGGAAGAAACGGACTTCCCGTGCCGATGACGGCGCGTCCATCAGTCCAGGCAAACAGGTCTTGCGGGGTCGCCTCGCTCCGCTCGGTCGGGTTCGACAGGGGAAATATGATCGGCCGTGGCACATGGCGCGCCATCGCCCGTATCACCTGCTCGGAGAAGGCGTGGGCCTGACCGGACGTACCGATGAGCACCGTCGGATGAGCATTGGCGACGACGTCGGCAAGATCGACGCGGGGAGGGGATCGCAGCGTCCAACCGCCGACGGCGTCGCGTGGCTGGGCAAACGGGGTCTGAAACGGCTGGAGGCCCGCCATGCCTTCGAGCAGCAAGCCCTCGCGGTCGACCAGATAAAACTGGCTGCGCACTTGCTTTGGGGTCGCGCCCGCTTCGGTCATGGCGCGCGACAGCAGGGCGCAGATGCCGGTCCCTGCGGAGCCTGCGCCGAGCACCGCCACCCGTTGCCGTTCGAGTGGCACGCCGGTGACATTGATCGCGCTCAACAGCGTACCGACAGCCACGGCCGCGGTGCCCTGAATATCGTCATTGAACGTACACAACCGGTCGCGATAGCGTGCGAGCAAGCGGTTGGCGTTGCCGATCGCGAAGTCTTCCCAGTGCAGCAGGACGTGCGGCCACCGTTCGCTGACAGCTTCGACGAACGTCTCGACCAGGGCGTCATACTCGGCGCCGCGCACCCGCTCGTGCTGCCATCCGACATAGAGCGGATCGGCCAGCCGTTCCTTGTTGTCCGTGCCAACGTCGAGCAGGACTGGCAGTGTGGTTGAAGGATGCAGGCCGGCGCAGGCCGTGTACAGCGAGAGCTTGCCGATCGGGATTCCCATGCCGCCGGCGCCCTGATCGCCGAGGCCGAGGATGCGTTCCCCATCGCTGACCACGATGGCCTCGACCCGGGCGAAGCGCGGATGACCGAGGATGCGCCGAATATCGTCCTTGTGCGGCAGACTCAGAAATAGGCCACGGGGCTTGCGAAAAATGTGGCTGAAAAGCTCGCAGCCGAGACCCACCGTCGGAGTGTAGACGATGGGCATCATTTCCTCGATGTTTTGCGTCAGTAACGCATAGAAGAGGGTCTCGTTGGTGTCCTGCAGGCCGCGCAGGAAAACGTATTTGTGAAGGTCGCTGGCCTGACTGCGGAAAGCAGCAAGACGACGTTTGACCTGCATGTCGAGCGGCGTGACGCGCGGCGGCAAGAGACCGTGCAGGTCGAACGCGTCGCGCTCGTCGTCGGAGAAACCTGTCCCTTTGTTCAACAGCGGGTCATTGAGGAGTTCATACCCGCTCAGTGCGGTCTCGACGGTGTAGGGGGAATCATCGCTCATCGGCGCGGGTGCCTCAGCCAGTGGGACGATACAGGCCAACGGGCGATTTATACAACGCGGCCGGCGCCCCTATGGTGCGGTCACCGCAATGATAGGGCGATTATTCCGGGCTTCTGCCGCGGCGCCATCAAACGGCGGGACTGACCGCCGCGCCCGGGCCCGGCGCGACGCCGGTTCCGAACTGCACACCTTTTGCTTCGCTGCCCGCGGTCAGAACCACGATGACAACGGCGACTGTGCCGGCTACTGCGGCAAGTGCCAGCCCGTAGTCCTTGTCGTAGTGGCTGCGATGCCGGCCTGCAGTGTTGCGTTGACGGAGGCGATGAGGTTGCCGAGCTGGTAGACGAACCCGGGGAATGTCCCGCGTGCATTGTCCGGTGATAATTCGTTCAGATGCACCGGGATCACGCCCCACGCGCCCTGTACCATGACCTGCATAAGGAAGGCGCCGGCAGCAAGCCACACGATGCTCGTGGAAAACGCCCAGAGCGGCAGCACGACGAGGGATAGTATCGCCGTGATAATAATGATGCGTCGTCTGCCGAAACGTTCGGACAGAGAGCCGAACGAGATACCGCCAATAATCGCGCCGATATTGTAGATCACTGCGACCAGGCCGACTTCATGCGGCGAAAGCCCGTGCTGGACTTCCAGGAACGTTGGATAAAGGTCCTGGGTCCCGTGGCTAAAGAAGTTGAAGGCGGTCATCAGCAGGACCGCATAAATGCCAAGCCGCCAGTGCGACTTCAGGACCGCCAACGTGTTGTCGGGGCCGGGCATCGGTCGCCAGCTCGGGGATTCCGGGACTTTGCGGCGGATGTAAAAGACCAGCAAAGCAGGAATGACACCGACCATGAACATGCCGCGCCATCCGATGTATTGGAAAAAAAGGCCGTAAACGACCGAGGCGAGAAAGTATCCGGTCGGATAGCCCGATTGCAGCAGGCCCGACACGAAGCCGCGAGCCTGCGGCGGGATGGATTCCATGGTCAGCGACGCACCGACGCCCCATTCACCGCCCATGGCAATGCCGAAGATCGCGCGCAAAATCAGAAGGGTCGTGAGATTCGGCGAAAAGCCCGAGGCGAACTCGATAAAGGCGTACAACAGTACGTCGACCATCAGAGTTGGCCGCCGGCCCCAACGGTCGGCCGCGCGTCCAAAGAGAAATGCGCCCACCGGCCGCATCGCCAGCGTCAACAAGATGGCGAACGTCACCGCGGTGATGTCGGTGCTGAATTCAGCGGCGATGTCCTTAAGCACGAACACCAGAAGGAAAAAGTCGAAGGCATCAAGCGACCAGCCGAGAAAGGCGGCCGCAACCACGTGTTTCTGTTCGCTGGTCCAGCCTTGGAGTGCCGCAATGGTCATGGGTCGTCCTCCGTAGACGCCGAGTATCGCCCCCATTGCTCCTATTCAGGCTAAGCCGCCTGTGAAACCTTACTCTCCCGCGTTCGGCGCGCCTCGTAAGCCTTCAAATGTGCATAGGCGATGCGCAGCAGCGGATGTTCGCTGGAGCTTCCTGCGCCGCGATGGAGAAGATCGCCGACGATGTGGTCAGCCTCTATCGGCGCACCCTTTTCAATGTCGCGCAGCATCGAGGCGGCAAAAGTTGAGCCCGGTGTTGTGATCATGGTTCGAGCCCGCGCGAGGGAAGGTGCGCTAGGCGCAAAACCGTGGGACGCGGCGATCGCCGTGCACTCATCGAGCAAAGCCGTCGACAGACCGACCTCGTTCGCGGCGACGATGTCGCCGACGCTCGCCCGCATCAGACACGTGATTCCGGCGATGGCCGCGATCAGGACCCACTTCTCCCACATCTCCTGCAGAATGGCATTGCTGAGCTTCGACTCGAAGCGTGCGCCCGCAAAACTCTCCGCAATCGCTTGAGCCCGTTGCGACGTGGTCCCGTCGGTCTCGCCGAAGGACAGGAAGTGCAAATCGTTGAGATGGAGCACGCGGCCTTCGGCATCGAGCGTCGTCGAGATCTGGCATTGTCCGCCGAGGACGTTGCCGCGACCGAACCGTTCGGTGAGATAATCCATGTGCCGCATGCCGTTAAGCAACGGCAGGATCGCGGTATTTGTTCCAACGGCAGGCGCGAACGAGTCCACTGCCGACTCCAGATCATAAGACTTGCAACTGAGAAAGATCAGATCGAACGGTTCGCGGAGGACGTCGGCTGTTACGGTCAGCGGTGACGGCAGGCTGACATTGCCAAAGCGGCTGGTAATGACAAGGCCGGTTTTAGCAAGTTGCGCGGCGCGCCGCGGGCGGACCAGGAACGTTACGTCGCGGCCAGCCTCCAGCAGGCGACCGCCGAAATAGCCGCCGATTGCGCCGGCGCCGACGACCAGAATACGCATGATAGGCTCCCTTTGCCGGCGGCTGTCCGAAGCCGCTTGTGAGTGTCGTCCGCCGCCGCGATCAGTCGACGAGGTGCGTAAGGCCGTGCACCACCAGCCGTTCGGGTGTGATGCCACTTTTGATATCACCAAGCGCCTTCATCGCATTGATGACATTCTGCATCCGCGTGCGCGACACATCGTTGTTGTGTGCGAAATAGTCGATCTTGCGAAGATAGTCGTAGCTTCGCTCCACCGGCTCACGTGGTGACTTCATCTCGTGCGCAAGGATGTCGACTGCTTCGCTGCGGTTGGCGGGGTCATTGAACCACGCAACGCTTTTATCCAACGCGGCAAGCACCTTGATGAGGGTATTCTTGTGGCGGGCCGCGTACGCGAGCGAGACATCGGTGGCCGAAAACGGCAAGTCCTCGGTGTAGTCGAGACTCATGCCGACCTTGCGGAAGCCGGCGTCCTCGGCGAAGAAATTGACTGGTGGCGCGAGCATCGTGGCATCGGCCGAGCCGGACTTCAGTGCGGCGAAGCGTCCCGTAGTGTTGCCGATGACGGTGATGTCGTATTCGCCATCGGCGAGCCCGTTGGCTTTCATGGCGCGGTCCAGATAGACGCGGTTGATGTCGAACAGGCCGCCGATGCAAACGGTCTTGCCTTTCAGGCCCTTGATCGCGGGGATGTCGGGCTGCGCCAGCATTTCATAGGGTGAGACGCGGCCGGCAATACGCAGGAGAGCGACGGGCGCGCCGCGTTCGATCGAATGGATCGGCTCGACCACGCCGGCGTCGCCCACGATGTCAAGGGATCCGGCGGCAAGTTGCTGAACCAGGCCGGGGGCGGTCGGTACGTAGATGAGATCGAGATTGATGCCTTCGGCGGTGAACAAGCCCTTTTCGATTCCGATATACCATGGCCAGCCCACCGCATTGGGCGCGCCGATCATGCCGGTCTGAATCGTCTCTGCGGCCGCAGGGGAGGGGACGCCCAGACAAAGCGCGCTGGCGATCATGGCCGCTATTCGCGTAAGCCGCGTGGCTGTCATGGCGCATCCCTTCCGAAGCACTTTCGCTTTTTTAGTTTTTGCTGCGCTCCAGCTTAGCATGACGGGGGTCGTTCATCGCGCCGACATCATCATTACGAGCCGGTGGGAATTCGGCGCGGGACCAGAAGATTGCCGGTGAATTCCTGCACGGCTTCGTCGTGCTGATTATAGGTCGTGGTGCGCACCCGGATCGTGCCGCGATCGGGACGAGATTTTGAGGGTCGCACCTCGAGTATTTCGCTTTTGGCATGCAGTTCGTCGCCGGGCCGCACTGGTTTCGGCCAACTGAGCGCGTCGAAGCCGACGCCGAGAATGCCGCCCGCCGGCTTGAAGTCGCCGTCGACCAGGAGACGCATGGTCAGCGCGGCCGTGTGCCAGCCGCTGGCCGCCAATCCGCGGAAGGGAGATTTTTGCGCCGCATCTTCGTCGAGATGATAGGGCTGCGGATCAAACTTCTTGGCGAATGACTTGATCTGGTGGGTATCGACCTGCAGCTTGCCAGTGGCAAAGACCTGGCCGACGGCAAAATCCTCCAAAAAATACTTTCCAGTCATTTTAGCCAGCCCCTCCGGCACTAGCGCGCCAAAGGCGCGCTTGCGTGGCGAAACCACACGCCGCTAGCAACAGCCACCGCATTGATCAACCCGAAAGCTGCGAGTGCCACCGCCAGCGCAATAAAGATGCCGGTCAGATTGCCAGCCCATCGGAGGGCCAGCCAGCCGCCGACCGCCGCAATTATCAATCGCGCAAAGTTCGCAAGCAGCGGCCAGAGCAGGCGCCCGGCGCCTTGCGAGGCGAAATACAGCGCCATGCCAAGACCAAACAGCCCATAAACCGGTCCGACGGTTTGCAGATAGCGCGATCCGGCATCGATCATCGCCGGGTCTTTGTCGAACAGCGACAGCCACGCGTGCGGAGCCGCCGCGGCGGCGAGGCCGATGATCTCGCAGATGGCGGCGGCGATCGCAGCGCCGATCCACGCCACGCGCAAGGCGCGGTCGCGCCGGCCGGCGCCGATGTTGGTTCCGACCATGGCGACGAGCGGGCCGCCGAGGCCGAAGACCAAAGGGATGAGCAGATATTCAAGCCGCGAGCCGGTACCGTAGCCGGCAATGGCAGCCGGACCGAACGCGCCGACGAGGCCGGTTGCGATCGCGATGGTGAGATTGGTTTGGACCGTAATCAACGCCGCCACCAGACCGACGCGGAGAATGTCGACGAACAGCGGCCAGCGCAGCCGAATGCCGGCAAACGTCAGCCCAACGATGCTGCGGCCTGAGCGCAAATATGCGGCAAGCACGGCGCTGCCCGCCGCGTAGTAGACCACAACCGCGACCGCGCCGCCGGCAACGCCCAGCCGAGGAAACGGACCCAGCCCAAAGATGAGACACGGTGACAGGGGAATGAGGACGACGACGCCCGCACAGGTGACGGTAGCGGGCACCATCATGTTGCCCGTGCCGCGAATGACGTTAGCGAGCGAGTTGAACAGCCAGACCAAGATTGCTCCAACGAAAACTACGGTGGAGTAAGTCATTGCGGCAGCCAGCGAGGCTCCGCTGCCTCCCATGAGCGCATAGAGGGCGCGTCCGCCCGTGAGCAGTGCAATCGTGAACGCAAGGCCAAATATGACCGCTATGACGAGCGCGTGGAGCGCCAGCGCGTCGGCATCAGCACGCCGCCCGGCGCCCAGCGCGCGTGCGATCGCGGAAGAAATGCCACCACCCATTGCGCCAGCCGACATCATCTGCATGAGCATCACGACCGGAAATACCAGCGCGACGCCGGCAAGCGCATCGGTTCCAAGCTTGCCGACAAAATACGTCTCGATCAGACCCACTGAAGTCTGCGCCAGCATGACCAGCATGTTCGGCGCGGCAAGCCGAACCAGCGTCGCAGCGATGGGACCTTCGATCAGTGCGCGGGTGCGCGAATCGTAGCGCGGCTTTTCGGCGACAGGGGCTGTTGCGACGTCCGCTTGCAGTTCGCCTGCGGTCAAACTCGCTGATGCCATGGCCGTTCTCTTGCTGCAGGGAAGGTGACGCGTGATGTCAGTGGGCGGGTGTGCGCGCTCCCGGATCGAATTCGCTTGCGACCACTCCCCGGAGCACTGCTCGCAGTTCCGCGGCGCGTTTGGGGCCAAACGTGGTCTCAAATTTTGTCTGCGCTTGCGACCAAGCCTTGAGAGCCGTTTGCAGGCGTTGTTCACCGCTCTTAGTCAGGTGCAGTTTCTTAGCGCGGCGATCCGAAGCCGCCGCTTCGACCTTGATCCAACCATCACGTTGCAGCGGCTGGATATTGCGGCCGAGAGTGGTCCGGTCCGTGACCATGTTTCTAGCCATTTCATTGATGGTCATCGGACCCAGGCGTCTGAGCTTGGCCAGAATCGAAAACTGTGTCGTACGCAGGCCACTTGGCGCGAGGAATTGATCGTACAATTGAGTAACGTGACGGGCAGCCGATCGCAGCGCGAAACAGTTACAATCCTGTGTTTCTACAGACATTGGCATTCTCTTCATTTTCGGTACGTGCATATACACCGAAATAAGCGTATATGCACCCATGCTGCACGCTGTCCTGGTATGCAGAAAGCTCGACTGGCGGCGGCGGGGGTTTACAAGGCTGCGATGGCCTCAACTTCCAGCCAATAAGCCTCGTCAGCCAGGCGGCTGATGATCAGCAGCGTGTGCGGTGGATAGGCGCCACTGGGGAACATCTTCGGATACACCTTGGCGCGCCAGGAGCGATACGCATCGGCGTGCTCCGGCCGAAGGATGTAGGTGCGAAATTGCACGACATTGTTCCAGTCAGCGCTCACGGAGCGCAGCGCGGTGTGAATGTTCGCGAATACCTGCTCGCATTGCGCTTCAAAATTGCCACGGCCGACCGGCGTGCCGTTCGCGTCGATTGGCGTCTGGCCGGCAATGAAGACAAGCCCTTGCGTCTTGGCGAATGCCACGTGGCTGTAGGGCTTTGGCTTGCTCATTCCATCAGGGTTGAAAATCTTGATGTCTGGCATGTCTTTCTCCGGCTTGAGTTTGCTGGCGCGTTGACGATCTGAAAAACCGCAGGATGTCACGCGTAACGCGAAAAATCGTGCCCTTCCTTGACGACGAACTCCAGCAGGAAAGGCGAACCCTTTTCCGTCACATCGACGGCCTCTTTGATCGCACCGACAATGTCGGCGGGCTTCTCCACTCGCGTGGCGGCAACATTGAGACCTTCGGCCACTTTCTTGTAGTTGCCACCGACGGTCATCGCGCCATACTTTTCATCGGATATCTTCAGCACGTCGCGTTCGGCACCCATCACGCCGTTGTTGAACACGACAGTGAGGATGCCAATACGATTACGCGCGGCGGTCTCAATATCCATGCCGGTCATGCCGATGGCGGCGTCGCCCATGACGTTGATACACACCTTCTTCGGCTCGGCGAGCTTTGCGCCCATGGTGATGCCGAGCCCGTAGCCGAGTTGGGTTGATTTGCCCCAGCCCATGTAGGAACCGGCCTTCGTCGTCTCCCAGAACGGAATCATCTGCTCGCGCGGACTGCCGGAATCGTGGGTCATGATGACGTTATCGCGGTCGAGCGTGCGCATCATGTCGCGGATGACGCGGTACTGGTTGAGCGGCATCTCGTCGGAGTTGAGAAACTTCGACCACTCGTCGAGCCAAGCCTTTTTGCCGGCCGCAACTTCCTCCTTGAGCGAGGCGAGCGCATTGCCGCCGCCCGGTCCCTTCTGCCGGCTGACCTCGGCGATCAGCGCCTCGATGACTAGGCCGGCGTCCCCGATCAAGCCGTGATCGGCGCGATATTCTTTGTTGATGTCACCGGCATCGTTGGTGGAATGAATGATCGTCTTTCCCGCTGGCACCGAGGGCCCAAAATTCGTCACCGTAAGGCTTGATCCGATTGCCATGACGAGGTCGGATTTTTTCATGAAATCGGCGAACATTTTGGAGCGCGAACGCGTTGCCCCGCCGAGCGCCAGCGGGTGGCTGTCGGGGATTGCGCTCTTCCCCGGATTGGTGGCGACCACGGGAGCTGGTATCAGCTCCGCAAGGGCAGCGAGCTGGTCTCCGGCTTCGGCATAGTGCACGCCCTGGCCGGCCCACAGAATCGGGTGCTTGGCCGCCAGCAGCATCTCGACTGCTTTTTTCACCGCGTAAGGATCGGGCGCGGTGCGCTGCACCGGCACCGCCGTGTAGTCGAGCGGCCCCTTGAATTCCGCCTCGGCCACGGCCTCGGGCAATTCGATCAGCACCGGCCCGGGCTTACCGGAGCGCATTGCCTGATACGCGCGCCGCATTAGCTCCGGCAATTCTTCCACGTGGTGCGCCAGCGCCGACCACTTCGTGACGGGCCGATAGACGTCGGCGGCGCGAAATACAGGCTGCACATATTGCCGCGACAGCGGCATGCCGCCGGAAAGAATGAGAAGCGGCACATTCTCGGAATAGGCCTGCGCGATGCCGGGAAAGGCGTTCTCAATGCCGGGGCCGGCCTGGGCGCCGAATACTCCGTTCTTCTTTCCACGCTTGATGCGGCTGTAGCCGTCGGCGATGCCGACGCCGACGCGCTCCTGCCGGCACAGGATCGGACGAATGTCGATTGCCGCGCAAGGCTCGATCACGTGATTGCGGGGATAGCAGGAATAGAATTCGGTGCCCTCGATCTTCAGAATCCGGGCAATGACCTCCGCGCCATTCATTGGGTTTTCTCTCCCTGTCGTGTCGAAAGCTTTAGGCGGGCAACATACGTGGTCGTCGACACGATCGGAATGGGTTTTCTCGGCGCCTTGGGGCGGCTATCATCGTTAAGGCGTACGGGTCCGGGGTAGGGCGGCGTGAGGAGTGGACGATGAGGCGCATCCTTTATTTCTGCAGCGTTTTGGTTTTCGCGGGCGTGGCATCTCCGGCCGCGGCCCAATGCAACGACGAGCCTTATTATTGCTGGTTGCGTGCCCACCACGCCATTGCGCACATGGAAAATCGCATTGCCTATCTGGAGGCGGACCCGAACGCTGACGATGCCTTCAAGGGTCCGATCATCGACACGTTGCACCGCAGAGCCTTGCGATTACGCGCAGCAATTGGTCCGGGATGGCCGCATTGGCCGACGCCATGCTGCTATAGCCGCAGGCCGATTTACGTTCGCTGACGACCGCCGGGTCGAAGCGGGGCAATATTTCAACCGCCCGCGGTTGCGCTCCTCACTCCGCCGGCGTCGCGCCGAAGCCCGGCATAAGACGGGCCCATTGCCGCTGCGCCAAGTCACCGATCCAGTCCAGATACAGATAAACGACCGGCGTCGTGTAAAGCGTCAGCAGTTGGCTGATGACCAGCCCGCCCATGATCGAGATGCCCAAGGGGCGGCGGATTTCACCGCCATTGCCGAAGCTTAGCGCCAGCGGCACGGCGCCGAGGATCGCGGCCGACGTGGTCATCATGATCGGCCGGAAGCGCAGCATGCAGGCCTGAAAAATTGCGTCGTAAGAACTCAAGTGCTGATGACGTTCCGCATCAATGGCGAAATCGATCATCATGATCGCGTTCTTTTTGACGATACCGATGAGCAAAATCACTCCGATCGTCCCGATGATGTCGAATTGGGTGTGGAACAGCATGAGGGCGAGAAAGGCGCCGACGCCCGCCGAGGGCAGGGTCGAGAGAATGGTAATGGGGTGCACATAACTCTCGTAGAGCACGCCGAGAAGGATGTAGACGGCGGCAATCGCACCGAGCACCATGACCAGTTCACTCTTAGCCGATTGCGCGAACAGCTGCGCTGTGCCGGCAAGGCTGCCGTGAACCGTCGCGGGCATGTGGATCTGGTTCACGGCTGCATCGATTTCTGCGGATGCTTCGCCGAGCGTCGCGCCCGGCGCGAGATTGAAGGATAAGGTGGAGGCGACAAACAATCCCTGATGATTGATCGACAGCGGCGTATTGCCAGGCTGGTAGTGGCTGACGGCCGAGAGCGGAACCATGGTCTCCTGGGCGGTGCTCACCGCGGCACCATTCGAAGTATTGCTCTTGCCGCCGGTAGCAAGCGCGTTAATGGCGGCGTTTTCCGCTGAATTGTTGTTTGCGGTCGCGGCCGCCGTTGAGGTGGTGGCGGATGTGACGCCTGCCCTGGTAATGGAGCCAGCCGGGATGTTTGATGTTTGCGTCCCAGCAGCGCCGCCCCCGGATGTCGAAACGTAAATGTCACGCAGCGACAAGGGAGATTGCGTGTAACGCGGGTCGATCTCCATGACCACGTGATATTGGTTGATCGCGCTGTAGATAACCGACACTTGGCGCTGTCCAAACGCATCGTAGAGCGTGTTGTCGATCTGAGCGGCCGTGATACCGAGGCGGGAGGCCGTGTCGCGATCGATGACCAGGTCGGATTCCAGTCCTTTCTGCTGTTGATCGGAATTCAAATCGGCCATCACGCTGCTGCCTTCGAGCGCCTGCAGAAGCTTTTGCGACCAGATGGCCACATCGGCCGGATTGTCGGCCTGGAGCGTGTATTGATATTGCGCGCTGCTCTGGCGGCCGCCAGCCCGGATGTCCTGCACGGCGTTGAAGATCAGACGGCCGCCAGGCACCTGGGCGAGCTTCCCTCGCAAGCGCGCGATGACTTGGTCAATGGAAGGCCGTTCGCCGAGGGGTTTCAACGAAACGAATACGGAGCCGGTGTTGATCGAGCCGAAGCCGCCGCCGCTCCCTACGCCCGTATAGCCGACCACGTGTTCCACCGCGGGGTCCGCCTGCACGATCGCCATCATTTGCCGCAGCTTTTGTGACATGAGCTTGAACGACACGCTTTGATCGGCCTGCAGCGAGCCGACCAGGCGTCCGGTGTCTTCCTGTGGGAAGTACCCCTTCGGCACCACATAAATCAGCAGCCCATTGAGCGCGATCGCGCCGAAGAAGATCACCAGCACGAGCCGGCTGTGGTCTAACGCCCAGCGGAGTGTCCGCTCGTAGCCGTCCAGCATCCGATCGAAGAACCCGCGGCGGCGCGGTGCTTCTTCTGCCCGCCGGCTGCGCAGGAACAAGGCGCACATCATCGGCGTCGTTGTCAGCGAGATCGCCAACGAGATCATGATGGCGAGCGATAGTGTCAGGGTGAACTCTCTGAAAAGCCGGCCGAGAACGCCGCCCAGGAGCAAGAT
>Ga0070731_10001146_pt1 | contig 28783 bp, 29 predicted proteins | sample Coa_R1_2_FD_66448 | JGI IMG/M metagenome (GOLD analysis project Ga0070731, IMG submission 66448) | Surface soil microbial communities from Centralia Pennsylvania, which are recovering from an underground coalmine fire - Coalmine... | ecosystem: Environmental > Terrestrial > Soil > Unclassified ... | reverse complement strand
GAGCGCGCGCTCGCCGACCATCTCGGCGCGCGCCGCGTCCTCTGGCTCGGACGCGGAATCGCCGGCGATGACACACATGGGCACGTCGACGACCTCGCGCGCTTCGTCGACCCGCGCACGGTCGTCACGGTGGTGGAGGACGACGAAGCCGACGTGAACTACGCGCCGCTGCGCGAGAACCGGTCTCGGCTCGAAGCGATGACGGATCAGGACGGCGTCCCGCTCCGCGTCGTCCCGCTGCCGATGCCGGCACCGCTCGTGTTCGACGGCCAGCGCTTGCCCGCGAGCTATGCCAACTTCTACATCGGGAACGAGGTCGTGCTCGTCCCGACGTTCAACGACCCGCACGACCGCGAAGCGCTCACGACGCTCGCCGGCCTCTTCCCGACGCACCGGATCGTCGGCATCCACGCGCTGGATCTCGCCTGGGGGTTCGGGACGCTCCATTGCATGACGCAGCAGGAGCCGGCGTGACGGACGGCGGGCGCGCCATCGGCGACGCGCCCGCCGGAGCCGCTCAGCTCGCGCGCGCGGCGACGAACGCGCGGCGCGGGACGCTCGCCTCGCGAACGAGGAGATAGACGAGCGGACCGACGCTGCCGAGCACGAGCGTCAGGACGACGTACGGGACGATCGCCGTCCCCCGGTCGTGCGCGTCCCGCCACATCCACGCCACGACGAGGCCGAGCGCGATGGTCATCTCCGCGGATGCGAGAACCGTCGCCGCGTTCGCGAACATCGCGTCGAAGAGGCCGAGGTAGCCGAACTGTGAGATCGCGTACGCGTCGAGGCCGAGCATCCCCACCAGGAGACCGACAAGACCAAGCTGCTTTCCGTTCATGTGTTCCTCCCTTCGAGGCTCGCAGCACCACGAAGCGTGCCAGCGCGGAACGGCGGGCCGTCGCAGGCGCGGGAGGGAGCGGGCGTGGCGGCGCTGCGACTGGGTGTGGCGCACGCGCCACGCCTCGGCCACGTTGCCACCCGGGCCCACGATGCGTGACAATCGGCGCGCCGTTTGCGAGCGGCGGCCGTCATGACGAACCGCGTGCGATTCGAGCGTGCCCGCTGGTGGGGACTCGCCGCCGGCCTCGCTGGCGGCCTGTTCGACCGGTGGGCCCTGGGCACGCTCGGCGTCACGTTCCAGATGAACGGTCGCGACGCCGGGTGGATCGTCACCGCGTTCATCGGCTCGGGGTACGCGCTCCTCGGATTCCTGATCGGGCTCCTCGTCGAGATGCGACGGCGCGATCGCCGCGCCGCGGAGACGATCCGTGCGCAGTCCGAGGCGATCGCCGCGACGCGCGCCCGGCTCGTGCAGACCGAGAAGCTCGCCGCGCTCGGTCAGCTCGCCGCCGCGGTCGCGCACGAGGTGCGGAGCCCGCTCGCGGTGATCCGCTCCGCCGCGCAGGGGCTGGCCGAGTCGCTGCCGGCGCACGACCCCGAGACGCAGCGCGCCTACGCGTTCATCACTGCCGAGATCGACCGCCTGGGGACCGTCGTGAACTCGCTGCTCGCGTTCGCCCGGCCGCTCCGCGTCGAGCCGTCCGCGGTGTCGGTGCGCGAGCTCTTCGACCGCGCGCTGCTCCTCGCGCACGACGACCTCGCCGGCAAGGCGCTGCGCGTCCGGCGCGACGAGCCCGCGGCGCTGCCGCGCGTCCGCGCCGACTCGGATCTCATCTGCCAGGTGCTGCTCGGCCTGCTCGCGAACGCCGCGGAGGCGGCGCCCGCGGGCGGCGAGGTCGCGCTCGCGGCGGCGGCGGCCGACGGCACCGTCGAGCTGGCGGTCGCGGACTCGGGGCCCGGCGTCCCTCCCGATCTCCGCGCGCGCATCTTCGAGCCGTTCTTCACCACCCGGCCGCGCGGGACCGGCCTCGGGCTCGCGGTCGCGCGCCACATCGTCGAGGCGCACGGTGGCCGTATCGACGTCGGCGAGCGGGCGGGCGGCGGCGCCCGCTTCACGCTCCGCCTCCCCGCCGCCGCATGATCGCGTCCCGCATCCTGGTCGTCGACGACGAGGCGCGCATGGCGGAGGTGGTGGCCGCGGCGCTGAGGCGCGCGGGCCACGAGTGCGAGACGTGCGCGAGCGCCGAGGCGGCGCTCGCGGCGCTCGACGAGCGCTCCGTCGACGTCGTCGTGACGGACTGGAAGATGCCGGGCATGGACGGCGTCGAGCTGCTCCGCCGCGTGCACGCGCGCCGGCCCGGCCTCCCCGTCATCCTGCTCACCGCGCACGGGACGGTGCCGTCCGCCGTCGCCGCCATGCGCGACGGCGCCTTCGATTACGTGACCAAGCCGTTCGACAACGACGAGCTGCGCGCCACGGTCGCGCGCGCGCTCGAGCTCCAGCGTCTCGAGCGCGAGAACCGCTGGCTCCGGCAGGAGGTCGGGACGCGGTACGGCCCGGAGGCGATCGTCGCCGAGAGCGCGCGCGGCCGAGAGCTCCTCGCGCTCGTCCATCGTGTCGCGCCGAGCCGGGCCGCGGTCCTGGTGCAGGGCGAGAGCGGGACGGGGAAGGAGCTCGTCGCGCGGCTCCTCCACTACTGGAGCGAGCGCGTCGGGCGGCCGTTCGTCGCGGTGAACCTCAAGGCGTTCGCGGAGGGCGTGATCGAGAGCGAGCTCTTCGGGCACGAGAAGGGCGCGTTCACCGGCGCGCTCGCGGCGCGCGCGGGCTGCTTCGAACGCGCGGACGGCGGGACGCTCTTCCTGGACGAAGTGGCGGAGATCGGGCCCGACGTGCAGGCAAAGCTCCTCCGCGTGCTGCAGGAGGGCGAGGTGCTACGCGTCGGCGGCAGCGCGCCGCGGCGGGTCGCCGTGCGCGTCGTCGCCGCGACCAACCGCGTCCTGCGCGACGAGATCGCCGCCGGCCGCTTCCGCGAGGACCTCTACTTCCGGCTGAACGTGATCCCGGTCCAGCTCGCTCCGCTGCGCGAGCGGCGCGACGACATCGTCCCGCTCGCGCGCCACTTCCTCGCCCGCTACGGCGCCGAGGCCGGACGCCGGCTCGCGCTCTCGCCCGACGCCGAGCGCGCCCTCGCGTCACACCCCTGGCCCGGCAACGTGCGCGAGCTCGAGAACGCGGTCGAGCGAGCGGTCGTCCTCGCGCGCGGCGAGACGATCGAGCCCGAGGATCTCCTGCTCGAGGAGCGCCCTGCCCCACCAGCGGCGGACGGCACGCTGCAGGAATCGCTCGACCGCGCGGCCGCCACGCGCATCCGCGCCGCGCTCGCCGCCGCCGACGGGAACCGGGCCGAGGCCGCGCGCGCGCTCGGCGTCGACCGCACGACGCTCTACCGGACGATGAAGCGGCTCGGCATGGAGGGCTGACCATGGCGTACGACGGCTACGAGTGCCTTCGCATCAGGGTCGACGGCGGCATCGCCTGGGTGACGATCGATCATCCACCGCTCAACCTGTTCGATCTCGCGCTGATCCAGGAGATGGATCGCGTCGGGCGCGAGCTCGAAGCCGCCCCGGCAGTCCGCGTCGCCGTCTTCCAGAGCGCGAACCCGGACTTCTTCATCGCGCACGCCGACGTCGCACTCATCCAGACGCTGCCGACGACGCCGCCGCCGCGGCCGACGCGGCTCGGCCTCTTCCATGCGATGGTGGACCGCTTCCGCACGATGCCGAAGGCGACGATCGGCAAGATTGAGGGCATGGCGCGCGGCGGCGGCAGCGAATTCCTGCTCTCGCTCGACATGCGGTTCGCGGCGCTCGGTCGCGCCGTGCTCGCGCAGCCCGAGGTCGCGCTCGGCATCATCCCGGGCGGCAGCGGGACGCAGCGCCTGCCGCGCCTGGTCGGGCGCGGGCGCGCGCTCGAGATCGTCCTCGGCTGCGACGATTTCCCGGCGGACGTCGCGGAGCGCTACGGGTACGTCAATCGCGCGCTGCCGCCGGCCGAGCTGGGTCCCTTCGTCGAGCAGCTCGCCCGTCGCATTGCGTCGTTCTCGGCCGAGGCGATCGCGCTCGCAAAGACGGCCGTCGCGGCGGCCGAGCCGTCGCCGCTCGACGGCCTCCTGGAGGAGGCCGACTGCTTCAACCGCTCCCTCGCGACGCCGGCGGCGCAGGAACGCATGGCGCGCTTTCTCGCCGCCGGCGGGCAGACCCCGGCGGTCGAGCGAGACCTGGGCGCGCTGGTCGTGCGGCTCGGTTGACATCGGTGCGGCGCACGGCGCAGGGTCCGCGCATGCGGATACGCCTCGCGCTCGCGATCCTCGCCGTGCTGCTCGCCGCCCCGGCACGAGCCGCCTCGCCGTTCTGCGGCACAACGCGCCGCCATCCGCATCGCTACGACCACGTCGTCTGGATCTGGATGGAGAACCACAGCTTCGGGCAGATCGTCGACTCTCCGTCGGCGGCGTTCATCAACGGGCTCATCGCCGACTGCGGCCTCGCCACGAACTACCACAACATCACGCACGTGAGCCTGCCGAACTACATCGGTGCGGTGACCGGTCTCGCGCTGCCCGACCTGCTCAAGTTCGACCTGGACTGCAGCCCCAGCGCCACGTGCAGCACGAACGCGAGCAGCATCTTCGCACAGGTGCCGTCGTGGAAGGGCTACATGGACTCGATGACGACGGACTGCCAGACGACGGGGTTCGTCGGCTACGCCGTTCGCCACAACCCGCCGCCCTACCTGAGCACGCTGGCGGGCTGCTCGACCTACGACATCCCGTACACCAACCTGCAGACGGACCTCGACAACGACACGCTGCCCGCATTCGCGTTCGTCACGCCCAACACCGTGCACGACATGCACGACGGTCCGAATCCCACCGCCATCCAGAACGGGGACAACTGGCTCTCGACCGAGCTGCCGAAGATCCTGAACAGCGCCGCCTACCAGGCGGGACACATGGTCGTGTTCGTCACCTTCGACGAGGGCGAGGGCGGCACCATCGGCGAGGATTGTGCGGCGAACCCGGCGGACGAGTCGTGTCACGTCGCGACGATCGTGGTGAGCCCGTCCACGCCGAACGGAACGGTCTCGGACCGCCTCTTCACGCACTACTCGCTGCTGAAGACGACGGAACGGCTGCTCGGCGTGAAGCCGCTCGGCGAAGCGCGCCGCGCCCGCTCGATGCGGGCCAGGTTCCGCCTCTAGCGGCGCTCGCCGATGAGATAGAGCGCGCCGCGCCCGCCGGCGTGCGCGGTGTGGACCGTGCCGGCCGGGAGCATCAGCCGATCGCCGGGGCCGAGGCGGTACTCCGCGCCCGCGGCGCCAAACGTGATCTCGCCCTCGACGACCCAGAGGCTCTCGTCGTGATCGTGGCTGTGTTCCGTGTAGTCGGCATCGGGCGGATCGCGCCACGAGAACGTCTCGAAGCCGTCCGCCTCGAGGCGCGCGCGCAGCGCCGCCTCGGTTGGCGTCGTCCGTTCGCTCCAGGGAATTCGCTCGAGCTTCACGTCGCAGGGCTCGGGCCGACGATCACGACGTAGCTCTGATCCGCACCGAGCTTCGGGCCCATCCAGCCCGGCTTCTCCTTCTTCTGCTGCTCGTAGTACGCCCGATAGCCGCGCGCCGCCTTCACGTCGATCCCCGCCTTCTGGAGCGCATCGTATGCCGTCGAAGCGTACGAGGGCCAGTCGTCGTCGGCGACGAGCACCGACACGCCGGGCTTGAAGGACAGGCCGCCGGAGTCCGTCACCTGGACGTCCCAGCCTGCGTCGCGGAACGTCTGCTCCAGCGTCTTCGCGTAGGCGGCCGGCTCGGCCTTCCCCTGCTCCACCTGCAACCAGACCTTCTTCACGGAGCCGGTCTCGGCCCGAAGCGTCTCGATCATCGCCTGCCGCTGCTCGTCGCTCAGCGACCGGGGCGCGCCGGGCGTCGCCGGAGCGGGTTGCGGGCGCGCGGTCGCGGTCGGTGCCGGACGACGGCCGGTTCCCTCGCGCAGCGCGGTCAGCTCGGACTGGAGGCGGATGATGTAGACGATCGCGCCGAAGAGCGCGATCGCGAGGACGACGGGGACGATGGGTCGTTGCGTCATGGGGGGAGCCCTGTAGCAGAAGCCGAATGTCCGGCGCCACTCAAACGAAACCGCACCTAGCCGACTCGGGCGAGCCCGAGCCGTCCCCGCCAGCGGTGCAGCAGGACCGCGCGTAGCGCCGCGGACCCGGAGCTCGAGAGGTCGGGGTCGTGCTCGAGCCAGGCCGCGGCCTCGTCGCGGGCGGCGCGCAGGAGCGCCGTGTCGCGGAGCAGGTTCGCGACCCGGAAGTCCGGAAGGCCCGCCTGCCGCGTGCCGAGGAAATCACCCGGGCCGCGGAGCGCGAGATCGGCCTCTGCGATGTGGAAGCCGTCGGTCGAGCGCTCGAGCGTCCGCAGGCGCTGGTAGGCCTCCTCGCCGGTCCAGTCGGGGACGACGAGCCAGCAGTGTCCCGGCGCGTGGCCGCGTCCGACGCGGCCACGCAGCTGGTGCAGCTGTGCCAGGCCGAAGCGCTCGGCGTGCTCGATGACGATGACGGTGGCGTTCGGGACGTCGATGCCGACCTCGATGACGGTGGTCGAGACGAGCACGTCGTGCTCGCCCGCCTTGAACCGACGCATGACCTCGTCCTTCTCGTCCGCCTTCATGCGACCGTGGACGAGCGCCAGACGGAGCCCCGCGAGCGGACCGGCGGCGAGCTCGCGGACCATCGTCGTCGCGGCGCGGAGCGCCGTCTTCTCCGACTCCTCGACCAGCGGGTAGACGATGTACGCCTGGTGGCCCGCAGCCACCTCGCGCCGGACCAGGTCGTACACACGCGCGCGCTTCGACTCGCGACAGAGCTCCGTCGCGATCGGCGTCCGCCCGGGCGGCAGCTCGTCGAGCGTCGAGACGGCGAGGTCGCCGTACAGCGTGAGCGCGAGCGTGCGCGGGATCGGCGTCGCGCTCATCACGAGGACGTCGATCGGACCGCCGCGCCGCTGCAGCTCCGCGCGCTGGAGGACGCCGAACCGGTGCTGCTCGTCGACGATCGCGAGTCCGAGATTCGCGAACTGGACGGTCTGCTGAATGAGCGCGTGTGTCCCGACCGCGAGCGACGTCGTCCCGCCAGCGAGCCCCGCGAGCGCGCGGCGCCGCGCGACGCCCTTCACGGCGCCCGTCAGCAGCACGGGCGCGACGCCGAGTGGCTCCGCGAGCGGACGCACCGTCTCGAAGTGCTGCTCGGCGAGGAGCTCCGTCGGCGCCATGAGCGCGACCTGCCGGCCGCTCTCGATCACCGTCAGCGCCGCCATGAGCGCGACGAGCGTCTTGCCGCTGCCGACGTCGCCCTGGAGGAGACGGCGCATCGGGTGCGGCGCGCCGAGATCGGCCGCGATCTCTTCGAACGCGCGCTCCTGCGCGCCGGTTGGCCGGAACGGCAGGCGCTGGCGCAGCTGGGGCACGAGGCGCGCGGACACCGGGTAGGCGGTCCCCGCCTCCTGGCCCGCGGCGCTCCGGCGAAGCGCCAGCCCGAGCTGGAGAAAGAAGAGCTCGTCGAACACGAGCGAGCGGTGCGCGAGCGACGTCGCGCCGCCGAGCTCACGCACGTCCGCCTCCGGGGCCGGTGTGTGCACGTGACGGAGCGCGCGCGGCAGGTCGATCACGCGCTGGCGGGCCGCGACTTCCGGCGGCAGCGCGCTCGGCATGCGGTCGGCGAATTCCTGGACTGCGGCGTGCGCCAGGCGCCGCATCGCGCCGGGATGCATCTCCGTCGGCTTCTCGTACACGGGCACGATGCGGGGCGCCGCGGCGGGCTCGTCGTCGGCACCGAGATCCTCGATCTCGGGATGGATCATCCGCCGCGTTCCGCCGGCGAGCGGCGGCTCGACCTTGCCGTGCACGAGGAGCCGCTGTCCCTCGCGCAGCCGGCGGCGGAACCACGCGATCTGGTGGAACCAGACGAGGACGAGCAGCCCGCTCGCGTCGCGCAGCACCGCCTCCAGGACGGGACGGCCGCGCCGTCCCGCGCGCGCCTCGTGGACGCGCGCCACCTCGCCGATGGCCGTCGCCTCGTCCCCCGGCACGAGCGCGGAGAGCGGACGGAGCGCGCGTCGGTCCTCGTAGCGGAACGGCAGGTGGTAGAGGACGTCCTCGACCGTGCGGAGGCCGAAGCGCGCGAGCTCCTCCGCGCGCTTCGGGCCGACGCCGCGGAGCACCTCCACCTCCTGCGAGAGCGCCGCGAGCGCGGGCTCGACCGGTTGCGAGATGGCCCGGTACTCGCTCCACGCCGTCGGCGACGCCTCGGCCTCGCGGAGCACGCCGACGAGGGCGTGCGCCCTCCGCAGCAGCGGCTCGCTCGCGTCGCCGGCGCGCAGCCGGTCCAGGATCTCCTCGAGCTCGGCGAGCGGCGCACGCGCGGCCGGCGGCGGCGCCGCGCGCGCCCGGCGCACGCGCTCGGTGAGCGCCGGCAGCGGCAGCCGCGTGTGCTCGAGCCGACGGAAGTCGTCGGCGGCCAGGTACTCGAGTGGCGGCGCGAGCACACGGAGGAGCTCCGCGAGCGGCGCCGGAGCATCAGTCATCCCCGACGGTGATGCTCCTGCAGCGGCCGGACGCTGAACGGTCCGCGGCGCATGAGCTCGATCCCTTCTGCTGCCGCCGCGGCCGCAGCGAGCGTCGTGAAGTACGGCACCCGGCACTCGAGCGCGGTGCGACGGATGTGAAACGCATCGCGCTGCGAGTCGGCGCCCGCCGGCGTGTTCACGACCAGCGCGACGTCGCCGCGACGGAGGGCGTCGACGATGTGCGGGCCGCCCTCGGAGACCTTGTTCACGACCTCGACCGGCACACCCGCGGCTTGGAGCCGTGCCGCCGTGCCCCGCGTCGCGAGCAGGCTGAAGCCGGCGGCGGCGAGGCGACGCGCGACCGGCAGCACGCCGTCGTAGTCGGCCTGCGGGACGGAGATGAACGCGCGACCCGCGGTCGGGAGGAGCGTCGCGGCCGCGACCTGCGCCTTCGCGAACGCGGCGCCGAAGCTCGCGTCGATGCCCATGACCTCGCCGGTCGATTTCATCTCCGGGCCGAGCACGGTATCGACACCCGGGAACTTGATGAACGGGAAGACGGCCTCCTTCACGTTCACGTGCGCGGGCACGATCTCGCGCGTGAAGCCCTGCGCCGCAAGCGAGCGACCGACCATGCAGCGCACCGCGATCTTCGCGAGCGGAACGCCGATCGCCTTGGACACGAACGGCACGGTCCGGCTGGCGCGCGGGTTAACCTCCAGCACGTATACCGTCCGCCCCTTCACCGCGAACTGCACATTCATGAGCCCGACGACGCCGAGCTCGCGCGCGAGCGCGACCGTCTGCCGGCGGATGTCGGCCTGCACGGCGACATCGAGCGAGTACGGCGGCAGCGAGCACGCGCTGTCGCCGGAGTGCACGCCGGCGCGCTCGATGTGCTCCATGATGCCGCCGATCACGACATCTCTCCCATCGGCAACTGCATCGACGTCGACCTCGACCGCGTCCTCGAGGAACTTGTCGATGAGGACCGGATGCGCCGGCGAGACGCGGACCGCGACGCGCATGTAGCGCGCGAGACTGTCGCGGTCGTACACGATCTCCATCGCCCGCCCGCCGAGCACGTACGAGGGACGGACGAGGATCGGGTAGCCGATGGACTCGGCGACCCGCACCGCCTCCTCCGCCGAGCGTGCGACGCCGTTCGGCGGACGCTCGAGGCGGAGCTTCGCGAGCACCTCCTCGAAGCGCTCGCGGTCCTCGGCGCGGTCGATCGAGTCGGGAGACGTGCCGACGATGGGCACGCCGGCACGCTCGAGCGGGACGGCGAGCCGGAGCGGCGTCTGCCCGCCGAACTGGACCACGACGCCGGCGGGACGCTCGCGCCGGATCAGCGCGAGCGTATCCTCCAGCGTGAGCGGCTCGAAGTAGAGCTTGTCGGAGGTGTCGTAGTCCGTGCTCACGGTCTCCGGGTTGCAGTTGACCATGATGGTCTCGAATCCGTCCTCGCGGAGCGCGAGCGCGGCGTGGACACAGCAGTAGTCGAACTCGATGCCCTGCCCGATGCGGTTCGGACCGCCGCCGAGGATCACGATCTTCTTCTTGCCGGTCGGCCGCGCCTCGTCGTCGCCGTCCTCGTAGGTCGAGTAGAGGTACGGCGTGTACGCCTCGAACTCCGCGCCACACGTGTCGACGGTCTTGTAGACGGGCTCGAGATCGTCCCGCTCGCGGCGGGCGCGGATCGCGTCCTCGGTGGTGTCCAGGAGCTCGGCGAGTCGCGCGTCGGCGAAGCCCGCCTGCTTGAGGGCGCGGAGGCGGGCGTCCGGCAGCGCGTCGAGCGTGGTCCCGAAGAGCGCGTGCTCCTCGCGGACGATCTCGTCGACGTGGCGGAGGAACCACGGATCGATCTTCGTCAGCTCCGTCACCTGCTCAACGGTGAGACCGCGGCGGAACGCCTCGCCGATGTGCCAGAGTCGGTCCGCGTTCGGCACGCGGAGGCGCTCGCGTAGCTCCGCGTCGGTCGCCTGCGCCCGCGCCTCGAAGCCGACGCTCCCGATCTCGAGCGAGCGCATCGCCTTCTGCAGCGACTCCTTGAACGTGCGCCCGATCGCCATCGCCTCGCCGACCGACTTCATCTGCGGCCCGAGCGTGTCGGCTGCCTGCGGGAACTTCTCGAACGTGAAGCGCGGGATCTTCGTCACCACGTAGTCGATGGTCGGCTCGAAGCACGCCGGCGTCTCGCGCGTGATGTCGTTCCGGATCTCGTCGAGCGTGTAGCCGACGGCGAGCTTGGCGGCGATCTTCGCGATCGGGAAGCCCGTCGCCTTGGAGGCGAGCGCCGAGCTGCGCGACACGCGCGGGTTCATCTCGATGACGACGAGCCGTCCGGTCTCCGGGTGGACGGCGAACTGGATGTTCGAGCCGCCGGTGTCGACGCCGATCGCGCGGATGCATGCGACCGCCGCGTCGCGCATGATCTGGTATTCCTTGTCGGTCAGCGTCTGCGCCGGCGCGACCGTGATCGAGTCGCCGGTGTGCACGCCCATCGGGTCGAAGTTCTCGATCGAGCAGACGATGACGACGTTGTCCTTCCCGTCGCGCATCACCTCGAGCTCGAACTCCTTCCAGCCCGCGATCGATTCCTCGATCAGCACCTCGTGGATCGGGGACGCCTCGAGGCCCCACGCGACGTGGTGGCGGAACTCCTCGTCGGTGGTCGCGAAGCTGCCGCCCGTTCCTCCGAGCGTCCGCGACGGACGGATGATCAGCGGGAGCCCGATCTCGCGCCGGATCCGGTCGGCGTCGTCGATCGAGTGCGCGATGCCGCTGCGCGGGAGGTCGAGGCCGATCGACGCCATCGTCGCCTTGAAGAGATCGCGGTCCTCGGCGCGCTTGATCGCGTCGACGCTCGCCCCGATGAGCTTCACGCCGTGCCGCTCGAGGACACCGGCCGCGCCGAGGTCGAGCGCGAGGTTGAGTCCAGTCTGCCCGCCGATCGTCGGAAGCAGCGCGTCCGGCTTCTCCGTGGCGATGATGCGCTCCACGACCTCGACGGTCATCGGCTCGATGTAGGTGCGGTCGGCGAACTCCGGATCCGTCATGATCGTCGCCGGGTTCGAGTTGACGAGGACGACGCGGTAGCCCTCTTCGCGCAGGGCCTTGCACGCCTGCGTGCCGGAGTAGTCGAACTCGCAGGCCTGGCCGATCACGATCGGGCCCGAGCCGATGAGGAGGATCGAGCGAATGTCGGTGCGGCGCGGCATTTCCGGGTGCTATCGCGTGATGAGCCTGGTGCTACTTGCGTGAGACGACGCGGGGATCTCCCTTGAACTGGACGAACGACAGGATGTTGGCGGGATTGATGTAGACGGTGGGGACGAGGCTCTTGTCCCACTCCGCCCACTCCTTGATGTCGCCCCGATCCATATAGAGCAATTCGTCCAGTCGAATGTATTCACCGCGTGCGGCCCTTTCGGCGATGACCTCGGCGGTCTCCGTCGACGCTCCAACGTACGTGTAAGAGTCACGCTCTTCCTTCGTCTTGACCTTGTACCAGTTCATCCTTCCTCCCGAATTTCACCGCACCACGGTTCGAGCGGCGCCCCGGTGTGCGCGAGACAGCTTTCACCCGGTGGACTGGTCCATCAGGTCCACGAACCTTCGAAACAGATACCGCGCGTCGTGCGGGCCCGGCGATGCCTCCGGGTGGTACTGCACCGAGAACGTCGGCTGCCCCTTCACGACGAGGCCCTCGCAGGTCTTGTCGTTCAGGTTCACGTGCGTGATTTCCGCCTTGCCGCGCATCGAGTCGACGTCGACCGCGAAGCCGTGGTTCTGCGCCGTGATCTCGACCTTGCCCGTCGTGAGGTCCTTCACCGGCTGGTTCCCGCCGTGGTGGCCGAACTTGAGCTTGTAGGTCTTCCCGCCGAGCGCGAGGCCGAGGATCTGGTGGCCGAGGCAGATGCCGAAAACCGGCACGCGGCCGAGGATCGCCGCGACGCGCTCCGGCGCGCCCTCGACCGCGTCGGGATCCCCGGGGCCGTTCGAGAGAAACGCGCCGTCGGGACGCATCGCGAGCACATCCGCCGCCGGCGTGTACGCGGGCACGACGCGCACGCGGCAACCGCTCCCGACGAGGTTCCGGAGAATGTTGTACTTGATGCCGAAGTCGTACGCGACAACGTCGAAGACGCGGCCGCCGCGCTCCGCCGCCGCCTCGCCGGCGGACACGTAGCCGCGACCGAGCTTCCACGGCCCCTGCGTCCACGCGTACGGCTCCGCGCACGTCACCTCGCGCACGAGGTCGCGGCCGACGAGACCCGGCGACGCCTTCGCCTTCTTCACGAGCCGGTCGGCGTCGAGGTCGACGCTCGACAGCACGGCCTCCTGCGACCCGTGATCGCGGAGATGGCGCACGAGCGCGCGCGTGTCGATGCCCTCGATCGCCGGGATGCCGTGACGCGCGAGGTACGCGCCGAGGCTCTCCTCCGCGCGCCACGACGACGGCGCCTCACGGTACTCGCGCACGACGAACCCGCGCACGTACGGCCGCCGCGACTCGACATCTTCGGTGTTCACGCCGACGTTCCCGATCTCCGGGTACGTCATCGCGACGAGCTGCCCTTCGTACGACGGGTCGGTCAGGATCTCCTGGTAGCCCGTCATGCTCGTGTTGAAGACGAGCTCGCCGACCGCCTCGGCCGTCGCGCCGAACGCGCGCCCGCGGAACACGGTACCGTCCGCGAGCGCCAGCAGGGCCTCGCTCACGAGGCGCTCCGCAGCGCGGGCGCGGCGGCGGGCCGCTCGTCGTGCACGAGCCGGCCGCCGACGAGGACTGCGACGGCGCGGCCGGTCATCTCCCAGCCGTCGAAGGGCGTGTTCCGGCTCTTCGTCCGGAGACCGCGCGCCTCGACGCGCCAGCGACGCTCGGGGTCGATGAGCGTCACGTCCGCCGCCGCGCCGGGTGCGAGCGTGCCGGCCGGGATCCCGAGGACGCGCGCCGGACCGACCGTCATGCGCGCCACCAGGGTCGGCAGGTCGAGCACGCCCTCGCCGACGAGACGGAGCGCGAGCGGCAGCGCCGTCTCGAGCCCGACGATGCCGTTCGCGGCGTGGTCGAACTCGACGTCCTTCTCGTCGGGGTGGTGCGGCGCGTGGTCGGTAGCGATCGCGTCGATCGTGCCGTCGGCGAGCGCGGCGCGGAGGGCGTCGACGTCGGCGCGCGTGCGGAGCGGCGGCGCCATCTTCGCGTTCGTGCCGTAGCCTTCGACGGCGTCCTCGGTGAGGAAGAGATGATGCGGCGTCACCTCCGCGGTGACCCGGAGCCCGGCGGCCTTCGCATCGCGGATCAGCTGCACCGCTCCGGCGGTGCTGACGTGCGCGACGTGGAGACGTCCGCCGGTCAGTCGTGTCAGGGCGATGTCGCGCGCGATCATCACCTCCTCCGCCGCCGCCGGCATGCCGCGGAGTCCGAGGCGGATCGAGGTGACGCCCTCGTTCATGACGCCGCCGGCGGCGAGGTGGTGGTCCTCCTCGTGCGCGATGACGGGCAGGTCGAACATGCGGCAGTACTCGAGCGCGCGCCGCATGAGGCCGGCATCCATCACGGGGCGCCCGTCGTCGGACACCGCGACGATGCCGGCACGGTGCATCTCGCCGATCTCCGCGAGCCGCTCCCCCTTGAGGCCAAAGGAGAGCGCGCCGATGGGATACACGCGCGCGCCCTGCGCGATCCGCGCGCGGTCGAGGATGTACTGCGTCACCGCCGCGCTGTCGTTCGGCGGCTCCGTGTTCGCCATGCAGGCGACCGACGTGAACCCGCCGGCGAGTGCCGCGGCGACACCCGTCGCGATCGTCTCCTTGTACTCGTACCCCGGCTCGCGCAGGTGGACGTGCATGTCGACGAGGCCGGGAACGACGAGGAGCCCGCGCGCGTCGAGCGTCTCGGCGTCGTCCGCGGCCCCGGCGCTGGCGATACGGTCCCCATCGATCAGCACGTCGCCCGGCGCGGCCGTTCCCGCGATCGGATCGACGACGGTCCCGCCGGTGATGAGGAGCCGGCTCACGCGCGCGCCCCCGTCCGCCGCGGCGCGACGTCGGGGATCGCTTCCGTCTCGCCGATGGCCACCTCCGCCTTGCTGCGCGCGACGAGGAGGTAGAGCAGCGCCATGCGGACCGCGACGCCGTTCGTCACCTGGTCCATGATCACCGAGTACGGCCCGTCCGCGACCGCGCTCGAGATCTCGAGCCCCCGGTTCATCGGCCCCGGGTGGAGGATGATGACGTGCGGCTTCGCGAGCCGGACGGCGTCCTCGGTCAGGCAGAAGTAGCGCGAGTACTCGTCGAGCGTGGGGAAGAAGTTGGCGCCCTGCCGCTCGCGCTGGATGCGCAGCATCATGATGACGTCCGCGTCGCGCACGCCGTCGGCGAGGTTCGTGTGCAGCTCGGCGCCGAAGGTCGCGAGCTCGCGCGGCAGCAGCGTCGGCGGGCCGACGAGCCGAACCGTCGCGCCGAGCGTCTTCAGCGCGAACAGGTTCGAGCGCGCGACCCGGCTGTGCAGCACGTCGCCGACGATCGCGACGGTTAGCCCGGCGAAGTCGCCGCGGTGCTCGCGGATGGTGAGGAGGTCGAGGAGCGCCTGCGTGGGATGCTCGTGGCAACCGTCACCGGCGTTCAGGATCGGGCAGGAGACGTGGCGCGCGAGGAGCTGCGCCGCCCCCGACGACGGGTGGCGGATGACGATCGCGTCCGGCCGCATCGCCTCGAGGTTGCGCGCGGTGTCGACGAGCGTCTCGCCCTTGGAAGCGCTCGAGCTCGACGCGGAGATGTTGATCGTGTCCGCCGACAGCCGTTTGGCGGCGATCTCGAACGACGTCCGCGTGCGCGTGCTCGCCTCGTAGAAGAGGTTGATGACCGTCTTCCCGCGCAGCGTCGGGACCTTCTTGATGTCGCGCTCCGAGATCTCCTTGAAGGAGGTCGCCGTTTCGAGGATGGCGACGATCTCCTCCGCGGGGACGCCTTCCAGCCCGAGCAGATGCCGCTGCGTGAACGTCATGTCCGCACCTCCGCGATGACCACCTCGTCCCGACCGTCCGCCTCGGCGAGCCGAACGTGCACTTCCTCGCGCCGCGACGTCGGGAGGTTCTTGCCCACGTAGTCCGCCCGGATCGGCAGCTCGCGATGGCCGCGGTCGACGAGCACCGCGAGCTGGATCGACTGCGGACGCCCGAAGTCGACGAGCGCGTCCATCGCGGCGCGCACGGTGCGGCCGGTGAAGAGCACGTCGTCGACGAGGAGGATCTTCCGACCATCGACCGGGAACGGGATGTCCGTCCCCTTGACGACCGGATTCTGCACGCCACGATCGAGATCGTCGCGGTAGAGCGTGATGTCGACGACCCCGAACGGCATCGGGGTCCCGCTCTCGATCTCCTGCACCTTCTTCCTGATACGCTCGGCCAGGTAGACGCCGCGCGATCGGATCCCGACGAGCGCCAGCTCATCGGTCCCTTTGTTGCGCTCGAGGATCTCGTGCGCGATGCGTGTGAGCGCGCGCTGGATCGCGAGCGCGTCCATCACCTGCCGGGTGCCGTTGGCGCTCACCCGACGAGATCCCGGCTCGAGGCGCTGGCGAGAGAGACGAACGTCATGCAGAACCCTTCCTGACCTCGCTGGGTCAAGTTAAAAGGTGTTGCGGGGCCGTTGCGGGAGTCGGAAGCTTCGTACGCGGCTCACGCGAAGCTGTCAAGTCGCGATCGAAGTTTCATCTTGACGATTCGCGCGCCGCGCGCGTACGTTCCGCGCCCAGGAGGTCACCATGCGACTCGCGCTCTTCGTCCTGGCCGTCGCGCGGGTCGAGGCGGGCTGGCAGTACACCGGACAGCCGTCGACGTGCACGACGGTCTGCGGCGACGGCATCATCGCGGGCAGCGAGCAGTGCGACGACGGCAACACCACGAACGGCGCCGGCTGCAGCGCGACGTGCCAGTTCCAATGCCTCGGCCAGGCGTGTGTGCTGGATTCCGACTGCCGCTCGACGCATTGCACGTCCGGTACCTGCACGGCGTCCTAGGGTCGTCGGTCGGCGGACCCGGGAGCGCGCGCACCCGGGTCGCCGCCGTCCGGCCTCTCTGCTACGTCAGTCGCATGGAGATCGGACAGCTCACCCCGCCCGAGGCGCACGACATCCTGAAGACCAACCGCGAAGCGGTCTACCTCGACGTCCGCACCGTCGAGGAGTTCGAGGCGGGACATCCGGCTGGGGCGCACAACGTCCCGATCCTGTTCGTCGACCCGGCGACCCGACAGCCGCGGGTCAACCCGGACTTCATCGCCGCCGTGGAGCGCATCGTCCCGCGCACGGCGAAGCTGCTGGTCGGCTGCCAGAGCGGCGGGCGGTCGCAGCGCGCCTGCGAACTGCTCGCGGACGCCGGCTTCCGCGACCTCGCGAACGTCGCCGGCGGGTTCGGCGGCGCGCACGACCAGATGGGGCGCGTCGTCGTGCCCGGCTGGCGCGACGCCGGGCTTCCCGTCGAGACCGGGCGCGGAAAGTCGTAGCTCCGCACGCTCCCGCCCAGCCGGGATGCCCGGCGTCCCGCGACTGGGTTCTCATGGAGCCGCGATGCGTGCCGGCCGTGCCGTCGCGACGGGGACGGCGGCGCCGCTCGTCCCCGAGCGGCCGTCGCTCCCGAAGCTCCGCGCCAGCGCCGCCCAGTGCAAGGCGTGCGATCTCTGGGAGCGCGGGACGCACACGGTCTTCGGCGAGGGCGCCGCGCACGCCGAGGTTGTGTTCGTCGGCGAGCAGCCGGGCAACGACGAGGACGTCGCCGGGCGCCCGTTCGTCGGCCCGGCCGGCAAGCTCCTCGATCGCGCGCTCGAGGCCGCCGGCATCGATCGTTCGCAGGTCTACGTCACGAACGTCGTCAAGCACTTCAAGTGGGTGCCGCAGGGAAAGCGCCGCATCCACCAGAAACCCAACTCGCGCGAGATCGCCGCCTGCCGGCCGTGGCTCGACGCCGAGCTCGAGGTGCTGAAGCCGAAGGTGCTCGTCTGCCTCGGCGCGACCGCGGCGCAGGCGCTGCTCGGGTCGAAGTTCCGCGTGAGCCAGCAGCGGGGGGAGCTCGTCCCCTCGCCGCTCGCGCCGCACGTGATCGCGACCGTCCATCCGTCGTCGATCCTGCGCGCGCCGGACGAGGAGAGCCGGCACGCCGAGATGGAGCGCTTCGTCGCCGACCTGAAACGCGTCGCGCGCGTCCTGCCGTAGACGCGCGCTTCCGTTCCGCGCTACACGGCGGCATGCCGCCGACGCTACTGCTCCACCATTACGACGCTTCGCCGTTCTCGGAGAAGGTGCGCAAGGTCTTCGCGCACAAGCGCCTCGCATGGCGCGCGGTCGAGCAGCCGACCATCATGCCGAAACCCGACCTCGTCGCCTTGACCGGCGGCTACCGCCGCATCCCCGTTCTCCAGATCGGCGCCGACGTCTACTGCGACACGCAGCTGATCGTGCGGGTGATCGAGCGTCTGGCGCCGGAGCCGACGCTCTATCCGGGCGGCAGCGAGGGGACGTGCAACGCCTGGAGCCTCTGGGCGGACCGCATCGTCTTCCTGCCCGTCGTCGCCGTCGTGTTCGCCGAGATCGGGCACGCCGTGCCGCCGGCGTTCATCGAGGACCGCCAGAAGATGATGCCGGGACGCGACTTCACCGAGATTCCGCGCCAGGCGCCGCAGGCGCGCGAGCAGGTCCGCGCGCTCGCCTCGCTCCTCGACACGCAGCTCGCCGACGGGCGACGCTGGATGCTCGGCTCCGAGTTCAGCCTCGCCGACGCCGCGTGCTTCCATCCGTTCTGGTTCCTGCGCGTCGCGCCCGGCGCCGGCGCGCTCCTCGCCGGGTTTCCCCGGCTGCGCGCGTGGTTCGAGCGCGTCGACCAGCTCGGCCAGGGCGACCGGTCCGACATGCCCGCCGCCGAAGCGCTCGCGATCGCGAAGGAGAGCCGACCGGCCGCGGCGACGGGCGTCGAGCCTGGGGAGCCGAATGGGCTCGCGAGCGGTGCGCGCGTGACCGTGACGCCGGACGACTACGGGTTCGATCCCGTCGCCGGCGAGCTCGTGAATGCGTCGGTGCACGAGGTCGCGATCCGGCGGAGCGACCCCGCCGTCGGCGACGTCGTCGTGCACTTCCCTCGCATCGGCTATCGCGTCAGCGTGTAGCGGCTCTCACTCCCCGAGGCCCGGCGCCCAGAGGTACATGAAGCGCGGACCGGGCTGCACGACCGAGCCGAGGTCCACGGGCAGGACGTTCACCTGCACCGGCACCTGGCGCGCCGCCGAGTAGACGTTCTCCCGCACCTCGTCCGCGCGGTGATATGTCACGACGCGCGCCTTCTCGATCTTTGCCGCCGCCTTGGCGGCGTCGATCGCCGCCTCGATGTCGCCGATCTCGTCGACGAGCCCGGCCTCCAGCGCCTGCGTCGCGTCGAAGATGCGTCCGTCGGTCAGCTCGCCGATGCGATTCGGATCGAGGCGTGGGCGGCCCTCGCGCACGACGGTCACGAAGCGGGCGTGGAGCGAGTCGAGGATCGATTGCACGATGCGCCGCTCCTCCGGCGTCGCGCCGCGGAACGGGGAGAGGAGATCCTTGTGCGCGCCCGCCTTGAACGTCTCGTTGCGGACGCCTATCTTCCCGAGCAGCCCCTCGACGTTGAAGTTCAGCATGATGACGCCGATCGAGCCGGTCATCGTCGTCGGATGCGCGACGATCCGGTCCGCCGCGCAGGCGATGTAGTAGCCGCCGGAGGCGGCGACGTCGCCGAACGACGCGACGATCGGAACCCCGCGCTTCTTCTTGAAGCGCACGAGCTCGGTCCAGATTTCGTCGCTGGCGGTGACGCCACCGCCCGGGCTGTCGATGCGGAGGACGACCGCCTTCACGCGATCGTCGTCGGCCGCCTTCTCGAGCTCCGATCGGACGCGCGCGACGGTGCTCTCCTCCTCGATGAGCCCGAACGCGTGCCGCGACGGCTCGTCGCTGATCACCTCCGCGACCTTGAGCAGCAGGATCTTCGCACGGCCCTCGCCCTCGACCTTCGTCTCCTGGAGCTCGCTCGAGCGCGCCAGGAGGCCGCCGGGGCCGATCGACATGAAGCAGCCCGGCGTGCCGAGCAGGGCAACGAGCAGAAACGCGCGCATCATCGGGGTCCTCCCGCCCGGCCGCCCTCGGCGAGCTTGCGGAGGTCGAGCAGCCGGTCGATCTCGTCCGGGGGAAGCACCTTCTCGTCGAGCAGGATCTGACGGATCGGGAGGTCGCGCGCGACCGCCTTCTTGTAGAGCTCGGCGGCACGGTCGTAGCCGACGACCGGCGCGATCGCGGTGATGAGCTGGCCGGTCAGCTCGGCGTACTGCCGGCAGCGCTCCTCGTTCGCGCGGATGCCGCGCACGCATTTCGTCGCGAAGACGCGCGCCGCATTCGCCGTGACGGCAATCGACTCGAGGAGCGCGTGCGCGATCACCGGCATCATCACGTTGAGGTCGAGGTTCCCGTTCATGCCCGCGACCGCAACGGTCGCGTCGTGGCCGATCACGAGCGCCGCCACCTGGTTCACCGCCTCGGGGATCACCGGGTTCACCTTGCCGGGCATGATGCTCGAGCCGGGCTGCGTCGCGGGGAGCTCGATCTCGTTCAGCCCCGTGCGCCCGCCCGACGTGAGGAGGCGGAGGTCGTTCGCGACCTTCATGAGCCCGACCGCGAGCGTCCGGAGCGCGCCCGACGTCTCGACCGCCGCATCGCGGTTCTGCATCGCCTCGAAGCGGTTGGGCGCGACGACGAACGGCTGGCCCGTGACGCGCGCCAGCTCGGCCGTGACCCGCTCGCCGAAGCCGGGCGGCGCGTTGATGCCGGTGCCGAGCGCCGTGCCGCCGATCGGCAGCTCCGCGAGGTGGGGCAGCGTCGCCTTCACGCGCGCGATGCCGTGCCGTACGACGCTCGCGTATCCCCCGAACTCCTGCCCGAGCGTCATCGGGACGGCGTCCTGGAGATGCGTGCGTCCCGACTTCACGACGTCGGCGAACGCGCGCGCCCGGTCCTCGAACGCGGCCGCCAGCTCGTCGAGCGCGGGCAGGAGATCCGCGACGATCGTCTGGTAGGCGGCGACGTGGATCGCGGTCGGGAAGACGTCGTTCGTGCTCTGCCCCATGTTCACGTGGTCGTTCGGATGGACGACGGACTTCTCGCCGCGCTTCGCGCCGAGGTGCTCGAGCGCGCGGTTCGCGATCACCTCGTTGGCGTTCATGTTCGTCGACGTTCCGGACCCGGTCTGGAACACGTCGACGACGAACTCGCCGTCGAGGCGGCCCTCGGCCACCTCGGTCGCGGCGCGCACGATCGCGTCGGCGAGCCGGCGGTCGAGGAGCCCGAGCTCGGCGTTCACGCGCGCGCACGCGGCCTTGATGGTGCCGAGCGCGGCGATGAAGCTGCGCGGGAAGCTCAGGCCGGAGATGGGAAAGTTCTCGACCGCGCGGGCGGTCTGCGCGCCGTAGTAGGCATTCGCGGGTACGTTCATCTCGCCCATGCTGTCGCGTTCGATGCGGGTGTCGGCCATGGGCGCGTTCCCTAGCAAGATCGGGGGCGCCGTCAACCCTTGACGACGACCATCGGCCGCAGCTTCGCCACCCGGCGCGCGATCCCGGCACCGTCGACCACGTCCACGACGTCGGCGACGTCCTTGTACGCCCACGGCATCTCCTCCGCGACACCGCTCAGCGACTGCGCGCGCACGACGACGCCGCGACGGGCGAGCTCGGCGCGGAGATCGAGCCCCTTCCCCGCCTTCTTCGCCTGCGCGCGGCTCATGACGCGCCCGGCGCCGTGGCACGTGGTCCCGAACGTCTCGTCCATCGCGCGCGCCGTGCCGAGGAGTACGAACGAGTACCGCCCCATGTCGCCGGGGATGATCACGGGCTGGCCGAGCGGCCGCACCTGCGGCGCGAGCGCCGGGTGCCCCGGGCCGAACGCGCGCGTCGCGCCCTTGCGGTGGACGCAGACGCGCCGGCGGCGGCCGTCGACGACGTGCTCCTCGAACTTGGCGATGTTGTGGCAGACGTCGTAGACGAGCGAGAAGCGGAGCGCGGCGGGTCCGAGCTCGAGCACATTGCCGAACGCCCGCTCGGCGAGCCCGCTCATCACCTGCCGGTTCGTCCAGGCGAAGTTCGCCGCCGCCGCCATCGCGGCCAGGTACTCGCGGCCCTCGTCCGACTCGATCGGCACGCAGGCGAGCTGGCGGTCGGGCACCGTGATCCCGTGTCGCGCCATGGCGTGGCTCATCGTGCGGAGCGCGTCGTCGCAGACCTGGTACCCGAGGCCGCGCGATCCGGAGTGGATCATCACGGTGACCTGCCCGGCGTGCAGGCCGAGCGCCTCGGCCGCGTGCGCGTCGTACACCTCGTCCACGCGCTGCACTTCCAGGAAGTGATTCCCCGACCCGAGCGTCCCGACCTGGGTCCGGCCACGCGCGAGCGCGGTCTCCGACACCGCGTCGGGGTCGGCACCGGCGAGGCAGCCGCCCTCCTCGGTCGCGTCGAGATCCGACGCGCGTCCGAAGCCACGTCCGACCGCCCATGCGGCGCCGCGCGCGAGCATCTGCTTCTGCTCCGCGGCGCCCAGCTTCGGGATCGCGCCCTCGGAGCCGACGCCCGCCGGGATCGCCGCGTAGAGCGCGTCGGCGACGCGCTCGGCCCGCGACGCGATCGCGTCGGCGTCGAGCCCGGTGCGGAGGAGACGCACGCCGCAGTTCACGTCGTAGCCGATGCCGCCGGGCGAGATGACGCCCTCGGTCGCGTCGACGGCGGCGACTCCACCGATCGGGAAGCCGTAGCCGCAGTGGATGTCGGGCATCGCGAGCGCGTGCCCGACGATTCCGGGCAAGTGCGCGACGTTCACGACCTGCCCGATCGCCGGATCATCGCGCAGGTCGCGCATGAGCTTCGCGCTCGCGTAGATCCGCCCCGGGACGCGCATGCCGCCCTGGCGCGGGATCTCCCACACGTGCTCGGCGATCTGCCGGAGGTCCATCCGCTGCTCGCGCGATCAGACGTCGAGGATGACACGCGCCGACCAGCCCGCAGCCGTCTGCTGCACCGCGAGCTCGTGGTAGGTGACGCCCTTCACCTCCGTGTAGAGCCGGTGCCGCCCCCGGTCAACGCGCTCCCCCGCTCCCCACCCGCGCACCGCAACCTCCGAAACGTCGTCCACGCCGAGCTCGGAGAGCGCGATCCCGCGCGCCTGAAGGACGACGACGAGCTGCTGCAGCCAGTCGTGCAGCAACGACGTCAGATCGTCGGCCCGCACCTCGAGCGCGATGCGCTCCTGCCGCTCCACCGTCTCCAATCCGATCGCGATCGCCAACGTCGCGAGTCCAGCCCGCTCGAACAGCGCCGCGATCGTCGGCGCCTCGACCTCGAACCCGACATCCGCCGTGTGCTCGATCTCCCGCACGACGAGCCCCGGATCGCCCGCCCGGGTCGGCATCTATGTCGATCTCGCCGATCCGCGCATGTCAACCGACCTTGCCCCCGACCTCCAGCAGCAACCCGTGCGCGTCGGCCGGACGAACCCACCAGTGCGACGGATCCTCCGCGCGACCACGGGCGTCGACGAACGCGCGCCCGAGCTCCTCGCGCGCCGACGCCGGCTCGTCCACCTCGAGCGTGAGCGAGAAGAGCCCCTCGCCGCGCGCCGCGAGAAACATGCCGGGCGGCTTCGTGTCGTCGTACGGCTCGAGCACCTCGAGGATGCAGTTCTCCCCGCGCAGCACGACCTGGCGCGCGCCGAGGCTCGGGACATCGACCGGGTCCTCGTGCCGCTCGAACCCGAGCGCGCGCTCGTAGATGGTGACCGCGCGGTCGAGGCTGCGGACGACGAGGACGAGGCCGGCGAGGCGCGTCATGGCATCTCCTTCAGTGCGAGGGTTCGGCGGCGCGGCGACTCTCGTGCTCGAGCTGGATCGTCACGTGATCGATGTGGAAGTCGCGCGCGCACACCGCCGCCATCTCCGCGAGGATCGCATCATCGGCACCGTGATCGTGATCCCCCGCAACGACGGCGTGCGCCGAAAGCGCGTAACGTCCCGTGGTGAGGCTCCAGACGTGCAGGTCGTGCACCTCGCCGGCCCCCGGCACACGTTCGAGCGAGCGCCGGAGCGCGTCGACGTCGATGTGGGCGGGCACGGCCTCCATCAGGACGTCGACCGCCTCGCGCACGAGCGTCCACGAACCGACCAGGATGAGCAGCGCAATCAGTGCGCTCGCGACGGCATCCGCGGCGTTCCAGCCGGTCGTGACGATGACGACGGCCGCCATTACCGCGCCGATCGAGCCGAGCATGTCCGACAGCACGTGCAGGTACGCGCCACGCAGGTTCAGGCTGTGCGTGCTGTGCTCGCGCAGGCGACGGGCGACGATGATGTTCGCGCCGAGGCCCACCGCCGCGAGCGCAAGCATGCCGCCGCCGGCCACGGCCGGTGGCTGCGCGAGCCGCCGCCACGCCTCCGCGACGATGAAGAACACGATCACCCACAGCGCAACACCGTTCACGAGCGCAGCGAGGATCTCGGCGCGATAGTAGCCGAACGTCTTCGTTTCCGTCGCCTCGCGCCTACAGATCCAGAGCGCGAACAGCGTCAGCGCCAGCGCCGCGACGTCCATGAAAAGGTGCGCCGCGTCGCTCATGAGCGCGAGGCTGTTCGTGAACCAGCCGCCGACGAGCTCCGTCACGCAGAGGAGCGCCGTGAGCGCGAGGCCGGTCCGCACCGCGCCGAGCTCGCGATCGTGATCGCGCGCGTGCATCAGGGACGCCCTACGGTTGATCGTAGGTGACGAGCGAGAATACCTCGCAGTCTCCGAGGCGGCGACGCCCGCCGAGAAAGGCGAGCTCGATCACAAAGGCGCACGCGACGACGGTGCCGCCGCAGCGGCGCACGAGCTCCATCGCCGCCGATGCCGTGCCGCCGGTCGCGAGGAGATCGTCGATGATCAGGACGCGGTGATGATCGCCGAGCGCATCGTGGTGGATCTCCAGCGCGTCGCTCCCGTACTCGAGATCGTAACGCGCCGCGTACGTCTGCCACGGGAGCTTCCCCGGCTTGCGGACGACGGCGAGGCCGGTGCCGAGCCCGTAGGCGACCGCGGCGCCCACGAGGAAGCCACGCGACTCGATCCCGAGCACCATGTCCGCGCGGCCACGGTAACGCTCGACGAAGCGATCGACCATCGCCCGGAATGCGGGACCGTCGGCGAGCAACGGCGTGATGTCGCGGAAGAGGATGCCGGGTTTCGGGAAGTCGGGGATGTCGCGGATGCGGCTGCGGAGATCAATCATGCGCCCCCTGTACCACATCCACGTGACCGCTCGCCGCCCGCCCCGCGGGCAGCGGCGGGAGGTAGAAGAGCGGGTTGCGCGCCACGTTGTCCTTGCGGATCTCGAAATGGAGGTTCGGGCCCGACGTCTTTCCCGTGCTGCCGACGACGCCGATCACGTCGCCCTGGCGGACCTCGTCGCCCGCACGCCGGCGGTTCTCGCGATTGTGCGCGTAGACGGTCGCGTAGCCTTCGTCGTGCGCGATGATGATCAGGTTCCCGTAGCCGCGCAGCCGGTCGCTGTAGAGCACGCGTCCCGCACGCGCGGCGCGCACCGGCGTGCCCTCCGGCGTGCTGATGTCGATCCCGTCGTGATGGCTGTCACCGCGCGGACCGAAGGACGAGCTGAGGACGCCCGCCTCCACCGGCCACACGAACGGCGAGGGGCCGCGCGGCAGCTCGGGCGGCGCCGGGCGGTCTTCGCGCGCGCGCTCGGGCGTGATGACGCCGACGGGAAGCTGGCGGCGCGCGTTCGGGATGACGATCGTCTGCCCGACCTCGATCCGGCCGGCATCCTTGATCCCGTTCACGCGTGCGAGCGTCTCCGGCGACACGCCGTACGCCTTCCCGATCCGGTAGAGGCTCTCCCCGCGCTCGACACGATGCCGAACGCCTGCCGGCCCGCCGCATGCCGCGAGCGCGCTCGCCACCATCACCGCCACCGCCCAGCCCCGCCCCCGCACGTCGCTCCTACGTCTCCTCCCACCCGTAGCTGCCGAGCAGCTTCACGAACCGACACTCGCCGAGGTACTCCTCGGCGAGACCATCCGGGCCGCGCCGGAGCCGGACCAGCGTCTGTAGCTCGTCGTCGCCCATCGGCAGGACGAGCCGGCCGCCGGGCGCGAGCTGCTCGACCAGCGGACGCGGGATCTGCGGCGCGCCGGCGGTGACCAGGATGCCATCGTACGGCGCGTCCGCCGCCCAGCCGAGCGTCCCGTCCGCGACCTCGATGCGGATGCGATGCGCGTAGCCGAGCGACTCGAGGACGGCGCCCGCACGCTCCGCGAGCACGGGAATGCGCTCGAGCGAGACGACGCGCGCCCCGAGCTCGGCCAGCACCGCGGCTTGGTATCCGGACCCGGTGCCGACCTCGAGCAGGCGCTCGCCACCACGCAGCTCGAGCGCCTCGGTCATGAGCGCGACCATGTACGGCTGGGAGATCGTTTGGCGCTCGCCGATCGGGAGCGGCGTGTCGTCGTACGCGCGCTCGCGCAGCTCCGCATCGACGAACAGATGGCGCGGCACTCGACGTATCGCAGCCAGCACCGCCTCGTCGTGCAGGCCGCGCGCCTCGAGCTGCTCCGCGACCATCTGGCGGCGCATCTCGGCGGGGTCTAGGGCCATGGGAGCTGGAGCGCGCGCAGCGCGTCGAACGACTTGTAGTTCGTGAGATCGAGGTGGATCGGGGTCACCGAGATGAGCCCCTGGCTCACCGCGTGGAAGTCGGTGCCCTCCGCGTCCTCGAACTCGAGCTCCTCGCCGCCGATCCAGTAGTACTTCTTGCCGCGCGGATCGACCTTCTCGACGATCGCGTCGCCGTAGCGCCGCCGGCCCATGCGGGTGAGCGCAACGCCGCGCGTGCCCCCGTTCGGCGTCGGGACGTTGACGTTGAGGAGCGTGTCCGCGGGCAGCCCGTGCTCGAGCACCCATCCCGCGAGCCGGCGCGCGAAGCGTGATGCGGCGTCGAAGCAGAAGCCCTCCCGGCCGAGCAGCGAGATCGCGATCGACGGGATGCCGAGCAGCGTCCCCTCCATCGCCGCCGACACGGTGCCGGAGTAGGTGACGTCGTCGCCGAGGTTCGCGCCCTTGTTGATGCCCGACACGACCAGCGCCGGTCGGCGCGCGAGGATGCCGTTCACGGCGAGGTTCACGCAGTCCGTCGGCGTGCCGTCGACGGCGAAGCGCCCGGGACGCAGCTCCTGGACGCGGAGCGGACGGTGCAGCGTGAGCGAGTGGCTGACCGCGCTCCGCTCGCGATCGGGTGCAACGACGACGGTCTCGCCCAGATCCGCGAGCGCGTCGGCGAGCGCGACGATGCCTTCCGAGTGGATCCCGTCGTCGTTCGAGACGAGAATGAGTGGAGCGGGATCCATGCGGCTCGGGAAGGGTGCCACCAAGGATTCCGCCCTGCAAGTGAAGCGGGTGCGCGGCGGCAGCACGTGCCGCCGCCGCGTGAGACCCGAGCATCGGGGCGAGCCGATTTGAACGGCCGACCACTCGCACCCCAAGCGAGTGCGCTACCTGGCTGCGCCACGCCCCGGCGACGCGGGACACTAGGAGCGGCTTCGGAGGGAGTCAAGGCGACGTGTATGCGCGCGGCGGGCGAAGGGAGTGGGTCGCCGGCTCATGCACTCGCGCACCCCCGCCGCCGCTCCGCCGCCTCCCCCCGCGCTGCTGAAATCGCCGGCGACCCACTCCCTCCGCCCGCCGCGAGCCGCTCACGTCGTCGCCTTGGCCCCATCCGTTAGCTTGCCAGCTTTTTGACGCTTCGCCGTGGAGTGTCATTTTCGTTGCGCCCGTTCCGTCTGCTTGACACCCCGAAACGCACAGAATTCGAGGACTGCGGTGGTGCGGGCGGTGGCGCACTGGTTGCATTTGGGCGCATGGCCAACCCCTCGAGCGAGACGGCGATCGAGCTGCGGCGGCAGACCCCGGAGATCGCGGAGCCAAAGCCGGAGCGGACGAGCCCGGAGAGCCTGGCGGAGCTCTTCGCGCCCGACATCGTGCTCCCGGAGCAGTTCTTCGAGGGTGCCCGACACGACAGCCAGGCGTCGGGGGAGAAGGCCCTGATGCTCGCGGTGCTCGAGGACGGCATCCGCTGCTTCCAGGAGCATCTGCGGAATCCGCGCTCGAACCCGCGGCTGCTCTCGCAGCAGGCCGAGGCCTGGATCCGCGCGGTCGACTACGACTGGCCGTTCTCGTTCAACAACGTCTGCGAGACGCTGCGCATCGATCCGGACGCGCTGCGCCGCACGCTGCTCGACTGGAAGGCGAAGCGGCTGGCCGAGCATGAGGACCGGGGCCCTACACCCGCATCCAAGAAGGTATACCGGCTCCACCTCCGCACGAAGCGGGCGACCGCCGTTCGCTGAGCTCGACCGCCGGTCGAACCCGGGCGGCGTGCGAGGAGTTGCTCGCCAGGCTCACGCCCTCGCGCGTCCGAACCGCGCTAAGGGCACAGGTTCTGCGCGCACGACAGGTCCGTGACGACGCCGTCCACGAACGCCCCGACCGCACTCTCGACCGTCCCGGCATTGCCCGAAGCCGTTCCGCAGTCTGATCCGCCATCGGCCTTCTGGGACGCCGTCGAGAACTTCGCCTCGCAGGCAGCGAGTTTTCCCGTATCGGGCGGTACAGCCTTCCTCACCCCCCCCGCCACGACGCCGAGCCTGCAGGATGTCTTCTTCCCAGCGGCCTTCAGCTTCTCCGCGATGCACTTGCTCGGGAGCGTGTTGCTGCCGACCTCGGTCGAGTTCAGGTCGGCGGCGAAGGCATCGACCTCGGCCTCGACCATCGCGGTGCCGCCGGTCGGTGCGACGCAGTCGCCCGACTCCGCTTTCGCGAACGTGGAGCTGAACTTCGTCGTGCACGTAGCGAGGTGGCCCGTGTCCAGTGGCGCCCCTTTCGCTGCCGCCTTGGAGTAGACGCCGAGCACGCACGCCGCCTTCGTGCCGGCGGCCTTCAGCTTCGCGGCCAGACACTTCCCCTTCTCCGTCAAGCAGCACTGGAAGCTGACGTTCGTGGTGGCCGCGGCGGAATCATAGGCGAGGAAGACGCGGCGACCGGTCGAGCAGTGGTCGGTGATGCTGGGCACCACCGCGATCGCCTGGCCAGCCAGCAGCGAGCGGTCGGTCAGCGCGAACTCCAGCCGGAGCGGCGCGAAACCCGCCGCCCCGCTCTGCACCGACTGGGGGACGCTCTGGTTCAGGGAGACGCCGCTCCCGATGG
>Ga0070731_10001144_pt1 | contig 28880 bp, 30 predicted proteins | sample Coa_R1_2_FD_66448 | JGI IMG/M metagenome (GOLD analysis project Ga0070731, IMG submission 66448) | Surface soil microbial communities from Centralia Pennsylvania, which are recovering from an underground coalmine fire - Coalmine... | ecosystem: Environmental > Terrestrial > Soil > Unclassified ... | reverse complement strand
CTGGGTCTTGCGGCGTTTCCACCACGACTCGAACGACGCGAGGAAAGGGCGGACTTCCGGGTCATTGATGAGCTTGGACAGGTTGGATTTCGCGTAGTCCCCCGAGATCGACGCCGACTGCGGGACCGACAGATGCAGGAGGGCGTTCTGGGGCAGGATCCGCTCGGGAAGGAAGGGATCCGGGGCCTCCTGGGCGAGCGAGAGCGAGGCGAGGGTCAGGATCAGGGTTGCGGAGCGGACGGTCCGGCGCATGGGTCCTCCCGGTGGGATGGAAGGACTATAGTGAAATTCTCCGAACCTTTCAAGGACGGTCGACTGTCCAAACCGGCAACGGGGAGGACGATCATGAACCGGATGGGTGCAGCCAGCCTCGCCCTCCTTCTTTGGGCCGGAGCGGCGTCGGGACAGGACAAGAAGGACGCCGACCGGATCGGCAAGGACAAGGCCCCGGTCGTCCTGAAGAAGGCGCTCGCGGAGATCCTGAAGAAGAAAAGCTCCGCGATCTCCGAAACCGCCGAAATGGCGACGGGTCCTCGGAAGGTCACCAACACCTTCGACGGCATCCTCCGGAAGGACTTCGCCGCCGTGAAGGGCAGCGCCGAGATCTACGCCAAGGGCGCGACCCTGCTCGTCAACACCGGCGGACGCTTTGATCCTCCGGACGACCTCCAGGGCCCGGACGCCGCGGGGGCCCAGAGCTTCAGGAACCCGTCGCTCCTGATCGACGAGGCGGGCAAGAACGCCTCGCCACAGCAGTTCGGCCCGGATGAGTCGGTCGACGGCAAGGACTGCAAGTCGATCGACATGCTGGCCGATCCCGCCCAGCTGCGGACCCAGCTCAAGGAGTGGGGCGAGCGGCTGAACAAGGCGTTCAAGAGCCAGATCGGGTTCGCCGGCGCCCAGGTGTTCGATCTCCGCAATGCGATGGACGAGAAGGGCTCGTCGGCGACGTACCACGTCTGCGTGGGCAAGGACGATCTGCTCGTCTACCGGATCCAGTGGGTGATCCGCCCGAAGATCAAGCCGGGAGCCCTGCCCCCGACGGTTCGGCTGCCCGAGGACATGGATCAGAAAATCGACGTCAAGTACTCGAAGTGGGACGAGGACGTGCCGTTCGACATCCCGGCCGTCGTGAAGGCGAAGCTGGGGCTCAAATAGACGTCGCCCAGGCTCCCCCGGAAGGAGGTCGTCGATGCGTGCTCTGGCGTTGCTCGGTCGGTTGTCGAGCCTCCGGTCCACCCGCCGCTGATGCTGCCGGCCGGGCCGGCCGGGCTCCTCTCAAGCAGGACGGATCGTCGTCCGTCCGCTGACCTCGGACCTTCATGAGGACGGGAGCACCATGGCCCCTCTCCAGGATTCACAGGGCAAGTTCGACATCAAGGCGCGCCGGCTTTGCCGCCAGGTGTCGGAGGCCTTGCAGGCCGGACTCTCCGGCGAATGCTCGGACGACGTTCTCCAGCAGGTCTGGGTCTCGTCGGTGGACCCGGCCGTGGAGTCCTCGCGCCTGATCGTCACGGTGTCGGTTCCCCAGGCGATCCCTCCGCAGGAGGCCCTGGCGCGGCTCGAGGGAGCCCGGGGGCTGCTGCGCACCCTCGTCGCATCGGCGATCCACCGGAAGAAGGTGCCGGAGCTCTCCTTCCGCTTCGCCCCTCCGGACGCGGGCGCTCCCTAGGCCGCTTACTCGGGCCGGATGTCGTCGTCCGTTCCGGGCTTCCCGTCCTTGCCGACGCTGCGAAGCTGGAACCGGCCGGCGCCGACGAAGCTCTTGAGGACGGGGTGGAGTTCGGGAGCGACCTCGACCTCCGCTCCGTCCGAGGAGAAGCGGTACCGGGCGATGTCCTTCCTCGGCTTCGCGTAGTCCTTGGCATTGAAGTAGATGATGACGTGGCCGAATGCGTCGTGGTACTCGAAGAGGTCGTTGGTTCCCCAGTACCAGTCGGTCAGATTCCGGTCGACGTGATCCTCGTCGACGTTGCTCATCACCTCCTCGTTCTGGAAGCACGGCCCGCCCCGCTGGCGGGAGGACAGGCAGGCGGCCAGCGTTTCCACGCCGTTGTTCAGGTCGTTGGGAGCCGTCCCGCCGATCTCGGCGAGGGAGGTGGGCGGAAAGGTGCCCCACTTGACGGAATAGGTGGTGGCGGCCGCCGACAGATTGTGGAGCAGCGACTCCGTGGCGTTCCGCTTCGAGGCGTCCAGAACCGCGCCGACGGACACGACGCTGAGCGCGATCAGGATCGAGAGGATGCAGATGACGACCAGGAGCTCGAGGAGCGTGAAGCCTCCGCGGACCATGGAGGAAGTATAGCCCGGACTTTACGCGCGGACGGGGGCGCGGGCCGGGGCCGGGCCGTCATCGGCGAGCGGCTCGTTCTGCGAGGTGGTCAGCTGGTACATGATGCCGAAGAGGAGGAGGGGGAGGAAGATGCAGAGGTGGACCAGCACCGCCAGGTCGGCCTTCACCTCGCCGATCAGCTTGGAAACGATGGCCGCGGAGATTCCGTACGTGACAAAGACGGCACCGATCAGGGAGGAGTTGAAGACGAAGAAGAACTTCGGGAAGATCGCGCCGAGTCCGCCGCCCAGGAGGAAGGCCATCGAAATCGCCGACAGCGTGTGATCCCCCGGACGGAAGTAGGCGGGGAAGACCACCGAGCCGAGGATGGCGACCGTGAACCCGCCCAGGAGGATGCCGACGAAGCGGCGCCAGCAGGTCGCGATGAACGCGCCGCCGACCGCGCAGGTCGCCAGGTACAGCATCGGCGTCACGCCCCCGCCCGACGGCTGAAGATGGCTCTTCAACATCAATCCGGCCCAGCCGCCCACCAGGAATCCGGTCACGCCCAGGAAGTAGGCATGGTGTTTCCAGGCGAAGAGGAGAAAGGAGCCTCCGAAGACGATGGACAGGAGGGCGACCATCTCGGGGAAGTGACTCCCCACCATGTTCTGGGTGCCCGAAAGGTTCAGCCTTTCGACCAGTGCCACCAGCTCTCGAATCATCTGAGACTCCCGCTGGTGGTTTTTATCGGCCGGGGCTCCTATTTTTCTTCAAGAAGTTTTGCGATGCAATACCGAAAATCCTGCCCTGCCACGTTGTAGAACCGCTGGTTCCCCTTCCGGTCGATCACCGTCACCGACGGCAGCGCTCGGACGTCGAAGAGGCGGGCGATCCGGCCGTCGATCCCCTTGCCGTCATGCAGCAGCAGCCAGTCCGATTTGGTCTGGGCCTTGTACATCGCCATTTCCTTCCGGTCGACCCCGATCGACACGCCGATGATCTGGAGCTCGTCCGCCTTGCCGGCCTTGGCCGCGTCGTCTTTCGCGCGGCGGAGGAACGCGGCCTCCGGATAGGCCGCCTGGGCGGCCGGGTCGAAGAAATAGACCACGACGACTTTTCCCCGGAGCTTGGCGATTTCGGTGTCGCGCCCCTCGATGTCCTTGTCGGCGAAGAGGGGGACCGGCTGGCCGGACTTCAGGTACTCGGCGAGGTGGCGGCGGGCGATCTCGACCGGTTCCCGCTCGGTACAGGCCGCGATCAGCTCCTCGAGGGTTTTCCGGGCCTCGGCATTCTTCTCCTGGACGTGGAGCACGACCGCCAGCTGCATCATCGCTCCCCAGGCTTCCTTCCGGTCCCGGTACTCCTGCCGGGTCTTGCGAAGCAGGTCGGCCGCCTGGTCGTAGTTCCCTTCGTTCTGATACGTGACCGCGATGTAGAGTCGGGCGTAGACGATCCGATCGTCCGCCGGGTGGAGCTTCACGAACTCCTCGAAGAGGGTTCGGGCTTCGGGATACTTTTCCTTCTCCACCAGGATCTCCGCCATGGCGAAGCGGGCGGCCGGGGCATCCTGGCCCCCCGGATAGTCCTTCACGTAGGCTTGGAGCTGTTCGAAGCCCTTGTCGACCTCCCGCCCCGACAGGTACGTCTCGGCGATCTGGTACGCCGCGCGGGGCACGTCCTTGTGCTGGGGATTGGTCCGGATGAAGGTCTCGAGCTCCGTCCGGGAGTCGGCCAGGAGGCGGCGGTACGCCTCCTCGGACTGGACGGTCTTCTGGCGCTGTTGGAACCGGACCAGGATCCGGTCGACCTCCCCGTCCTGGGCGGGAGCGAGCGAGGCGGCACAGGCGAGGATCAGGAGGATCATGGAGGGGCCCTCGAACTCGAGGGCGATTATACGCAAGGCGGCGCTCCGGCCGCCCGGGAATTCTCGCAAGGCTTGCCCCCCGTCCTTTTATAGTTTATAATTTACATCGAATTGGGGAACAGGCCCCGTTCGAAGGAGGACTCGACTCGATGCCCCCCAAGAAGCTCTTCAAGATCGGTGAGGTGATGAAGTACAGCGGCCTGTCGCGCCAGACCATCCACAACTACACCATGATGGGGCTCATCATCGAAGAGGAGCGGACGCCCTCGGGGCACCGCCTCTATCCGGAGAATGTGTTCGACCGGCTCAAGAAGATCGAACTCCTGCACCGCCATCGCCGGCTTCGCGAGGTGGTGGAAATCCTGAAGAAGGAAGACGAGGAAGCCCAGAAAAAGGCGTAGCCCAGGTCCGGCGCCGGCGGTCGAGGAGAGAGGGGAATCGGAGTGAAAGCCTGGCTGGCCCGCGCGGCCCGCGAGTGGCCGTGGGGGATTGCGATCTGCGCCCTGGTGTCGCTGTTGTTCATTCCCAGGGTCGTCTCGTTCGGCGGCTTCGCCTCCGACGCCCAGCGTCTGGAACTGGACGCCCTGGGCCGCGAGCTGGAATCCGGCGACGCCACGGCGGCGGAATCCCGTCTGGTCTCGTTCCTGTCGAACCATCCCCGAAGCCCTCTCCGGGTCGAGGCGAATCTCCTCCTGGCCCGCGCGACCCTGGCCCGAGGGAGGGGCGGCCTGTTCCCGGGCGCCAAGGAACTCGCCCGGGCCTGGTCGATTCTCATGAAGGCGCCCCACACTCCCGAATATGCCGACCTCCGACGGGAGGCCGCCTCCCAGATGGACGAGTATGGGCTGACCCGGGACGCGGTCGATCGCTTCGGCCAGATCTACTCCGAGACCCACGATCCCGGCGTGGCCCTCGATCTCGCCCGGGCCCTCGTCCGGCGCGCCGCCGCCGAGCCGGAGCTCCGCAGCCGCATTCTCGACGATGCGTCGGCCCGCGTGTCCGAGGCGCTTCACGTCCTCCCCGCGGATCAGCGCCTCCCCGCCCTCCGGGTCAAGGCCCTGGTGCTCCGCGAAGGCGGACGCTACGACTACCTGCTCGCCCAGCTTTCCGACGAGCTGGCCGAGACTCGGCTACCGGCGGACCGGGGACTCCTCCAGCTGGAACGAGGCCGGACCTTCGCGAAGCTGGGCCGGAACATGGAAGCCCTGGCCTCCTTCGACGAGGCGGAACGCTTGATTTCCAGCCCGCTGCTGCGCGGCATGGCCCAGGTGGATCAGGCCCAGCTCTTCCTGAGGGCCGGGAATCCGGAAGGCGCCGAGCTCTGCAAGCGGCTCCAGGCCTCCGAGTCCCCGGCCACCCCGTTTGCGCTCCTCGTCCTGGGGGCCTCGCAATTGAACGCCCAGCCGGCGGCGGGGCTGGAAACGCTGCTTCGGGGCTACTCCCAGATCCGCCGGCCCCGCGCGCTGGAGGATGCCGGGTTCGATTCGGCGTGGGTGGAGTCCTCCCTTCGGACGGCCGTCGAGCGCGAACACGATCCCGACCGGCTTCAAAAGGCCGCGGCGGTCTACGGGGAGCTCGCTCGCCTTCAGCCCAATTCAAGACGCATCGGCTTCGCCGATGCCGCCGTGCTCCTTCGCGCCCGGCGTTTCGAGGAGGCGGCCGATCGCTTCCTCGCGACGGGGCGATCGGCCCGGGCGGAGTCCGAGGATCGCGAGCGCGCGGCCCTCTCGGCGGCCGACGCGTGCGCCGAAGGCGGGCTCTACCACCGCGCCGCCTCGCTCTACCGGGACTATTACGAGCTCCGGCCGGCGGCGAACCTGGCGGGGCTCTTCCATCGCGCGGCCAGCCTGAAGAAGGCCGGTGACCGGAAGGCGGCGACGTCCGGCTTCGAAGAGTACGTGTCCAAGGCGGGCCCCTCCGGCTCCTTTACCGGAACGGCCCTCCTGGAACTGGCGTCGATGGACGAGGCGTCGGCCTCCTGGGACGCGGCCCTGGCCACCTACGATCGCGTGCTCCAGGCGCGCGAGGTGCTGACGTCGCCGGAACGGGACGACTGGGCTCAGGCCCTGCTGGGCCGGGGCCGGACGCTGCTCCAGCTTTCCCGTCCCGCCCAGGCCCGGGCGGTGCTCGAGGAGTATCTCGAGCGCTACGCCGACGGCGCGGCCCCCGCGCCCGCGTCCGTGGAGGCCGCCTGGCTGCTCGTCCGTGCCGCCATCGACGAGCGCCAGTGGAAGACCGGACTGGACCGGGTGCGCAGCCTGGACACGATCGCCTCCCGCCTTCCGGAGTCGGATCGCGCGTCGGTTCAGGACCGGCTCCGCGAGGCCCGGTTCGTGGAAGGCGACCTGCTCTTCCAGGTGGGCGACTATGCCGCGGCCATTCGTGCCTATGGCGAGGCGGCCGGGAAAACCGCCGCCTCCGACGATCGGCTCTGGGGCCTGATCGGTCGCGCCCGGTCGCTGGCGCGCCTGGAACGGATCGAGGAGGCGCGCCGCGAGTACAGGAGCGCCCGGGCGCTCTTCGACCAGGGCCCCGGCCCCTCGACGGCCGGCCGCGCGCGCGAGTACTGGGACGTCGCCCTCCAGGAGCTGGCGAGGGAGGTGCGATGAGCGACGCCGCCCGCGTCCTGGAGCGGCTCCGCCTGCAGCAGGAGAAGTATCGCGGCATGGTCGCCCTGGTCACCGACCAGCGCCCGGTGTTCTCCTCGCCGGACGTCGACGGCATTCTCCGGCTGATCGAGCAGAAGAGGACCCTGCTGTCGGAGATTGACGCCATCGAGGCGGAGCTGGCGCCCCTCAAGAGGGACTGGGCCCGCCTCCGGGCCGGGTTCACGCCCGAGGAGGCCCGGGAGCTCGACGTCACGCTGGACGGAACCAAGAAGGTGCTCGAGGAACTCGTGGGACTTGAAGACGAAAGCCGCGCGCTTCTGGAGAAGCGCCGCGAGGAGAAATCGGAGAGCCTCGAAGGGCTCCTCCGGAAGAGCCGCGCGCGCGGCGCGTACGGCACCCGATAGCGAAAGAGGGACCTGTGGACGTCGTCAACGCGGCCCTGCCGGACATGGGCGAGCTGACCCGGTTGATGGAAACCTTCAACCAGGCGACCGAGCGGCTGGGCCAGTCCTACCAGAAGATCGGCGAGCTTCAGCGGGAGATCGCCGAGAAGGACCGCCAGCTGGCCCGGAAAACCCGGCTCGAGATGCTCGGCCGGATGGCGGCGAATCTCGCGCACGAGATCCGCAATCCCTTGGGCGGCATCCAGCTCTACGTCGCGATGCTGAAGCGCGACCTCCAGAAGGACGCCGACAAGGTCCGCGTGCTCGACCGGATCCTCGGCGCCCTGTCGGGCCTCGACTCGCTGGTGGACGACATGCTGGCGTTCGGGCGCGATCTGGAGCCGAAGAAACGGCTTCAGCCGTTTGGCCCGCTGGTGGAGCGGTCGCTCGACCTGCTCCGCGGCGCCATCGAGGAGAAGCGCGTCCGGATCGAGGTCCGGGTCGATTCCGCCGAGGCGGAGATGGACGGAGAGATGATGCACCGGGTCTTCCTCAACATCGCCGGCAATGCCGTGCAAGCCGTGGTGGCCGGGGGCCGGCTCACCGTCGAGGCGGTCGGCCGGAGGATCCGCTTCGCCGACGACGGGCCGGGCATCGCCCCGGAGATCCTGGAGAGACTGTTCACGCCGTTCCTGACGAGCAAGACCAAGGGCACGGGCCTGGGGCTCGCGATCGCCCACAAGATCGTCGAAGCGCACGGCGGCACGATAGAGGCGACGAACGGCTCCGGCGGCGGAGCGACGTTCTCGATCACCCTGTGAGCCGGATCCTGCTCATCGACGACGAGGCGATCCTGCGGGACGCGGCGGCCGAGGCGCTGCGCCGCGCGGGCCATGCCGTGGACGCCTTCGATTCGGGGCGTCCCGCCCTCGACGCCTTCGCACAGTCGGGCTACGACCTCGTCATCAGCGACCTCCGGATGCCGGGGATGGACGGGGTGGCCGTCCTCGAGGAGGCCCGGCGGCTCGCGCCCGACGTGCCCTTCATCATCGTCACCGCTTTCGGGACGGTCGAAACCGCCGTGGGGGCGATGAAGAAGGGGGCCTACGACTTCATCATCAAGCCGTACAAGCTCGAGGAACTGGAGGCCCTGGCGGCCCGCGCGCTGGAGCACCGTCTCCTCTCCGTCGAGAACGAGGTGCTCCGGACCCGGGTAAGCGACGCGGAAGGCGCCGGGGCGGTCTGGAGCGCGGCGACTCGGGACACCCACGAGCTCCTGGAGCGCGCGGCGCAGAGCGATGCGACCGTCCTGATCTCCGGGGAAAGCGGCACCGGGAAGGAGGTCGCGGCCCGGACGCTGCACCAGCTGTCGAGGCGCCGCGCGGGACCCTTCCTCTGCGTCAATTGCGCGGCGCTGTCGGCGGGGTTGCTCGAAAGCGAGTTGTTCGGCCACGAGAAGGGGGCGTTCACGGGCGCCGACCGGATGCGAAAGGGCCGCTTCGAACTCGCCGACGGAGGAACCCTCCTGCTCGACGAGGTCAGCGAGATCGATCCCTCCCTGCAGGCCAAGCTGCTCCGGGTCCTCCAGGAGCGCTCGTTCGACCGGGTCGGCTCCAGCCAGACCCGGCGGGTGGACGTCCGGGTCATCGCGACGACCAACCGGGATCTCCCGGCGGAGGTCGAGAAGGGCCGGTTCCGCCAGGACCTCTATTACCGGCTGAACGTCCTCCCCGTCCGGCTCAAGCCCCTGCGCGACCGGCGCGAGGAGATTCCCCTGCTGATCGAGCACTTCCTGGGGAAGCACCAGAAACGGCTGTCGAGGGGCGCGATCAGCCGGCTCTGCGATTACGGCTGGCCGGGCAATGTGCGCGAGCTGGCGAACATCGTGGAGCGGGCGGCGGTTCTGTCGCCGGGCGAGGAGATTTCGGGCGACCTGATCGCTCCCTGGCTCGAGGGAGGCCGGCCCTCCCCCCCATCGACACTGGGCGTGCCCCTGGAGAACGTCGAACGCCGGGTCATCGAGGAAAACCTGAAGGCGAACGGGGGGAACCGGGAGAAGACCGCCCGGATCCTCGGCATCACGTCGCGGACGCTCCGCGACAAGCTCAAGAAATGGGGGGTTGCCTGAACTGAGCGGAGGAGGGGACCATGAAGAAGGGATTGCCGTCCCGGTGGAATTTCTTTCCGACCCCGAAACCGTGGCTGACGAGGCAGGCGCATCTGGTTCGCTATCAGAGAGTTATGGGAGCTGTTCGGCGGAGACTGTGGCACGGCCCTTGCGGTAGATAGAGCCGGACAGAGTCCGACTCGAGGAACGACTATGCTGGATCGTCTTTTCAGCTCCGGGTCCCTGCCGGCCCTGGAGACGATGCTGACCTACGCCTCGTTGCGGCAGCGGGTGATTGCGGCCAATATCGCCAACGTCGACACGTGGGGCTACCGGGAGCAGGATCTCCCCGAAGGGGAGTTCCGTCGGGCGCTGGAGGGCGCCTTCCTGGGGCAGGGCCTGCCCGAGCGCTACGACCCCCGGGAGGCCGCCGCGGCGGGAGTCCTGAAGCCCGGGGGGAATAATGTCGATCTAGAAGGGGAGATGGCGAAGATGGTCCAGAATACCGCCCTCCACAGCACGGCGGCGGCGCTCCTGGCCCAGCAGTTCTCCCTGCTTCGCGAAGCCGTCGCGGGCCACGTGCTCGCCTAGGAAGGATCATGGATCTGAGTTCGATCGAGATCAGCGCCGCGGGGCTTCGGGTCCAGCGCGGGCGCATGGACGTGATCGCCACCAATCTGGCGAACGTGGACACCACGAGCGCCAGATCGGAGACCCTGCGCTCGGAGGACGGAACGGTGACGGTCCGTCACATTCCGTATCGCCGTCAGGTCGCGACGATCGTTCTCGGCGCCGGCGGGCTTCCGTCGCTGCGGGTGGCGGACGACGACGCCGCGGTTCGCACGGAGTCGCAGCCGGGGCATCCGCACGCGGCGGCCGACGGAACGGTCGCGTTCCCGAACGTGAACCCGATGGTCGAAACGGTGGACCTGCTCGCCGCGTCGCGGGCCTATGAGGCGAACCTGACCGCGGTCGAGGTCGCCAAATCGATGCACCAGAGCGCGCTGCGCATTCTGGGATAAGGCGGAAACGAATGATCGACAACGTCGGCGGGCCGGGATCCCTGAGGGGGCCGGTCGCGCCCGCCCTGGCGCCGAAGCCGGCGGCCGTGGAGGGCGAGCGCTCGTTCAAGGAGATCCTCCAGGATTCCCTGTCGAGCGTGAACCAGCTCCAGAAGGATGCCGACCAGGTGCTGGAGAAGTACACGAAGGGGCAGGCGACGCAGGACCAGGTGATGGTGGCGTTCAAGAAGGCGCAGATCGCCTTCGAGTCGATGCTCCAGATCCGGAACAAGCTGGTCGACGCGTTCGAAGAAATCCAGCGGATGCGCGTCTAAGCGCGCGCCGCGGCGACAACGGGGGCGCGGCGGGTCCGCCAGGGGGCTCGCCGCCGGGGGACGTAAAGTGGAGAGGAAGAGGGGTTAGTCATGGACTCCATCAAGCGCGCCCTCGACAGCATCGGGCGCATGTGGGCCGCGCTCAACGCCACGCAGCGGGTCATTCTCTCGGTCTCCGCGGCGCTCATGGTCCTGCTCCTGGTCTGGGGCTCGGCCAGCTCGGTCCCGACGATGGTCCGGGTGGCCGGTCAGGAGGTCGACGCCGCCAAACGACAGGCCATCCTTTCCAAGTTCCAGGAGCGCAATCAGAAGCACGAGGTGCACGGCAACGACATCTTCGTGCCGAAGGAGGACGCCGACCGCGTCGTCCTGGAGCTGGCCGGAGAAGGAACGATGACCAACAACGCGGTCTGGAAGTTCCTGGAGCAGTCGGACATCTTCGCGACTCGCTGGCAGCAGGAAAAGCGGCTGCAGGTCGCGCTTCAGGCCCGGCTCGAGGGGATGATCCGAAGCATTGAGTCGGTGAAGAACGCCAGTGTCGTCGTCAATCCCGGCTCGACGAATTACGCCTTTGGATTCGCGGGATCCAAGCCCAGCGCATCGGTCCAAGTGGAACTCCAGGAAGGGAAGACCCTGAGTCGGAAGAATGTCCAGGCGATCGCCGGTCTCGTCTCCGCGGCCGTCAACGGGGTAGAGGAAGACCAGGTCCACATCATGGACACCCGGGGAAATCCCTATCGGGTCGCGAAGTCGAGCGCCGAAGCCAGGAACGCCAACGACATCCGGGAGCTGGAGCGGAACATTGAGCAGGACATCTACGACAAACTCAAGGCCGGGTTCGTGCATTATCCGAGCGCGAGCTTCGTGGTCGGGGTGAAGGTGCGCAAGAACAGCAGCGACACGGAGGAGATCAAGCACGACCGGCCGATCGTCATCGACTCCGAGGAGCACCGGGTCGTTCGGCGAGGGGGAGCGTCCCCGGCTCCGGGAGTCCGGAAGGGTCCGGATGCCGAGCCCGGTTCCGAGCCCGCGTCCCGAGAGGAAGAGACCACGACGGAGTCGAAGGAGAAGAGCGTCACCACCATGAGGCGCATGACCGAACACAATCCGGCCGGAGAGATCGAACAGGTTCGCGTGGGAGTCCTGATTCCCGTCGAAGTAGGACCGGACAACAAGGAACTGGGCGAGGCCGCGAAATTCCTCCCCGGACTCAAGGAAATCGCGATGACTGCGGCCGGGCCCCAGGCGAAGACCGAGGACATCAGCGTCCAACTGATCCCGACGAAGCGGCCGGAGCCGGTCGCCGCGGCGATCGCCTCGGAAGGGCCCTTCACCTGGCTCGGCCTGCACGCCTCGAAGATCGCCCTGTTCGGGCTCGCCCTCGCGGGGCTCTTCGTCCTGCTCCGGGTCGTCCAGACGGCCATGGCCCGCGACACCGTCGAGGAGATCCAGTCGCTGACGACGGCCCTGACCGAGACCCAGGAGTCGACCGCCGACCTGGCGGGGCCCGCCGCGAGCGACCTCGGGCGCCTGAAACAGAATGTCCAGGACATGGTCGGCCGCAATCCGCAAAGCGTCGCCGCCAGCCTCAAGTCGTTCATGGGCGGAAGGTAGGAGAGCCAGCCGATGACGCTTCTCAAGGATCCCCGCGCCGTCGCCGAGGCCGCCGGCGCCCGCCGGGCCGCCGTGCTCATGGTCTCCCTCGACCAGGAAACCGCCGCGCGCCTCATGGCCCAGCTCGACAAGCCCGAGCAGGAGCGCATCGCCGCGGAAATCGTCCGCCTCGAGTCCGCTCCTCCCGACCGCGCCGAGCGCGAACGGGTGTTGCGCGAGTTCACCCAGTACCACCTCTCCCAGCAGGCGGTGGAGGCCGGCGGCCTGCGCACCGTGCAATCGCTGCTCGAGAAGGTCCATGAGCCCCAGGAGGCGAAGCGCATCCTGGCGAACGTGGAGGCCGCGGTGGGCAAGACCCCCTTCGAGTTCCTTCGGAAAGCCGATCCCGAAAGCGTCGTCGGCTTCATCGCCGACGAGCATCCCCAGATGATCGCGCTCATCCTGTCGTACCTGGAGCCGTATCGGGCGGGCCGCATCATCGAGGGTCTCCCGACGGCCAAGCAGCAGGACGTCATCCGCCGCCTGGCGACGATCGAGCCCACCAGCCCCGCCGTCGTCGAGCAGGTCGAGAAGGCCCTCCAGGGACGGCTCGAGGCCTTCGGGGCCTCGGAGGTCCGCGAGACCGACGGCATCAACGCCGCGGCCAAGGTGCTCAACTACGTCACCCGCGCCACCGAGCGGGTCATCATGGAAGGCCTCCGGACCGACGACCCGGACCTGGTCGAGAAGCTGCGTCGCCAGATGTTTACCTTCGCCGACCTCCAGCGCGTCAATGAGCGCGGCATCCAGAACCTCCTCAAGACGATCGACACGTCGCGCCTCTCGCTCGCGCTCAAGACCGCGAGCCCCGACCTGCGCGACAAGTTCTTCCGGAACATGTCCAAGCGCGCCCAGGAGCGGGTGCTCGAGGAGATGGAGCTCATGGGACCGGTCCGCGTCGTCGACGTGCAGGCCGCCCAGAACGCGATCGTGGACGAAGTGCTGCGGCTGGAGGAAGGCGGCGAGCTGATCGTCGAGGGCCGCGGCGGAATGGATTCGGTGGTGCTGTGATGCAGGACGCCCGACCGCTCGTGCTCAAGTCCTTCGACGAGGAAGTGCAGGCCCAGGCCGACCTGCTCCGGCTGCGCGAGGAGATCCGGGCCGCGGAGGCCCAGCGCGACGCGATCCGGGACGCCGCGCGCCGCGAAGGCCTCGAACTCGGCCGCCTCGACGCGATCGAGCACGCCTCGCGGGTGGAACGCGAGCGCGTGGCCGCCGAGACGGCGGGCCTCGCCGATCTCCTCCGCCAGGCCGCGGCCGGCATCGACGAGCAGCGGGCCCGACTTCGGGCAGCCGCGGAACGCGATCTGCTCCGGCTTGCGCTGCTCGTCGCGGGAAAAGTGACGAAGGCGGCGATCCGGACCGGATTGGCCGTGGCCGAGGGGAACCTCCGCCGCGCGATCGAGCTGACGGCGCGGCGGCAGGAACTCCAGGTCCGCCTGCATCCGGAGGACGTCGCCCGAATCGAAGAATTCCTCCCCGAGCTGCGCCGGGATTTTTCCGACGTCCAGAAGATCGTCCTTGAGCCCGATCCGGCGGTCGGACGCGGCGGCGTGATCGTCCAGACCCGCGAAGGGTCCGTCGACGCCTCGATCGCCGCCCAGCTGGAGGAAATCGAACGGGGACTGCTCGGATGAACCTCGAGCGCTGCTCCGCCCTCTTGGCCGACTTGGAGCCCGTCCGCATCCGCGGCCGGGTGCGCCAGGCGATCGGTCTGGTCGTGCAGGCGGAGGGACTGGCGCTGCCGGTGGGGGCCGTCTGCGACATCCGGACGGCGGGAGGCGGGGCCGTGCCCTGCGAGGTGGTCGGATTCCGGGACGACGTGACGCTGCTCATGCCGCTCGAGGAGCTCGAGGGCGTCCGCCGAGGCGACGAGATCCTCTGCCGCTCCCAGCGCCAGCGCGTGCCGGTCGGCCGCGGCCTCCTGGGTCGCGTGATCGACTCCCGCGGGACCCCGATCGACGGCGGGCCGCCGCTCGTGGTCGAAAGTCTCCAGCCGCTCATGTCGAAGGCGCCGCATCCGCTGGGCCGCGAGCGCATCCAGGAGCCGCTGGGCACCGGGGTCCGGGCCATCGACGCCCTCCTGACCTGCGGGAAGGGCCAGCGCATGGGACTTTTCGCCGGCTCCGGCGTCGGCAAAAGCACGCTCCTGGGAATGTGCGCGCGCGGGACCGCGGCGGACGTGACGGTCATCGCCCTCGTCGGCGAGCGCGGCCGCGAGGTGCGGGAGTTCATCGAGAAGGATCTCGGGCCCGAAGGGTTGAAGCGCAGCGTCGTCGTCGTCGAGACTTCCGAGCGGCCGGCCCTGTTGCGGGTGCGGGCGCCCTTCGCGGCGACGGCGGTCGCCGAATACTTCCGGGACGCCGGCTCGGACGTCCTCCTCCTGATGGACTCGATCACGCGGATGGCCAACGCCCAGCGCGAGGTTGGCCTGTCCGCCGGCGAGCCCCCGGCGACGAAAGGCTATCCCCCGTCGGTGTTCGCCCAGATGCCGCGGCTTCTCGAACGGGCCGGCCGGTCCGGACGGGGGTCGATCACCGGCTTCTACACCGTGCTGGTGGAGGGCGACGACGTCAACGAGCCCATCGCGGACACCGCCCGATCCATCCTGGACGGTCACGTCTGGCTCTCGCGCGACCTGGCGGTGAGGGGCCAGTACCCGGCGATCGACGTGCTCCAGAGCGTGTCGCGCCTCATGACCGAAGTGGCGACGCCGGAGCAGGCCGAGGCGGCGCAGCGGATCCGCGCGCTCCTGGCCATCCACGAGGACGCCGAGGACCTGATCAACGTCGGCGCCTATGTGAAGGGGTCCAACCCGGAGATCGATCTGGCCGTGCAGGCGAGGCCCGCGCTCGTCCGGTTCTTGAAGCAGGGAATGGCCGAGGGGTCGACGCTGGAGGCGTCCCGGAGGACGCTTCTGGAAGTCGCTCGTCCGTTCCTGGGAAAGGAGCGATAAGCCATGACCAAAGCCTTCCAGTTCCGGCTCGAACAACTCCTGGGGATCCGGCGGCAAAAAGTGGAGCTGGCCCAGCGGGACCTGGCGGCCGCCCAGGAGGCGGTGGCGGCTCGGAACCGATCCATCCTCTTCCTGATGGCGCAGGAGGACCAGGCCAAGAACGATTTGAGGGCTCAGCAGGAACGGGCCGTCGACGTCGGGCGGCTCCGGCTGGCCGACGAGTACCGCGATTCCCTGGGCCGGCTGCTCCGGCGCGAGCAGGAGACCCGGCACGACCTGGTGCGGGTGGAGGGGGAGCGCCGCCAGGAGCTGATCGAGGCGCGCAAGGGCGTCAAAGTGCTGGAGCGGTTCCGCGAGTCCCAGCTCCGGCGTCACCTCCAGGACGCCGACCGCGAGGAGCGGAAGTTCCTGGATGAAGTCGGCCAGAATCTCGCGAAGGGGGCGTAGGGTCTGATGAAGGAATTCCTCGTCTGGCTGCTGAAGGCCTACGCGGCGATCTCGGGCTATGCGGTCGCCGTCCTGGGTCTCGTCCTCCTGGTGCTCTCCGGAAGCGGGGCGCTGACGGGCGACCGGATCCGCGCGGCCTTCGACGCGCTTCGCGGCAAGACTCCGGCGGCGGCGGTCGTCGTGGAGAAGAAGCCCGCGGAGGATCTGTCGGAACGCGAACAGATTCTCGAGAAGCGCAGCCGGGAGCTCCAGACCGTGGAGGAGCGCGCCGGTCTCCGACTCAGCCTGATCAAGGCGGAACAGGAGGCCCTCGACCGGAAGCGGGCCGAGGCCCAAACGGTCGTGACGGAGGCGCACCGGGTCCAGCAGGACGCGAGCGACTCGAAATCGGATGCAGAACTGGCCTCGACCGTGCCGATTCTATCCCGGATGGAGCCCGCCGGCGTGGTCGCGCTCCTGAAAGACGGGGATGACGCGCGGTTCGTGCGCCATCTCCGGGCCCTGAGGCCGACCAAAGCGGCGGAAGTGCTGGAGGCGCTGAGGACGGATCCTCAGTTCGAGCAGGACTTCCGCCGGGTGCCGCCGGACGCGCCCGCGGGGAGCAAGCCTCGCGTGCAGCGGCTGAACGAGGAATTCCTGAAGTCGCCGTAACGGGCCCGCGCGCCACGTCCGCAGGGGTGGGTATGTCGAACAGGGTGGGAATCGTCTGGGCTCTTCCCGGCTCGGTCCCCAGGATCGTGGGCCCGCGCGCGTCCGGCGCGGAGTCCGGCGGAGCGAGACCTCCCGCGAACGCGGGGGAGAGCACCCCGGCCGTCCGGCGCCCACCCCGCCTCCCGGCTCCTCCGAACTCCCGGCCCAGAGCCGGATCCTCCCCCGGGAGTCCCGCCCGTCCGGCCCGCGCCGGCGGGGTCGCCGGGTCGACCCGGCCGGACCCGATCCTCGCCGCGAGGCCGGCGCCGCGGACGGACGCCGTCCGGCGCATCACGGAAGCGCTCGCGAGGGGCCCTCTGCGCGACGGACTCCGGGTCCGACTCTCCCTTCGTCCGGCGCATCTGGGGGCGCTCTGGATCGACTTGTCGATGGCCGGTTCCCGGCTCCGGGCCAGGGTCCGGACCCAGACCGGGGAGGCCCGGGATCTTCTCCTGGCCCACCTGGACGAGCTTCGCCGGGACCTTGCCGATCGGGGCATTCGGATCAGCCACTTCGACGTCGAGATCGACGGCGGCCGTCGTCCGGAGGAGGAGCCCGGCACAGGACCCTCTCCGCTCCGGTCGCACCGCCGGCAGGTGCTGGACCTGGACGCCTGATCCTCCTGGAGAAGGCGCCGCGGATCGCCGAAGTGAGGCTATAATAGGCTGATCAGCCCATGATCAAGGTGACTCGGTTGAACGGGAAGGAGTTCGTGGTCAACGCGGATCTCATCCAGTACGTGGAGGAGACTCCGGACACGATCCTGACCCTGGTCAACCATGAGAAGGTGGTCGTCAAGGAGAAGGCGGACGAGGTGATCCGCCGCGTGATCGCGTACCAGCGCGGCGTCCGCATGGCCGTCCCCCTTCAGGAGGCCGACCGCCGCGAGAAGGCGTAGTCAGGAGATCCGGCGATGGCCCAGACGGCCGCGAGCGAGAAGGCGGGCGCCGGCGGATCGTCCTCGGCGTTGCGGGCCCCGGCCGCCCCGGACCGGCTGCTCTCGCCCGGCGGCTATCTCGCGGTCGCCGTGGGCCTGGTGATCACGATCGTGATCGTGCTTCGCGCGACGGCGGCGTTCCAGGATTCCGGCGGCCCGGCGCCGGTTCACGATGGATATGACGAAGTCGACCTGGGCCAGGTGAACTGGGACCTGGCGCCGGAGGCCGGCGGCTTGGTTCGCGAGCCGTTCATGCTCCGGGTGGTCGTGGTGCTCAATCCGAAGGTCCGGGATATGGCCGCCCTTCGGCAGCAGGTGGAACGGCGGCGGAACCTGTTCCGGGACATCGTGTGGAGCGAGATCGTCAACTCGAAGAGCGATGCCGAGCTGAGGAAGCCGGCGGTGCTGGAAGCGATGAAGATGGAAATCCGGCAGCGCCTCAATGTCGAGCTGGGAGGCCCCAAGGACGGACAGGAGATGATCGACCGCGTGATCTTTCCGGATCGAAAGCTGCCCGAACGGCGGTGAACCCCCATGCCTGAAGACCCCAAACAAGAAGACATCGACGAGCTGATGAAGGTCCTGGCGGCCTCCGCGATGCCCCCCGCGGCGGCGCGGGCGGAGACGGCCGCCTCGCCGGCCGCCTCGCCGATGACCTACGAGCCTCTCGTTCCGGCCGCGTCGCAGCCCCGGTCGGACGCCGGGCTGGACTTCCTGGGGGACGTGAACGTCCAGGTCCGGATCGAGCTCGGCAGCGCCGCTATGAACGTGCAGGAGGTGCTCAAGCTGGGGTCGGGCTCGATCGTGGGCCTCAGCAGCCAGATCGGCGATCCCGTGAACGTCTTCGTGAACGACCGGCTGGTGGCGCGGGGCGAGGTCCTGGTGGTCCGCGACAAGCTCGCGGTCCGCATCACCGAGATTGTTCCGGTTCCCAAGGCCTGACGTCCGATTCGGGTGACCCTTGACCGTGGAAGGTCGCAGGAGAGCATAAACCCATGCCCAATCCGCTAGGCGCCAAGGCCGGGGACGACGTCCTCGCCCGGCTCGACGAACTCTCCGCGAAGCTCGAGACCGAACGCCGGATGCGGGAAGTCACCGATCACATCCACACGGCCAGCCTGGACGAGATCATCATCTCCGTCCGGGAGGACGTGCAGCGCCTGGTGGGCTGCGAGCGGGTGACCATTTTCGCCAAGGACCCCCAGAAGGAGGACCTCCTGTCCAAGTCGATGGACGGGGATGAGGTCCGCGAAATCCGGCTTCCCATCGCCTCGAACAGCATCGCCGGATACACCGCGCTGAAGAAGAAGCTCGTCCGGGTCTCGGATGTCTACGACTCCAAGGCGCTGGCGGCGGTCGATCCGATCCTCCGCTTCGACACCCAGTGGGACAAGAAGACCGGCTTCAAGACCAAGCAGATGCTGTCGGTCCCCATCATGAAGGACGCGAAGCTCTTCGGCGTGATCGAGTGCATGAACGCCCCCCACGGCATGGGCTTCCGCGAGGATCACATGGTGATCGTCGAGGACCTGGCCAAGACGCTGGCGACGGCCTTCTCCAACCAGCAGCGCATCTCGGCGCGCACGTCTCCGTTCGACGCCCTGGTGCGGAGCGGCCGGATCACGCAGGACCAGGTGGATCAGGCGACCGGGATCGCCCAGAAGAACGGGTTCTCCCCGGAAACCGCGCTCATCCTGAATTTCAAGCTCACCAAGGATGAAGTCGGGAAGAGCCTGTCGGAGTACTACCGCGTCCCGTTCATGGCGTTCACGTCGGGCGTGACGCCGCCGGTCGAGCTGCTCGAGAAGTTCACCCACGACCTCCTCAAGCACCATTCGTTCGTTCCGGTCAACAAGGCGGGCAACCGCGCCACCGTGCTCATGGCGAACCCGAAAAACCTCCAGCTCCGCGACGACATCGCCCGCCGGCTGGGAGCGGACGTCATCGTCAACGTCTCCATCAAGGAAGACATCAACGAGTACATCGACGCCTTCCTCGGACAGGCCCAGAAATCGGCGGGCTCCGCCGAGTTCAACGCCCTCATGTCCGAGATCGCCAGCGACAACGCGTCGATGGGCAAGGAGGAGGACAAGGCGGATGTCAGCAAGGACCAGGACCGCGCCAATGAAGCGGCCCTGGTGAAGCTCGTCAACGCGATCATCGTCAAGGCCAACGACATGGGGGCGAGCGACATCCACATCGAGCCCCGGCTCGACGGCCCCGTGGGCGTGCGCATCCGCATCGACGGGTCGTGCATCTTGATGCCGGACCTGCCCGAGATCCCCAACGGCTCGGGCCGCGCGATGGTGGCCCGCATCAAGATCATGTCGAACCTGGACATCGCCGAGCGCCGCTTCCCCCAGGACGGCAAGATCCCCTTCAAGAAGTACGGCCCGCGGGACATCGAACTCCGCGTCGCGACCATCCCGACCACGGGAGGCATGGAAGACGCCGTGCTGCGCATCCTCGCGGCCTCGAAGCCCATTCCGATCGAAAAGCTCGGGATGGAGGCGGACAACCTCGAGAAATTCATCCGGATCGCCCAGGAGCCCTACGGCATCTTCCTCTGCGTGGGTCCGACGGGCTCGGGCAAGACGACCACGCTCCACTCGGGCCTGGGCTATCTGAACAAGCCGGACGTCAAGATCTGGACGGCGGAGGACCCCGTCGAAATCACGCAGGTCGGCCTGCGCCAGGTCAGCGTGATGCCGAAGATCGGCTTCACGTTCGAGAAGGCGCTGCGCTCCTTCCTGCGTCTGGACCCGGACATCATCATGATCGGCGAAATGCGCGACCTCGAGACCGCCAGCGCCGCCATCGAGGCCTCGCTGACGGGTCACATGGTGTTTTCCACGCTGCACACGAACAACGCCCCCGAAACCGTGACCCGCCTTCTGGACATGGGTCTGGATCCGTACACGTTCGGCGACTCGCTCCTGGGCATCCTCGCGCAGCGGCTCCTGCGGACGCTCTGCAAGGAGTGCAAGGAGAAGTACACCCCCGACGAGGGGGAATTCGAGAAGCTCAAGCGGGAGTTCGGGGACGACGCCCTCTGGGACAAGCAGGGCTACGTCCGAGAGAAGACGGAACTCTGCCGCGCCAGGGGCTGCGAGCGCTGCAACAAGTCGGGCTACAAAGGCCGGGCCGGCATCCATGAGCTCCTGGCCGTGGACGACGAGATCCGGCACCTGATCTACGGCAAACAGCTGTCGAGCAAGATCCGCGAGCTCGCCATCAAGAAGGGCATGGTGATGCTCAAGCAGGACGGAATCCGGAAGATCATGAAGGGCCTGACGGACCTGGGGGAAGTCCGGTCCGTCTGCATGAAGTAGCCGGCGGAGGTCCGGACGCCGGAACCGCCCGGCGCCCTACTTCGACTTCTTTTTCGCGCTCAGCGTCGCGAAGACGGCTTCGGCGATCTTCTTCGCTCCCGCCGCGTTGGGATGGATGCCGTCCGGATCGAAGAGGTCCTTGGTCGCCACCGCCTTATAGAGGTCGATCACGCCGCATCCCTCGTCCTTGGCGATCTTCAGGAGCATCGGCTGCTGCTCCTCGGAGCCTTTCTTGGTGATGCCGAAATTCTCCTTGAGCACCGGCACCGGCAGGGCGATCCAGACGGTCGGCTTGGCGGGCAGTTCCTTGAAGTGGTGGATCAACGCCTTGTAGTCGGCCTCGAAGTCCGCCTTGTTCTTCCAGTTCTGGGGTTTCGTGTCGTTCGTGCCGAGCTTGATGACGACGAGGTCCGGGTTGAAGTCGGTCGCCGCTTTGTAGGCGTCCACGTTCCACCAGGGCAAGTCCCCCTTCTTGAGCAGCGTCGCGCCGTTGACCCCGAAGTTCCGCACGTCGTAGGCGTCTCCGAGCAGGCTGCCCAGGACGGCGGGATAGCAGTTCTTGTCGCGGTCCTGGACGCACGCGCCGAAGGTGATGCTGTCGCCGACGCAGGCCACCCGGGTCTTCTCGGCCCGGGGGGCGGCGAGCAGCAGGATCGCGACGACGGTCCGGATCAGCATGGGAGGTCCCTCTAGTCGAGCAGGTGTTTCTGGAAGAACAGCGTCGTGGCGGCGCTGAAGTAGTCCCGGTTTTCCTTTCGCGCGAATCCGTGTCCTTCATTGTCCGCGTAGACGGTCCAGACGGGGCGTCCGTTGGCGCGGACTTTGGCGACGATCTGCTCCGCCTCCGAGAAGGGGACGCGGGGATCGTTGCGGCCGTGCGCGACCAGGAGGGCGGACCGGATCTTCTCCGCGTGGTTGGCCGGGGAGATCCGCTCGAAGACCTCCCGCATCTTCGGGTCGCGCTCGTCTCCGTATTCGACGCGTCTCAGGTCCACGCGGTAGCCGCTGGTCTTCTCCAGGAACGTCGTGAAATTCGCGATGCCGACGATGTCGACGCCCGCCTTGATCCGGTCGCCGAAATGGACGAGCGAGGCGAGCACCATGTAGCCGCCGTAGCTGCCGCCGTGGACCGCGACCCGGGACGCATCCAGGTCCGGCTGCTTCGCGATCCAGTCGAGGAGCGCGCCGATGTCCTGGACCGAATCCTCGCGCTTCTCGGCGTTGTCCAGCTGCGTGTAGGTCTTCCCGTACCCCGTCGAGCCGCGCACGTTGGGCGCCAGGACCGCGAGGCCCAGCTCGTTGACCCAGTACTGAATCAGCGGCGAAAAGAAGGGCTGGAACTGGGCTTCCGGGCCGCCGTGGATGGAAATGACGACGGGGACTTTCCCCGTGCCCTTGGGCTGGTACAGGTAGGCGGGGATGGTCCGCCCGTCAAAGGAAGGGTAGGAGATCCGGCGGGGAACGACGAAGGTGGACGGATCGAGCCCCCCGACCTCGCTGTAGGTCCAGCGCACGAGCCGGTGACCCGCGACGTCCCAGGAGTAGGCGTCGGCCGGGGCGTCGGGGCGCGAGAGGGTGAAGGCGAGCTGCGCGCCGTCCGGCGAGAATTTGATCCCCGACACGACGCCGATCGGGATCTCCAGCGGCAGCCCTTCTCCGTAGAAGTAGATCTTCGAGGCCCCGTCCTCGTTCTTGACGTACGCGATCCGGTCGCCGTGGACGTCGATCTCGGTGACGTCCCACGGCTGGTCGAGGACGTCCGTCTGGGATGCGCCGAGGCCGACCCTCCCGGTGTCGCGGGTGAACTGCTGGAATTCGCTCCGGAGATCGCTCCCCATGACGGCGCCGCCCAGGGCGAATCTCGGGCTGCTGCAGGACCACCGGACGTCCGGCGTGAGGAGGAGGGAGGTCGGCTTCGACTCGGGCGTCGTGAGATCGAGGCGGTAGGGACGGCTGTCGTTGACGGAGACGACCTTCACCAGGAGCAGGGCGCGGTCGTCCGGGGACCAGTCGGCCACGCTCCAGAACGATCCCTTCGCTTCCAGGAGGAGGCTGCTTTTCCCGGACGCGAGGTCGAGCAGGTAGAGGTCCATGTCGCGGCCGTTGGCGCGATTGGAGCTGTAGACGAGCCGGTCTCCCTTCCGGCTGAGGGGGCCCATGCCGTTCCGCGACGTGCCGTCCGTCAGCAGCGTCGAGCGTCCCTGCTGCCGGTCGAGCCGAAAGATCTGCCAGTTCTCGTTGCCGCCCCGGGCCTGGCTGTAGAGGACGTCCCCGGATCCGGGGACGAAGAGGCCGGAGCTGACGGGTTCGTCGCTGAACGTGATCTGCTCGCGCCGTCCCCCCGCGAAGGGGACCACGTGGAGCTGGGCGGTGTCCGCGAACCGGGTCGAGATCAGCAGGGATCCGCCGGGCCCCCAGTCCTCGAAGGTCGCGCCGCGGGCGCTCTGGTACTGGGCCAGCCTCCCGGCGACGGCCGCCGACACCGGGGGAACGCCCTCGGTCGCGATCGCGGGAGGTACTCCGGGCGCCGGGACCCGGGCCGGGGCCGCCGCCCGGACCGCTGGGGGCGCGACGGGCGTCTCCCCGGCGGCGCAGCCGGCCAGGAGGACGAGCCAGGCGAGTCGTTTCATGCGGAGGATTCTACCAAGCGTGCTATACTCCCATCTACCATACGATTTCAGGGACGCCTCCCCGGTATGAAGCTCGACCAGTCCTTTCCCCTGAAGTGGGTTCCCCCGGGCCTCGATTTCGACGACTGGACCAAGCTGGAACCCCTCTTCGACGAGCTGGAGAAGAACGCCGCGACGAAGGATCTCCGCGCCTGGCTGGGGGACTGGAGCGAGTTCGAAAGCGCCTGGAACGAGGAGTCGAGCCGCCGCTACGTCGCGATGACCTGCGACACGGAGAACGTCGAGAAGGAGAAGAAGTACCTCCACCTCGAGACCGTCATCGGCCCCCTCGGCAAGCCCCGCTGGCAGAAGCTGAAAGAGCTCTATCTCCGGCATCCGAAGCGGAAGTCGCTTCCGAAGTCCCTCTACGGCGTGATGGACCGCTTCATCGCCAACGAGTTCGACCTCTACCGCGAAGAGAACATCGCGCTCGAGGCGAAGGATGCGGAGCTGCGCCAGAAGTACCAGAAGATCACCGGGGCGATGACGGTGACGTACGACGGGAAGGAGCAGACGCTCCAGCAGCTGGGTCGCTACCTCGAGGAGAACGACCGGGCGCGCCGCCAGGAGGTCTGGGAGCTGGTCGTGAAGCGCCGGCTCCAGGACGGTCCCGCGCTCGAGGACCTCTACGACGAGATGGTGGCCCTGCGGACGCGGATCGGGCGCCATGCGGGCTTCAAGGACTACCGAGACTACATCTTCCGGGCGAAGGGGAGGTTCGACTACACGCCGCGCCACTGCCACGACTTCCGCAAGGCGAACGAGAAGTCCGTCGCCCCGGCCCTGCGCCGCCGCCACGAGCGCCGCAAGAAGCTCCTCGGCGTGGACGTCCTGCGCCCCTGGGACCTCGCCGTCGACCCGGAAGGCCGCCCCCCGCTCCGGCCGTTCCGCTCGATGGAGGAGCTGATGGACGGGTGCGGCCGCATCTTCCGCAAGGTCCACCCCGACTTCGGGAAGATGTTCGACTACATCCGGTCCAAGGGCTATCTGGACCTCGACAGCCGCAAAGGCAAGGCGCCCGGAGGCTATCAGACCGTGTTCGAGGTCGAACGCGTCCCCTTCATTTTTTCGAACTCGGCCGGCCTGCACCGCGACGTGGAAACGCTGCTCCACGAGGGCGGCCACTCCTTCCATTCCCTGCAATGCCGGCACCAGGACCCGCGCTTCAACCGCGACTACCCGACCGAGTTCGCCGAGGTCGCGTCGATGGGCATGGAGCTGCTCGGTCAGCCCTATCTCGAGGAGTTCTACACGACGAAGGAAGCCGACCGCGCCCGCGCCGGGCACCTGGAAGACCTCCTGTCGACGTACACCTGGGTCGCGACCATCGACGCCTTCCAGCACTGGGTCTACACCGACCCGGACCATTCGCGGGTCGACCGGAAGAACGCGTGGCTGGACCTGAAGCGCCGGCTGGGCGGAGGCGAGGACTGGAGCGGCCACGAGGAGGCGCTCGCCTACAACTGGCACCGGCAGCTGCACCTGTTCACGGTCCCGTTCTACTACATCGAATACGGCATCGCGCAGACCGGCGCCCTGCAGGTCTGGCGCAACGCGAAAAAGGACCGGAAGAAGGCGATCGCCCGGTACCGGGAAGGGGAGTCCCTCGGCTGGACGCGCCCGCTCCCGGAGCTCTTCCGCGCGGCCGGCCTCACGTTCGATTTCAGCGAAAAGACGATCGGGCCGCTGATCAAGACGGCCCTGGCCGATTTGGAGAAAATGGATGGTTGATTCCAGTGGCGCGGAAAACGGCGGATCCGGCGACTTTGTTCCCCCGAAGCGCGCTCAGAAAGCCTACCTGAATCCCCAGTTCCTCAAGAGCCGCGACGCGCGCATCGTGCGGATGATGTGCGAGTACCTGGAGCCGCTCCAGCGCTTCCAGAAGCTGGACGTCCGCGAGACGATCGTCTTCTTCGGGTCCGCGCGCGCCCGGCCTCCGGTCGCGGTGAAGACGGACTACGAGGCGGTCCTCGAGGAGAAGAAGAAGGCGGGGAACAAGATCCCGAAGGCGCTCCGGGCGAGGCTGGCGAAGCTCGAAGCCGACATGAAGCTGTCGATTTACTACGAGGAGGCCGCCGAGCTCTCCGCCTCCCTGACGCAATGGGCGAAATCGCTGGGTCAGGGGAAGCGCTTCGTGATCTGCTCGGGCGGCGGTCCGGGCATCATGGAGGCGGCGAACCGCGGCGCCTCGGAGCGGGCCGGCGGCCCGACGGTGGGCCTCGCCATCAGCCTCCCGAACGAGGAGCGGCCCAATCCGTTCATCACCCCGGACCTCCTGTTCGAGTTCCACTACTTCTTCATGAGAAAGCTCTGGTTCGCCTATTTGGCGTGCGCGCTGGTGATCTTCCCCGGCGGGTTCGGGACGATGGACGAGCTCTTCGAGATCCTGACGCTCGTCCAGACCCGGAAGATCGGCCGCCCCCTCCCGATCATCCTCTACGGAAAGAAATTCTGGGGCGACTTCCTCGACCTGCAGGCCCTGGTGCGCTGGGGGACGATCAGCGCCAAGGATCTCAACCTCTTCCGGATCTGCGACAGCCCCAAAGAGGCGTTCGAGCATCTCAAGAAGGAACTCGCCCGCTGCTATCCGAAACCTCAGCAGTGGCAGCACGGAACCGTATAGACTCCAGTGGCGGATATGGTCGACGAGAAAGGCGACTCCGAGGTCCCGGCGGGAACGGTGCGCTGCACCTGCGGCGCGACGGTTCCGGTGCCGGCCCAGGCGGTCGGCCGCGACCAGACCTGTCCGTCCTGCTCGGCGGCGTTCAAGGTGGTCTGGGCCGTCGATCCCAAGACCCGGGAGCGGGTCCTGACCCGGATGGCGGCGAAGGGGAAGGAGATCCGGATTCCTCCGGGCTCCCACCAGCTGGTCTGCGCCTGCGGGCAGGTGCTCGTCGCCCGGAAAGACCAGGCGGGCAAGAAGGTCAAATGCCCCGTCTGCGGGGCGTCGATGGTCATCGAAAGCTTCAAGGATCCCCAGACGCTCGAGACCAAGGTCCGCCGCGCCGGGGAGAAGCCGGCCGGGAGCTCCGGCAGCACCCGGGAAGGGACCGCCATCATCGCCGCCAAGCCGCTCGGACGCACCACGCGCCGGCGCAAGGCCCCCACGGGCGCGCAGGACATCCTCTGCGGCTGCGGGGAGTATCTCCGGGTATTCGCCGAACACCTGGAGAAGAAGGTGATGTGTCCCGAATGCGGGACGCTCATGAAGATGGAGAAGAGCAAGGATCCCCAGACGGCCGTCACCCAGATCCGCCCGCGGATCGTCGGCAAGGGCGAACCGCCTCCCAAGCCGGATCCGGATCAATGGAGTCTGAACGACTTCTCCTGAGCCTCCCCCGTTCTGTCCTTCCCAGGCCCCCCGCCCGTGATACACTGGGGGTAATCAATCGGGGGGTCGAGTGTCGAGAAGAGGGAACAGGGGAGGGCCCGCCACGGTCCTGTGGATCCTTCTCGTTCCCCTGCTGACCGGCTGCCCCCGGACCGTCTCCTCCTCCTCCGCTGCCTCGACTCCGGTCGGCGGGACTCCTCCGTCCGTCGCCCGGCTCCGTGTCACCGTCGTCGACGCCGAGGAGCGCCCGGCGCCCGAAGGCCGGCTCGCCATCCTGTCGCGGGAGTCCTTCGATGCCCAAGGGCGGCTTCGGCCCGAGGCTCTGGCGTCCTGCGCGGAGCGCCTATCCGTGATCGTCGAGGATCCGGCCGCCCCCGCTCCTCCGTCGGTGGACCTCGTCCTGCGGTCGGGCGGAGAGCCCCTCTCGCTCCCGCTCAGCGGCCCGGCCGCTCGGCGGCAGACGCCGCCCTTCCTCCTCCTCAGCGACCGCGACGACGCGGCCGCCTCGCCGGGTGCCGTGTTCGTCCCCGCCGGAGGCCGCCTGGACGTCCGCTATCGGGGGACGTCGGTCCTGGACCTGAAGGTGGGCCCCTCCGTGATCCACGAGATTCCCGTCCGCGTGGTCGCGGCCGGTGTCGGCCTCCCTCCCGCCGGGGACTTCGAGAAGGCGATCGATCTCCGCCTCCGCCAGGCGAACGCCGTGTGGGAACCGTTCGGCCGCCGCTTCGTGCGCGGACCGGTCTCCCGGATCGAGGCGCCCAAAGGCCTCGTGTTGATCCGGGGCCGAGCGGCGGGTGTCGACGCGCAGGGACATCCCTCGCATTCGGGCCTCCGGGTTGAAGGCCGCGACGTCCTGGTGTCCTGTCCGTGGCGCGACGACGGGGCCCCGCTCACGCCGAAGGCGGCCGCCCGGGCGCTGATCGAGAAAGCGGGCCGCTCCGTCCGAGCCGATCTCTTCGACGGGCTGGCCGGAGACCGGGAGGCCGTCATCGTGCGGTGGAAGCGTCCCGACGGATCCCCCGCCGCCGTCGAGAAGCTGCCGGGGTCGAATGACGTCGCGCAGGGAGTGGAGCCCTTGTCGGTGGACCTGTCGGACGGCATCGAGGTGTCGCCGACGGGCGCCACGCTGAGCCTCGAGGAGACGGCCCTCCTGGCCTCGGGGAGGCCGGCGCCGGCGGAAGGCATCGACCTGTTCGTGGTGGCCGGGCTGCGCTCCCTCCAGTTGCGGCCCGCCTTCAAGGTCTATCCGGAGGCCCAATTCCCGCCCCTGATCGCGTCGTCCGCCATCGTGTCCTGGCCGGTCGTGGACGGGACGGGCCGCTATCCGTATGCCCTGGCGCGGGCGCTGGGGGAACTCCTCCTGCCGCTGGCGCTGCGACCCGCCCCGGACGACACGCTCTTCGCCGACCCGCTGTCCGAATCCGCCGGGGTCGACGCCCACAAACGTCTCAGCGCGGCGACGGGGGCCCGGATTTCCGAACGTGGACGCGCCCTGTCAGGGCGCAAATGACGATGGACCGTAGGTCTGAACGCAGGGGAGAAATGCGGACGTGAAACTCGACACCATGCTGGTCCTGGGCTACCTGGGCATCATCGCCGTGCTGTTCATCGGCCTGACCCACGGATCCCCCCAGGAGATCTGGTCTCCGGAGGCGCTGGCCGTGGCGGTCGGAGGCGCGGTCGTGGCCACGGTCGCGGGCCTGTCCCTCCAGGAACTCAAGGAGTCCCTCCAGGCCCTGCGCGTCGCGTTCACCATCATCAGCTACGATTACGAGCGCCTGATCGGCGACTTCGTCTCCTATGCCGGCATCAGCCGGAAGGACGGCCTCCTCGGGCTGGAAAAGGTCATCAGTCAAATCGACGACCCGTTCCTGAGCCGCGCGGTCCAGATGGCGATCGACGGCGTCGAGCCGGATCTCGTCGAGGAGCGCCTCGCCGTGGAGCTGGCCAGCATGGACGAGCGCCACGCGCGGACGCGGGCGACCTACGACACGATGGCCACCTACTCGCCGGCCTTCGGCATGATCGGGACCATCATGGGCCTGGTCTTCGTCCTCAAGTCGCTCAACGACCCGACCCAGATCGGCCCCCGGATGGGGGTCGCGCTGCTGTCGACCTTCTACGGCGTGGCCGCCTGCTACGCGGTGTTCACGCCGATCTCGAAGAAGCTCGACCGCAAGCATCGCCACGAGGTGCTCTACCGCCAGATGATCGTGAAGGGCATCATCTGGCTCCAGACGGGGGACTCGCCCCGGTCGATCGAGGCGAAGCTCCGGTCGTTCCTCCGCGAA
>Ga0070731_10001143_pt1 | contig 28888 bp, 26 predicted proteins | sample Coa_R1_2_FD_66448 | JGI IMG/M metagenome (GOLD analysis project Ga0070731, IMG submission 66448) | Surface soil microbial communities from Centralia Pennsylvania, which are recovering from an underground coalmine fire - Coalmine... | ecosystem: Environmental > Terrestrial > Soil > Unclassified ... | reverse complement strand
CTTCGCCCGCATGCTCGCTTCCGCCCAGGCCGAATCGGGCACCCTCGAACAGGCCATCAAGAGCTATCAGAAGGTCCTGATCCACGCGCCGCGGGACATCACCGCCCACGAGCGGCTCTTCCAGACCCTCCTCCAGCTCGACCTCAAGCTCGACGCCCTGGCCGCCGGCGAAGGCCTCGCCGCGGCCTACAAGAAAGCCGGGCTGCCCGACAAGGCCCTCGCGGTCTACCAGCAGCTCGTCGAAAAAGTCGGCGACCATTCGGAGCTCATCGAGTCCGTCGCCGAGATGCAGCGCCACCTCGGCGACAAGGGCGAGGCCGTCAAGCTCTACGCCCGGCTCCTGGAGCGGGCCATGGAGGCCAAGAACGACCCGCTGTCGCTCGACTACTGCCGCACGATCCTGAAACTGGACCCGCGCCATCCGGAGGCCCTGGCTCTCCGCCAGAAGCTGGAATCGGGCGAGGTCGAGAAGGCGCGCCAGCGGAAGCGCCTGATCCGCTCGATCTCCGGAGGCACGATCATCCTCGCCCTCGCCGCCGCCGCGGCCGTCTACGAGTACCGCGCCCGGGACACCTACTCCTTCACCCGGGGGGCCATCACCGACGCGGTGGAAACCAAGAACTACCGCGAGGTCCTCCGCCTCTACGATGCGATCATCGAGCGGTATCGTTACAGCCTCAAGAGCCGTGAACTCCGGCCGGACCGGGACGACTACGAGGCGCGTTTCGTCAACGCCGAACTCGCCCGCGTCGCCGACCTGGAGAGGAAGGGGCAGCTGCCCGAGGCGATCGCCGCCCTCGAGGAGGCGCGGACCCTGGTCCGCACCCGCGACCTCGGCGGCTCGACCTACGAGCGCCTCGCCGAGCTGCGACGCAAACGGGTCGAGGCCGAGACGGAATGGACCGCCAAGCTCGCGAAAAAGGAGCCCAAGGAGGTCGGTCTGGTGAGCGATCCGCTCGCGGTCCCCGCCCTGGTCGGCCTGCTCAAGCCCGAAAAACCCGCGCTGACCCGCTTCAACGCCGTCATGGCCCTGGGGGCGATCGACAGCGAAGGCTCCGTCACCGGCCTCATTCTGGCGCTCCGCGATCCCGAGCCCTCCATCAGCCAGCTGGCCGCCGGCCACCTGGTGGCGAAGGGGCGCTCGCCGCTGCAGGCGTCGCTCCTGGGCCCTCGCGAGCCGGTGAAGGAAGGCTTGGCCCTCCCCGTGGAGTGGCGCGTCACCAACCTGAGCCCCGCGGACGTCGAACTGGCGCTCGAAGAAGCGCCCGCGGCCCGGCTCCGGATGACCGGTCCCGCCAGCCTTCCCGCCCTTCCCTATCCGACCACCGGCGCGCGCCGGGTCCTCCGTCTGGGTCCGGGAGAGTACGTGGGCGGGACGTTCGCGGACCTCACGCTGCGGATGCCCGTCGCCGGACGCTACACGGTGAATTGGTCGGCCGCCGTGTCGTGGAACGGCAAGGCGGTCCCGCTGCCCGCCGCTCCGATCTATATCGACCGGCGCTAAGCGCCCCGGGCGGGCGGTGCTCCCTGCCCGGAGAGGCCGCGACCTACAGCTTGGCGACGACCATGTCGCCGACCTTGTCGGTCGGCACGCCGCTCGACGCGTCGATCGACGGCAGCGCGTCGGACTCGAGGACCTTCTTCACCGCGGCTTCGACCCGATCCGCCGCCTTCGTCTGCCCGAGGTGCTCCAGCAGCATCCCCGCCGACAGGATCGCCGCGAGCGGGCTGACCTTCTTCAGGCCCTTGTACTTCGGCGCCGAGCCGTGGATCGGCTCGAACACCGATACCTTGCCGGGATGGATGTTCCCGCCGGCCGCGATGCCCATGCCGCCCTGGATCATCGCCCCCAGGTCGGTGATGATGTCGCCGAACATGTTCGTGGTCACCAGCACGTCGAAAGCCTCCGGGTTCTTGACGAACCACATGCAGGTCGCGTCGACGTAGGCGTTGTCCTTCTGGATGTCCGGATAATCCTTGGCGACGTGGTCGAACACGCGCCGCAGGAGGTCGTGCGCGCGGACGGCATTGGCCTTGTCGACCAGCGTGACCTTCTTCTTCATGTTGCGCTTGCGGGCGGTTTCGAACGCGAAGCGGATGATGCGCTCGGTACCCTTCCAGGTGTACCTCGCCTCCTGGATGGCGACCTCGTTGACCGTGCCCTTGTTTTCAAAGCGCGCCTCGCCGGAGTACGCGTCCTCGGTGTTCTCCCGGCAGACGACCATGTCGATGTCCTTCGGACCCTTGCCCTTGATGGGGCAGAGCTTCTCGGTGTACAGCTTGATCGGCCGGTAGTTGATGTACAAGTCGAGCCCGAAGCGGAGACGGAAGAGGATGCCCCGCTCGAGGACGCCGGGGGCGCAGCGGGGGTCGCCGAGCGCGCCCAGCAGCACCGCGTCGAGCGTGCGGATCTCGTCCATCGCCTTGTCGGAAATGAACTCGTTGGTCTTGAGATAGTGGTCCGCGCCGAACGGATAGTCGATGAACTCGAGGCTGAATCCGTCCTGGATCTTCTGGAGGACCTTGACGGCTTCCGCAGCCACTTCGGGCCCGATGCCGTCGCCGCCCACGACGCCGATCTTGTAGGTTTTCATAGGGGAAACAGCTTACCCCCCTCCCCGTCGCAAGTCCAGCAAGACCCGGTGGAGGCGACCCCCTCAAATCATAAGTTATGATTTGGCCTTGACAAGCGGGTCTCCGTGGTCATACTCCTTTCCGGAGAGATATCGAGAGAGGGGATTCATGCTCGCTGCACCCAACATCCGCAGACCGTCCCGCCTTCCCACGGTCCTGATGGCCCTCGCCGTCGCGTCGGCCGTCTCCTATTTCGCCTTTTTCCGCCATCGGGCGGAAGCCCCCGTCGCCGCGCCGCCTCCGGCGCCGGCCCCCGCGGCCGCGGCCGCCCCCCGCCCCGAAGCCCGGCCGGTCGCCGTCGAGGCTCCAAAGAGCGAGCCCGCTCCCGAGCCCAGGCGCGAAACCCGGAAGGCGTCCGTCCCGCCCCCGGTCCCGGTCGTCTTCACTCCTCCGCCTCGCTCGCTCAAGGCCGAGATCGACGAGCTCATCGCCGACGGAAAGTGGCGCGACGCCCGCGCCCGCGTCGCCGCCGGCTTCAGCGCCGCCATCGGCGATGCCGAACGCCTCGAGCTCGCCCAGCTCGGGATCCGGATCAACCAGGAACTCCTCCAGAACCGCGCGGATGAGAAGGACGTCGAACTCTACGAGATCCAGCAGGGCGACACCCTGGAGTCCATCGCCAAGAAGTTCCGCGCCCTGAGCGGCGTGAAGGGCGCCATCATGTACGTGAACAACTACAAGGAGAACGCCCTCCTTCGCGCCGGCCGGAAGATCCGCCTGGCGAAAGGATCCTGGTCCCTCCTCGTCGACAAGTCCCTCTTCAAGATGTGGGTCCTTTATGAGGGCTGCCCCTTCAAGGGCTACACGATCACGACGGGCGCTCCCACCAAGGAAACCCCGGTCACCAAATTCGTCGTCGGCGGAAAGAACCCCAAGCCCGCCTGGTGGCCGCCGTCGGACGTCAAGGTCCAGGGCAAGACCCCCGTCCCGTATGGGGATGTCCAGAATCCGCTGGGCGAGTGGTGGATCTCCCTGGAGCACGATCTGTTCCACGGCATCGGCATCCATGGGACGAACGACCCGGGCTCGATGGGCACCAAGGCCTCCAACGGATGCATCCGCATGCTCAACGAGGAGGTCGTCGAAGTCGCCGCCCTGGCCTACAAGGGCATGGTGGTGACGGTCGTCGAGTAGCCCAGGAGCCGGGCCACGACGGGATCCGGCCCGAAGTGGCCGTCCGCGGCGCTCGGGGCTCCTCCCGGGGAGTCGGGAGTCGTCGGTCGTGAGGCGCCCCGCCTAGAGCGTCTTCGCGAATTCCTTCAGCATCTCGGTCGGAATCGGCCGGCCCTTCCAGAGCCGGAACTGGTGATTCGCCTGCCGCAGGAACATCTCCACCCCGTCGATCCCCAGGGCCCCCGCGGCCCTCGCGGCCTTTAGGAACGTCGTGTTTCTCGGCGTGTAGACCGTGTCCATCACCACCATGTCCTTTTTGAAGAGGGCCGCGTCCACGGGCGATTCCTCGGTCTTCGGCGTCATGCCCACCGACGTCCCGTTCACGAGGATCTGCGCTCGGGCGTCCAGGAGGCTCTCCCAGCGGACGAAGTCCACCCCCAGCTCCTCCGCCAGGGCCTTGCCCCGCTCGAAGGTGCGGTTGGCGATGACCACCCGGGCCGCCTCCCGCTTCAGGCCCCACGCGATCGCCCGGGAGACCCCTCCGGCCCCGAGCACCAGCGCGCGCATGCCGTAGATGCCGTGCGACCACTTCTTGACCGCCGCCTCCTGGATCGCCTCCATGGCGCCGGGGAGGTCCGTATTCGAGCCGATCAGCCGGCCCTCCGTCACCGTCACCGTGTTCGCGGCGCCGACGCCCCGGACGATCTCATCCGACTCGTCCACGAGGCCCGCCACGGCCTGCTTGTGAGGGATCGTCACCGAGAAGCCTTTCAGCTCCATCGCGACCGCGAGCCCGCGCAGCGCCGCGGCATCGTCCGTCTTGAGCCGCACGTAGCGCGCATTCATCCCCAGGTGCTTGAAGACGTCGTTGAAGACCAGCGGACTGCGGGAATGCGCCACGGGGTTGCCCACGACCCCGTAGATGTCCGTCGCCTCGTCGATCGTCTTTCCCTGGTAAAGGCGGACCATCTCCTCCACGGTGATCTGCCCCGGGGCCGACTCCAGCCCCGACTGGAGCGACACGAACGTGAGCCGCCCCCCATAGCGGTGGTACAGGATCCGGAGCGGCTCCCCGAAGTCGCCCATGGCGATGACGGCGATGGGCGACGGAAAGGTCTTCTGCAGGGTGACCAGGCGCGTCAGGTCCGCGCTCCCCCGGGCCTGGCAGGCCACCTTGACCAGGTAGGGCTCGAGAGTCGCCATCTTGGAGGCGGTCGCCTCGAGATCCTCGGGTACTTTCTCGAAATCGTGGTACGAGACGATCAGCTTCGCGTTGCCGCGCGGGAAGTCCTTGTAGGCGCGGAATTCGACATCGACGTAGTCGGCTCCCAACCGGCAGGCGTCCTCGAGCAGGCCGAAGCGGAGGGCCTCGTCGCCGTCGTACAGGCCCCCTTCCCACTTCGGACGCACCGTCGCCAGCACCGGCAGCGGCCGGGCCGGCAGGATCGTCGCAAGATCCGGGTCCTTCAGGTAGTCGATGCGGAGCTCGCAGAGGTCGGCGCCGGCGCGGCGGGCCTCGCCCATCGCGGCCAGGGCCTCGTCGGAGCTCGACGTCCGGATGACGGCGCAGATCATGGCGTGGGGATTCTACTTCCGGCGGGGGGCGAGCGCTACTCCTCCCACGCCCGTCCGAATTTCGCCGCGCCCCAGGCGCGCCATTTTCCAAGCGCCTCCCGGTTTTCCTCGGCGCTGGCGCGCGGATCGTATCCGAAAAGCTCCCCGGCGGGACCCTCGAGGGCGGCGGCGGCGCCCTGCCGGACATAGACGTCGTCCGCTCCCAGCGCGTCGACCAGGGCCCGCATCCCCCGCGCCTGGCCGATCGCCGCCAGCGCGGAGGCACAGCTCCGCTTGAGGTGCACGTTCTTCTCGCTGCGGTCCGCCAGCAGCGCCGCGAGCGGACGGACGGCGTTCGCGGCCCCCAGCACGCCCAGCGTCTGGATCAGGATTCCTTTGTCCAGCGGGGACGGCACCCGCTCGAGGACCTGGACGACATGGTCGGCCGCCTCCCCCGTCTGGGCTTCGGTCATCGAAGCCCTCAGGAGCCCCAGCGCCTGGCAGGCCCGCACCTTGAGCGCGGTCCGCTTCGCCGGCGGATCCGCGGCCAGGAGCCGCAGGAGCGGCGCCACCGCCCGGCGGTCCCCCGCCTGGCCCAGGACATCGCAGATCGCGGCCGCCCGGAGTTCCTCCGCCTGTTCGTCCTGGCCGGCCTTCTCCCGGATCTCGGCCACCGATGCCCGGATCCTCCACGCGACCTCGGGATCCGCGTATGCCAGCTGCGCCTCAAGGGACGGCACCGCCGCGCGGCCCAACCGCACCAGGGCCTGCGTCGCGGCGTTCCGTTCCTTCCAGGCCGGCGAGCCCAGACGCCGGATGAGGGCGGCGATCTCCTCTTCGGGTCGCGGCGACGCGGTCTCCAGCGCCAGGAGCAGGCCGGTGACCGCGGGGGCGCCCTGTCGCAGCAGCGCCATCTGGGCCTGTCGCCTCGCGGCGGGGTCCTCGGTCCTGAGGCGCTCGAGCAGCGACTCCGGCGAATCGCCGGCCTGGAGGAGGAGGAGCGGGAGGATGACCGCGGCGGGAATCATGACCGGACGTCTACTTCAGAGCCTGGATGTATTTGACGAACTGATCCTCGAGCTGGGGCAGGTCGAGCCCGAGCCCGGATCGAACCAGCTCCTCGAAGACCGCTTTCGAGCCGGTTCCCGCGATCTCTCGGCGGAAGTAGGCATCGAAGACCTTGCGGTGGTTCCCGCCGGCCTGCCGGAGGAAATGGGCGAACGCCCACGATTCGGCATAGTAGAGCTGGGCCTTCCGGGTCACGTCGGTCGGCTCGGTCATCATGCCCCGTTCGAACCAGTCCCAGAACTCGTCGACCGACATCCCCACCAGCATCGTCAGCGGGATGAATTCGCGGCGATCCTGCTGAAGGAGGATCTGTTTCAGGGTCGGAAGCCGCTGGCTGTTGGAGCCCGGATCCAGCACGATCTCGCCGTCGAGGCGGCGGCGGAATCCCTCGAAGTAGGTTCCGAGCCCTTCCTGGAACCAGTACGAGGTCGGGATCTTCCGGCCTTCCGTTTCGCGGAGCGTGTAGTAGTGCACCAGCTGGTGCGTGCCTTCGTGGAGCAGCACCTCGTAGGGCGCGGTCAGATCGTAGTACGTCAGGATCCGGCGCTCGCCGTACTCATACAGGCCCTTGATCGCGGGCGCCATCCGCTTCTTGTCCCGTTTCTCGCAGTAGCGGTCAAAACTCTCGCGGGAGTTCAGGATCACGACCTTGAGCAACGTGTCGTTCACGGGGGGGAGCCCCAGGGAGTCGCCCATCTCGCGGCGGAACGCCAGGTGGATCGTCTCCATCCGTCGCGCATATTCCTCCACCAGCTCCTTCGCGATGAAGCGATCCGACCGTTCCAGAGCGATGAGGTACGGCTTGGTGTGATGGGTGAAGATGAACTGGGACCCGGAAAACTCGCGGTAGATCGACTGCATCGCGTTGCCGACCGGATCGTCGACATAGCCCGAGCCCGGCTCGATGGGAAGCTCCGCCGGCGCAGGAGCGGCTTTCGCGGTTCCCGGCTCGGAGACGGCCTGCGCGGCGGACGGGGCGGACACCGGGCGCAGCGACAGCCACAGGACGACCGCGGCGGCCAGGCCCGCCGCAACCCCCGCCCCCGCCTGCAGGAAGAGCGTGCGGGACAGGCGTCGAGGGGCGGCGATGGAACGGCTGGTGGAAGGAACGGTCAGGATGGCGGTACAGCCCCCGCAACGCAGGCGGGTGCCGGGCTCAACGCCGGAGACGTTGAAGCGCCGAGCGCAATAGGGACAACGGACCAGGCGAAGGGACATTGACCGCCACCCCCTGGATCGCACCGAACAAACTCACCCTAGTGTGCGGCCGCGGCCTCGCGGCAAGGACCTTCTTCGTTGTGGCTCCGTCCCCGTCTGAAAGGTCAGAAAAAGTCTAGCACAGGCCGATGGAGGGAGCAAGCGAAAACACCGAAAACACCGAGGGATCCAGGCCAAGCGAGGAGGTCCGCCTTTCTGCCCACGTGACCGCATGAAGGTCCGGGGGAGGCTTGAGGCTCTCGATCCGGGAGCGTCGTCCTCGTGCGGGGATCCCCGAGATCGCTCGTCGAAGAGCCCGGATCTCGCGCCTGCCGTGCAGGCGCTTCGCTTCCGCCGCGGCCGGGAAGGGCCCGCCCGATTTCCCGGGACTCCGCGCGCTCGAGCCTAGACCGGCGCCGGGTCGTGATCCCGTCGCTCCGGCCGGTCGTCCGGGCCGGGCTCCTGGATGTGCTTCAGAATCTCCAGGACGATGTCCTCGATCTTGACGCCGTCCGTTGAGATCGTCACGTCCGATCCCTTCAGGTAATAGGGGCGCCGCAGATCGATCTGTTCTTTGACTTCGGTGAACGGATCCTTGTCGGTCAGCGCGGGGCGGCGCGAGCGGGTGCTCGCATCCTCCTGGATCCGGCCGAACGCCGTCTCCGCGCCCACCTCGAGGAAGAAAATCTTCCCGCCGTTGCGTTTGAAGACCTGCATGTTCTGGTATTTCAGGGCGGCTCCCCCGCCCGTCGCGATGATCTTGCCGTCCATCGCCGACAGCTCCCCGATGGCCTGGCTTTCGAGGGTTCGGAAGTGGCTTTCCCCGTGCCGCTCGAAGATCTCCTTGATCGTGAGCCCGGTGTGCTTCTCGATCCACAGATCGCAGTCGATGAACTCCCGTCCCAACCGCTCCGACAGGGCCATCCCCACCGTCGATTTTCCGGCTCCCCGGAATCCGATCAGCACCACGTTCATCTCGAGCGCTCCGATGAGCCGAGGACGGCGGCGAGTCCCGACGCCGTCCGACGGTCTACTGACCCCTTCTCCACCGCGAGGTCGATCGTGAGCGAGCCCAGCGCCCCGTAGGCCGGGACCAGGCGCGGCAGGCGCGAGCGGAGCGCGGCGACATGGCGACGAAGCGTGCGGGCGTCGCCCCGCTCGATCGGCCCGGTCAGCGCCCCGGGGATCCCCAGGGCCCCGATGTTCGAGAGCGTCCCTTCGGCCAGAGCCGTCAGCGCTTTCAGGGCCCCCGGCCCCTTCACGCCCGCTTCCACCAGGAGCGACAGCGCGGCATTCAGGACCGTCACCACATAGTTCGAGGCAAACACCGCTCCCGCGTGATAGAGGGCCTTCCGACCCCGCTTCACCCGGAGCGGATCGCCGCCGATCGCCCGCACGAAGCGCCGGAGGACCCGCAGCGCCGCCGGATCCCCGTCGATCGCGCAGGCCGTCCCCGGAAAACGCGCCGAGGCCGCCTTCGGGTCAGCGAAGCTCCGAAGCGGATGCACCGCCCCGGCAGGCCGCAGGGGCCTCAGCACCTCCGCGTCGAAGGAGGCACAGGTGTGCGCCGCCACGCCGCCCGGGGGCAAGCGGAGCTCGCGGGCGACCCCCTCGATCTCGGCATCCGGAACGGCGATCAGGGTGAGCGCCGCCCCTTCGGGCCTCGTCGTCGGCCGCCCGGCCCCGATGAAGGCCGCCGCGTCCCGCGCATGGGCCATCGTGCGGCAGGTCACCGCGCCGATCCGCCACCCCGACCGGAGGGCCAGCCGGCCGAGCGTCCTGCCGCAGCGGCCCGCGCCGATGATCGCCAGCTCCACGTCCGTCCCCATCGAAAAAAAAAGACCTCCGCTTGCGCCGTCAGGACGAATCTTCCGGACTTACTACATTCAAGGCAGGCGCTGTTCCCCGGCTTCAGGGCTTCCGAACCTCCCGGCTATCGCACGTGGCGGCTCGGCATGCCCCTCCCCCGCGGAAAACCGGCGCCTGTTTACTGGGCGTAAGTCCCGGACGAATCCACAACGGACGCGGCAGAGGTCGAAGGCCGATCATATCGCCCCCTTCCGCAAGTCGCAACATCTATTGCACCGCCCGCTTCCGCTTTTTTTCTTGACGCCATGCAGGGTTCGACTAGGATAAGCCGTCTAGGGATGTACCAAGAGAACTGAGGAGACTGGCATGGCCAAAAAGCTGGGGCTCACCGCGCTGCTCGCGCTGATCACGGTCACCTTCTCCGGCTGCGCGGCCGGCGGCGGCGACTTCTTCTACCGCGGCTGGAAGCACATCGAGTGGCACGTCCTGGGCGCGTACAAGGACCTCACTCAGCTCCATCGCGACATCGACAAGTTCATCTTCAATCTCGACGACCGCGATCCGGACCGCTACTAGACTCCACCGGAAACACCAAAGCCCCGCCGGCTTCCGCCGACGGGGCTTTTTCTTTTTCCCGAGTCCGGTTCCGCGTCTACTTCCGTCGGTTCAGGTAGTCCCGCACCGCTTTCTGGACCTCGGCGGGGGCCCGCACCCGCAGGAACCCGTCCCCCGTTTCCAGCCCGCTGATCCCCTCTCCCCAGGTCTCCGGAGCCACCGACCTCCGAAGCTCCTCCGCCACGACCTCCGCCTTCGCCCCCGCCGGCAGGTCGTAGCGCTCGACCGACGTTCCGTCGGCGTCCATCAACGGCCCCGACCCCGGCCGGACCTTCGCCGGCCAGAGGACCAGGATCGCGGCCACCGCAAGAATTGCCGCCGCCGCCACGGAGCCCGGTCGGAGTAGGGTAAGGTCGCTCCGTCGCGAACGGCGGCACGAACGTAGAAGCATGTCCGGCACGGGCCGGTCGGGATCCTTGCCCGCCACCTCCCACGCCGCGCGCGCGAGCTCCCGGTAGCGCCCGCAGTCGACGCAGGAATCGCCGTGATCCCCGGGTTCCTCCGAGCCCTCCGCCAGATGGACGGTGACCCGGCCCCGGAATTCTTCGCACGTCATCGCATGGACCCCAAGTGTAATCGGCTCGAAAGAATCCGCATCAGCTTCTCGTGCGCCCGCGAGACGGCCATCTTCGCCGCGGAGATCCCCAGGCCCGTGACCATCGAGGCCTCCGCAAACGTGAACCCGTGGTAGCGCACGAGGAGGAACAGCTCGCGCTGCGCCTCCGGCAGCTCCTCCAGGCCGCGCATCACGTCGCGGAACAGATCCCGGTCCTCCGGAGTCATCCCGGGCTCCGCCGCGCGATGGCGGAGCGTCTCAGGCGGCACGGGGTGGATCAGATCCCGCTTCCGCTTGCGCATGTCGTCGCGCGCCTGGTTCACCGCGATCGTGAAGATCCACGACCGCTCCCGGCCCGGAGTCCGGCCCTCGAAGTGGGTCCAGGCCTTGAGGAAGCTGCGCTGGAAGAGATCGGCCGCCCGCTCCGGATCCCCGGTCAGCCGCCGGAGATAGTTCCAGACCGGCCCCGAGTGCTCGGCGAAGAAGGCGTCGTAGTCCCCCATCCCTTATCCAGACGTGCCGCGGGCGGGGAAAGTCACCGGGAATCAGCGCGCGAGAAATTTCCTGACCGCGTCGCGGCGCGCGCGGCAGAGCCTCTCGTTCTCCTTCCGCGTCTCGTCGGGCGAGACGTAGAGGCTGGAGTAGCTGAAGAACGCGAAGCCGGAGCGGCACATCGACAGCTGCCGCACCGTCTGGTCGGCCGTCTTGTGCTTGTACGCCCCCACGCCGGGGAAGCACACCGTCCGCGCCGCCGGCGTCTCCGCCGTGGAGCCCGGCTTTGCGGCCAGAGTCCGGCCTTTCGGCGCGGCCCCGCCGGAGGGCCGGAACAGGGCGTACCCCTCGTCGATGACGTCGCGGAAATCGGCGTCCGAATCCTCGTACGTCATCGGGAAGACCCAGTCGATCAGGCCGCGGCGCACCCAGCCTTCGGCGTCCTGGAGCACCCGCTCGCGGGACTTCGCCGACGGGAAGACCGCCGCCGAGAGCACCGCGTTGGGCCGCGTCTCCTTCAGCATCTGCCGGGTCGCCTTCACGAGCTCCGTCACCGCGCCTTTGCGGAACGCGTTCCAGGCGTCGGGCCGCTCGTCCGGAGAGGATCCGAACAGCGACAGCGTCTTTTCATCGTACGACCACTCGCCTTCGATGAAGCGGACGTAGTCGAGATGCAGCCCGTCGATCGGGTAGCGCTCCGCCAGGTCCCGCAGCACCGAGACGATGTACTCGCGCACGTCCGGAAGGCAGGGATTCAGGCACACGTAGTGGTCGTTGAACGTCTGGCGCCGGCCGTCCTTCCCCATCACGATCCAGTTCGGGTGCTTGTAACAGACCTGATTCCGGTCGGCCGGCGGCGTCTTGCCGCGCCAGGCCGGCATGGTGTTCACCCAGGCATGAAGCGCCAGCCCGAGCCGTCTGGATTCGCGGCAGGCCACCTCGAGCGGATCGAAGCCCGGGTCGCGGCCACCGAGGCGCTCGGCCCAGGGCTCGATCGACGACTTGTAGTACGCGTCGGCCTGTCCGCGCACCTGGAAGAGGATCGTGTTGAACCCCAGCGACGCGCAGTTCGCCAGGATCGTTTTCACGTCCGACTCGGTCTGGTACTCGAACCGCGTCACCCAGATCGCTCGGACCTCGTCGGAGGCGGCCCCCGGCGCGCCCATCGCGGACGCCGGCAAGGCCAGGAGGATGGCGAACAGCGGAAATGATTTCATCCCTAATACCCCCTTCACCCGGTTCCCGGACTCTCTCCGGAAAAGCATATCGGCGGGAAGGACGGGGAGACTCGAGCAAAAGCGCTCCGACGAAGACGGCGGCAAGAGGATCCCCTGCCGGGCGATCGGGACGGCCCGCGGGCGACCCCGGCCGGGCGCGGCGGATCCCCTCGGCGGACAACCTCTTGCAGGGAATCCCCCCCTGAAGTACGCTCTAAGCCCCATGAAGAAACGAATCCTGTCGGGCATGCGGCCCACCGGCCGCCTCCATCTGGGCCACTATTTCGGGGTCCTCCAGAACTGGGTCACCCTCCAGGACGAATACGACTGCTACTTCATGATCGCCGACTGGCATGCCCTCACCAGCGAATGGAAGAACGCAGCCGCCATCCCGGGCAACGTGAGGGAAATCGCCGCCGACTGGATCGCCTCCGGGGTCGATCCCGAGAAGTCCTGCGTCTTCGTCCAGTCCGAGGTCCCCGAACACCTCGAACTGAACATGATCCTCTCCTGCCTCACCCCCCTGGGCTGGCTGGAACGGGTACCCACGTACAAGGAAGCCCGCGAGCAGCTGGCGGACAAGGGCGTCGACAACTACGCCTTTCTCGGCTACCCCGTCCTTCAGGCGGCCGACATCCTCCTCTATAAGGGGAACGTCGTCCCCGTCGGCGAGGATCAGCTGCCCCATCTGGAACTGACCCGCGAAATCGTCCGGAAGTTCCACTCGCACTACGGCGAAGGAGTGTTCCCGGAGCCCGCGGGCAAATTGACGCAGACCCCCCGACTCATGGGCCTCGACAACCGCCGCATGTCGAAAAGCCTGGGGAACACGATCGACCTGTCCGAGGATCTCGCCTCCGTCGAGAAGAAGGTCAAGGGGATGTTCACCGACCCCAACCGCAAGAAACGCAGCGATCCCGGCAATCCCCAGGTCTGCAACGTGTACGCGTTCCATGGGATGCTCAATGCCAAGGAGCGCACCGCCCAGATCGAGGCCGACTGCAGGACCGCCAAGATCGGCTGCGTCGAGTGCAAGGCCGAACTCGCCAAGCAGATGGTCGACTGGCTGCGCCCCATCCAGGAGCGCCGGAAGGCGCTTCTCGCCGAACCCGGAAAACTCGACGCGATCCTCGCCAGGGGGGCCGAGCGGGCTCGCGCCGTCGCCCGGGCGACGATCCAGGAAGTGAGAAAAGCGGTCTTCAAAGCCTGAAAACCTGTGCTATAGTACGGGAGTCCGGCGGGCCTCCGCCCGCCGAGGGGGATTGAGAGAGGGGAACCATGTCTGAAGTCGCCGAGTACAAGGTCCAGCTCGACAACTACTACGGCCCGCTCGACCTCCTGCTGCACCTGGTCAAGGAGACGGAGGTCGACATCACCGCGATCGCCCTCGCCCGGGCGTGCGAGCAGTACATCTCGTTCCTGACCGCCATGGAGCGGCGCGACATCGATCTGTCCGGAAATTTTCTCACCCTCGCCTCCCAGCTTCTCCTGATCAAGTCCCGCACCATCGCCCCGCCCGAACTCACGCCGGGCACCGGCGAGGACGAGGAGGAGGAAGAGGAGGGCGACGCCTCCCTGGAACTGATCCGGAAGCTCCTGGACTACAAGCGCTTCAAGGACCGCGCCCGCGGTCTGGACGAGAGAATGGCCGAGCGGGCCCTCAAATTCGGCCGGCCCCGCATCAAGATCGAGGGAGAGTCCGAACAGGAACCCCTGCGCAACCTCGAACTTTGGGACCTCGTCCTACTGTATTCGAAGGCTCTGAAGGGCACCCGGCTGGACGCCCTCATGTCCATCCTCTATCGCGACGTCCCGCTCGAGATCTTCATCGACCGCATCCTGAACACCTTGACCCAGAAGAAGACCACCAGCCTGGCCGAGCTCCTCGGCGAGGCTCCCGACCGCACCACGATCCTGGGAACCTTCCTCGCCCTGCTCCAGCTCGCCAAGATCCAGAAGGTCTCGGTGACCCAGGAAGTGGCCTTCGGCGATATCCAGGTTCAGGCGGTCGACGCCCCTCCCCCCGGGTCGGAGCCGGGCGAGTCGCCGGAGACGGCGGCCCAGGAACCGTGGGCCCCGCCCCCCGCGGCGGAGGCCCCGGCGGCGCCCCGCGTCGACGGAGCCGCCGACGGACCGGGAGCGGACCTCTCGTCGTGAGGCGGCAGGAAACGACCGGGGATCCGGGGTTCTCGGCCGAGGCGTGCTACTTCCGCTTCCCCTGGATCTCCTTCAGCAGCGCGCGGACTTCCTCCGTCGCAAAGTCGTTCGGGTAGGCGACCAGGTAGGCACTCGCGTCCTCGCCCGCCCTCGTCCAGTCTTCGGCCCCCTGGAACGCGAGCGACCGCCACGGCAGCGCCCGGCCCTGGCCCGCTTCGATCGCCGCGGTGAAGTCCGTCGCGGCAGTCTCGAAGTTCCGCTTGATCAGAAAGAATACCCCGCGAAGGAAGCGCGGCCTCGGATCCTTCGGCTCGGCCTCCGCCTCCTTCGACAAGGCCACGATCTGATGATTGAGATCCGTCACTTTCTTCCCGTAGAGCCCGTCGAGGTCCGCCAGGGCCTTCTTCGCCTCTCCGCGGTAGACGTAGGTCTGGGCCCGGATCTCCAGCGAATCCCGGCTCTTGGGATTGAGCTCCAGCGCCCGCGAGACATACTCGAGGGACTTGTCGAGTTCATTCCGCGACAGGAAGAGATTGGCCAGCTGGAAGTACGGCCAGTCCCGCTTGGCTCCGCGGGCAATCGCTTCGTTCGCCGCTGAAAGCACGCGATCGCTGTCCCCCTTCGCCTGCGCCTCCACCGCCTGGTCGTAGAGCTTCTGCTCCTCGTCGGCGGTCATCGGCGTGGAGGGGATGACGGGCTTCGGCGCCGTCTTCGCAGTCTCCCTCGGCTTCGGCTCGACCGCCGGTGCGGGAGCCGGCGCGGATTTCTCCTCGCGAGCCACCGGAGGATCGAGGGGCCCGGGGGCCGCCTGCGGCCTCGGGAGAAGGAGCCAGGCCAGGAGCACCGCGGCGGCGGCCGCCGCCCCGACCACGATCCAAGTCCGGCTCTTCCGCCCTCCGGGGCCGAGGGCGTCGACGGAGCCTTTCCGGCCCGTGATGGGTTCGCCCTTGAAGTAGTGGGCCAGGTCGTCGGCCAGCGCCCCGGTGGACGCGTAGCCCCCCGTGAGCGAGCACGAGACGATGCGGTCGAGGTTCGGGTCGACGTCCTTCACCCGGACCTTCGGCGACGACTCGCCCGCGGGCGGCGAGCCCGTCAGGACCTCATAAAGGATGGCGCCCAGCGCGTGGACGTCCGAGGGGCCGGCGTAGGCTTTCGCCCGAGAGGACGGCGGGACGGCCTTCGCCGTCTCGAGTCCGAGCACCGCCACGGAGTCGTCTCTCCGGATCACGATCCGCGCGGGGGACAGGGCCCCGTGGACGCGGTCCTTCAGGAACTCCGCGGCCTTCCAGATGGCATGGGCTCCGCGGCGCGCGCTGGGCCGCTTCGCCTCGAGCGATTCGCCGTCGGCGAAGTCGGAGACCGCGTAGGGGTGGCCGTCGACCAGGGGCAACCCGGTCACCGGGACGTCCTTGCGGAAGACTTTCACCGCCACCTCGCGGCCCGCGCGATCCTTGGCGCGGTACACCACGCCGCGTTCGCGGCGCGCGAGCTCCCATTGCAGGGTGTAGCCGTCGAATTCCTGGGGCACCGGCAAGGACGCCCAGCCCCGGCGCACCGTGGGCCGAGTCAGCGAGGCGACAAATTTCTCCCATTCCGCGGCGGTCAGCTGCTCCTCGTCCAGGAGCATCCGGTGGAGCGCCTCCAGATGCGGCCGATCCTCCGTCGGATCGAGCAGCGTGCTGTCGGCCCGGAGCGCCTCCCCGGTCGGGTCGGGAAGGTGGAGGGCGTCCAGGAAGCCGATCGGTCGGGAGACCTGCCGAGCCAGCGCTTTCCGGATCGCCTTGACGTCGGCAAATCCGCGCTTGAGGGCGCGCATCATCAGGAGCAGGTCTTCGCGCGGGACGCCCATGATTCTCGTCTATTATACGGCGGGCCTGGGCGTTTCCGTACACGGATCGCAAGGCGGACGACCGAAATCGGAACGTCCTCCGCCCCTCCCGGCGGCGGCCGCTGGATCCCCCGGCTCCACTCGGGTGCAGGAATCGCGGCGCGCGCTCCACTGGATCGGGACGTCTAGAACAGCGGGCCGATGGCCTTCTCCACCGCCCGGAGGAGCTCTTCCGGCAACCGCGAGTAGACGGAGGTCACCTTCTCCAGGTCCGGCCTCAGGAACCGGTCGGCGTCCAGGTGGGGGATCTCGCGACGCAGGCGGGCGTGGGCCGCCTGGACTCCCTTCCCCGGCCGGAGGGGCCGGAGGAAATCCAGTCCTTGCGCGGCGCAGAGCAGTTCCAGGCCGATCACCTTCCGGACCGTATCGAGGACGCGGCGGCACTTCCGGGCGGCGACCGGAGCCATCGGGACATGATCCTCCTTCGAGGCGCCCGTCGGAATGGAGTGAACGCTCGCCGGCGCCGCGTCGGCCCGGCACTCCGCCGCGAGCGACGCGGCGGCGACCTGCACCATCATGAATCCCGAGTTCAGCCCGCTTTCCTTCACCAGGAAGGCCGGAAGCTCGCTCATCTCCGGATTGGTCATCCGGTCGATCCGCCGCTCGGAGATGTTGGCGAGCGACACGAGGGAGGCCGTCAGAAAATCCGCGGCCTGGGCGAGCGACTGCCCGTGGAAGTTCCCGCCGGAGAGGATGTCGCCGTTCTCGAAGACCAGCGGATTGTCGGTGACCGAATTCGCCTCCCGCACCAGGATGTCGCGGGCGTAGGCCCAGGCGTCGCGGGTGGCCCCGTGCACCTGCGGGATGCAGCGCAGGGAATAGGCGTCCTGGACCTTCTGGCACTGACGGTGCGACTCGAGGACCTCGCTCCGGAGCAGCAGCGCGCGGATGTTGTGGGCGGAGGCGAGCTGGCCGGGATGCGGACGATGGCGGTGGAAACGGGGATCGAAGGGCTTGATGCTGCCCTTGAGCGCCTCCAGGCTCATGGCCCCGGCGACGTCGGCGAGCTTGATCACGTCTTCCGCGTCGGCCAGCACGCGGGCCATCAGCGCCGCGGTGAACGGCGTCCCGTTGATGAGCGAGAGCGCCTCCTTCGGGAGGAACCGGTAGGGCTTGAGCCCCGCCCGTCGCAGTGCGGCCGACGCCGACATCCTCCGCGTCCCGATGAACGCCTCGCCCTGGCCCAGCATCGCCGCCCCCAGCTGGGCCAAGGGGGCGAGGTCGCCGCTGGCCCCCACCGAACCCTGCTCCAGGACCACGGGACTGACCCCGCGGTTATAGAGGTCGACGAGGCGCCGGACGAGGCCCGCGCTCACGCCGGAGTACCCCAGGAGCAGCGCGTTCGCCCGGAGCGCGATCATGAGCCCGACTTCGTGGATCGGCATCCCCAGGCCCGCACTGTGGGAGAGTAGCAGGCGTTCCTGGAGCTCCTCCAGCTGCTCCGGGTTGATCCGCGTGTCCGCCAGCATCCCGAACCCGGTGTTGATGCCGTAGACCGTGCGACCCTCGCGGATCGCCCGCTCCACGACCGTTCTCGAGCGCCGGACCCGGCGGAGCGCGGCGGGGGAGATCCGCAGCCGGACCTCCCGCTGGAGGAAGTCCCGCGCCAGCACCCGGAGATCCGCGAAGCCGAGGCCTTCGCCGTCGAGGACGATCGTGCGCAATCGGGGCCTACTTGGACGGATGCTTCTTGTAGACGTCGGCCTCGTGCGAGGTGAGTTTCACATAGAGGGCCCGGCCCTCCTTTTCGAACTCCACCTTGTGCTCGCGGGCCAGCCAGCCCACGCCCTGCTGGACGATCGCCCCGTCCTGGTCGAGCAGCTTCGGCAGCGTCGTCAGCGCCACGCGACCCTTCGAGCCCAGAAGCTTCCAGACCTGTCCCGCGGCTTCGCCGATGGCTTTCACGTGCATGAGCACCCTCCCAGCCTGGCGCACCGGGGGGTCCGATGCGCGTGGAACTCCCCTGAATCTTAGCACGTCTTTGCCGGTTGTGTTCCCGCGCGCTTTCTGCTCGAATCCGGACGATGAGCTGGGAACTGATCGACCACACCGGAGACCTGGCGGTCGAGGCGCGGTCGCCGACGCTGGAGGAGCTTTTCGCCGACTGCGGCCGCGCCCTGAGCTCCATCCTCGCCGACGTCCCCTCCCCCGCGCCGGCCGGCACGGACGCCTTCCCCGTGACGGGGACCGATCCCGCCGAGGAGCTTCGCGAGTTCCTCTCCGAGCTTCTCTACCGCTTTTCGGCCGAACACCGCATGTACGTCGGATTCCGGGCCGGACCGGGAACCATCGAGGCCGACTGGGAACCCTACGACGGCCTCCGGCATCCCCTGCGCACCGAACTGAAGGCGGTCACCTGGCACCAGCTCGAGGCGGTCCGGGACGGCGACGGCTGGCGCGCGCGGGTGGTCTTCGATGTCTGAGGGGATTTCCGCGAACCTCCGCCCCGGCTTCCGGTTCAAAGAGGGGTCCCGTCGGCGAAGCGCGGAGAGTCTCGCAGCATGAGCAACCTAAGAAAGATCGCCCCCTATCTTTACGAGATCCCGAAGACGGGCGCGATGCGCGTCCCGGGCCGGATCTACGCCTCCGACGCGCTTCTGGAAACCCAGAAGTCCGACGAGGCGGTCCAGCAGGTCCGCAACGTCGCCCACCTCCCGGGCATCGTCGACTATGCCCTGGCGATGCCCGATTTCCATTGGGGCTACGGCTTCCCGATCGGCGGCGTCGCGGCGTTCGACCTCGAGGAAGGCATTCTGTCTCCCGGCGGGGTGGGATACGACATCAACTGCGGGGTGCGGCTCGTCCGCACCCGCCTGAAAAAACAGGACCTCCTTCCGAAGCTCCGCGACCTCGTCCGGGAGCTGTTCCGGACCGTGCCCGCCGGCGTGGGCCGCGAGGGCGCCATCCAGGCTCCCCGCGGCGACGACGCGCGCGCCCTCGTCACCCAGGGCGCGAAATGGGCCGTCTACCATGGCTACGGCACCCCCGACGACCTCGACCACATCGAGGACGCCGGCCTGTTTCCCGGAGCCGATCCCGACGCGCCGAGCGACCGGGCCTACTCGCGGGGCATGCCCCAGATCGGCACCCTGGGCAGCGGCAACCACTTCCTCGAGATCCAGGTCGTGGACGAACTCTACCGCAAGGATGTCGCCGACCGCTTCGGCCTCGAACGGGGCACCATCTGCTTCTCGATCCATTCGGGCTCTCGCGGCTTCGGCTACCAGGTCTGCGAGGATTCGGTCAAAACCATGATCAAGACGAGCCGCGACTACGGCATCGAGCTGCCGGATCGCCAGCTCTGCTGCGCGCCGTTCCGGTCCCCGGAAGCCCAGCGCTATCTCTCGGCGATGGCCTGCGCGGCGAATTACGCCTGGGTCAATCGCCAGGTCATGACGGCCCTTACCCGCCGAGTCTTTGCCCGCGTGTTCGCCGTCACCGAAGAGTCGCTCGGCGCCAGGCTGATTTACGACGTCTGCCACAATATCGCCAAAGTCGAGGAGCACGGAGGCCGGAAGCTCTGCGTCCACCGGAAAGGCGCGACCCGGGCCTTTGGCCCCGGCCACCCCCTCCTCCCGGCCGCCTACCGCGATCTGGGCCAGCCCACCTTCATTCCGGGCGACATGGGGCGCGCCAGCTTCCTGCTCATCGGGAAGGAGGGCTCGATGCGCGAGACCTTCGGGTCCACCTGTCACGGCGCCGGCCGCGCCCATTCCCGCGGCGCCATGAAGCGGAGGACCCAGGGACGCAACCTGTTCCAGGAACTCGAGGAGGAGCACGGGGTCCTCGTGATGGCCCATGGCCGCGATTCGGTGGCCGAGGAGATGCCGGAGGCCTACAAGGACGCCTCGCTCGTGGTCGACGTCATGGAGCAGGCCGGGGTCACCGACAAGGTGGCCCGCCTGCGCCCCCTGGGCTGCATCAAGGGCTAGGCGACCGTTTCGGCATTGCGTAAGATGGGCGGGGACCCATGAAACGCTTCTTCCTCAAGGGGCTCTTCGCCATCCTGCCGCTGGTGCTCACGGCGGCGGTGATCTATCTCGTCATCGGATTCCTCTACAACAACGTCGGCGTCCCCATCGGCGAGGCCCTCAAATGGGGAGTCGTCCGCGTCGGCGGCGAGGACCCGCAAACGCCCAGCCCGCACTGGCTCTGGCTGTTCCGCTGGGGCGCCCCGGTGGTCGGCTTCTCCGTCGCCATCCTCCTCACGCTCATCGCCGGCTTCTTCCTCGCCACCTTCTTCGGCCGCAAGCTGTACCGCTGGTACGAAGCGATCCTGAAGCGCGTTCCGCTCATCGGGGCCATCTATCCCTATGCCCGTCAGTTCACCGACTTCTTCTTCGGCGACGAGAAGAAGGAGGACTTCAAGACGGCGGTCGCGATCCCCTTTCCGACCCGCGGCGCCTACTCCATCGGCTTCGTCACGTCCCAGGGGATGAAGGCCCTCAACGATGCGACCGGCAAGGAAATGGTCTGCGTCTTCGTTCCCGCCGCCCCCACCCCCCTCAGCGGCTTCGTGATCTACATCGCCAGGGAGGACCTGATCCCGCTGCCGATCTCGGTGGATGAGGCGATGCGCATCATCATTTCCGCCGGCGTGATCCAGCCCGATCACCCGGCGATCGGAGGCGGGGAACCGCGGGAAACGAGCGTGCAGCGTCCGCCCAGCCCGGCGTCCTAGGAGGACGTCTTCAGCCCGGTGCGTCGCTTCCCCAGCGTCTCGATCGCCGCCTCGAGCTCGGCTTCCAGCCGCTTCGGGAACGCCGTGGGGGAATGCCAGCTGTAGGGAAGATGGTCCCTCTTCCACTTCTCGTGAAGGGCCCGCCAGCCGTCCTGGTGCTCGAGGAGGGCCTTCCAGGAGGGCGGCAGGTCCGGGCCGTCGACGAGATCCCGTTTCGCGCGGATCAAGGCGACCATCCGCTCGTTGCGCGGCATCAAATCGCCCTCCGCCTTCTCCAGCCAGAGCTTCACCTCTTCGTCCTTTTCGAGGGGGAAGATCCAGTCGCGCCCCAGCTGGGTCTTCATGAAGTCCTGGACGGACGCGTGCGACTCCCGGACCAGCGCCAGGAGCGGCTGGTACAGCTCGTCGAGCTGCCGCTCGACCCGAAGCAGCTCCTCGTTCCTCGTCGGGGCGGGGACGGCGCAACCCGCCGCCCACAGGACCAGGGTGCCGACGGCTCCGAGGATCCGATGGTGTCTCATGAGCTCCTTTGTCCGCGTCCTGCGATTCGCACGCCCGGGAGGCTCCTCTTTAACTCTCCGCCCGCTGTTCCCGTTTCATCAGGTCCCGAAGCGCATCCTTCGCCGCCTTGCCCTCGTAGAGGATGCGATGGAGTTCCTCCGTGATGGGCATGTCCACGCGGTGCTTCCTGGCCAGCGCGAGGGCCGCCTTCGTCGTCCAGACGCCTTCGGCGACCGCATGCATGCCGCCCAGGATCTCGTCGAGGGGCTTCCCCTCTCCGAGCGCCCGGCCGACCGACAGGTTTCGTCCCGACGGATAGGTCGTCGTCGTGATCAGATCCCCGATGCCGGAGAGTCCGAAGAAGGTGTGCTTCTTCGCCCCCAGCGCCCCGCCCAGCCTCGCCATTTCGACGATTCCCCGCGTCAGCAGCGCGGCCTTGGCATTGTACCCGAGGCCCAGGCCGTCGGAGATGCCGGCCGCGAGCGCGATCACGTTCTTCAGCGCCCCCCCCAGCTCCACGCCGAGCATGTCGTTGCTGGTGTAGATGCGGACTGTGCTGCCGTGGAACAGCGCCTGGATGGCCTTCGCGGCGCGCGACTCGCCCGCGGCGGCCAGCGAGGCCGGCAGCCCGCGGGCCACTTCCGGCGCGTGGCTGGGCCCGCTGAGCGCCACGATCCGGGCGGAGCCCAGGGCCTCCCGGAGGATCTCCGAGGGGCGCTTGCCCGTCGACTGCTCCAGTCCCTTGGCCACGCAGGCGATCAGCGGCTTCCGCGGGAGGGCGGCCTTCAGCTCCGAAAACGTCGGCCGGATGAATTGCGTGGGGACGGCCGCGACGTAGATGTCGCCCTTCGGAGGCGTCCCGCTGACGACGTCGATGCCGTCCGGGAGCGGCGATCCGGGGAGGAACTTCACATTCTCCCGCTTCGCGGCCATCTCGGCCGCATATTCGGGGAAACGGCTCCAGAGCGATACCCCGTGGCCTCCCCGCCGGAGCACCAGGGCCAGCGCGGTCCCCCAGGCCCCGTCGCCGATGATCACGATCCGCTTCATGCCGGCTTTTTTCCGAATCTCTGCTCGGTCCCGTCGAGCAGGCGTTTCAGGTTGGACCGGTGGCGAAAGATGACGAGGACCGCGGCGACGCCGAGGAAGACGGTCATCACCCAGGGCGTTTCCCCGGCCCAGCGGCTCATGACCAGGGGCGCGGTGATCTGATGCGCCACGGGCAGGGCGAGCGCCGCCACCATCGATCCCAGAGAGACGTAGCGGGACAGGAGAAAGACCACCCCCCAGACGGCGATCGCGATCAGCGCGGCGATCCAGTTCATGGCGAACAGGATTCCGCCGACGGTCGCGACTCCCTTGCCGCCGCGGAATCCCAGATAGATCGGCCACATGTGTCCGAGCATCGACAGCAGGGCGCACAAGACCGCCAGCGAGACGGTGGGGGCCGCGCAGGAGCCGCATTTCCACCGGGCCGCCACCCACGGAGCCAGCCAGAAGACCGGCGCGAACCCCTTCAGGAAATCGAAGAGGAACACCGGGATGAACCAGGGGGTCCCCAGCGCGCGGGCGACGTTCGTCGCGCCGATATTGCCGGATCCCAGGGTCCGGACGTCCTTCCCCGTCTTCAGCTTGACCAGGATATAGCCGGAGGGGATCGCGCCCACGAAGTAGGAGAACAGGCCTGTGAGGACGTAGGCCAGCTCGTTCGGCATCAGGCCGTTCCTGCCGCGAAGCGGGCCCGGAGCTGGCCACAGGCGGCCGACACCTCGTCGCCCTTGCGCTTCCGGACCATGACGGGGACCCCGCAATTGCCGAGCGCCGTGACGAAGCGGTCGACCACCGCCTGCGTCGGCGCGCGGTATCCCACTTCATCGACCCGGTTGAACGGGATCACGTTCACCTTCATCTTGGTGCCCGCGATCTTCTTGCCCAGTTCCAGGGCGTGCTTCTTGTCGTCGTTCACGCCCTCGAGCAGCACGTACTCGAAGGTCACGTTCTTCCCCGTCGCCTGTTTGTATTCGTAGCCGGCCTTGATCAGGTCCATCAGCTTGACGTTCTTCATCGTGGGCACGACTTCCGCCCGGATGGCGTCGTTGGGGGCGTGGAGCGACAGCGCGAGGTTCGGCGTCACGTTCTGCTTCACCAGCTCCGGGAGCTGCCCCAGCACGCCGACCGTCGACAGCGTGATCCGGTTGTAGCCGATGCCCATCCCCCAGGAGGCCTTCATCGTCCGCAGCGCCTTGATGAGGTTCGAGGCGTTGAGCAGCGGCTCCCCGATCCCCATGATCACGACGTTCGACAGGCGCTCGTCGGGGCCCAGGGAACGCTTCACGTGCAGCACCTGCTCGACGATCTCCCCGGAGCTCAGGTTGCGCTTGAGGCCGTTCAACCCGCTCGCGCAGAACACGCACTTGACCGGGCAGCCCACCTGGGTCGAGACGCAGACCGTCCGGCGGTCCTCCTCGGGGATCAGGACCGTCTCGATGACGTCCCCGTCCGGCAGGCCGACCAGGTGTTTGGTCGTGCCGTCGGGGCTGGGATGGCTCGCCTCCACCTTCGTGCGGTAGACGGTGAAGTGCGTCCGGAGCTCCTCGCGGAGCCCGAGGGAAAGGTCCGTCATTTCGTCGAACGTCGTGGCGTTGCGGCGGTGGATCCAGAGGAGGATCGGCCGCGCGCGCCACTTCTCGACGCCGAGCTCGGCGAGCCGCGCCTCGAGCTCCTGGACGGTGAAATCGGTAAGGGCGTCCATTCGAGGCGGATTATAGCACCCCGGTCGGATCCGGCAAACGGCCTCTTGGGGGGCCTACGGACGGGGGCCCGGCGCGTCGCCTAGAGGCACTGCATGCACGGGACCTTCCCCTTCCGCGCCACTTCCTTCTTGGAGTGGAATTTCAGCTTCCGGTCCTCCGGGATCAGCTGCGCGAAGGGGCAGGTCGGCGCGTGGAAATGGGCGGCCTGGTCGGCGGTGATGTAGGCCGCCTCCTTGTTGGTCATCCGGTTGACGAGTTCCTGGGTCTCCTCGAGGCCCAGCTTCTCGTTGTACACCATCTCGATCGTCTCGAGCTGGGCGTCGGGGTCGGAGATCGCGCTGATCACGCGGGCGTGCCCCTCGCTGATCATGTTCGCCCGGAGGGCCTCCAGGACCGGGATGGGCAGGTCGAGCAGCGTGCGCGCGTGCCGCAGCTCGTCCACCTTGAGGCCCATCGCCTCGGCGATCTCGTTCTCCTCGATCCGGGGGTACTTCCGGTGAATCCGGTCGAACATCATGACCACGTCGATCTTGGACAGCTCCTCGCGGTGGAGATTCTCCAGGTAGCTGACCTCCATCATCTGGCGGGGATTGAGCGTGCGGACGATGGCGGGGATGAACTTGAATCCCAGCTCCCGGGCGGCCTGCAGGCGGCGCTGGCCGGCGACCAGCGTGAAGCGGCCCGAGTGGCGGTTCACGATGATCGGCACGATCACGCCGTACTGCTCGATCGACTTCCGGAGGTTGCCCAGGGGCTCCTCGATCACGTACTCCCGCGGCTGATAGGGGTTCTGGTCGACCTTCTCGATCGGGATGTACATGAGCCGGTCTTCCTGGCGCTTGAACTTGAAGACGCGCTTGAGGCCGTCGACGAATCCGCGCCAGAGGCTGTTCCCGCCGCAGTGGTTGCAGACGTGCTTGGTCTCGCCCATGTTCTTCCCCCCTCGAGTTCTGAGTATGTATCGGCGCGGAGAGGGGATCTCTGCAGTCTTTTGTTCGATTTCCGAACGGTTCCCGGCGGCTTACTTCACTTCGGGCTTGTCGAAGGTGCCCTTGACTTCCACGCTGACCACGCTGTCCAGGAGGAAGCTGACCAGGTCGCCCGCCCAGCGGAGGACGAAGAAGTCCAGGCCCAGGAGGGGTCCCGAGCGCGGCTTGAGAATCAAGTGCAGGTCGCCGTCGAAGCCGATGGCGCCCCGGCCCACGACGCTGACGCTCTCGCTGGTGAACGCCATGCGGTCGATCGTGATCTTCCGCTGCCGGATGTCGAAGTCCACCACGCCGGCGTCGAACTGGTTCCGGGTCTTGAACAACTCCCCGGGATTCAGGGTGAAGAGTTTGAGGAAGATCGGGATGTCCCAGAGCAGGGCGTCGCGGACCACCGCCCGGCCCTTGCCGGTGATGCTCGCCGAATCCTGCGAGTTTCCACGGACGTCGCGCAGGTCGAGCGAGATCTTGCCGGACATGTTCTTGTCCGAGTAGCTCTTGGTGTCCCTCACGAATTCCTGCAGGTCCACGCGGTCGATCGTGAAGGCCTCGCCGAAGAAATCCTTGGTCTTCGTGTCCAGCGAGAAGCTCCGGCCCGCGAGGACGCCCCCGTAGACGCTCGCCTTCAGGTTGAGGAAGTTGAGCTTGGACCCCCGCGTATTGAAGCTGGCCCCGACGTCGGAGATCCGCTTCCCGTAGACCGTCGCCCGGGAGCAGTTGATGAACCCGATCATCTCCGGGTCCTTCTCGAAATAGCCCGTCAGCGTCACCGTGCCGTCCAGGTCCTCGAAGCGCGGCTCCGTGTCGATGTACCCCTTCAGCAGCTTGCACACGAGGTCGACCTGCTTCTGGCCGTCCTTCTTGAAGGTGAGGCCCGATTGGAAGCTGACCATCCCCCCGATCTTCAGCATCCGGAGGAAGTCCCCCACCCCCGGAGGCAGCGCATTCTTCACCTCGTCGTCGAGCGGCAGGGAGGTCGCGTCCACGTGCAGCGACATCTGGGCGTCCGTCACGGTGCCGTGGATCTCGACCTCCGCCCCCTTCACCCGGCCCACCAGGTGGTCCAGCGAATAGCGCCCCGGAGTCATTTCGATGTCTCCCGACAGGTTCGTCACCGGCAGCGGGAGGTCCTTGTAGAGCGCGGTGTTCCCCTTGCAGCGGCCCCGGGCCGAGTGCACGACGGGCGATCCGGTCTCCTTGTGCATCAGCCAGTGCAGCTCCATCTCGCCGCCCGGAGTGAACTGGTCCCAGATCTTCCGCGCGTCGTCGCCGATGGCCGACCTCAGCTTCGCGTCGAGGGGGAGCCTCTGCGCGTCGATGTTGAGATCGACGGACGCGTCGCCGGCGATGTTGCCGATCGTCCCGCGGATCTCTGCTTCCATCGACCCGTCCCGGACGGTCGCCCGCTTCACCACGATCTGCGTGCCGTCCACCTGGATCTCCCCCGTCACGTTCTTCAGCTCGTAGGGGAACTCCTTGTAGGTCATCGACACGCCGTCGAACGAGAGCGTCAGCGGGATGTGCTCCTGGTTGTTGGCGCCCCGACCCCGCGTGGCTTTGCCCTTGGCGCTCACCCGGCCGCGCGGCGAGAAGGAGTCGAACACCCGCCGGTTCGTCGGATCGAGCGCCTGCCGCAGCGCCTCGTCCAGCGGCATGTCGTCGACCTCAAACCGGAAATTGAATTCGCTCTCGGTGGTGTAGCCCCCGGCCGCACCGTCGAAGCGGACCGTCGCGGGCCCGTGCCGGCCCTGCATGTTCTTGATCACGAGGTGGCTGGTGAAGAAATCGATCTCGCCGCTGATGTGCTCGGTCGGATACGGAAAATTCCCGTAGGTGAAGGTCATGTCCCGGGCCACCAGGGTCACCTTGATGTCGGGTTCCTGCTTCGGCTCCTTCTCGATGGCAATGTGGATGTCGCAGAGGCCTCCCGGGAGGTACATGTCGTAGATCCTCCGGAAGCGCCCAATCAGGGGGGCGCGCATCCCCGGCGTGATCCGGAGCCCCAGGCAGTCCAGCGTGATGCGCTGGGCCCCGGAATCCAGGTCCAGTTCCCCCCGTTCGAGCCAGCGCCCGTAGAGCGGATGGGTGAATTCGGCCTCGAAGTGGTAGCGGTAGCCCCCGATGGGAACCATCGTCATCCCGACCACCGTCACGGTCTGGGGCTTCGCGTCCTGGAAGATGCCGCCCAGACGGATCTCGAACTGCCCCCCGTGGACGACGAAGGTCGGCAGCCGGGAGGGGTCGGGGATGACCTCCCGGATCGACTTTCCCGTTTCCTTGCCCGTCAGCTCGTCGAAGAGCTCGTCCGAGATCACGCCCCGGATGTCCTCGAGCACGAAGCGCTCGGGAAAGCCGCTGCGCAGGTGGATCGCCACGCGCCGGGCCTGCACCGGGGGGAGCCGGCGCGCCAGCGGAAAGCCCCGGACGCCCTGCAGGGTGACCGTGCCCTGGAGCGCCACGGCGTTCTCGATGGAGGCGCCGATGTGGTCCCATTCGAGCACGTCTCCGGCGATTTTCCGGAGCTCGCCCTCGGCGAGCATCGACAGCGACTCGGCGCGGGTGAGCACGTAGACGTCCAGGCCCGCCAGCCCCGCGACGATCAGGAACATCGCGAAGAGGCCCCAGAGTTTCTTCACCATGAATGGGGGGATTATACGCCGTCCGCTTCTTCAAATCTCCTCTATCTCCGGATCTGCCTTGTAGAATCGGGGGGTGATCGTCGAGTCCGTCCCGAACTTCAGCGAGGGCCGGCGCCCCGAGTTCTGCCGCGCCCTCGCCGACTTGGCGCGACGCAGCGGCGCCGCCGTCCTGGATCTCACCTGGGATCCCGACCATCACCGCAGCGTCCTCACCATGGCCGGCCCCCCCCGCGCCGTCGAGGAGGCGGCGTTCTCCGTGGCGCGTCTGGCGGTCGAGGGGATCGACCTGACGCGCCACCAGGGGCAGCACCCGCGGATGGGGGCGATCGACGTCCTGCCCTTCGTGCCTCTGCGCGACGCGTCGATGGACGAGGCGGTCGCCCTGGCCCGCGGGGTCGGCGAGCGCCTGGGCTCGGAGCTGGCGCTGCCGGTCTTTCTTTACGAAGCCGCCGCCTCCAGGCCGGAGCGCCGGAATCTCGCGGCCGTCCGGGCCCCCCAGTTCGAGGGGCTCCGCGATCTCATCGGCAAGGACCCGGCCTGGCGCCCGGATTTCGGACCCGACCGGATCCATCCCACCGCGGGGGCCGTCGCGGTCGGCGCCCGGATGCCCCTGATCGCCTTCAACCTCGATCTGGACACCGACGACGTCGGGGTGGCCCGCGCGATCGCCCGGAAGATCCGCGAGCGGGACGGCGGGCTCCCGGGCATCAAGGCCCTCGGCCTCTACCTGGACCGGCGACGCTGCGCCCAGGTCTCGATCAACGTCTGCGACCACACGAAGACGGGACTCCTGGACGTTTTCGACGCGGTCGAACGACTGGCGGGGACGATGGGCACCTCGATCCGCGCGGGCGAGCTGATCGGTCTGGTTCCGGCCGCCGCGTTTCCCCAGGACGGCGCGCGCCGGCTGAAGCTCGGATCCTTCGGCCCCGACCGGATTCTCGAGAACCGGCTCCCGTGAGCGTCGCCGCGGCGCGCGCGCTGCTGGCCGGCGCCCGGTCGATCGCCGTCCTGACGGGCGCCGGGAT
>Ga0070731_10001141_pt1 | contig 28896 bp, 27 predicted proteins | sample Coa_R1_2_FD_66448 | JGI IMG/M metagenome (GOLD analysis project Ga0070731, IMG submission 66448) | Surface soil microbial communities from Centralia Pennsylvania, which are recovering from an underground coalmine fire - Coalmine... | ecosystem: Environmental > Terrestrial > Soil > Unclassified ... | reverse complement strand
GTACGCGCAAAGAACAGCATCAATAAATGCGGGCCGCGCCGCGATTACTGGCCGGGCGGTTTGTACGCTGCATTCACTTTGCTGGCGATCTGTCGAACGTGGGCCACTTCCTCCATGGTCGACAGGCGCGTCAGTTTGACATTGTGCAGCACGTCGGCGGCAATGACTACGCCGGAGATCGCCGCCGCGGCGCCCGGATCGGTCACGTCGAAGATCACCAGCACGCCCGGACCCTCGGGGGGCATGCCGTACATTGCGATCATTTTGCCGCCGGCGGCTTCGATCGCCTTCTTGGCCGCCTCGTAGCGATTGGCCGTGGGGTTGCCCATGAGACTCTTGGGAGACTGCGGTGGGTAACCCGAGGCGGACATCGCGCCGCCAAGTATGCTGTAATGCACAACGCGGTCGCGTTGGGTACCTGCTCACGTCCGGTTTTGGTAGAACGAAGCTATGGGTGCGTAATGCTCGAACTTTACCACGATTGGGATGCGTTTTGCTGCATCAAGGTCCGGTTTTGCCTGGCCGAAAAAGGCGTTCCTTGGATAGGGCGCCACATCGACCTTCAAAGGATGGAACAACTCACGCCGGGCTATCTCGCGTTGAACCCCAAAGGTCTGGTGCCGACGCTTTTGCATAACGGCCGTATCGTCGTCGAGTCCTCGGTGATTAATGAGTATGTCAACGAATGTTTTGACGGACCGGCGCTTTCGCCGGTCGATCCTTACGAACGAGCGCAGATGCGAATTTGGATCAAGTTCGAGGAGGATGTGCTGCATCCCGCTGTTCGCGGTCCGACTTACCAACTGATGCTGCGCAGGGCATTCGCGGAAATGCCTGCAACATTGATCGAGGAGCGTATCGCCCACTCGCCGACGGCCGAAAAAGCCGCTAGGCTTCGCGACGCTTCGCAGGGACTTGTACCCAATCTGGCTGAAGTCGATGCGGCGCGTGCCGTTATGAACGAAGCGCTGGATGTAATGGAAGCGCACTTGCAGAAATCGAAGTGGTTTGGCGGCGGTGCGTTCTCGCTGGCGGACATTGCGATCGCACCGTTCGTCGATCGCCTCGAGGAATTGAGGTTTGCCGGAATGTGGTCAGACAAACCAGCGGTTCGCAACTGGATTTCACGTGTCAAGGACCGCCAAGGCTATGCTCAGGCGCTTCCTGAAGCGGACCAGCGAATCCCGAAACCGCTGTCGGCGTGACGGCTTTTTGCCGCCGCGCATGAGTCGGTTTTGGCACCTCGCGACGCGATGGATGCTGTCCCAATTGAAAGGTTAAAGCCGACATCGTTAGGGATTCTTTCGTCGCGCGAAGTTTTCGCCAAGCCGTTCGTGACGCGATCGATAGAACATCGGACGTGAGGCGGACACAGGGATTTGGGCGATTCTGACCCAACTGCGACATCGCCCCTTGATAGATGCATCCCATTTCCGATTATAAACTCGTCTCTAAATCTCGGTTGTCAGGGCGCCTTTCGTGGCCGAGATGAACGTCGAACGGCGCATGGCCGCCATCCCCGCGGCCGATGTTGGCGGCTACAGCAGGCTCATGGCGATTGACGAGCAAGGCACTTTAGCAGCCCTCAAGGCGCTCCGAAGGGAACTCTTTCATTCCAAGAGGTAATTAGCGCTATGGCATACACCGTCACCGGCGATACTGTGGGTCTCGCCATAGGCCCTGTGTCGGAAACAGCAAACGACGTGCATGAGGCGCTTAGCAAAGCACGTCAGATGTATGAAACGGGACTGGTCAACGTTTCAATCAACGACCAAGCGGGGCATAAAATCGACGGCGATGAATTGTTGGCCTGTGTAACCGGAGAAAAGATGATTACCAACGACCTTCAGGCAAAATAGAATGATCGAATGAGACGGCCCTCAATTGACCGCCGGGGTTCGCAACACAATGGTCTCAAAGAAAACGCCCGGAGACGGTTGTAGGCGCGCGCCAATTGTATTGGCGCTGCGTTGGAAGGGACTGGCAGCGCATGCTGGAGGTGCTGCCGCCTTTGCGAATCTCGCGCAGTAAGCGCATCGCGTTCGTCCCGCAGGCAAAGCACCAAACACCATCAATGAAATTCGGTGCATTTCGCTGAAGACTGGCTTTATGCTGAAAGATCAGTTGTGTGTTCAAGGTGAGTTTGTCCAAAAATATACGTTTCTAATATTTGACTGGACTACCAGATTGCGACGGCCCAGTCTGCCTGAAGCGTGTCCTCAAAATCAAAGAAGGCAACGTGAAAGCTTTCATTCAAAGAAAAAAAATCATCGCCACCATATAACCGTTCGACTTTCCATTAGCGCAGCCAAAGGCTGCCCCTAATCAAGTCGTTTTCGGAAGAAAAGGGCGAAATAGGTAAGCGCCTACCCTGCAAAAAGTTTCGCCGCGTCTAGAAGCGGTGGGAGGAGCGGCATTGCTCCACGGCCGTCGCACCGAAGAGAAGCCGGAAGGCTCGGCGCATGCGCGTCGGGCCGCCGGCGACATGGTGCGCATTCCGGGCGGTACATTCCGCATGGGGTCAGACGGGCACTATCCGGAGGAGGCGCCGGTCCATCGCGTTACCGTGGATGCGTTCTTGATGGACTGCACGCCGGTTACAAATCGGCAGTTCGAGGTTTTCGTCAAGGCAACCGGCCACGTTACCTTTGCCGAGATTCCCCCTGACCCGAAGGAGTACCCGGGCGCGCTGCCGCACATGCTCTATGCCGGCTCGCTGGTTTTCGCGCCGCCGTCGCACCGGCTCGATCTGCGTGACTGGAGTCAATGGTGGACCTTTCACAAGGGCGCGAATTGGCGCCACCCCTATGGCCCGGAAAGCAACATCAACGGGCTCGACGATCATCCGGTCGTGCATGTGGCCTTTGCCGACGCGCTGGCCTACGCAGAATGGGCCGGCAAGGAGCTGCCGACTGAGGCCGAATGGGAATTTGCCGCGCGCAGTGGACTCGACGGCGCGGAGTTTGCCTGGGGCGATGAACTCACGCCCGGCGGCAAGCACATGGCCAATATCTGGCAGGGCGAATTTCCACGACAGAATACTTGCGAAGACGGCTTCGAGCGGACCTCGCCGATCGCCGCATTCCCGCCCAACATCTACGGCCTCCACGACATGATCGGCAACGTTTGGGAGTGGACGACGGATTGGTATTCGGCGAAGCACGAAGCCGATGCGCCGAAGGCGTGCTGCATTCCGGAAAATCCGCGCGGCGGTCCGGAGACCGCGAGCCACGACCCTCGTCTGCCGAACGTCAAGATTCCACGCAAAGTGCTTAAAGGGGGATCGCATCTCTGCGCCCCCAATTATTGCCGCCGCTATCGCCCGGCCGCGCGTCATGCCGAGTCGGTCGACACCTCGACAAGCCATGTCGGCTTCCGCTGCATCACCAGAAATCAACAGAAAGAGAGCGCGTCATGACCGAGGATTCAATGCGAGGAAAGTCCGAGGACGGCATCACGCAAAGCAGCGCAGGCCTCAAACGCCGCGATCTGCTGTTAAACGGCACGTCGTTGGTAGCCGCCTCGACGTTGTTGGGTGCGGGTCGTGCGACCCCTGCGCAAGCGCAGCAACCAACACGGACGCCGCCGAGCGGGAAGCAGCCGAACATCCTCGTCATCATGACCGACGATGTCGGTATCTGGAATATCAGCGCCTACCACCGTGGTATGATGGGTGGCCGCACGCCTAACATTGACCGGATCGCCCGCGAAGGTGCGCTCTTTACCGACTACTACGCTCAGCAATCGTGCACGGCCGGGCGCGCCGCGTTCATTCTTGGACAGACTCCGTTCCGTACCGGTCTACTGAAGGTCGGAATGCCCGCAGCCAAGCAGGGCCTACAAGACACCGACCCGACGATAGCCCAATTCCTCAAACCGTTAGGCTACGCAACGGCGCAGATCGGCAAGAATCATCTCGGTGACCGTAACGAGTATCTACCAACGGTCCATGGCTTCGACGAATTCTACGGCATCCTCTACCACCTCAATGCAATGGAAGAGCCGTATGAACCCGATTATCCGAAGACCGCCCAGTTCCTGGAGAGGTTCGGCCCACGCAATATTTTGGACTGTAAGGCCACCAACGTAGACGATCCCACAACTGATCCGCGCTGGGGGAAGGTCGGGAAGCAGAAAATCGTCGATGCGGGCCCCCTGCCGCCGCATCCGAACATGGATCCGAAAGCCAAGACCAACATGGAGGATATCGACGAAGAACTGGTTCGGCGGTCGGTCGATTTCATGGATCGTTCCGTGAAGGCCGGCAAGCCCTTCTTCCTCTGGCACAACAGCACGCGCATGCATGTCTGGACCCATCTTTCGCCTCAGTGGGAGAACAAGAGCGGCTATGGTCTTTACGCCGACGGCATGAGGGAATTGGACGCGGAGGTCGGCGACTTGCTCAAGAAGCTGGATGACCTAGGCATCGCCGACAACACCATCGTCATCTTCACCAGCGATAATGGTGCCGAGACCTTCAGTTGGCCGGATGGCGGCAACAGTCCGTTCCGAGGTGAGAAAGGCACCACCTACGAGGGCGGCTTCCGCGTGCCCCTGCTTGTAAAATGGCCCGGCACCATCAAGCCCGGAAGCATCATCAACGAGATCATGGCGAATGAGGACTGGCTGCCAACCCTTTTGGCCGCCACGGGCGATTCAAGCGTAAAGGAAAAGCTCTTGCGGGGCATGCAGGTCGGCGACAAGACCTTCAAGGTCCACCTCGACGGTTACAATTTCCTGCCATTTTTCAAGGGCGAAATCGCCCAAGGACCGCGGCACGAGTTCTTTTACTTCACGGACAACGGCGACCTGACAGCATTGCGTTACGATGACTGGAAACTCAGCTTCAAGACTATCAAAGGCAATTTGTTCACCGGCACGCCGGAATCGACCAACGTTCCGTTAGTTACCAATCTCCGGCAGGATCCGTGGGAGCGGTACCAGGACGAATCGATGATGTATGCCAGGTGGTGGGGTGACAAGCTGTGGACGATGGTGCCTGGCGTCACCATCGTCGGCCAGTTCCTTGCGACATTCAAAGATTATCCGCCCAGCCAGAGGGGCGGAACGTTGAGCATAGAACGAGCGCTTGAGATGGTTCAGCAAGGCGCCAGCGGAGCCGGCAAATAACGGCGCCCAATCCCGTACCGCACAGGTTGGCCTCCGAGTTCGGTTGTGGCCCAAAGCGGCGGGGTGTCTGGCAGCGGCTGAGTCCGCTTTCGAGAAAAGCTGACATGAGAGCGACCGTCACAAACGGTAACTTCCGACCCAGAGCGGCGCGATGCCGCCAAACTTCGCTGCAACGCAGCATCGGCATCGCGCCGCTATCCCGATTTATCGCATCACCGCGAATGAAAGGGCGGACACATTCTGCAGCCAGGGTGGCCTGCGCACAGTGAAGGGACAAACAAACCAAGCACGCTTGATCATAACAACGTCCTTTACGAGTCTAATCTGATTTGCTGCGGCCTTGAACGAGCGGCGGGGCGATCCGACCTACGACGTCTGGTTCGACCGCGAGAGAAGGCGGCGAGCCCTTGCGCTTCACGCGCAGGTTTTGGGGCCCTGGCGGTCCGCTGACGCCGGGTGAGCAGGTGGCCGTGGTTCCTTTTTGAGATGAGGCGACGGACCACGACTGTTGCTTGACGAACACCGGGTGGGACCAAGCACAACTTACCAACATCGCCTCCCAGGCGAAGGACGTCCTCGGCGTCGACAAACTCGAAGCCGTTGCTGATCGGGCCTATTAGAAGCGGCGAGAGAATCCCTGGCTGCGACTTAATCGCGAAAACTTGGGACAAGACGAGTCAAGACAATGTCTGGAAGTGCTCCGGCGATCCGCGACCATCGGATGCTTGGCTGTTCCACCGTGCGCCACAACAGCCAAGCCACGGGGAGCACCACAGGCACAGCCAACATGATGCCAATCTTCCCCAGCGCCAGCGCCAACGAGTTCAATATAATCCAATGCGACAAATAGAGGCTGTAGGATATCCGGCCAAGCCACAGCGTCCATGTCGGCAGGCGCTGTGGAAGGCCGGGGTTGAAATTCGCCAGGGCGATGCCAACCCCGAAAAATCCGATTGGGAAAAGCCGACGATCTACGACAATCAGGAAAAAATAGGCAGCGGCGACCAACAGTGCGACGACCCGGCCGCGGGCCGCGAACCAGAACATTGCCGGCATGAGCGGTGCTACCCAGACCTCCGCGAAGAGGGACCATGCCGGCAGATCGACGATCGGGTCATGACCGTAAAAGAAAATCGGCCACCAAGCCAGTTCCGACAGCGGAGGCAGCCGTCCGCGCAAGGCATATCCAGCGACAATGCAGACAGCATAAACCGGCCAAAGACGGACAATGCGTTTCAATAGGAATGCAAATGGGCGACCATCATAACTCAATTTTAGGACGTAACCCGACATCACGAAGAACGCCTCAACAGCGAAGTCCGCTGCCCATTGCAGGCGGGGGCAGCCTGAAAGTAACCCTACGTGATGGAATACCACCACCAGGGCAAGTATTCCCCGCAAGGCATCCAGCGCGTGAAGGCGACTGGTCGGGGTTGTGAGGGGGGCGGTGGAACCTTGCGCAAGGTGGAGTGAGGAAGGGGTGAAATCCGCTGCTTCGCTAGGCCAGGTTTCGCGGGGGTCAACACTTTCAAGGCGTCCCAACTGATCGACCATCTAAAACGCTCATCCGCCTCGATCGCGTCACGCTCGAGCTCGCGCGAGCCTACATCAACAGCAGCGCTGAGTAATCGCGGCTTAAATGTTAATGTAAGCGGGCGCGCCGTTAGTGAAACGAAAAGCTCGCGCCCTTTTTGGCGTATAGAAAATCGGTTTTGCTCAAGCCTCGGAGTCCGACCGATTGCCTGCAGGCGCGGAAGTTTTTTGCAATGCAAAATGTCGTTCCTGGCCCATAGCGAATGATTTTCGGACGAACCCTATTAGGTCGCTTTCGGAAAAAGCGGACCTGAGAGCGACTGTCGCAAATTGGTTGGTCGTGACCCGAAGCGGTCCTCATCAGAGTTTCCCATGTCCGGCAGCCCCCAATGGACAATCATATTTAATCATGCGAGCCATCAAACGGGTAACAGGTGAGAGGCCATGTTGGAAACTGACAAGGTGTTCGCCGGTTCGATTCCGGAAAACTACGACCGCTATATGGTGCCGTTGATTTTCGAGCCGTACGCTGCGGATATTGCACAACGCGCAGCGTCCTTGTCGCCGAGCGCCGTTTTGGAAACCGCCGCGGGCACCGGGGTTGTCGCCCGCGCCCTGGCGCCAAGACTGCCCCGGGGTGCAAGCTATACCGTAACCGACCTCAACCAGCCGATGGTCGACTGCGCCAGATCGCGACAACCTCCCGACACCCGTATCAAATGGCGCCAAGCGGATGCTCTGGCGCTGCCGTTTGAAAATGCGGCGTTCGACCTCGTCTGTTGCCAGTTCGGCGCGATGTTCTTTCCCGACCGCTCATCTGCCTATCGCGAAGCAAAGCGAGTCCTAAAGTCCGGAGGGCATTTTTTATTCAGCGTATGGGATCGCATCGAGGAGAACGTTCTTGCGGATGATGTGACGAAAGCTCTCGCAACGATTTTTCCGGACGATCCGCCGCGCTTTCTGGCACGCACGCCGCACGGCTACCACGATACGGCACTGATCCGTAGCGAGCTGGAGGACGCAGGTTTCTCCGGTATCGTAATAGAGACGAGAGCCGAACAAAGCCGTGCATCCTCGCCGCGCCTTCCGGCCGTTGCTTATTGTCAGGGAACTCTTCTTCGCAACGAAATCGAGGCCAGAGAAGCGGGAAAACTGGAAGCTGCAACCGACTACGTCGCCTCCGCGATTGCGGACAAGCATGGCCGCGGCGAGGTTGCTGCCAAAATTCAGGCACACGTAATCGTGGCTGTGGTCTAAATGTTGGGGATATCCCCTTGCGGCCCGTCTCGACGGGTGGTGCATAGGATTTGCTGCGGCACAAAAAGGATGCCTAAAGGCTATTCCGCTTAATTGCAGTTTCCTGTTTGTATATCGAAATTTTTCGGCAGAAATGATGCAGTACCCTATCGCCGTTTGTTTCTCAGCTACCATACACAGGACTTGGCCCTCATGCAGGGCCTTGAGGGAGCGCTCAAACGCAAGGATCAAAATTTTCTCTGCGTTGGCGAGGCTGTTCGCGCGTTGAATGAATGCGTCGTTCGCGACCTTTCAAGCACGCTATCGGTGCGGGGTTGGTTGGTATGTTGCCAATAGTCGCTCAGCATCTACGACGATGCGTTCTACGATTTCAGCTGCTGGTGGAATGTCATGGATCAAAGCACAGGCTTCGCCGGCTATGACGCCAGCAATATCGAAATCTCCTTGCTGGCGCGCCGCAGCGTAGTCACGCCCGATTTCTTCCATCCGCGCTTCCAATTCCGCTTCGCGACCTAGCCAGGTCTCAGCATGCCGGTTGCGCAGCAGGCGGCCGGTGTATGGATCGGGCCAACGCACGCCGCGGGAAAGGTCGAAGACGATTGAGCGAACCGTCTCGCCGCTTTCTGCGGCAACAATGCGCCGCTTGGCCTCGGTGACCGTCGGCTTCCTGCGAGGCGTAGAAGCGCGTGCCCATCATCCCCCCCTCGGCACCTAGCAACAGCGCCGCCGCCAAACCGCGGCCGTCGGCAATGCCGCCTGCTGCGACCACCGGCGTGTCTGGGCAGGCGTCAACGACCTGCGGAAGCAAAGTGAACAGTGGCTCGGACATGCCATGGCCACCTGCCTCAGTGCCCTGCGCGACGATGATGTCAGCCTTTGCTTCGACCGCCTCGCGCGCCTGCGCTACGGTTTGTACTTGGCAAATCAATCGCGCGCCCGCCGCATGTATTCGGGGAGCGAAGGGACGGGGGTCGCCGAAGGAGAGCATGATGGCAGCAGGCTGACGTGCGAGAGCGCGATCCAGAACTTCGGGATGCTTGGCAATACTCCAGGTGATAAAACCACAACCGATCCGTGAATTGCCCGCGCGATCCCATTCTCGCTCGATCCAGTCCCCGTCGCCGTAGCCGCCGCCCAATAAGCCTAGCCCGCCTGCTTGGCTGACCACCGCCGCGAGCCTGCCAGCGGAAACAAGATCCATAGGCGCGAGCAGAATCGGATGCGAAATTTCAAGTATCTGCGTGAGGCGATTTTGAATAGCCAAAGCAGCATCCCTCCAATTTTGTCCTCGTCACGGTGCCACGTGAAGAATAAAGAAGCTGTCCACGCGGACGCTGAGTTTGATCGATCGTGTACCAACTACCAAAAACGATTGCGAGTGCAACTAACACGGCCAATCCGACCGTGAACGCGCCAACACTGCCACTTTTCATGCGCAAGTCGCCCTAAATGCAACAGTATTAATGAGCCTTAAAACCACCAGAACGTGAATAAGCTCTTGCGGACAATGGAAGCGCTCCGATTGGCTTCGCGTTCTTATGCTGCCGAATATGGTGGACCAGGCCGGTAACGATCCGGCTGCCTCCTCGTTGCCGGCGAGGTGCTCTCCCTTTGAGCTACTGGCCCGTGCCTGGTCGTGGTTTCGAGCCACGCTCTCCGCGTCTTCGGCGCGGCGCTTTCACCAGATTAGCTTACCAGGCTTTTTTGGTGCGGATGCCGGTAATCGAAACCGGGCCTGATGAGTGGCGCTCATCTGCTCGACCTTCAAGCTACACCCGCGGCAACTCTCTCCTCTCCCGCTTGCGAGGGAAGGAGGGGTGGTGGGAAGTGGACGGAATCGAACCTCTTGCCAAAAAGGACTGCGTTTACAGTGCAGCGACGGCACTAGTGGTCCGATTCTAACATTCGCATCCGGGTTCGGCACACAATCGTGCGAATGTTAGAATCAAAGGACCACTAGCAACGATAAGTTCCAGTGGAGCTTCGGATTTGACATTCGCGCACGACCGAGCGGCTTGGGGCTAGCGAATGTCAAATCCGCTCCACTAGCCCGTCCTTATTTGCGCTTCGGGAATTGGAGGAAACGTGAGGTCCTGATCCCCAATGGCGCACGGCCATCCATCTCGCTTCGAACGAGCGCCGGACTCCTGTCCGGTTACGTTTCCTTTTTTGGTGGAAGGCTGAGCGCACGATGCTCATACGCCAGCGGCGTACCATTCGCTCTCCAAGCGATGCCGATACCCCGATCGGTTAACCTTCCATGATTTCGCTTTTGCAGATTGGCGGAGCGGTGAGGTGTCGAACCCCACACGTTGCCGTGCCGCGAGCTTTCAAAACCCGCTGCCGAGCCGTCGGCGACCGCTCCCTATTTGGCGTTTCCTTAAGGGAACGCGTTCGATCTTTATTTGCTGCGAATCCACCCGATAACCGGGTCTTTTCGCGCTATTCACGGAATCGTTATCATTTGGCGTGAACCTCACGCGGGGCAAATAACACCAAGGCGGCAAGAGTCCGGATCAGCCGGAAAAGGGGGCTGCAAAGCCTCCCGTATCCCCGTGCGATCGGTGTGATCAATCCCCGGTCGAGTTGGGCAAGGATTGAGGAGAGGGTCATGGATATGCCGACGATGATTGTCCTACTCGTTGTATTTCTCATTCTTCTGTTCACGGTTTTGGGCAGCTTCTTCACGGTAAACACGGCCCAAGTCGCCGTGATTACGCGATTCGGCAGGTTTCTTCGCGTCGCCAATCCCGGCTTGAACTGGAAAATGCCGTTCATCGATACAGTCGCCGGCATGATCAGTTTGCGCGTCAATCAGATCAACTTGACTATGGAAACGAAGACCAAGGACAACGTTTTCGTCACCATTCCCATCTCGGTCCAAAATCGCGTACGGCCTGAGAAAGTTTATGATGCCTTCTACAAACTCGCTAATCCCGTCGAGCAGATTCAATCCTATGTCGAGCAAGTCATTCTCGGCCACGTTCCCGGAATGACGCTTGACGAGGTCTTCGCCAGCCAATCCGGCATCGCCGCGGCGGTGAAGCAGGAGCTGGACGCCGACATGGCAACGTTCGGCTTTGAAATCGTCAACGTGCTGGTCACCGACATCGTGCCCGATGCCAAGGTGAAATCGGCGATGAATGACATCAATGCCGCGCAGCGCGAGCAGGTCGCCGCCAACGCCAGAGGCGAAGCCGAGAAGATCCTCGTGGTCAAGAAGGCCGAAGCCGAGGCCGAGAGCAAGGCGCTGCAAGGGAAGGGCATCGCCGATCAGCGCAAGGCTATCATCCAAGGCCTGCAGACTTCGATCGAGCAGTTCCGCGGCGTCGTCGGCGACGCGACCACCGCCGAGGTCATGCAATTGGTGATGGTTACTCAGTATTTCGATACGCTCAAATCCATCGGCGAACTGGACAAATCCAACACATTGTTCCTGTCGCATTCGCCTGGAGCCGTGCGCGAGATGTCCGATCAGATCATGCAATCGGTGCTGATCGCCGAGAAGGCGAAGGGCTAGACCGCGTCTGCAACGTGATTGGCGCGCCGTGCGGGGAGCGATCCCGCCTCACCGGTTCGACAGACCGGCCGCTTCACCTGATGCGTAACGGCGCATTTTTTGGTGTGCACGGGGCGAGTTGAACGCCCACTGAATGCCGTCTCAGGGCAACGCCTCTGCCAGTTGGGCTACGTGCACATCAGAGCATGAGCCGGAAAAGCGGAAGCCGGTTTTCCGAAAAGATCATGCTCAAGTGAATTGGTGGACATCCCCGGCAACGATCCGGGACCTGACCGGTTAAAAGCCGGCCGCTCTGCCCATTAAGCTAGATGTCCGCCTTGCGAACCGCACGATTTTGGTAGGCGCTGAGAATTACGATATCTCGACCTTCGGTTTGTAGGACCGACGCTCTTCCTCTGAGCTAAGCGCCTTAGTTGGATGCCATTCGCTAGAGGGACGGGGCAGGGGAACTGGTGCCGCAGGCAGGCTACGATCCTGCACTAAACGGGGTTTAAGCCCGCTGCCTCTGCCAGTTGGGGTACTGCGGCTTGTTGGCGAAAGAAGCTGGTGCTCGCGGGAGAAGTCGAATCTCCAAACAGTTGGGTTTGAGCCAACCCGCTTTGCCGATTTGCGTACGCGAGCGGTAGGGGTGGTGTCCCGAGGAGGATTCGAACCTCCAACGCCTTCCTTCTGAGAGAAGCGCCTCTGCCGATTGGGCTACCGGGACGTTGAGCATTTTTTTCAGGAAAAGTGGACGCCAGTTTTCCGTAGAAAATGCGACCGGCGAAAATACGCCGAACTGGTGCTGCGTCGTGGCTTCGATCCACGCACCTCCGAGATACCAACCCGGTGCTCTGCCGAATGAGCTAACGCAGCGTGCCCTTGCGAGGAATCAAACCCCGCTCTCTGCCGCTTACAAGGCGGCTGCATCGCCGACAATGCTTCAAGGACTGGCTGGAGCCGACAGGAGGGATCAAACCTCCGTCTCGACCTTACGAGGGGCGCGTTCTGTCACTGAACTATGCCGGCATTCGTTTGTTTTCTGATGAAAATTGACAAATGGACGGGCATTCTGCTTCGCATCCGAAAGGAGGCAGTTGCACAATGCCGCGTCCAATGTTTTGGACGTTCACGATGTAAAACAGCTCGATCCTTGCGGATCGCATTTCCAAATTTCAGGCACGGCTCCGCCGTGCCTCGTGCGCGTGCGCACGCGGGTGAGCCCACGGCAACGACGCAGACCATGTGCACGCACCTCATGCGCGCAGCACGAACGTTGTTACGATCAGAGTGGTGGTTCTTGCGATAATCTGGGCCTTTTCTGCCCTCCTGCCTTTGTTGGCGGAGGGTTTTTCTGGCCCTGCCGCCGGTTATTCGGGTCTTCGTAACCCTGGTTGTCCGGGATTTTTCATCTGTTCAACGAAACCGAGCACGCACGTGCACCGCCAATCACGCGGCCGGGAGCCCGGCCGCGTGGCGGCGGTTAGTGCGCTACATGAACGTATCGAAAGCATCGGTTTCTCTTCGTGGCCTTTGGCCATCAGGGCCGCTCGTGTGCCACAGCCAACAGATAATTTCAAGAGCAAAGTGGTGATCCACCCACTATTGTGCAAGATCGTTATTTGTTTTGTCGGCGCGCTTCAAATTTGTTCAGCCGCGTTCGGATACCATTAACGGCCGGTAAAGTCACGGGGGAACTGTTCGGCTAGGCGTTGCTTTTGATGCTGTCAGATGGTGGTGTTGCGCAGGCGTAGCGCGTTAGCAACAACACTGACGGACGACAGCGCCATGGCGGCCGCGCCGATTGCTGGCGTAAGCAAAATCCCAAACAGGGGATAAAGGACCCCCGCGGCGATCGGCACGCCGGCCGCATTGTAAAGAAAAGCAAAGAAAAGATTTTGCCGGATATTGCGCATGACCGCGGCGGAGAGCTTGCGCGCACGCACGATGGCGGCGAGATCGCCCTTGACCAGCGTCATGCCGGCGCTGGCTATGGCCACATCGGTGCCGTTGCCCATGGCGATGCCGATGTCGGCGGCGGCCAGCGCGGGCGCGTCGTTGACCCCGTCTCCCGCCATGGCGACGATGCGGCCTTCACGGCGCAGGGTTTCGACGACAGCGGCTTTGCGTGCGGGGAGGACTTCGGCTTCGACGTCCGCAATGCCAAGCTTCTTCGCGATGGCGTGCGCGGTCGTTTCGCCGTCGCCGGTCAACATTACGATGGCGATGTTTTGCGCTCGCAGCTCCCCCAGTGCCGTCTGCGTTGTGGGTTTTATCGGATCGGCGATGGCGATTACTCCGGCGAGCTTTCCATCAATCGCAACGAAGACGACGGTAGCGCCATCGCGCCGAAGCCGCTCGGCCTCGTCCTGAGAGACATCGGTGGCGACGCCATGGTCGGCGAGGAATTTGGCATGACCGACGGCGACCCGTCGTTGCTCGACCGTGCCGAGCACGCCTTTGCCTGAGGGGGCGTCGAAGCCGGTGACCGAAAGAAGTTCGATGTTCCGCGCACGGGCCGCGGCGACGATCGCGGCCGCGAGGGGGTGTTCGCTTGCACGTTCCAGGCTCGCCGCAAACTTGAGAAGGGTCGTCTCATCACGTTCTTGAACTGGGACGATAGCGATAACCTGAGGCTTGCCCTCGGTGAGCGTGCCGGTCTTGTCGACGACGAGCGTGTCGACCCTTTCCATGCGCTCCAAGGCTTCGGCGTTCTTGATCAATATGCCCATCGACGCGGCGCGGCCCACGCCAACCATGATCGACATCGGCGTCGCCAGTCCGAGCGCGCAGGGGCAGGCGATGATCACGACGGTTACAGCGGCAACGAGCGCGTGGGCGAGGCGCGGCTGCGGTCCAAAGATCGACCAGGCGATGAACGCCACCAATGCGACCGCGAGGACCGCGGGCACGAACCATCCGGCGACCTGATCAGCGAGCCGGGCAATGCGCGCGCGCGAGCGCTGCGCGGCAGCGACCATTTGGACAATTTGTGCCAGCAGCGTATCGCGACCGACATTTTCGGTGCGCATGACAAAGCTGCCCGAGCGGTTGAGCGTTCCGGCGATGACTTTCGCGCCGTGCTCTTTGCTCACCGGCATCGATTCGCCGGTCACCATCGATTCATCGACCGCGGAGCGGCCATCGATCAGCACGCCATCCACGGGAATCTTTTCGCCTGGCCGCACGCGCAATCGATCACCGGCAACAACGTCATCGAGTGATACATCCTCGTCGCCGCCATCGGCGCGCAACCGGCGCGCGGTCTTGGGCGTAAGCTCGATCAGGGCGCGGATCGCGCTCATGGTGGAGGCACGTGCGCGCAGTTCGAGCACCTGACCCAGCAGGACGAGCACGGTAATGACCGCTGCAGCCTCGAAATAAAGCGCGATGCCGCCGTGAGGATCGCTGAAATCGGGAGGAAAGATGCTCGGTGCCAGCAGCGCGACGACACTATAGATGTAGGCGACGCCGGTCCCCAACGCGATCAAAGTGAACATGTTGAGATTGCGCGTAATGACCGACTGGACCCCGCGGACGAAAAACGGCCAGCCGCCCCACAGCACCACCGGCGTCGCTAGGATGAACTGGGCGAAGTCCGGCGCCGTGCCGGAAACGTGCGACAGGCCGAGGTGGCCGCCCATTTCCAGCGCGACGACCGGCAGCGTCAGCGCCGCCGAGACCCAGAAGCGCCGTGTCATGTCGGCGCGCTCGCCGCCTGCGTCGTCCTCGCCGATCGCGCCTGCCTCCGGTTCGAGCGCCATGCCGCAGATCGGGCAGTGGCTCGGCCCGACTTGACGGATTTCGGGGTGCATGGGGCACGTGTAGATCGTGCCTGCTGGCTGTGCCGGTGGCGGCGAAGTTGTGCGGTGCAGATATTTTTGCGGATCGGTGGCGAATTTGCCGCGGCAGCCCGCGCTACAGAAGAAATAGTCGTGACCATCGTGGGTGTGGCGACGGGGACTTTTCGCCGGATCGACCTTCATGCCACAGACCGGATCGGTCACCGTAACTGGCGCCGCGTAGGCTGTGTGCGAACAGGCCGCATCATCCATGTCAGAAAAATCCTTGAAACGGGTACCCGGTAGGGGTATATAGCGGCCATGCAACCGCTTGCCAAGTCGTCAGTGCTCAAACGCCTCAGACGGATCGAGGGGCAGGTGCGCGGTTTGTCGCGCATGGTCGAGGATGACCGCTACTGCATCGACATCGTCACGCAGCTCTCGGCGGCACGGGCCGCCTTGCGCAAGGCCGAGGAAGAAATTCTGGCCGATCATGTGTCGCATTGCGTCGAGCACGCGATTGCTTCGGGCAATAAGGGCGAGCAGCGGCGCAAGGTCAGCGAATTGATTGACGTGCTCTCGCGCAGCGATCGATGAAGCAGCGAAAAATGCCATCGGAAGGGGAAAAGCCCCGACGGCTGGGCAACCTCGGCCGATCCACATCTATTCGCATCAAGCGCGTCTACGATGAACCTTCCGGTGACGACGGCCTGCGAATTCTCATTGATCGATTGTGGCCGCGCGGATTGTCAAAAGCAGAGCTGAAACTCGATGCGTGGCCGCGTGCGCTCTCGCCCTCAAATGAACTGCGCAAATGGTACGGCCACGAGCCGAAGCTTTTCGCCGAGTTTCGTCGCCGCTATCGCAAGGAGCTGGCGGGGCAGAGAGAGGAGCTCGCGACCCTTCGGGCAATGATCAAAGGGCGCAAGGCGACGTTGCTGACGGCCACGCGCGAGCTTGAACTCAGCCACGCCGTAGTGCTGCGCGAGGCGCTAGAGGCAAAGTCGCCAAAATAAGGTCAGCTGGCATCGACACGCCGGTCGGCAGCGCTGCGCACGGCGACGGCCGCAGTTCCGAACGAGCAACGCGGCTCATTTTCTCCCGCCTGAGCCTTCCTCAGCGTCGGCGAAAGCGTCAATGGACAGGCTGCCGGTGCCGCCGCGTTGGCTGCTTTCTTGGGAAAATGCTTGCGGACGCCCTGCAGGTAGTTGTGCCGAAGATAACTTTCGCCAGCCTTCGCGACCGTTCTCAGCATCTGGCCGATGATGGGGAGCCGCCGATGGCGGAGGTTGCTTGGCAGATTTCTGAACGCTTTGTACTGGGTGCGAAGTGCTAACGGACCCCATGACATCCGCGTGGAAGAATTATTCCCATGCCGTCGGACCCGAACGAGATGAGCGTCCGCCCATGCGAAGCGATGTTGCCAAGCCAGTCGTATCCACAAATCCCAGTCTGGCGACGCGATCGACTCATCAAAACCCCCAACGGCTAGCACGGCGCTCCGCCTCAGCAATGCGATAGAGCAGCCACCGCCGTAGTTGCGCATCATCATAGCCTCGGCGACGGTCAGCGACGGCGGTGGACGGAGCCGTGGATAAGGGACACAGCCATCGTTGTCGAACATGCAGAAGTCGCAGAACACGACATCGGCCGCCTTGGCTTTTGCGGCTTGCAGCTGCGCTTCGAGCTTGTTGGGCGCCCACAAATCGTCGTCATCGAGGAGCGCGAGCCACTCGCCGCGAGCAGCGTTGATGCCGGCGTTGAGAGCGACGGCAATGCCCGCTCGTTCGATGCGAATTGCCGTACAGCCGGTTGTATTTGCAACTTCCAGCGAACTCGCCGTGAGCGGATTTTCCGGACCGTTGATAACGACGATGATTTCAAGGTCCGTGATGGTCTGATCCCGAACGGAGCTGATTGCTTCACGCAACAGATGAGGCCGATCGCGTGTCGGGATGATCACTGACACCGATGGTTCTATGAGCGTCGGCATTTGAAGGTTCAGGGTCTGCTTAAGCACAACTTACCGAGCATAGGCTGGTTATGAATGGCACCACCCCGCCAGTCGATCAAGGACGAATGCAACTTGCAAGGCACGGGGACATCCGAATCGCCCTTTGCTACTATAGATAGTGAAGCATGGTTCGGCGACCTATCCATGCGGAGGGCGTGTCGTTCGCCGCACCGTTCCTGCTTCAATGTGAACAACAGCCAAGCTCGGTTCCCTCTTGCTGCCGGCTAGGATTTTGCCGCGTGTAAGAGGGGCTGCGGTCCGGTAGGATTGGCGATCGTCTTCTTTACAGGCACCTCGGATGCTTATGAAAGACTCGCAACCGAAGTTATGGTGGCACCGGACCCATTGGCCGAAAATCAAGATAAATCTAAACAAGACTCATTCGGCCCGAGGATTTCATCGAGGGATTTATTACAGGGATTATTTGGAACAGATCCACAAGGTATGGAAGCCATCCAGTTACCTAGAAATCGGGGTGGAATCTGGTGCGACCCTGGCATTCGCCGACTGCCGGTCCGTGGCGGTCGATCCGCAATTTCGGCTTGAGGGAAATCCGATTGGCGGGCGAGTAGAGACTCATCTTTTTCAAATGACCTCCGACGATTTTTTCGCGCAGTGCAATCCGCCAACCTTTTTCCCCGACGGCGTTGATTTTGCCTTCCTCGACGGGATGCATCATTTTGAATATCTGCTCCGGGATTTTTTCAATACGGAGAGATATTCGCGCGGAAAGACGATAGTCGCATTGCACGATTGTCACCCCGTGAACACAGAGATGGCGAATCGCGAGGCGAATTATGATCGCCGAGCCGACGCGACAACGCGGGTTTGGTGGACTGGAGATGTCTGGAAACTCTTACCTATATTCCGCGACTTCCGTCCAGACCTTGATGTCACCATACTTGATTGTCCGCCAACCGGACTCGTCATCGTTCGCGGTCTCGACGCTGCATCCAAAGCTCTGAGCAATGCCTATGATGAAATTGTCGGAAAATATCGCGACGTTACACTGGAAGACTTCGGAATAGAGCGGTTCAGGAAGGAATTTCCGACTAAGAGCAGTGCCGATGTGTTCCAACCCGCGGCTTTGCTGAACTTCCTTTCCAATGGCCAGTACTAACTGCGCAAGCTAATTTCGTTCTACCAGTCGTGGTGCGACGTGCCGCACGATGCGTCAGACAAATTTCTCGCGCGCCAGGGCCGCGCCAGCGCCGAGCGCTTTGAGCTTGTTTTCCGCGATGTCGCGGCGCATGGGCGCCATGCCGCAATTGGTCGAGGGGATGATCTTTTCCTTGGCCACATGCTTGGCGACCGCGGCAATCACGTTGGCGACCTCCTCGGGCGTCTCGATATCGTCCGTGGCGACGTCGATAACACCGACCTGCACGTCTTTGCCGTCGAGCAATTTGAGCACGCTCATCGGCACGTGTGAGTGAATGCATTCGATCGACACCTGATCGATCCTGCTCCTCGCGAGTGCCGGGAAAAACTTCTCATATTGCCGCCATTCGGCGCCGAGGGTTGCCTTCCAATCGATGTTGGCCTTGATGCCGTAGCCGTAACAGATGTGCACTGCACTCTTAGCGTTCACGCCGTCGATGGCGCGATGCAGCGCTTCAATCCCCCATCCGGCCGCTTGCTCCATGTAAACGTTGAACGCGGGCTCATCGAATTGAATGACATCGACGCCGTCGGCGGCCAGACCGCGCGCCTCTTCGTTGAGCAGCGCGGCAAACGCCATCGCCATTTTCACGCGGTCGCCGTAATGGGCATCAGCGATTGTATCCACGATCGTCATCGGACCGGGCAGCGTGAATTTGAGTTCTTTCTTGGTGTGTGCCCGCGCAAGCCGAGCCTCGCGTGCGTGCACACGGGAGCGCAGCTTGAGTTCGCCGGTCACGGTTGGGCACATGGCTTTGTATCGGTCGTTGCGAATCCCCATCTCGACTTTTTTGTTGAAATCGATGCCGGCGACCGCCTCGAGAAACCCGTGCACGAAATGCTGGCGGGATTGCTCGCCCTCGCTGACGATGTCGATACCGGCGTCCTCCTGCACTTTGACGGCCAGCAGCGTGGCGTCGTCCTTGGCGGCCGCCAATTCGTCGCCCCGCAGGCGCCAGGGCGCCCACAGCTTGTTTGGTTCGGCCAGCCATGACGGTTTCGGCAGGCTGCCGGCCACTGTGGTCGGGAACAGGCGATCTGTCGCAGCTTTCATTGCCATGGCGCAGCTTTTCAGATGTGCGGACGATCACGGAAGAGGTAGCGCGGCGGGCGGCCGCCAACCATAGAGCCAATCGTAGTGGTGCAGCAGGCGCGCGCCGCCGAGCACGTGCATTGCCAGATTGCGCACCATAGCCCGCACGCCGCTCGCGTGATAGCGGGTGCCATTGCGTGCGGCCAACCGCTGCACCTTGCGGACTCTCGCCCACCGCGCGGCTTGGTAGATTCGCAGCGCCGCGGTGGGGTCGTCCGGCGTTTGCGCTAAGCATTGGGCGACCATGGCCGCATCTTCGATCGCCATGGCGGCGCCCTGTGCCAGATAGGGGAGCATCGGATGGGCAGCGTCCCCCAAGAGCGCCACCGGTCCTTGCGACCAACGCGGGATCGGCTTGAGGTCATGCAGTGCCCACTTCAGCCAGCTCTCGGGCGCGCTTATCAAGGAGAGTACCTGAGGCGCCCAATCTTCCTTGGAGATTTGCCGGAGCAGATCCGTGCGAGAAGCGGGTTCGCTCCACCCGGGCGCATTCCAAGTATCGTCCATGATGACGACGATATTGATGAGGCTGCCGCCCTTGACCGGGTAGTGCACCAAATGCGCGGCAGGACCCAGCCAGAGATGCACTATCGGTTCGGCGAACTCGTGCGGGGCATCCTTCGCGGGAATGAGCGCGCGCCAGGCGGCGCGCCCAGCAAAGCGTGGCGATGGGTCATGACCGAGACGCTTGCGTGTCGGCGACCACAGCCCGTCGGCGGAAATAAGCACGGCCCCACATTCGTCGGAGGCGCCCGCAGTGCTGCGAGCGGAGACGGTGACGCCGTTCGCTTGAGCGGCGAAATCCTCTACGCGTGTTCCGAGTTTCAGGGTGATGTCGGGGATCTGCGCGACGGCTTTGGCGAGGACTGCTTGCAGGTCGGCCCGATGGATCACCCAAAAGGGCGCGCCGTAGCGCCGCGCAGCTACTTCCCCGAGCGGCATCCGCACGATTTCCCCACCGGTACGGGCGTCGAGGACGCGCAGGGCGATGGGGGTGACTGCTTGCGCTCGCAATCGTTCTTCCATGCCGAGGTCGATCAGTATGCGCGCCGCATTGGGGGAGAGTTGGACGCCGGCTCCGGTCTCTTCGAGGCGCTCAGCCTGCTCAAGGATGACGACACGAAAGTCGTTGCGCGCAAGTGCCAGAGCCGCAGTGAGCCCGCCGATGCCGGCGCCTCCAACAATGATAGTGCGCGACGGCGTCAGGTTTTACTCCGGGGACCTCAGGTGATGACGTAGTGCAAGGCGCACTCGGCGGGTCTCGCAGCGTCAGGAGCCAGTTTTGGGTCGTGCCGATAAAGAGTAGAGCAATAGGGGCAAACATATTCGGCGTCTTCGCCCATGTCGCAGAATACGTGCGGGTGGTCGTATGGTGGCGTGGCGCCGATGCACATGAATTTTCTCGCGCCGATCTCGATGACCGCAACGCCTGGATCGTTTTGAAAATGCGGGACGACTTCGTCGGTCATGCCTTGCTCGCCGGCAGCGCGTGTTCGACCATTTCGGCCGCACCATAGCGGCCGCCGGGAGGGAATTCTAGCAAGCGTTGCCTTATTGGGGCCGCTGGGTTCTAAGCTGCGGCATGCCGGCCTTTACCCATGACGACGTGGAGATCGCCTTCTTGGACGCGGGTGAGGGCGACCCTGTCGTTCTCGTTCACGGCTTTGCGTCCAACAAGGAGGTGAACTGGGTTTTTCCGGGTTGGGTGACCGCGCTCACCGCTGCCGGCCGGCGGGTCATCGCGCTCGACAACCGCGGCCATGGTGCGTCGACGAAGCTTTACGATCCGGCTGCCTACCACTCCTCAATCATGGCCGAGGACGCGCGCGCGTTGCTCGATCATCTTTCCCTGCCGCGCGCCGACGTGATGGGCTACTCGATGGGCGCGCGCATTACGGCATACTTGGCTCTGGCGCATCCACAGCGGGTGCGCTCGGTTGTTCTGGGCGGCCTGGGTATTCGTCTCGTAGGGGAGGGCGGTGCCGGCATCGAATCGTCCGAGATCATTGCCCAGGGGTTGGAGGCGCCAAACCTTGCCGCGGTGACCGATCCGACGGCCCGGATGTTCCGCAGCTTCGCCGAGCAGACGCGGTCCGATTTGCGCGCTTTGGCCGCATGCCTGCGTGGGTCGCGCCAAACTTTGAGCCGCGCTGAGGCCGGTCGCATCGCCGTACCGACCCTGGTTGCGGTTGGCAGCAAGGATTTGATTGCGGGGTCGCCGCAGGCGCTTGCAGCGCTAGTGCCCGGCGCGCAGACATTGGAAATTCCCAATCGCGACCACATGTTAGCCGTGGGCGATAAGGTCTTTAAAACCGGTGTCCTCGGATTTCTGAGCGGCCGCTTATAGTGCATTGACCTACCCACTAGGCCGTTGAGCTATGCCAGGGGACCATATCGAAGGACCTTGGTTTTGCGCCTTTGGCGACCGATCTTATGGTAAGGGTCTGGGTGTGTTTTTTGCGGCTCTTCCGGGAGGCAGTGGCATGGCGCAGCTTCAGACGAAGCCGGCAATCGATACGGTCGATCCGGTGTGGGCACGGGTTCGCCGCGAGGCCGAGGAAGCGGTTCGGCGCGAGCCGGAGCTGGCATCCTTTATTTATTCGACGGTTCTGCATCACGACACGCTCGAGGCTGCGGTTGTTTATCGGTTAGCTGAGCGGTTGAATCACACTGCGTTGTCCAGCGGCCTTATCCGACAGGCCTATATGGACGCGCTCAGGGACACGCCCTCCATCGGCGAGGATTTTCGGGCCGACATCATGGCGACAGCCGATCGGGACCCGGCAACGCGCCGGCTGATCGAGCCCGTGCTCTACTACAAAGGCTTTCACGCTATTCAGACCTATCGGTTGGCGCATTGGTTGTGGAACAAGGGCCGCCGGGACTTTGCGCTCTATTTGCAGAGCCGATCCTCCGCTGCCTTCCAATGCGATATACACCCGGCGGCGAAGATCGGGCGTGGCATTTTTCTCGATCACGCCACGAGCCTCGTGGTTGGAGAGACGGCGGTCGTCGAGGATGACGTATCGATACTGCACGGCGTGACGCTGGGTGGCACCGGCAAGGAAGAGGGCGACCGCCACCCCAAGATTCGCTATGGGGTCATGATCGGGGCTGGCGCAAAAATTCTCGGCAACATCGAAGTCGGTCACTGCGCCCGTATCGCCGCGGGTTCCGTTGTCATCAAGCCGGTACCAAATAACGTTACGGTTGCGGGGGTGCCTGCGAAGGTGATTGGCGTCGCTGGGTGCCCCGAGCCTGCGCGCTCGATGGACCAGATGTTTCTCGACGAGATTTGACGCGGACGATCCTTTCGGACGCGATTGTTGTGGCCGCCGCCCCGTGCTATGCGGGCGGCGCGGGGAGATGCGCGGTGGACGTACAGGAAGTCAGAAAGCTCGACGCGTACTTGAAGAAGCTGTTCGGCAATTCGCGCCTTCGCGTCGTGCCGCGGCCTAAAAAGGGCGACCCGGCCGAGGTTTACATTGGCGAAGAGAGATTGGGTGATCTCAATCTCGATGACGAGGACGACGATCTCTCCTATAATTTTCGCATGGAAATCAATTTGGGCGAGGTAAGCGACGCTGATCAAATCAAGCGTCTTGATGCGTACCTCAAGCGAAAGTTCGATAATGAGGCCATTCGCGTGGTGCCACGCGCCAAGAAAAGGGATTCGCTCGAAGCGTACTTGGGGGAAGAGTTCATCGGCGTACTCTTCGTCGACGATGAGAAGGGCCGCCGATCCTACATTTTGGAGATGCCGATCCTTGATCTGGATTTGGCCTGAGGCTGTTCTTTAGGTCGTGTAAGGCCTCGCCGACACCAACCCTTATTTTTCCTGCGGATGCAATTGCGTGATCAATTGGTCGAACGAGCCTGCGACGTCGCGCCAATGATCCAACCAGCCTCGCGGAAAGCGCATGGTGATGTCGGCACCGCCGACCACCCGCTCGTGTATGCATGTGCCCGGCACGGCTGCGATTTGACGCGAGCAGAGCGCGAAAAATTGGTCGGGATTGCCGGCGACATAGATGAGGTCTTCGCCCTCATAGGGCGTACCGGCACGGAAGGGGAGAATCGCGAGTCCGTCCGCACCGGCTTTCGCCTTTGCTTCGACGTACTGTGGATAGATGCTGTTCAGCCGTTCGACGGGCGGCAGCAGCGAGCGCAACGCGGTCATCGTCACGAACAAACGTCCGACCGAGCGATCAGTCGCTGTTTTGTCTGTTGATCCGGTTACGTCGTCGGCGACGTTCGCGTCGAGGGGCTTGGCGACGGTTTCGCCGGTTGCTTCGCCATCTGGCCGCGGCGACTTAAGCGACGGCCACAGAAAGGCCAGGTCAATTCGCTCCTGCGGTCCGGCATGACGCTGGACAGTCGCGCGGATCGCCGCGGGAGGCACCTGAAATAGCACGCCCCCGATGGTGATCGGCAAGGCTGGCGTATTGGCGGCGACTGGAGCGCTAGGCCAAGTCGGCCAAAGTACGTAGGTCACGAAGCCAGCGGCGGCGGCCACGAGCGCGCCAAAGACTACGAGTGGCGATGTAAGGACGCTCCGCGCGTTACGGCGCCTGCGCCTCGAAGGAACTGCCTGGACTGTCATTGCGTCCGCTCCGCAACGCCCGAATCAAAGCCAGTATTGCATGAGCGCAGGTGATCGGTGGGGTAGAGCAAACGATCGCCTTATTAACCTTCTCTTAAGCATTTCGTAGCCGTTCGCGCCGTCCTCTGTAAGGCTTTGGGCGAAGGGACGCGTTGGATATGGCCGCAGTTGGGTGGCCGGCGGTTTCGCCGGAAGTCACTGTCTCGTTTTTTTCGCTTGCCATAGGCTTCGCCATCGCCGGGCTATGCGCCACCGGCTATCGGCTGTTCGCGGAAGGTTTCCCGAGTTTTCGCCTGCTTGAAGTCGGGCCGGCCGTGGCGCGTTTCGCGTCCATCCCGCTGCTGATGTTTTCTGCGCCGTTCATCATCATGCGCAACACGGTCCGCGGCTGCCGGCTAGAGGGCCGCCCCGCCGAATTCGTCATGGTTGCAACCGTGGTCGCCGGCTTGTGGAGTCTGATGTCAGGGACGGTCGTGGTCATGGCCTTGCAGGCGTTTCTCAACGCTTGATGAGGAACTCGCGCGCGGCCGACAGAAGTCGGATCGCCACCGCGACCATTGCTTTCTCATACTTGAGAACAAAAAGGTGCGGCCGGCCCTTGGGGGAGGGCCGGCCGCCACGAACCCGGTCTGGGGACGGGGAGGGGTGGGGACGTGACCGGGCTCGCGTAGCTCCTCGTTCCGTGTTCAGCGTGGCGTTGCCGTCATCGGCTCGCCGCGCGGATCGCCGAGTGAAACCCAAACGTTCTGATCGCTCTGCGACTGGCGCTTGACGAAGCGGTAGCCGGTGTCCGACCAGAGCAGAATGTCGTCGCTCTGATTGTCGAGAATGAATTCGCCCTGGTCGGTCTTGACGGTGAGGACGGCGTGGCCGTCTCCGTGTTGATCGCGTACCACGGTGATCAGCAAGGCCTCGCGCGGCCAGCCTGCTTGCGTCAGCAAGCGCCGCTTCTCGAGCACGTAGTCCTCGCAATCTCCATAGCCGTCGTCAGGGTAATTCCAGCGCTCGACGACGCCCCAATGTTCAAGGTCCGTCAGCGGTCTGATGCTGGTGTTGACCCAGCGATTGACGCGTATGAGATCCTTCCAGGCCTTTATCGAAAGCACGGCGTCTCGCGGCGCTGACGGCTTGGTCTTGCATTCCGGATCGTATTCGACGCAAAACTGAACCCAGCCGATGGGGGCCTTTGTGGCCTCGCCAACTTCGATGAATAGCGGAGAGTTCTGCGCGGTGCTGGCGGTCGGACAGCCGAGCAGTACAAGCGTCATGATGCTGGCAGCTGCACCACGCTTGACGACTGCTTTCGCGCCCGTACTCATGTGACCCCTTCCCGTCTTCTTGGGGTCATCTTTCGCACAAAGCTTTTGCAGCACGGCTAAGTTCGATCGATCAATTTGAAGCAAAAAAGGATCAACACGAAACAAAACACGCGCAGTATTTGCGCGAGTTTTGCTTCAAATCCGAACAGTTCGATTTTATATAAAATTGTTGGCGACGCTCGCGCCGCTACATGGGATTGATTTTACGTGAGCCCAGCCTTTCGCGATCGCCGATCGTCATCCGGCCGCCGGCACCTGGGATGCGCAATCCACATAGGGGCAAAGCCGCCACGCCTAAATGTCGCGCGCGAATGTTTACTCGCCGCTCACGCTGTCCGAGGAAACGCGCCGCCGCGGCTGTTAGGATTGCCGAGAAGAACGACGCGGGCGTGCGCCGCGCGGGGTCGGCAAAAGCTCAGCGAGGGAAGGACGACCATGAAGCTCACGATATCCCATTTCAATGAGCATCATGAAAATCTATCGACCAAGAGGGGCATCGAACTGTTCGCCCGTGAAGCGCCACGGCCCGTCGATGATCAGTTCGAACCAATATACTCTTCAACGAAATCTTGGTGCTGCAAGCGCGTGAACTCGATAGCGAACCCGTTCTCAAGGTGGCGCACCACGCGTCCCTGGACTTTGCCGATGGTGACCAACGTGCCCATCGGCGGCCGTTGATCGGTCGCGATACCGGCGCCGGATTGCGACACGTCGATGAGGCGGCAGGTCAAGTTCACCCCGTTGGGCATAACGACTTGCACCACCGGATTGCGCGGCACAACGCGGCCGTATCGGCGATCCTCAGGCAAGCCGAGGATGTGGCGGTTGGCGAGCCAAGTGAGCTGAGCTGCGAGCTTGTCACGCTTGCCTGACGTAGCAGAGATCGTCATTGCAAAGCCGTTTGGAACAGCGCGTACCACGCGGCCTTCAAGTCGGCCGAGATGATCCACGTAGGCGATGATGCGCTCATCCGGCTCGCCAGGAACCGGCGCAATCACCGCCATACCACCCGGGGACATGTTCACAACCTGGCATGGAAATTCGCGCCGGTCGGCGAGCATGTAGCGCCCGGGCAGATTGACACGCACGCGCTGAAAGCGACGGCGCTCCAGGCTCAACGTCCGCAAGCTTGGTATTCGTTCGACGAGCGCCATGCGCGTTGTGTGCCTGCCACTATCGCGGACACAGCCTACGCGTGCCGGCTTAACGTGCCGTTAGCCGGTTTAGACACTCAAATGAACTGAGAGACGGAACGGATCGCTACGGACGGCCGCCCTCATAGACGACGAGTCCGCGCCGAGTACTCCACGGAGTCAGAAAATGAGGGAGCAGCCGCTTTCCCTCGCCAACGCCGACGTGCCGGCGGCTGCCGAGTGTCAAACCGCCGATGGGCCGCAAACCAATCCATTGCGGGACCCGCATCGGTGCCAGCACGCCAATGCTGCGCGCGAGCATGGGCCTCGGGGCACTCAGCGGCAACAATAGCAGTTCGAGATCCAAAGGCTCTCCGTCGATGCTGCGCGCCGTTACTCCGGCCACCGTGCCGACAGTCTCGCTGGTGAGGAGGCTCAAGAGGTCACGAACCGTTACCCGGCTCGCCTCGTCCCAGAGGCCGAGGAAGGATTCGCCCTTGAGTTCGCGGCCAAACAGCGCGCACACCCGCGTGCCGGCGAGCCGAAATGGATAATCACTGCTGCGATCCAGCATGACGATGAAAGTTTCGCTCAGCACGTGCCGGATAGCGCCCGGTTCGATCTCAGCCCGTTGCGGAGCGGGGCGCCGACCGCGAAGTGCCTCCCAATACGCGAAAAGATCACGACTCGCTGCGTGCTTCATGAAACGCCTGCTCCCGCTGTGCCGCTGAGCCAAAGCTGTGCCGCTTCGGGACACGTTTTGGCCGTTCGGCGTGTTTGCGGATCAGTGAGCAGGCTGCGTGCCGGGCGCCCTTATCCGGCCTAGAAACGAGCGGCAACGGTTAATTAGTCTTAACAAAACGTTGACGTTGGCGAGGCCCATAAGCCTGATTAGTGTGCACCTAACCGCTGCTTATGCGGTGCGAGCGTGATCAGATACACAGGGAGGTGACGGGACGTGACCGGCGTAGGCGGCCTCAAATGAGGTCCCCCATAGCACGATCAGGGTAAATCCCGGTTCGTGCGGCGTCGAGAGAACCCCGCACAGGTGGCAACAGGGAGGGCGAACGCCCTCCCTGTTGTTTTTAGAGCCGCCCACAGATCACCGCACGGCCGCTTGCCGCAGCGATGGCCTCGGCTTATCTCCGCTGCACGCAGGTGCAGCCGTTGACAGAATCTTCCCAGGCCGAGCCGTCCGGGTCCGACTCTTTCGAGCCCAATAATTTCGGCCCTAAGCCATCAGAGCCCATATTCAACGTGCCGTCGGTCGTAATCGCGACCGTGGCCGTGCTTGTAGGCGTGCATCTGTTCCGCATGTTGGTGTTGAGCGGCAGCCAGGATGAGCAATTTGTCCTCACCTTTGCATTCATCCCGGCGCGCTATTTTAGCGATGGGGTTGATGGGTCGCTTCCGGGCGGCTTTGGCGCGGATCTCTGGACGTTCTTCACCTATGCTTTTTTGCACGCTAATCTGCTCCACATCGGGCTCAATCTGGCGTGGCTCATTCCGTTCGGCACTGCGCTCGCACGGCGCTTTGGTGCGTGGCGCTACACGGCCTTTATGCTGGTTACAGCGGCAGCCGGTGCATTGGCGCATTTCGTAAGCTACCCGGATGCCAACGTACCGATGATTGGTGCCTCGGCCGCGATTTCGGGCGCGATGGCGGCGGCCATGCGGTTTGTGTTCCAGAAACACGGTCCTCTCGAAACATGGCGAGATGGCCCTCGCAATGGGGAGGCGTATCGGGTTCGCGCCCTATCGCTGCTGGCAACATTTCGCGATCCGCGATTGTTGCTCTTCCTCGCGGCCTGGATGGGACTTAATGCGTTGTTTGGCTTAGGCGCGGTCTCTTTCGGGGAGGAGGGCCAGCAACTCGCGTGGCAAGCCCATATCGGTGGCTTCGTTGCCGGCTTGGTGCTGTTTGGTGCCTTCGATCCGGTGACTGCGGGCGGCGAACGCGACATCAAGCCCGATAACCAGTCAGAATGACTGAGCCGATTACGTTCCCATCGGCCACCACCGCTCCGCCGCATTTATCCGTCATCGTTCTGAACAGAGTCGGTGCCGCTCAGACCTTTGTGGCCAATGCTGCGCCGCAGCCATTTGTGTGCACTGCGCAAATGGAACTTGGCGCCGGCCCAAACATTGAAAGAGCACGTTTGCCGTCATTCTGCCCGTTGGCGGGGATGCGGCGAACCCAGGGAGGCGAAGATGACAGTCAGCACCATTCTCGCGGACAAGGGCCGCGACGTCGTCACTATAGACCCAGGCACAAATCTCGCAGACGCCGCACAACTTCTCACTGAAAAACGTATCGGCGCGGCGCTCATTCTCGGCGCCGACCGTCGCGTTGTCGGCATTATCTCGGAACG
>Ga0070731_10001140_pt1 | contig 28900 bp, 24 predicted proteins | sample Coa_R1_2_FD_66448 | JGI IMG/M metagenome (GOLD analysis project Ga0070731, IMG submission 66448) | Surface soil microbial communities from Centralia Pennsylvania, which are recovering from an underground coalmine fire - Coalmine... | ecosystem: Environmental > Terrestrial > Soil > Unclassified ... | reverse complement strand
GGACGACCCCTCCGGACAGCCTCCCCCCGGAACCGGGAATCCCTTCCGCCGTCCGGCTCTTCGAGGGGCTCCTGGGGCCTCAAGCAGACGCCGCCGAGCGGCGCCTGTCGATCCTGGGCCGCGCCTTGGCCGCCGTCTTGGCCATGGTGAGGAAGGAGGAGGACTCCCTGGATCCGGAGCGCCGACTGCGGGCGCTCGACATCGAAGAAACCCTCACGCGGCGGCTCCACGAAGACCCGGTGCGCCGCGTGCTGTGTTCCGACGATCCCTGAGGGCGGTGGGGGACCCCGATCAGACGGGGAGCGTGAGGGGGACTTCGGAGCGGGACCCCGGCGTCGAGAAGGCTATTTCGACGGAGCCGCGGTCTCGGCCTTTTTGTCGGCCTTGGGCGCCTCGGCCTTCTTCTCGGCGGGAGCCGGGGCCGGCGCGCCGGCGTGCTCCTTGTCCATACCGCCGAGCTTTTCCTCGACGCGGGTGCCGCGACCCACGCGGTCGCGCAGGTAGTGAAGCTTCGCGCGGCGGACGTTGCCCTTCTTCTTCACGAGGATGTCCACGACGCGCGGCGAGTTGACGGGGAAGATGCGCTCGACGCCTTCGCCCTGCACCATGCGGCGCACGGTGAAGGTCTCCGACAGCCCCTCGTGCCGCTTCGCAATCACGACACCGGCGAAGATCTGGATGCGCTCGCGGTCGCCTTCGATGATCTTCACGTGAACGTCCACGGAATCGCCGACGTCGAAATTGGCGGCTTTCTTCCGGGTCCATTCCTTTTCGATTTCGTCGAGGCTGCGCATAGTCGTTTCCTATAGCTGTCGGAACTGTTTCTTCGTCTTCTTCGCCGCCAAGTCGGGCCGCCGCTGCTCGGTGCGATCCTTCGATTGCTCCTCGCGCCACTCGGCCACTTTCGCGTGGTCGCCGGAGACCAGCACTTCGGGCACCTTCAGGCCCCGCACGTCCTGCGGCCGCGTGTACTGCGGGTACTCCAGCGAGCCCGAGCTGAAGGACTCCTCCAGGAGCGACTCCTTCGATCCCAGCACGCCGGGCACCAGCCGCGTCACCGAATCCAAAAGAACCATCGCGGGGATCTCCCCGCCGGTGAGCACGTAGTCCCCGATCGAGACCTCCAGGGGCGAGAGCCCCTGACTCACCCGCTCATCGAACCCTTCATAGTGACCGCAGAGGAGGATGAGGCCCTTCTGTTTCGAGAGCTCCTGGGCCAGCGTCTGGTCGAACCGGACGCCGCCCGGGGTCAGCAGCACCAGGAAGGACTCCTCTCGGCCGTTCTTCCTCAGGTCTTCCACCGCGTCAAAGACCGGCTCGGCCATGATCACCATGCCCGGCCCGCCCCCATACGGCGGCCCGTCGACCTTTTTGTGCTTGTCCTTGGAGTAGTCCCGGAGATTGACCAGGTTGATCTTCACCTGGCCCTGCTCCTGGGCCCGCTTCAGGATGCTCTCGCCCGCCACCCCCGAAAACATCGAGGGGAAGAGCGTCACCACGTCAATGATCACTGGCGCACCTCAACGACACCGGCGTGCACCCCCCGAGGGAGCAGCCATTATCCTTATCGGCCTTCTGGGGTCAAGTTCTTTTTGGGACGCCGCGCGGGACGTGAATTTTCACCCCTAAAAGACTCCGTCCGCTTCCTGTTTGTTCCTCGGGCGGCCCGATCCGGGGGCTCCGGGCCGCAGGGCGAACGAGCGGGGCAAGGGACGTCTCGGCCCCAGGTGACGGTTCAGAGTTTTGTGGTATACTCCGACCATGCCGATTGTGACCTGCGGGTGTGGCGCGCGCCTGAATGCGCCCGACCGGCTTGCCGGGAAGCTCGTCCCCTGCCCGAAATGCACGGCCCCCGTGAAGGTTCCTGCGGCGGAGGCCGTAGCCGAGCCTGAACTGGACCTGATGCCCCTCGCCCCGTCCAGCGCGCCGGACCCGCTTCCGGCGCGCGTGGCCGCCCCCGCGCCGAGGCGGGCGATACCGCCGCGCCCGCCGCCTTCCCCGCCCGTCCCGGCATGGAAGCTGTACGGGCGCTGGGCGCTGGGGCTCGCGCTCCTTCCCCTGGTCTTCTCGGTGTTCTCGAAGAACGACGTCCGGGAGCGCTACGAGCAGATGCTCGCGTCGGATCCGAAGCTCGCGACCAAGATCGATCAGCTGGAGAGGCGGAACGCGAAGGAAGAGGAGATCTTCGACGCCCTTCCCCAGAACCGCATCCCCGGCGCCCTGGTCGCGCACTCCTCAAAAATTCACTGGCTCTTCGCCCTTCTTTCCGCGGGGGCGTTCTGGGGCTTCCTCCTGCTCGTCTACCCGATGGGCAATTCCACCGCCCAGGGGCTGTGGGGGGTCGGCGTCTTCACCGGCACGATCGGCATCGTGCTTCTCCTGGCGCTGCAGATCGCGGCCCAATACAGCCAGGGCATGATGCTGACGGGCCGCAGCATCATCGTCATCATTTTCTACATCATCAAGTTCATCGGCTTTTCCTACCGCGCCGCGCTGGATCCCGGGAACGGATTCATCCTCAGCATGCTCGGGTTCACCTTCGGGGTCGGCTTCTGCGAGGAGGCCTGCAAGCTGCTGCCTCTCCTTTGGCACTTCCGACGCACGGCGAAGCTGGACCTGTCCGGCGCCGTGCTCTGGGGACTCGCCTCGGGCATCGGGTTCGGCGTCAGCGAGGGGATCTCCTATTCGGCCGACCAGTACAACGGGATCCACACCGGCGAGATCTACGTCGTGCGCTTCATCTCCTGCGTCGCGCTCCATGCCATCTGGAACGGCTTCTCGTCGGTCCTGCTGTGGAAGTGGCAGACGGACATCCAGGCGATCGACACGTGGTACGGGTGGTTCATCCCGATCTTCAAGGTCGCCGGCGTCTCCATGGCGCTGCACGCCTTGTACGACACGGCGCTGAAGAAGGACCACGATCTCATCGCCCTCGTCACCGCGGTCGTCAGCGTTGCGGCGTTCTTCTGGCTCTATGAACGCGTGAAAAAGGACGAGCCCGCGATGACCGGCGCGACCGCCTGAGCCCGCCGGCCGGGCCGCCCCCGGGGTCCTGCGGGACACCCCTCCCCCGTCACCCAGCTTCCCCCGGATTTTTCCTTCCTATCCATGCCGCGCGAGGAACTTCCGGTCCCCCGGCGGGCGTATCTTCTATGGGGGCGCATGGGGCGCACCCCAAAGTTAGGAGCGGGATATATGGGCAGACACAGTCCGGGCACAGCCGGTCTAGCGTTGTGGTGCCTCCTGGGCGTCTCGGCGTCGCCGCAGGAGGGGAATCGCAGACCTGCCGCCTCCGCCGCCATCGACTCCGGGGTTAAAGGCATCCCCAACTACTCGGCCGCCACGCAGGCCCCCGTCGGGGAGGACGGCGAATTCCTCCGCCGCGTCATGCTCGACCTGGTGGGGTACCCCCCGACCGCGGCGCAGGTCCGGGCTTTCATGGCGGATCCGTCCGACACCAAGCGCGTGGCGAAGATCGACGAACTGCTGGGGACCGACGACTTCGCCGACTACTGGACGAGACTGTTCGCCGAGGTGTACTTCGGCAATTACCACGACGTCACCATGAACGTCGGCCCGGCGCTGTCCAAGCCGGCGAGCGCCAGGATCATCGGCGACTTCCTGAAATGGTTCAAATTGCGGCTCCAAAAGGACACTCCTTATTCGGAGACCGTGTCCGCCATGCTGGACGCCCGGGGCTCGGACGAAGGCGACCCCGCGCTGGCCTACAAGTTGTCGTTTTACAACGGAGAGGACCCCGCCATCGAGTTCGCCAACGGGGCGGCGCGGCACCTGCTGGGAATCCGGATGGTCTGCGCACGCTGCCATGACCATCCGTACGACGTGTGGACGGATGAGGACTACTACGGCCTCGCGGACTTCATGTTCCTGCAGCGGGCGAAAGCCGAGGGTGGGGACGGCATGGCCGCCGAGAAGGTGAAGCTGTCGTACGAGGAAGGAGACGGGCACATCGTGATTCCCGACTTGCACCTCAAGAGCGACGTCGTGAAGCAGAGCAAGACGGGTCCGGCGAAGACTCAGTTCCTTCAGATCGTGGAGGCCCCCAAAGGCTCGGACCGGATGAAGCTGCTGGCCGGCTACATGACGGGGAGGAAGAACCCGCAGTTCTCCAAGGCGCTGGTCAACCGCGCCTGGAGCTGGCTCCTGGGGCGGGGACTCGTGTTCCCCGTCGACGACTTTACGGGCAAGAACCGCCCGCTGTCGGGGAGCCTGATGAACGCCCTGGCCCGGGAATTCTCGGACAACAAGTATTCGATCAAGCACCTGGCGAAGGTGATCTGCGCGTCGGACGCCTACCAGCGGAGCTGCGGCGGAGATTCCGCCTACGTGAAGATGGACTTCTCCCGCGGGATGGTCCGCCAGCTGAACGGCGAGCAGCTGGTGAACTCGCTGCGGGTGGCGACGGGCGGGAAGCCGGGGCGCGACGTGTTGCTGACGCTCCAATTGGTCGGAAGCCTCTATCCGGCGGGCGCGATCTGGACGGAGACGACCCCCCTGCCCGGCAACGCGCGCCAGGCGCTGCTGCTGCGCAACAACACGGAGATCATGGGGTGGATCGGTGGACCGGTCCTGACCGCGATCAAGTCCGGTGCGGGCAGCGTCGAGGAGAAGGTGGACGAGATGTTCCTCGCGGCGCTGTCCCGAAAGGCGAACGATTCCGAGCGGACGCGCTATGCGTCGTTCCTGAGCGCCCACCCTGGCCAGGGCTACGAGGACGCGTATTGGACGCTGCTGAACTCGTCGGAGTTCGTAACCAGGCACTAATTTGGGAGCTTGGCCCGGAGGGCCCGGGTCGCGTCAGCGCAACCCGGGCCCTTCTTTCTCATTCGTCGAAATCGCGGTCCCTGGGGGCCCGGCGCCTTACCCGGAACCGGGGAACGGTGGCCTCTTGATGGGTCGTGGGACTCCCCCGAGGCGCCGTCCCGCGTTTGTTTCTCGTTCCTCCGGCCGCCTGCCGGTGTAAGATCTCCATCCGCCCATGTTTACCGGAATCGTCGCCCGGAAGGGCCGCGTGATCAGGCCCGGACGCCGGCTGGTCGTCGACACCGGCTGGACGGACCTCGCCTTCGGCGAAAGCGTCGCCGTCGGAGGGGTCTGCCTGACGGTCGCGGGGCTCGACGGCTCTCAGGCCGCCTTCGATCTCGTCCGCGAGACCCTGAAAAAGACCACCCTGGGCTCGCTCAAGGCCGGGGAGGACGTCAACCTGGAGCGCGCCCTCCGCCAAGGCGACCGCCTGAGCGGCCACCTCGTCCAGGGGCACGTCGAAGGCACCGGGCGGGTGACCCGGGCCGGCGGGACCCTGCGCATCCAGACCGAGCTCGCCGCCCAGATGATCCCCAAGGGCTCGATCGCCGTGGATGGGGTCAGCCTGACGATCGTCGACGTGGAGTCCGACGCCTTCACCGTCGCCCTGATCCCAACGACGCGGAAGATCACCACCCTGGGCAGGGTGAAGAAAGGGGCTCGGGTGAATCTGGAGCTCGACGTGATGACCAAACGGCCGAAAAAGGAATCCCGGCTGACCCGCGACTTCCTGGAGCGGGCCGGCTTCTAGGACCCGCGGCTCGACGGGTGGACTCGGGCGGGAGCCCTAGCGAAGTTCCAGAGCCGCGCGGATCCGGATCCCGTTCTCCCCCGTCTGCGCCTCGAAGGCCGCCCAGCGGACCGCGTTCAGCGGCTCCAGGCTCCGGCGCAGCGCCGCTTCCCGCTCTTCGATTTTCCGATCGATCGCCTCGTTGAAGGCCTTCACGATCTCGGGCTCCGTCGGGACGCCGTGGCGCCGGAGATCGGCCTCGACCTCGGCCCGTAAGGACGGCCCATTCAGGGAGCCGTAGACGATCTGCTTCGCCAGGACGGGAAGGCTTCCGTCGAGCGACGCGCGGAAATAGGGGGGAAAGACGAAACCGCCCGCCAGCGTGGGCTCCGTCCCGAAGCCCTCCTCCTTCATCCGCGAACGAAGCTTCCGGTACTCCGACGTCTCCAGGAACCCGCCCCCGTTGACGGCCGCCTCGACGACCTGGGTCGTGAAGGCCGTGTTGTTCCCGACGACCAGGAGGTCCTTGACCGCCCCATAGGTGGGGCTCAGCAGGTCGTTGATATGCATGCTCTTCTGGAATCCTTCCGGCCAGGCCCAGGAGTTGAGGACCACGTCGCCGACTTGGGTCGAGCTGAAGTACTTCGAATCCCCGAAGCTGCCGGCGATCTTGCGGACCATCCCGTTGAGCGCCTCGACCGCGGCGACGGAATTTCGAGCCGGCAGGAGGAGCACGAAGGTGGCATACGAGCGTCCGTCCCGCTCCTCCATGCCGGTCACCACGGCCATGCCCTCTAGCAGTTCCGGAAGGAGGGTGGTCTTCAAGCCGCCTTCATCGAGGGCCTGGAGAGCGTCCCGGAGATTCGCGGCCGCGGAGTCCCGGGGACCCGTTCCCCGGGCGAGGCTTCCCAGCCACGACATGAGATCCGCCCCGCCCGTGTTCGTCAGGATCAGGCCCGTCGTCGAGACCGGAGCCCAGGATCGGAGCGCCGCCGGGGGCAAGCCCGGGTGCAGCGGCTCCGCCCGGTCGACGCGCACGTCGAGCGAGATCGTCGACTCCCGGAGATCCGCCGAGAACGACAGCCCCCGCGCGCTGTCCCACTTCACGGCCGGCATCACGCCGCTGTCCTGGACCGCCTTCCGCACGCCGAGAAGCCCCGGCGATCCTTCGAATGTCAGCCGCCCCGCGATCGGGCTCTCGCTGACCTCCTCCTGCCCCCTCCGGCTCAGCGCCTGCTGGAGCAGGGACTTGTCGTTGCTGACGATCGCCAGGGCGCCGATCAGCGCGATGCGGATCTCCTGGGGCCCCTGCCGGACCACGAGACACTTCTGGTCGTCGAGCGGCTCCGTCGGCAGCGCGAGCCCGGCGAAGGGCGTCGCGAGGTAGTAGAGCCAACGCAGGCGGACGATCGCGCAGAACGGCGCCTCCGAAACCGAGTCCCGCACGCGGAGTGCGGCGATCACGTCGTCGCCGAGGAAGTCGAGTGCGCGCTCCTGGTGCCTGGCAAACGGCTTTCGCTCGTCGTCCAGGTCGTCGAGCGTCGGGGCGCCGTTCTCCTTCAGCAGGCCGTTGATCAGGCGCCGCAGCACCGCGTCGTGCAACACCCGGCGGTTCAGCGCCCGCCAGGCCGCGCTGTCCTTCATCCTTCGGACCTGGGCTTCCAGGCCGCGCGCGCGGAGGACGACATTGGCGCCCCCCGGCACATAGACCCCGGCGTCGTGTTCCGCCGCGAAGAACTGCAGCGTGCGGCCGCCCACGTACAGCAAGGTCAGGACGAGGGGAAGGAGGACGATCGCGAGAAGCAGCTGGATCCACCAGCGCCGCGACCGGACCCAGCGCCAGGGATTCATGGGTAGCGGCGGAGCTCCCAAAGGAGGTGTTTGAGTTCGCCCAGGAGGATGCCTTCGAGGCCGAGTCGCACGGCGCCTTCGGATCCCGGGAGGGCCAGGACCAGCTTCCCGTTGCCCGTGACCCCCAGAAACACGCGCGAGAGGACCGTCGCGGTCCCGATGTCCTTCACCGAAAAGGCCCGAAAGAGTTCGCCGAAGCCGGGCAGCTCCTTCTCGACCAGGGGACGGAGGGCGTCGACGCTGATGTCCTTGCGACTGATGCCCGTGCCGCCGATCGACAGCACGAGGTCGGCCTCCCGCAGCGCGGCCCTGGCCCGGTCGGCGACCTTTTTCCGGTCGTTGGGGACCACCTCGTGCTCCACCACGGTGTGACCGAACTTGCGGAAGAGTTCGAAGGCGGCGCGCCCGGAGGTGTCCGTCTCCCGGGTCCGGGTGTCCGTCACCGTCAGGATGGCGACGCGGGCGACCATCTCGTCCTTCGAGGCCGCCTCGCGATGATCTTTGGCTCCCATACAGGTCCTTTTTTAACGACTAAGATAGCCGCCCGTATAGAGGTTGACAACGCAAGAAACCGGCCCGTAGACTCGCCCGACCTATGGCTGATCGCGAGACGGAACTGATGCTCCGGGTAAAGGCGGGCGACCGCCTCGCCTTCGAGGAGCTCTTTCGTCTCTACGAGAAACCGCTGACGAACTACTTGTTCCGGCTCTGCGGGAACCGAGCCCGGTCGGAAGACCTGCTCCAGGACGCCTTCCTGCGCCTGTGGAAGGCGGCCCCGACCTACGAGCCGTCGGCGAAAGTCTCGACCTACATCTTCCGCATCGCCCACAACCTGTTCTTGAACGACGCGGCGCGCCGCCGGGAGAAGACGCTCGAGTCCATGGAGGCCGAGACGAGGTCGGATCCGGCCAGCGACCTGAACCGCCGCGAGCTGCAGTCGGCGGTCCAGCGGGCGGTCGAGGCGCTGCCGGACGGCGAGCGCGAGGTGCTCCTGCTCTCGGAATATAACGGCTTCAAGTACGCCGAGATCTCGGAGATCCTGGGCATCCCGGTCGGCACGGTGAAGTCGAGGATGTTCAGCGCCGTCCAGCGCCTGAAGGAAGCCCTGAAGGGGCTGAAACATTGATTTTCGGGGCCGAAGCCTCGCGGGCGTCGTGCAATCTCTGGTTACAATTCAGACCCGGATGCGTATAATTAAAAGGTACCGTCGTTAGAGAAGAGGAGAGCCGTATGAAGAGAATAGCCTTAGCCCTTACCCTCCTGGCCGCGCTGCCTCTGGCAGTCGCCGCCCAGGTGTCGAAGGAAGACCTCAAGAAGCTCGCCGCCGCGGGTATATCGGATGACGTGATCCTGAGCTACCTCCGGGCTAACGGGGGCATGTCCCGGCTGTCCGCCGAGGACGTGATCGAGCTCAAGCAGGCTGGAGCCAGCGAGAAGGTGCTGTCGGCCGTCCTGGGCACGCCGTCGGCGTCCCCCCAGGCGCCGCCCCCCTCGCAGGTCCCGCCAGCGCCCGCGTACACGACGGACAACTATGCCGTTCCATCGGCCAGCTATGTGGTCGACTCGACGCCGTACTACTACACGCCGTCGGTCAGCTATGCGGTCGGGATTGGAGCCTACTTCGGCGGCTACTATCCGTACTGCGGCTACTACCCCCGCAGCTACGGGTACACCGGGTATTGCTATCCCCGGTACGGCTACGGCTACTCCACGCCCCGCTTCGGCTTCAGCACCGGCTACTCCCGGGGCTATGGCGTGTCGGGGTTCCGGAGCCATCGCTAGCGCTTCACGGGCGCCCAACGGGGCCACGGCCAGGACGGTCGCGGCCCCTTTTTTTATCCCCGCGCGATGAGGGCGGCGGAGTAGCCCGCGCCGAAGCCGTTGTCGATGTTGACGGTGGTGACGCCCGAGGCGCAGGAATTCAGCATGGCCAGCAGCGTGGCGAGCCCCTCGAAGTTCGCCCCGTAGCCGACGCTGGTCGGCACGGCGATGACGGGCCGTCGCACGAGCCCGCCGATGACGCTGGCGAGCGCGCCCTCCATGCCGGCGACGCAGACGATCACCCGCGCATCCATGATCAGCGTCCGGTGTCCGAGCAGCCGGTGAAGGCCGGCGACACCGACGTCATAGAGGGTGCGGACTCGGGCGCCGAGCATTTCGGCGGTCACTCGGGCCTCCTCGGCGACGGGGATGTCGGCCGTGCCCGCGGAGACGACGAGGACGTAGCCCTTCCCCTTCGCCGGCTGCCCGCCCACGGTGACGCAGCGGGCGGCGTCGTGCCAGGTCGCGCGGCGATCCACCTTCCGGATCGCGCGATGGATGTCCGGGGTAGCGCGGGTCGCCAGGAGGTCGCTTCCGTGACGGAGGATCTCACGGGCGATCCGTGCGATCTGGAGGGTGGTTTTCCCCCGGCAGTAGATCACCTCCGGAAAGCCGCAGCGAAGGGCCCGGTGATGATCGACCTTGGCGAAGTCGAGCTCCCCGAACGGCAGGCTGCGAAGTTCGCGGAGGAGGGCATCTTCCGCGAGTTTCCCGGAACGGAAGCGCTGCAGCAGCCCCCGTAGCGTTCGTTCGTCCATACTGGTCTCCTTGCCGACCCGCAGAAAGGGGAGCGGTTCGGACCAAGCCCCATCGTCCCTGAGACTTGGACGGTTGCCATTCCTGCGACGCAGGAGCACTTCGACCCCCGGGATTGTATAATCGCCGCCCTATGTCCGTCAAAGCGGCGACGCCCGGGCCGGTCCTCTGGGTGCTTTCAGGCATCCTCTGCGCCTGCACCCTAGCCGCGCTCCTGGTGACCGCGGTTCAGATCAAGGCTCGCAAGATGGCCGCGCGCTATGGCGAACGCATCGAGACGGTCCCGGCGGCCCCCGACGGCGGGGCCGCGGAGCTCGTGATCCGACGCGGTCAGTCGGCTCGGGTGGAACATCTCCGCCTCAGCTTCCCCGAGTCGTCCGACACCCTCGAGGTTCGCGATGCCCAGGAGCGAGCGCTGGTCCGCTTCACGGGATTGCAGACAGGACAGGAGCGGGGGTGGCAGGAACTCCGACTGAAACTGCTCGAGGTCCGGAAGGACGAACTCCGGCTGGCCGCGGAGTTCCTTCCGGGAAGCCCGTGTTACGGATCTGGAATCTATGTCGCGCTCAAGACCGGCCTCCGAATCGATTTTCCCGGCGGCCGCCGGGCGACCGTCGTCCTTTGGGATCCGCCCACAGCGCGGATCAAGGTCGAGTCTTCGACCCAGGCCGAGGAGCAGTCGATCGCCCCGGAGGAGTCCCGTCCGATCCTGGGCCTGACCTTGACGCTCCACCGGGGCGAACTGTCGATCTCTGAGTAGGGGAACCTTGCCATGCCGCCTCGAGGGTGCGCGCCATGAAAATCGTCGCCTTGCTCCCTCTGCTGCTCCTCGCCGCCCCGCAGGCGAAGGACGACCGCCCCAGCTTCCTCTTCGCCGTCGCGGACGACTGGAGCTTTCCGCACGCCGGCGTTTACGGCGACAAGACGATCAAGACTCCGACCTTCGACCGCGTCGCCGCCCAAGGCGTCCTCTTCACGCAATCCTACTGCGCGTCCTCGTCCTGCACGCCCTCGCGCGCCGCGATGCTGACCGGACAGGCGATCTACCGGCTGGAAGACAGCGGCAATCTGTGGTCACGCCTCCCCACCACGATCGACACCTACCCGGACCTGCTGGAAAAGCGGGGCTATGCGATCGGCCTGCAGGGCAAGGGCTGGGGGCCCGGCGACTTCAAGGCGGGGGGCCGCTCGCGCAATCCCGCGGGACCCGCGGTGAAGAGCTTCGCCGAGTTCCTGAAGACCGTCCCCGAGGGCACGCCGTTCTGCTTCTGGCTGGGCCACAAGGATCCGCACCGACCCTACAAGGAGGGGCAGGGGTTGGCCGCGGGATTGACGCTCGAGACGGTCCAGGTTCCCCCGTACCTGCCGGACACCCCCGAAGTCCGCAGCGACCTGCTGGACTACTACGCTGCGGTGCAGCGCTACGACCAGGATACCGGGGAGATCCTGAAGCAGCTCGACGAGAGCGGCCGCGCGCGCAACACGATCGTCGTCATGACGAGCGACAACGGCCTGCCCTTCCCCCGTGCGAAGGCGACGCTTTATGACGCGGGAATGCGGATGCCGCTGGCGATCCGCTGGCCCGCGAAGATCGCCGGGGGACGCAAGGTGGACGCCTTGGTCACCCACTGCGACTTTGCCCCCACGACCCTCGAGGCGGCAGGCCTGAACGTGCCCTCGTCCATGACCGGCCGCAGCCTGCTGCCGCTGCTGACGAAGGGAGAGGATTCCGGTCGCGACCGCATCGTCTTCGCCCGCGAGCGCCACGCCAACGTGCGGCAAGGCGATCTCAGCTATCCTGCCCGGGCGATCCGGACGAAAGAGTACCTGTATATCCGCAATCTCCGGCCCGACCTCTGGCCCGCCGGCGACCCCATGAAGTGGGTGGCGGTCGGCCCCTTTGGAGACGTCGATGCCGGACCGTCGAAGGAGCAGATCATCGCGCGCCGGGACCAGGACTTGCAGCGCTTCTTCCTCCTGGCCTTCGACAAGCGGCCGGAACGGGAGCTCTTTGACGTGACGAAGGACCCCTGGCAGCTGGAAAACATCGCCCCCCGGAATCCGGAGCTGGTCGGAAAGCTCGACGCGGAGATGACCAGGGTCCTCCAGGACACCGGAGATCCGCGGGTCGTCGACGGCAAACTCAGCGGCGCGGACGATCGCTGGGACAAGTACCCCTACTACGGAAGGTGATTCATGAGCGCCTCATTCACGGTGAAATTCACGCTCACCCGATCGGAAGTCGTGAGTTCCATCCGGCAAAGCATGCTGGGACGGAGGGCGCTCCTGATCGTGCTGACGATCCTGGTGTACATGGCCGCCTACCCGTTCATCAGCTACGCCTTCAAGCACTCGGAGGACGCTCAGGTCGTCTTCCGGAAGGAGAGCCTGCTCCTCTCGGGCTTCTGCCTCGCGGCGATCGGCTATCTCTTCGGCGTCCTGCCGCTCCTGCTGTCGCGGAGGATGAGCACCGCCCTGCGCGATCAGGAGCAGGTGTTCCGCTTCACCGACAAGGGGTCGGAAGCCACCACCGGAGCCGGCGAAGCGAAATTCGACTGGAAGGCATGGGTCCGGTATCGCGAGACCGGCAGGTTCTTTTTCCTCTACCCGGGGCCCAACATCAGCCACGTGATCCCCAAACGCGCCTTCGCCTCGACCGAGGAAGTGATCGCGTTCCGGAATCTTCTGAAACAGAAGATCAAGCGGTAGCTCAGGCCTTGTGGGACTTGGTCGGCACCGCGTCGAGATGAAGATCGGCGATGCGGCCCGCCCGGGCCAGGTGAAAGCCGAGGCCCGCCACCATCGCCGCGTTGTCGGTGCAGAAGCGCGCGGGGGGGAAATACACCTGCACCCCGTCCTTGGCCGCCCTGGCCGCCAGCTTCTCCCGGAGCCGCGTGTTGCAGGCCACTCCGCCCCCGACCGCCAGCCGCCACGTGCGCGTCCGCAGGCAGGCTTTCAAGGACTGTTCCACGAGGACGTCCACCACCGCCTCCTGGAAGCCGGCCGCCACGTCCGCCCGGTCGTCCGCCGACAGCGAGAGCGCTTGTTTCGCGTCCTGGCCCCGCACCCGGTACAGCACCGCCGTCTTGATCCCGCTGAAGCTGAAGTCGAGAGTGTCCGGCAGCGTCCTCTTGAACGCGACCTTCTTCGCGTCCCGGCCCCTGGCCAGAGCGTCGATGATCGGACCGCCCGGGAAGCCCAGCTGCAGGATTTTCGCGACCTTGTCGAAGGCCTCCCCGGCCGCATCGTCCGTGGTCGACCCCAGGAGTTCGTGATCGATCTCGCTGAGCGACCGATAAAGGCTGGTGTGCCCGCCCGACACCACCAGGGACACGCACGGCCACTCGAGATCGGGGAACGCCAGCTTGTTGGCGTAGATGTGCGCCTGGATGTGATCGACGCCGATCAGCGGCTTCCCCGTGACCAGGGCGAGCGATTTCGCCATCGAGACCCCGACCAGGAGCGCGCCGACCAGCCCCGGCGCGCAGGTCACGGCGACCGCGTCGATCTCCTTCAAGGAGAGCGCCGCGTCCGCGAGCGCCTTCTCGACCACCGGATAGATGGTCTCGATGTGCGCCCGGCAGGCGATCTCGGGAACGACCCCCCCGTAGACCCGGTGGATGTCGATCTGCGAGTGGATGACATTCGATAGGATGACGCGCCCGTCCTCGACGACCGCCGCCGCCGTCTCGTCGCACGAGGATTCGATGCCCAGGATCTTCATGGGTTAGTCGTCCTGGGTCTTCGCTTCCTTCTTCAGGATGCGGGCTTCGACTTTCGGCTCGCGCTTGTCGATCTTGGCCTTGAGGACTTCGATGCCCGCCTCCAGCTGGAAGTCGCGGAAGCCCTCGGGGGATGCGGGCTTCTCGCCCTTGACCACCCGCTCGTCGCTCCAGGTCTTCATCAGCGCCGCGTTCTCCTCCTGCGACATCTCCACCGTGAAGTCGGGGGCGATCCCGTAGTCCTTCTTGCCTTCCTCGCGGTGGACGCTCGTTCCGTTCGGGGTGTAATACCGCGCGGTCGTGATCTTCAGATAGGAGCCGTCGGGAAGGCTGTAGGGAGTCTGGACCGATCCCTTCCCGAAGGTCCGGTCACCGACGATCGTCCCCCGGCCCCGGTCCTTCATCGCGCCCGAGAAGATCTCGCTCGCGCTCGCGCTTCCGCCATTGACGAGCACCACCAGCGGAACCGGCGGCAGCTTTCCATCCTTCTTCGCGACGATCTCGCGCTTGTCCTCGTCGGTGCGGCCCCGCGTCGTGACGATCACTCCGTCCTCGAGGAAACGGTCCGCCAGTTCGACGCACTCGTCGAGCAGGCCGCCCGGATTGAAGCGCAGATCGAGGATCAGGCCCTTCGCACCCGCATCGAGGAGCTTCTTCACTTCGAGGTCGAAGGTGTCCATGATCTTCGAGAATTCCGTGATCCGGATGTAGCCCAGGGAGTTCGCCAGCATCTTCGCCTTCACCGTCCGGAGGACGATGATCTTACGGGTCAGCGTGACCTTGAAGGGGTCGCGGCCCTTGCGGAGCATCGTCAGCGTGACCTGGGTGTCCGGCATCCCCTTGATGCGGCGGACCAGTTCCGTCAAGACCTGTCCTTTCGTCGTCTTTCCGTCCACTTCGCGGATCAGATCGCCGGGAAGGATGTCGGCCGCGAAGGCCGGCGTGTCTTCGATGGGAGTCTCGACGACCAGGTAGCCGCTCGCATGGTCCAAGCCGACGACGATGCCGACGCCGCCGAACTTCCCGTCCATGTTGTTTTCTTTGAATTCCTTGAATTCGGGGGCCGTGAAGTATTCGCAATAGGGATCGAGCTTCGCGGTCATTCCTTCGAGAGCCCCGTCGAGGACCGTCGCGGGGGCCACGCCGGGATAGTAGCGGGTGCTGATCCGGTCCATCGCGACGCGGACCTTGGCGAGATCGCCGCCGTGGCTCGGACGACCCCAGATCTGCCAACCCATGCCCAGGCCAGCGAGCCCGAACAGGAGGGCGAACACGGGCATCAGGAACGTCAACAGCGGTGGGGGTCGGCGCTCGATCATTCGAACTCCTCTTCTTTCTCGGCCGGCGGATTATAGCATGGATCCCGGCGGGATGACATTCGGCCTTCACTCCGGTCCCAACCCCTTCCTGTCCAAGGTCTTCCGTCGTTTTCTTCAATTCGAGCGGCGCACCCATCGAATTCCAATCGTGGGGTATACTTTTCCCACAGGCAGGGGGACGATCTCCACCCGCCGTCAACAAATGGCAGGAAATCTGAAGCCCGAACCGATCTCCGCGCATACGCAGGATTCCCAGCGGATGCAGCGGGCCGTGGTCTCCACCGGCCCGGCGGCGCCGGCGGCTCCCCCGCCCGCGCTTCATGACTTCGTCAAGCTCATTGAAGAGCTGAAATCGCTCAAGAACCGGTCGCAAAGCCTGGATCTGGCCAAGCTCGAAGACCAGCACAACCAGGCCCGGGACGCCGCCATCAAGGCCGTCGAGAAGAAGGTCGGCCGCGGCTCGTCCGACGACATCGTTCGCCTGCAGTCCGAGTCGAAGAAAATCGTCGATGCGGAGCACGAACGGTCGAAGGAGATCCTGGTCGCCAAATTCCAGAAGATCGACACGGGCCTCGCAAGCCTGTCGCGGTTCCTGCAGGACCTGGGCCCGGTCAAGGAGCTCGAAGCCCGGGTGCACGAGCAGGAAGCCCGGCTGAAGAAGATGGAAGAGGAGCTTCGGGTGCAGCGTAAGGTGCTGGCCCACGAACAGGAGGAGCTGGAGCGCGACAAGAGCCTGTTCGAGGCTCAGGAAAACGCGATCTCCCAGCGTCAGAAGGAGCTGGACGCCAAGCTCGCGAATCTGGAAGTGGTCAAACGCGCGAAGGAGCTGGACCAGCAGCAGGCCGATCTCGAGGCGAAGCTCAAGGCCTTCGACCACGAGCTGTCGCAGGTGCAGAAGGATCGGGACGAAATCAACAAGGACGCGGACAGCCTGGGCACGAAACGGGCCGAGCTGGACGCGGAAGGCGAGAGCCTGGCGACGGAGCGCCTGACGCTGGGCAAGCAGAAGGCGGCGATGGCCGAGGCGGTGGCCCGCGAGATGGCGCTGACATTCGAAGCCTTTGTTCGCGACATGCTGAAGCCCGCGGCGGAAGCGGCCGAAATCGAGACGGAGCAACCCAAGAAGGCGGCGGCTCCCGCGCCCGCACCCGCAAAACCGGCGGCACCGCCCCCCTCCCCGGCGCCGGACGGGTCAAAGAAATCGGACTTCTGGCAGTAGCCTCCGATCCGCCTGCCCGAGCGAACTCTCCCCGAATCCCCAGATCCCGTCGCTCTCCAGGAGCTCCGCCTGAAGGCCGATCTGGGCCCTTCCTTGGCGCCGGTTTCCAAAGGTCGACGTCGAGGGCGAAGCCCTCCCCCCGTCCCCCTCCGGCGCGAGCTCGCCGCCTTGCCGCCGGGCCAGTCGGGCTCGGAAGATCGCCGATCGCCGCCCACGGGAGCCTGCCGAGGAAATGACGGCGCTTCTTGAGGCCGGGGTCCTGAAGACGACTGGGGCCCGAGGGGGCTGGGGAAGAAACCCGCACGTCCGCGCGTTTTCCCGGAAGGTCTCGCGCGGGCGCTCGGCAAGGAGGACCTCTAATGAAGGTGATCGTCTTTGGAGCAACGGGAATGGTGGGCCAGGGGGTGCTCCTGGAGTGCCTGGCGGACCCCGGCGTCGGCTCGATCCTCGTCGTCGGCCGAACCGCGAGTGGAACGCAGCACCCGAAGGTGACGGAAGTCGTTCACCCCAACCTGATGGACTACTCGCCCATCGTGGACGCGCTGCGAGGCTACGACGCGTGTTTCTTTTGTCTCGGGGTCTCCTCGTCGGGGATGACTGAAGAGCAGTATTACCGGGTAACCTATGACCTGACCATGGCGGCCGCCGGGGTCCTGGCGGCGGTCAATCCGTCGATGACCTTCTGCTACGTGTCGGGCGCCGGGACGGACAGCACGGAGCAGGGCCGCACCATGTGGGCACGGGTGAAGGGAAAGACCGAGAACGCCCTCTTGCGCCTGCCCTTCAAGGCGGCGTTCATGTTCCGGCCCGGCTACATCCAGCCCCTCAAGGGAGTCAAGTCGAAGACGGTTCTCTACCGAGTGCTCTATTCGGTTGTCGGACCCTTGTACCCGCTCTGGAAGCTGCTCTTCCCCAACGAGGTGACCACCACGGAGAACGTGGGGAAGGCGATGCTTCGCATTGCCGAACGAGGATTTCCGCGACCGTATCTGGAAAACCGCGACATCAACGCCCTCTGCCACCCCTAGAGAGCTCGCGGGGTCCCCAGGATCCGGGACGGGAGGACTCCTGAAGGCGCGCACTCCGGATCGCCGTTGGCCGGGCTCTCCAGGAGCGGAGTCTCGCGTCCCGCGACGCTTACTTGTCCGTCCCTTTCGCTTGTGCCTGAGCCTTCAGGGCGCCCAGCAGCTCCACCAGCTTATCGGCGAGCGAACGTTGAAACGCGGGCGTCGTGTCCGGAGGAACCCGGAGGAGGGCGTCGATTTTTCGGAGCACGCCCGAGGACTCCCGGAAGCCGCAGCGGCGGCAGCCGGAAGTGAGGGACTGAACGAGATCCCTGGCCTTCGCTCGCCGCGCTTCACTGTGAAAATCATAAAGGACGTTGAGGACCGCCCCTTCGAGGAGCATGATGCAGCGGGGGATTCCGGCGCGGGCATCCGCAATCGTGAAGACTTCCTCGCTGGTGGGCCGAAGGACGTGGCTCATGCGTCATCTCCCCTGTTTCACCGTCCCTCGTCCCCTCCGCGAACGGCGCGGGGGGTACCCAAGTATAGCCCGCCGGAGCGTGGGTGATGTGCAATTTGGAATTACCGGCTGGACCTCGGGAGGAACCTCTGCCACGATCCCGAGCGAACGGTCCCCGGAGGATTCGTTCCCGAAGCGCTCGCGATCGTCGCCGACCTGGCGCCGGGAGACCTTGCCCGCCAGAAGGCCCCCCTAGGGACCGAGGTCCGGGGAAATCAGCGGCCGCAGTCCGGCTTGAGGTAGGTGGGCGTTTTCTTCCCCTCTTCGAAGCTGGCCTTCGCCTTCTTGGCGAGTTCCTCCTTGGATTCCTCGAACATCTCGCCTTTGTCGGAGATGAGCTCGCGGAGCTTGAGGTCCTTCAGCTCCGCATCCAGGTTCTTCCATTCCTCCGTGTCAGGGCACACGGGGTCGAAGCGCGGTCGTGGGGCGAGGAACCCGAGATTGGCGAAACACCGGATGTAGTACGTCTTGTTCGGCGCCAGTTCGGCCTCGATGTACGCCGTGCCTTCGCCCCAGGTCAGGAAGACGTGCTTCCCCGCCGGGCAGCGGTACTCGAAGTAACAATCGCTTTCCGAGAATCCCATGAGGTTCACTTCGCTGTTCCGGAATTCGAAGATCGGGAACTGCGTATTGCCGCCGAAGGTGGACGGACGGAACACGACGACCAGAGCGTCCCCTTCCTTCCTCGGCGTCGGCTTCGCGCCGTTGCGCATGTACTCCGTTTCGAAGTGCATGCACGAGGCGAGCGGGAGGAGAAGAAACGCCGTGGCGAATTTCACTCGATATCCCCCTTATGCTCCCCAAAGAATACTGACTCCGTCATGAGAAAGCACGCTTCTCCGGCAATCCCAGGGACGGCCATCGAGGAGGCGAGGACCAGCCGGCCGGTCCCGGCCGGAAGAGAACCCCGACTCCGTGTTCCCTGACGTCGCGCGGACAGGCGCGCCGGGACGAACCCCGCTCCTTGCCGGGAGGTTTCCGGGGGGCTAAGATGGACTCGGCGACCAGGGACGTGGTCGAAACCCTCAGGTTATCCAACGAAAGAGATTCATCATGAGCCGTCGCGGTTCCTGGCACGCCCTTCTGGCCGTCCTGGTGGGCCTTCCGCTCTGGGTGGCCTGCGGTCAGGATCCGGCAGGGTCCTCCGCGTCTTCCCCGGGGAAGGCCGGCTCAGGCTGGGACGTTTACTTTTCCCCCAAGGGGGGCTGCACCGAGGCGGTCGTCGCCGCCCTCGACAAGGCGAGGACACGGGTCCTGGTCCAGGCATATTCCTTCACTTCGGCGCCCATCGCCAAGGCGCTGGTGGACGCCGCCAGGCGAGGCGTCAAGGTGGAAGTGCTGCTCGACAAGAGCCAGAGGACGGAGAAGTACTCGTCTGCGGATTTTATCATCCATGAAGGAATCCCCACGAAGATCGATGCCGCTCACGCCATCGCCCACAATAAAGTCATGGTCATCGATGGAGCCACGGTGCTCACGGGATCCTTCAATTTCACGAAAGCTGCCGAGGAGCACAACGCGGAGAACCTCCTGGTGATCCAGGATCCGGCGTTGGCGGAAAAATATGCGGCCAATTGGAACGTCCACGCCGGTCACTCGGAAGCCTACACGGGGAAATAGCGCCCTTGGCGGCCTCGAGGGGGGACCGGAGCGGACCCATCGCCCCCTTCCCTCTGGCGCGTCCAGTCGCTAAAGTGGGACCCGTGTCCTTCACCCCGAAGCCCGCCAAGGAACGGCTCATGGCCATCGCCCGTCGGGCCATGATCGAGCGCGGCTTTCTCCCGGATTTTTCACCCGAAGCGCTGGAAGAGTCGCGGAAGGCCGTCCTTCCCGCGCCGGACTCGTCCCTCCGGGACCAACGCGCCCTGCCCTGGTGCTCGATCGACAATGACGACTCGAAGGATCTCGACCAGCTCACCGTATCCACGGGACCCCAGACCGTACTGGTCGCGATCGCCGACGTCGACCTTCTGGTGCCTCGCGGGTCCGCCCTCGACAAGCACGCCACGATCAACACGACGTCGGTCTATACGCCCGCCCAGAATTTCCCCATGCTCCCCGAGCGCCTTTCGACGGATCTCACCTCGCTCAATGAGGCCCGGGACCGAACGGCGGTTGTCGTCGAGCTCGAGGTGAACCAGAAGGGTGAAGTGACCCGGAGCGATCTTTACCGCTCGGTGGTCCGGAATCAGGCGAAGCTCGCCTATTCGTCCGTGGGAGCGTGGCTCGAGGGCTCCTCCCCTCCCCCGCCCAAGGTCGCCGCGTCACCGGTGCTTCAGGATCAGTTGCGGGTCCAGGATCGGATCGGCCGTTCCCTCGGCCTTTGCCGGAGCCGCCGCGGCGCGCTCAACCTGGCGAGCCAGGAGGCGAGGGCCGTCTTCATGGGCGATCTCCTGACGGACCTCCGGATCGAGGAGAAAAACCGGGCCAAAGACCTGATCGAGAACTTCATGATCGCGGCCAACGGGGCGGTCGCCGCCTTTCTCTCGGGGCACGGCGTCCCGGTGCTCCGGCGGGTCCTGAGGATTCCGGAACGCTGGGACCGGATCATCCAGCTGGCAAAGGCGCAGGGGACCGCTCTACCAGAGACCCCCGACGCTCCAGCGCTTGAAGCGTTCCTGATGAAGCGGAAGGCCGAGGATCCGGTCCATTTCCCCGACCTGTCGCTCGCCGTGGTGAAAATGCTGGGTTCTGGAGAATATGCCGTTCAGGTCCCCGGTCGGACCATCGAGGGGCATTTCGCCCTCGCCGTCCGTGGCTACGCGCATTCCACCGCGCCCAACCGGAGGTACCCGGACATCATCACCCAACGGCTCGTGAAGGCTGCCCTTCTGGGCCGGGGTCCGGCCTATGACGTTCCTTCGCTCGAACGACTGGCTACTCACTGTACCGACCAGGAAGACGATGCGACCAAGATCGAACGACAGGTGCGGAAGTCCGCCGCGGCACTCCTTCTGGAAGGTCGTCAAGGGGAGATCTACGACGCGATCGTGACGGGGTCCTCCCCAAAAGGGGTATGGGTCCGGGTGCTTCACCCGCCCGTGGAAGGACGCATCGTACAGGGCGCAACCGGGTCCGACGTCGGCGATCGGGTCCGCGTCCGGCTGGTCTCGACGGACGTGGAACGCGGGTTCATCGATTTTTCAGCCGAATCCTAAGGGTCCGCTCGTTGCAAGCGGCCATCGGGCGCCCACCTCGGAGCCTCCAGGCCTCGCCAACAGACTCCGTGCACCTTCGCCCACCGCGTTTCCTTGTCCTCGTCCGCAACATCCTCGGCTGGACACGTCAATCCTCGGAGGTGATGTTGGAGCCCCGCTCAAGGCTGGCCTCAACCCGACCGATGCCTTCCAACGCGCACCAATCCGGGCCCCTTTGGGGTATAGTGTCGCCCCATGACCGCCGTCCGGCTCGCCGACGTGACCTTCGGATTCGGCTCTCCGCCGCAGCTGGAGCACATCACCCTGAACGTCGAGTCCGGTGAACGCGTCGGGCTCCTGGGGAGGAACGGGGTCGGCAAGTCCACGCTCCTCAAGGTGATCGCCGGGGAACTGCGCCCCGAATCGGGCACGCTCGTCCTTCCCCCTGGAACCCATGCGGCCTACCTGGCGCAGGATGTCCCCACCGGCCTGGGAGGCACGGTATTCGATCGCGTGGCCGACGGACTCGGCCCCCTCAGCGTCGAAATCGCAGACTACCACCGGCTGCACCGCCAGGCGAATCCCGACCAGACGCGCCTCGATGAGGCCGTCCACCGCCTGAGTGAGCATCACGCGTGGGAGAAGCTCCACCAGGTGGAACGGATGCTCGGCGACATGGACCTTGACGGCGATCGACTCTTCGACGAACTGTCCGCCGGTCGCAAGCGCCGGGTTCTTCTGGCGCGGGCCCTGGTGAGCCGGCCCGAGATCTTGCTCCTGGACGAACCGACAAACCATCTCGACATCGACTCGATCGTCTGGCTGCAGGACTATCTTCTGGGTTTCGAGGGGACGGTCCTCTTTATCACCCACGACCGGACCTTCCTCCAGGCGCTGGCGACGCGGGTCATCGAGCTCGATCGGGGCCGTCTGTTCGATTTCAAAGGCGGCTACCAGAACTTCATCCGACACCGGAGCGAGCTCCTGGAAGGCGAGGCCAGGCAGGAAGCCCTCTTCGACAAGAAGCTCGCGGAGGAGGAAGTCTGGCTCCGAAAGGGCATCAAGGCGCGCCGCACCCGAAACGAGGGGCGCGTCCGTGCCCTGATGGAAATGCGCCAGGAGCGGGCCGTCCGTCGGAAGCAAGCGGGCACGCTCAAGATGTCTGCCCAGGAAGGAGATCGGTCCGGTGTCCGCGTGGTCAAGGCAGACGGCGTCAGCTTCTCCTATGGATCCCAGGTGATTCTGAGGAACTTCAGTACGGACATTTCGCGCGGCGACCGGATCGGGCTGATTGGTCCCAATGGCGCCGGGAAAACCACTCTCCTGAGGATCCTCCTGGGCCAGTTGGCTCCCCAGTCCGGCGCCATCACCCTCGGCACCAAGCTGGAGGTCTCCTACTTCGACCAGCTGCGCCTGCAGCTGGACTCGTCCAAGACGGTGAAGGAGTCGGTGGCGGACGGCAACGAGACGATCGAGGTCGGTGGGGTTTCCCGCCATGTCCTGAGCTATCTCGGCGATTTCCTGTTCACCCCGGATCGCGCTCGCATGGGCGTCGCGATGCTGTCCGGCGGCGAGCGCAACCGATTGCTCCTGGCGCGGATGTTCACCCGGCCCTCCAACGTCCTCGTGCTGGACGAGCCGACCAATGACCTCGACGCGGAGACCCTGGAGCTGCTCGAGGAAGTGCTGGCCGAGTACCACGGGACGGTTTTCCTGGTCAGTCACGACCGGACCTTCCTGAACAATGTCGTGACGAGCACCATCGCGGTCGAGGGCGACGGCAAGGTGCGCGAGTATGCCGGAGGCTATGACGACTACCTGCGCCAGCGGCCTGCTCCTCCCCGGCCGGTCGCCCCGCTTTCCAGCAAGGTCCCCGAGCCCATCCCTGCGACGATCCAGGCTGGGCCCCGAAAGCTCAGCTTCAAGGAGAAGCGGGAGTTGGAGGAGTTGCCGGGGAGGATTGAGGCCCTGGAGGCCCGTCAACGAGACTTGCATCGACAGATGGCGGACCCGGGATATCACCGCCAGGGAGCGGACCGGATCAATGCCGCCTCCGCCGAACTGGAGCAGGTGGTGCGCGGTTTGGAGGAGGCCTATCGGCGCTGGGCACTCTTGGAACCTTAGGCTCGCCACGTCCCGATACCCATGCGAGGCCCTCCCGCTGGCGGCCTCGCCACCCCCTCCAGGAGACCTTCGTCGAGCTCAGGATCCACCACGGCCGACGCTTCAAGGGCCCGCCCGACCACGGCTGCTGCCGATGGGACGCGGAAAGAGAGTTCGGGACCCCGTGATCCTCAGGATCCGTCCCTGGTTTAAATCACTCCCTTCGAGGGATGAGCGTCAATTCCGACTTCGCTCGTCCTCAAGGCCCTTGCGACCCTATCGAGCACGGCACCCAGCATCCCCAGGGACTATTGCTTCATGATGAAGAAGACGAAGGCCCGCCTGGCGTGCATGCTGATCAGAAGTCCTCGAGTGCGCGGACCATCGTCGCGGCCTTCACCCTCTCGTGATCGGCAAAGACCCAGACGACTTTTTTCTCTTTCGTAACCTCGAAGGCGTGAGCTCCCTTGCCCTCCTGGCCCCTGAGGAAGTTGCCGATCAGGTAGTTGCCGTTCTTCAGCACCTGCAGACTGGTCACCCAGGTGAGATTCACCTCGGGGACATCCTGCGCGGTGAGCTCCCAGACCACTTTTCCGTCGCTGGTCACTTCGATCACTCGTTTCTGGGTTCCGCAGGCGACCAGCGTGTTTCCGTTCGGCAGGCGCCGTGCTTCAAACACGTTCGTCAGACCCTTCATTTCCCAGACGACCTTGCCCATGGAGTCCACTTCTCGGGCTACCCCCTCCCCTTCCATGGCCGCGAGGATGTTGCCGGACAGGAGGGGGTGAAAGGCCCGGAGCTGATGATGCGCTTCCTTCTCGCTGGTGGGAAGACTCAGCGTGGAGACGACCTTCCCGTCGGCTGCCACTCGAACGATCTGGCAGGGGCCCTGCTCGCCGATCAAGGTCGTCCCGTCAGCGTCTCGCTCGCAGGACAACACTTGCGCGCAATGGCTCACGTACTCCCAGACCACCTTATCGTCGCGGTCGATTTCCCGGACGCCGGTGGGTTTCCCCCCGTAGGCATAGAGGACATTTCGATTGGGGAGCGGCTTGAACATGACGCAGAGGCTGGGGACCTGGTGCTGCCAGAGGAGCTTGCCCTCGGCGGAGACCTCGAGGATCCGGTTCCCCCCCGGACCCTCGTACTGGGCGACCATGATCGTCCTCTGCCGCCGGGGTTCCCATGCCCCGAGGAGGGCTGCGGACACGAGGATCCAACAGATCGCTTGTAGGGGTCTCATGGGAGGATTGTAGACTAACTTCCTTTCCGGAAGTTCAGAATCGCGTCCGAGGTCCCCCTCCGCCGACCGTCCGGAGACGTCGATGGGCGACGAACGCCGATGACGACGGCTCCTTCCGACGAGCTGCAGGCCACCATCGTCCTTCGCATTCACTAGAGGATGGGCACCTTAGGGGCGGTCGGCGGACTTGCCAAGCGGAAGCCTGACCTGGAACAAGCTTCCCTTCCCCACCGTGCTCTCGACACGGATTTCTCCTCCGTGGTTTTGAACGATCATCGCGCTGACGGCGAGCCCGAGCCCCAGCCCTTGTCCGATCTCCTTGGTGGTGAAGAACGGTTCGAAGATCCGGCTCCTCATCTCGGGGGGCATCCCTCTCCCGGTGTCCTCGACCTCGATAAGGACGTGATTCGCCTTCTTCTTGGACCTGAGAACAATTTTCCCTTTTCGATCGATGGCTTCGATGGCGTTCTGGATCAGATTGAGGAAGACCTGAGTCATCTGGCCCGGGAAGCAACGGATCTTGGGGATCATCCGGAGCTGCTTGACCAGGGTAATCGACGCCGGGAGCTGGCGACGAAGGACGGCCACGGTCTTTTCTAGACAGGCGTTCAGGTCCACCGCCTCGGCCAATCGGGTATCGCGGGCGAAGTCCCGAAATGTTTGAATGATGTCCCGGGCCCGCTCGGCCGACCGCAAGGCGTCGCGAAGCATCAGGCGGGTCTTCAGGCGGTCGGTCCGTGGAAGGGCCGTGCGCCTCCCCGACCGGTGGCGACCTTCCTTCCTGCCTTGGGCCAGGTCCCACTCCTTGAGCAGCTTTAGGTTCCCATAGATGACGTTCAGGGGATTGTTGATCTCGTGGGCCACGCCGGACACCAGCATGCCGATCGAAGCCAGCTTTTCGGACCGCACGAGCTGAGATTGCGCGCCCTGGAGTTCCTGGTAGGCCCGCTGAGACTCTTCGATGGCCTGTTGGATCCCCGCCTCGAGTCGCTTCCGGTCCGTGATGTCTTCGGCCACTCCCGCGATCCGATGGACGGCCCCGGAGGCGTTCCGAACCGGAAAGGCCCGATCATGGATCCAGCGAACCCGACCATCGGGCAGAAGGATCCGGTACTCCTGATCGTATAGGCCGTCCTTGAGCAGCGCATGGGCGCGCGATACCTGCTCCCGATCTTCGGGATGGATGGCCTCGAGCCACGACTGGGGTGACGCGTAGAGGCTTTCGCAGGATCTCCCCCAGATCTCGGAGTATCCCGGGCTGACGTAGAGGACCTCCTCAGTCTTATAGTTGATCAGCCAGAAGACCTCTCGGATGTTCTCCGCCAGATCTCGGAACTTCTCCTCGCTCAGAAGGAGGGCGGCCTCGGAACGCTTTCGCACCTCCACTTCACGCTGGAGCTCGCGGATTGCCTGGGCAAGTTCGGAAGTCCTCTGCTCCACCCGCCGCTCGAGATCTTCGTGGGCCTTGTGGAGCTCCTTCTGGGCTTCGACCCGCTCGGTCACGTCTGTCGCGAACGCCATGGTTCCGTCGCCCTCGGAAAGCCGAATCCTGGCGACGTCCAGATGGTAGGTGAACTCGGATCCGTCCTTTCGGATGCCGCTGGTCTCAAAGGAGTTGCTCCGGGGCTCGCCCTTCTCCCGGCCCTCGATCCGCTGGCGAATCTCCTCGCGACAGCGCGGGGCGATGTGCGACAGAACGCTCTGACCGACCAGTTCGGAAGGGCCCTCGTATCGAAACAGCTGGGCCAATGCCGGATTCGCGTAGCGGAGGATCCCCCGGAAGGCGATTCCGATGCCGACCGGGGATGTTTCGAAGATGGACCGGAAGCGCTCCTCACTATCCTGAAGCGCGCTCTGCGCCCGAATCGTGTCGGTCATATCGAGGCCAAGACCGATGACCCCGACGATCTCCCCCGTTTCGCCGCGGAGAGGTTCGACGTGGGAAAAGAAGGTCCGGCCCTGATACTCCACCTCGTAATCCCCGATGTTCCCCTGAAGGGCGTTCAGATGTGCGGCAATCGGAGGGTACTGACGGTCCTGAGTTCCGAAGTATTCGAAGAGCGTCTTGCCCCCGCCTTCGCCGGGCTTCCGGCCGAAATTGGCCAGTCCGCCGCCCGTCAGGGAGGTGATCATCAGAGATTGGTCCGCAGTCCAGAGGATGGCAGAAACATGCCTCGCCAGAAGCCGGACGAATCCTTGATTCAGGGAGCCCTTGTCGGAAGCGAGCGCCGATCGGTGATCCGAAGACATTCGGCCATTCCTCTCTCAACCAATGCCTCTCCGGGGCGCGGCCCTGCCGAGCGAACCAACAGGATGGTCCGGGGCTCCGCGATCGGTCCCCTGTTCTGACGTCCGATCGTTCATTGTCGCGACCGTCATCCTCTTCATCAAGGGAATCGCGGACCCGACCGGGAGTAGCCCCTCCCATCCCGGGACGTTCCCCCCGTCGGGCGTCGTGCCAATCTGCCCGGACTCGAAGAGGGCGCCTGGGAAAGATGAGCTGGAGATCCAAGGCCCGGAACTCGTGTTATCCATCAGCGACCTTCACCGCCCTGAAGCGACGCTGGTCGGCAGGCCGCAGGCCACGGGTTTGGGTGGTCTCATGGGCATTGACGAGCCGAATCGGGGGTGGAGTCCGATCGGAGGGGTGCTGGCGACTCGCCTCTCCGCCGCCACGCGTGGGATGATCCGCTGAAGCAGCGGAGCCCATCTATTGAAGTCGGGAGTGCTCCCTACCGCTGCTCCTGATTTGCCTGGCAATGACCCCCCAGCGCATGAGTAGATTGATGCGGCCGCTGAAACAGACAGGGCAGCTATCGTCAATCTGCCTCAACTGGTCTTTTGCCTCTTGAACGGCTTCGGGATGCTCTTTCCGGTATTGCGTCAGGTACTTTTCATCCAACCAGTCTCGGATCTCTTGACGCTGGGGATAGCACCGGGGGCATTGAAAGAAGGGAATCAACGGCACCGCTACTCCCAGCAGACCCACCAGAGCTGCCGCGATCCAGCCGAAGGTCTTCGGACTGCTTGGAGCGGAACTCATCTCTGAAGTGTACTCGTTCTGAACCTCACGTCACGGCAAGAGGCGGACAAATGATCCTCCATAGGGATCGAAGCCGCCGTCGGGCCGGGCATTCTGGTACGCGGCGAGTTGGGCACCTTCCTTCTCCCGAGGGGGAACAACGTTGTGGGGCGGCAAAGCGTAACAGTGGAATCTACCGGACGAATGCCCTCATGTCTTTCTGCAAGGGAACCCTATCTCCATGAGAAGCCTCCTGATTCTTTCACTCTCGGCGTTCCTGGGCCCTCTCTCCGCGGATGACCAAGTCGTCCCTCTCTCCTCGCTCGATCTCTCGAAAGCGAAGCAGGGATGGAATACCCCCAAAGCCGACAAGTCGGTTCAGGGTCGCCCCCTCCAGATCGGGGGAAAGACCTACGGAAGCGGCTTCGGCACTCATTCGATCAGCGACCTGGCGATCGATCTCAAGGAGGGCGCGGAAACGTTCAGCGCCATGGTCGGCGTCGACGACGAGACGAATGGGAACGGCTCGGTGGAGTTCTTCGTCGTCGGCGACGGAAAGATTCTCTGGAGGAGCGGCGTGCTTTTGGGGGGCGATGCCGCCAAGAAGGCGGACGTGCCGCTCGCCGGGGTCAAGCTCCTTCTGCTCCACGTTTCCGACGCCGAAGACGGAACCGGAAACGACCACGCGGACTGGGCCGATGCCAGGATCGCCACCAAAGGCTCCAAGCCGGAAAGCGTTCCGCTGACGAAGGGCCCCGCGATTGACTACCGGATCGACGGGACTCATCTGACGCTTCGATCCTTCCTGAGGAAGGCGCCCAAGGACTATACGGCAACGCTTTTCGCCCTGCCGCCGGCGGTGAGTTATCCCGTTGCCGTGAGCGCCGCGCCAACGGGCGAGATTTTCGTCTCGGTCGACCAGAACGGCTCTCTCGATCGCGCCCTCCACCGGGGCAAGATCGTTCGGCTGGTGGACACCAAAGGGACGGGCACCGCGGATCGCTCCGATGATTTCGTCAAAGAAGTCGACACCCCACGGGGACTCTACTTCGACGGCGAGACCCTTTTCTGCTTGCATCCCCCCTTCCTGACGGCGTACCGGGACACGGACGGCGATGGCCGGGCGGACTGGAAGAAGGATTTGATCACGGGCCTGGGGTACGGGTTCGACAAGCACCCCGGCGATCACACCTCCAACGGCATTCGCGAGGCGATCGACGGCTGGATCTACATGGCGATCGGCGATTTCGGTCTCCCCGAAGCGCGCGGCACCGACGGCACGACCCTCTCGATGCGAGGCGGGGGCGTGGTCCGTGTCCGCCCCGACGGCTCTGAGCTCGAAGTGTATTCGTATCACACCCGGAACATTCTGGACGTGGCCCAGGATCCCTACTTGAACGGCTTCATCTACGACAACACCAACGACGGCGACGGGTGGAATAGCCGCCTCAGCTTCCTGGTTGGAGGCTGCGACTTCGGGTACCCGTCGCTCTATCTCCGGTTTGGGAGGGATTTGCTTCCCATGCTGGCCGACTTCGGTGGCGGTTCGGCCGTAGGAACGCTGTTTCTCCACGAGCCGGGCTTCCCCGAGCCTGACGGAGCCTCGCTCTTCACCTGCGACTGGGGCAC
>Ga0070731_10001139_pt1 | contig 28912 bp, 22 predicted proteins | sample Coa_R1_2_FD_66448 | JGI IMG/M metagenome (GOLD analysis project Ga0070731, IMG submission 66448) | Surface soil microbial communities from Centralia Pennsylvania, which are recovering from an underground coalmine fire - Coalmine... | ecosystem: Environmental > Terrestrial > Soil > Unclassified ... | reverse complement strand
CGAATTGCACACAATCTCCGGCTTGCCGTCGCCGGTGATGTCGATGAACCACGGCGATTCGTTGTCCACCACGTCGGCCACTTTGTGCCGCACCCACGGGCCGTCCTTGCCCTTCGGATTCTCGTACCACGACGCGTCCTCGCCGGGAAAGCCGAAAATCATAATGTCGTCCCATCCGTCGCCGTTGACGTCGTAGCCCCACGCGAAGAAGTTCTTCGAATAGTTCTTCTTGTCGAAGGGCTTCGACGCCGCATCTTCCATGAATTGATGCTTCACTTTGTAATCCGGCCCTTCGTACCAAAACGGCCCGCTGACGATGTCGATTTTGCCGTCGTGGTTGAAATCGCCATAGCCGGCGCCCTCGCCGAAGAACAAATCGCTCAGCACTTTTTTCTCAAATGTCTGCAAGACATATTTCTCTTCCGCGCGCAACGCCGCGCAGCCCAGCAGCGCGCAAACCATCGCCATCCGCAACAAGCTCATGATCGCTCCTCTGAAGAATTCGGTTGTGGTTCTTTCAGTCGCATACACCTCAGCCGGCGATTTCGCGTTTGCTCGCTGGAATTGGGGCGCGTAACATTTCAACTATGAATAATGATAGTACTCCCAACCTTGTAGTCTTGGCTGGTCCGAATGGCGCTGGAAAATCGACCGCTGCGCTCGTTTTGTTGCGCGGCGCGCTCCACGTCGATGAGTTCGTCAACGCCGACACTATCGCGCGCGGGCTGTCCGCATTCAATCCTGAAAGCGCCGCATTGGAAGCCGGTCGCACCATGTTGAAGAGACTTGACGAACTCGCCGCGGCGCGAGCGAATTTCGCTTTCGAAACCACGCTTGCCAGCCGTTCGTTCGCGCCGAAATTGGAACGTTGGATTGCCATTGGCTATCGCTTCCATCTCATATTCCTTTGGCTCCCCAATGCGGACCTTGCTGTCGAACGAGTAGCGAGCCGCGTGCGCGATGGGGGACATTCCGTTTCTGAGGAGATTATCCGCCGCCGGTACCGAGCGGGCTTGCGGAATTTTTTTGAATTGTACAAACCACTGGCTTTTTCGTGGTCATTGCTCGATAATTCAACAAAGAACGCCATGTCTCTCGTGGCCAACGGTGGGCAGACAATTGAGACGGCAATTGCGCTCCCGGCAGTTTGGACGAGCATCGAAAGTGAGTATGGCCATGTCACCTAAACCTAGGATCGATATCTGCGAGGCGTTCCGCCTTCACAAGCCAATTGTCGACGCGCTGCAGCAAGTGCCGCGACTCGCCGTGCGGCACCACCAGATGACAGGGATTCCGCTCGTGGAATGGCGCGACGGCAAAGTCGTGCACACCGATCCGTTCACCGGCGAAATCGTTCCTCCCCCCGATCCAGCTAAAGAGTTCACGCCGCTTCCTTACTGAATACGGAATCCATTCAATCGACGATCTATGGTGGCTCCGCCACTGCCCACCCATCGTTCCTCACTCCAATCCACACATTCGCCCCATCCGCAAAAAACTGCGCCCCCGTCTCATGCCGCCGTGCGCGCCATTTCGATTGGCCTTCCACTTCCAATTCGTACAGCGTCGTCTCGCCCAAAAACGCGCTGCTGCTCACGTGCACTTTCAGATTCAGTGCGGCCACACCGTCATCGAAATTCTGCTCCGGCCCCGCGAGCACCACACTTTCTGGCCGGCAAAACGCGAGCACCTTCGATCCCGGCTTCACGTGCTCGGGCAGCGCATTCGAATTCAGCGCCAGCGTCCCCGCCGCCGTCGCGACGCTCTTTCCGTCAGCCGCAAGCTCTCCTTCGAGCGTATTGATGTCGCCCAAAAATTCCGCGCTGAATCGCGTCGGCGGATTGCGGTAAATCTGCCGCGGCACGCCCAGCGCATCGACCTTCCCTTTGTTCAAAATTGCCATGCGCTCGGCCAGCGAAAGCGCTTCGCCCTGGTCGTGCGTCACGTACAGCGTCGTGATCTTCGTCGCGCGATGAATGCGCCGGATTTCCTCGCGCATCTCCCAGCGCAGTTTCGCATCCAGGTTCGAGAGCGGCTCGTCCAGCAGCAGCACGCGCGGGCGGATCACCAGCGCGCGCGCCAGCGCCACGCGCTGCTGCTGCCCGCCCGACAACTCGCCCGGCCGGCGTTTCTCGTAGCCGCTCAAGCCCACCATCTTCAGCGCCTCGTCCACGCGCGCGGCCCGCTCCGGCGCGGGCACGTGCCGAGCCTCCAGCCCAAACGCCACGTTCCCCGCGACGGTCATGTGCGGAAAAAGCGCGTAATTCTGAAACACCATCCCAAAATCGCGTTTGTGCGGCGGCACGCCTTTGAGGCTCCCTCCATTAATGGAGATATCGCCGCCGAAGTCCTCGATGAACCCCGCCACCGCCCGCAGCAGGGTCGATTTCCCGCAGCCCGACGGCCCCAGCAAAAAAAACATCTCGCCGGGTTCCAGCGACAAACTCACCCCGTCCAGCGCCGTGGTCTCGCCGTACCGGACGCGCAGATTTTCGATGCTTAGGCTCATGAGGCGCGCATTATAGAGCAGCTTCGACGCCCCGCAAACACGGAAGGCTTTCGAAACCTGCGCTCGCTCCCACGAAATTCGCTCCGCCTCCTTGAACAATCCCGCATTCCCGCTACGCTTCGCAGATAAAACTCTTCCGAAAAAAAAACCATGCCCACACTCCTCCTCAAATCCGGCCGCATCTTCGATCCCGCCACAAAACTCGATTTCATCGGCGACGTGCTGGTCGATCAAGCCACTGGTACCATCAAAGACATCGGAAAAAATCTGAGCGGCGACAGCGCGCTCGATTGCACCGGCAAACTCGTTTGCCCTGGCTTCGTGGATATCCACGTCCATTTCCGCGAACCGGGCAACATTGCCAAGGAAACTATCGCCACCGGTTCCGCCGCGGCCGTGCACGGCGGGTTTTGCACTGTTGTCGTCATGCCCAATACCGACCCACCGCTCGACAATCCCGCGGCGATTGCGTACCAATATCTGCAAGCGAAGAACGCCAACAAAGCGCGCGTCTTTCCCATGGGCTGCATCACCAAGGGCCGCGCTGGGCAGGAACTCGCCGAACTCGGCTTGATGGCGCGCGGCTCCGGCGCATCCGGCGCCGCCAGCGCTTCGAACTCCGGAACGCTCGCAAGCGTATCCAGCAGCGAGAATTTCGGCGCGGTCGCCTTCACAGACGATGGCGCCGCCGTGCCCGGCTCGCAGATCATGCGCTCGGCGTTCGAATACGCCAATGCGCTCGACCGCGTTATCGTCGAACACTGCGAGGATCACGATTTATCCAACGGTGCGATCATGCACGAAGGCAAAGTCAGCGCCGCGCTCGGCATCAACGGATACCCCAGTGCCGCCGAGGAACTCATCGTCGCACGCGACATCCGTCTTGCGAAACTCGCGAACTCGCGATTCCACGTTTCGCACATTTCCGCCAAAGGCGCAGTGGCCCTTGTGCGCGACGCGAAGGCGCGCGGCGAGCGCGTCACCGCCGAAGTCAGCCCGCACCACCTGCTGTTGACCGACGAAGGCTGCCGCAACTTCGACACGGCTTACAAAATGAATCCGCCGCTGCGCGAACAATCCGACCTCGACGCCTGCCTGAAAGGCCTGCTCGACGGCACCATCGACTGCTTCGCCTCCGACCACGCGCCCCACACCAGCGAAGAAAAAGCCCGCGAATTCGTGGATGCGCCCAACGGCATCATCGGCTTGGAGTCAAACATCGGCGTGCTGCTCACCAAATTGGTCGCCGCGCAAAAACTCCCGCTTGCGCGCTTCGTCGAAGCCTGGACCAGCGCCCCCGCGCGCTGCCTCTCTCTCGAAAAATTCGGCGTCGCCGGCAAGCTTGAAAAAAACGGCCCCGCCGACATCACCATCCTCGATCTCGAAAAAGAATGGTCGCTGGACGCCAGTAAGTTCAAATCGAAAGCCCGCAACTGCCCGTTCAACGGCTGGAAACTCCAAGGCGCGCCGGTGTGGACGATTGTCGGCGGAGTGGTGCACGAGGCGATCGGAATACGATAGTCGCGTATCTCATACGGAAGAAAGGACGATGAGCCGATTCACTTTTGAGGTCATTGAGGAAGATCAGAAAGTTATCGACTTTCGAGCAGCGCGCAGAGAGATTTGGGTGGAAATCATTTCGGAAATCGAACGCGCGGATAATTGCATTGTGCTCCGAAATCTGCATATTGACGGGGCTGGCGCCGGTACCTTGGGACTCAAAGGAATCCGCGATTTAATGCGTGATTTCTGTGCTGCGTTTGGTGTAAAATCATTGCACGTGTACGGAGCGCGTAGGACGACCGGGGCAAATCCAGGCTCGATTCCTGCTCCGATTTATTGCGAGGTCCGCGACAATGGTCAAACTCGTTTTGGCCGGCTGGAAGCCGGGGCTCAATAAAGTCGCGCTGACCAAGGCCATTCGGCAGCAATGCGAGTGCTCGCTCTCCGACGCCAAGTCGAAAACGGATCGGCTGCTGGACGGCGAGACCGTTGAATTTGCATTTGAAAGCGAGTTGAAAGCGCGCCAGTTTGCTCACGACGCCGAAACATTCGGCGTTAAGCGAGCTGCTTTTTCGACGTTGCAAGTGCCTGTTTCCGCAGCGATCTGACGTTTGGTCGTGATTTTTTCCTCCTCTGCGCCTCCGCGCCTCTGCGTGAGAACAAAAGCTCTCACCACCGGAAGTGCCGGTACGGATCGTCCATCTCTTCAGGCTTGTCGAGATAGAAACCATCCAGCCAGCGCTGCTCCCCCTTCGCCGCGGGAGAATTGAAACGTTCGAGCAGCGGCGTGTTCATCGCCACGCCCATGTTGCCCAATAGCCGCGCGAGCAGGCACGACGACCGCCGAAACGCGCGCTTCAAATTGTATTGCTTCGAATAATCGAACGTCCACGGTGCGAGTTGGCAGAAGACGACATTGCCCTTTTCCGCGCTCGCCAGCACGCCGTCGCCGAGAATCGATGCGCCGCCGCTCACGAGCGGCAATTCGCGCGGCTCGCGGCTGTGCGTGTCGGCGGGTCCGATGCCTGTGAACGGCGAACCTTTCCCCGGCGCATCGAAATACGCTACGATATGCTCTGTCTTCTTCATCGAAATTTTGCTTGGCAAAAACTCATTCGCCGCCGCTTCATCAAGCCCAAGCGCGATGACGTTGCCGCCGCTCTTGATCCAATCGCCAATCGCCGTTCCGTTCGCACCGACCGCGCCCGGCCCGATAATCAAGATTTCATCCGCGGGCGACTTCAGAGCCTCGTACGCCGCAAGCGTCACGCCCGCTTTTTCCAAATGATTGCGCGCCGCCGCATCGCCCAGATAAAACGCTTTCCTGTAGAACGGAGCTCCCGCTCCGTTCGGCGCCGCATTTGAACGGAGCGGAAGCTCCGTTCTACAGACATACTCCACAATATTCCGAGCCAAGCGCCGCGCGGCCGGATCGTCTTCGGTCCGCCCCGTCACGTCCATCTGGCAGAACAGCACCATGCCCTTGCCTTCGTGATATTCCATTAGTGGCGAGTATTGCAGACTGAAAGCGCCGTCGATGATCGGCAGGAAATCGCCGCGCGCCGGTTTTTCGATGAGCACCGACGCGACGTTGCCGCGATTGCCGCAGCGCCACAAGCGCGTCACGTCGATGCCGCACCATTTGACAAACGGCTCGCCGCTGAATTTCTGGCCGGTTTCGTAGCGCAACATCGGCGGCATGATCGTCGCCGACCCACGCCAGTCGCGCAGATTTTCGGCGTCCAGCCCCGCCAGCAGCGGATGGTCCGGCACGCGCTTGAACACATTTCGTAGCCCATACTCCTCTACTCGAAAACCAAACCGCTGCTCCAGCACCGGCGCCGTCTGTTCGAATACAATCACCTTCAACCCGTCGCGCACACGCGCCACATTCGGCCCCGGCCCGTCTGGCGTGAGCGCCCCTTTGCCGACGATCAGCGTGTCAAACGCCGCCAAATCCGCCGCGGCGTCCACGCTCTGGCCTTTGACGCCGAGCGATTCGAGCAGCTTCGTGGTCTCGCCTTTCGGATCGAAGATCGCGATTTTGCCCGCCGCTTTCGCCGGCTCAACTGGCGCCATGACGTGAATCGTGAACGCATCCGTTTGCGTTTCGCCAGTACTAAATTTTACAGTTGCCGTGATCTCGTACTTTTTGCTTGGTAGTTTGTCCGGAAGTTTAAAACGCATAGGTACGCGAAGTTGATCTCCTGCCGGCACGGTTAATATCTTTTGAAAAATGCCAAATAACCCAGATGGCTCGAGCCGAGCCCATTCGGAACCCAGCGCAAAATCTATTGCGCTATTGCATTCACACGTCGCCGTCTCGCGCGAATTGTTGATCAAAATCAACTGCTTCTCCACTGTCTCGCCCGGCAAAAAATTGTGATCCTTCGTCGTGAAATGCTCCGCCTTCCCGCCGATGTACGCCAGCAGCGGCTGGTTGTTTCGAATCAGCGCCTGCGCGCCGGGCAGCGCAATCCAATCGCTGCGCTCAAATGCCATGTCCATGCGCTGCATGCGCGGCTCGACAAAATCGGGACTGAAGCCTGGGTGCTGAATGCTTTCCCAATCGGTCTTCAATTCCTTGCGGCTGCGGTCCGCGCCGTCGCGCAATTTCCACAAATGCGCCGAGTCCCACGGCGAATTCCCCGACAAGCCCCACGTCCGAAACGCGCGCCAGTTGTCCGTTGTGTACAGCGCGTAAATTTCGTTGCGGTCGTCGAATTTGTTCGAGCCGATTTCGTTCGGATAATCCCAGCGGTGCCACAGCGCGTTCGCGCGGAACTGCTTCGCCTCGTAGCGCAGATTGGCTTTTTCAAACTCGCTGATTTTGAACGCGCGGTCGCCGAGGAATTGCGAATTCCATTCGGCGAAACAGAATTCCCACTGCACGTTCGCACTGCCGAATTCGCGCTTGCCGCGAAACCAGCCGCGGTACATCGACCAGTCCCACGACATCGGCGCGGCGTATTCGCAGGTGAACGCCGGCTTGATGCCTTTCGTGGACCAGTGTTCAAACCAGTCCGACATTTCCTGGATCGGCACCATGTTCGGATAGAAGTTGGCGTTCCACATGATGCCCAGATCGCCCGACGCGTGGTGATAAACCAGCCGCGACGGATCGAGCTTGTGAACGATCGCTTCCGCGCGCAGGGCCTTCGTTGAATTATTCTTCGCCCAGCCTTCGGGGCGCGGATCGGTCAGCCCGTCGATCAAATCCGGGTTCATGTCTTCGTTGTAGCCGGTGCCGTTGTGGCTCATTGAATAGAACACGACCGACGGATGATTCTGCGCCGCGCGCACGTAATATTCCGCATGGCGCGCATAGCCGTTCTTCTCGTCGGCGTCAGGCGCTTTCCAATCGTACTGCCCGAAATGCGGCTGCGAAAACGAAACCAGCATGCCCACGTCGTCCGCCGCGCGCAGCAATTCCGTGAAACTCAAATGCGTCCCCGGCTCGCAGCCGTAATTGTGCGTGTAGAGAAAATTGATGCCCAACGATTTGAGCCGCAGCAGAGTCTCCTTCGCGCCCTCATAAGTCGCCGCCGCCGCGCTCACCGACGCGTTGTCGTAGGGCACGCACGACAAATAAATGCGTGTGCCGTTCAAATAAAAATCACGCCCGTCGATCCAGAATTCACGGAAGCCGAAGCGTACGGGAAACTTCGTGTCGAGCGTCTTGCCGTCGGGCGCGAGCAAAGTCAAGCTTGCGCTGTAGTGATTTTGCGGAGTGTGAATATCCCAAAGCTTCTCAGGCTTCCATTTTTCTGCGATGGTAATGCGCCCTCTTATTAAGTCGCCGCTTTTGAATGCTCTCGTGAATTCTTTTGTGATGCCGGCGTCGTCTGAAATTTGAACGCGGAGCGTGTAATTGTCGTAGAGCTCAAATCCTTTCAACGCGAGGTCAAATGCTATCTCACCTTTGCGCACCGAAGTGTCAACTCTCGCATCGGCAATTTGTGGCCACGGAGTCGAAACCAACCACACATCCCCGCACAACCCGCGCCGCTCAACTTTTCCCTTCACCTCCTTCGCCGATGCCGAATCCGAATACGACATCATCACGCCTTTCAACGGCAACGCCGTGACGCACAGCGACAACACATGCTTGCCAGGTGCGCAGTGCGTCGTAATTTCCAATTCAGTCCCAGGAAAAAATAGTTCGCCCGCTTTCTTCCCGTCGATGTACGCATTTGCGAATGAATTGAGATACTCGATCGAGAGCGCAATTCGCCGCCCGGTCCAATCGTTGGGCACCGTCAATTCGCGCTGATACCACGCCGACGTGACGCCGCCGATGGCCGTCCCCTTCCACGCCGGATGCGCGTACAGCGTCTGCGAATCGCTTTGCATGTAATCCGTCACGCCCGGCCAACAGCCCGGCACTTTGAAGAAGCCCCAGTTTCCGGCGGGAACCTCTTTCTGATCGACGGCCGGTTGCCAGCGCCACAGCCCATTGAGGCACACGCGCTCGCGCATCGGCGTCTTTTCGCGAAACGCCTTTTCATAATCCCACACCGCCTTCACGCCCGCCGGCAACGGCGCGTCAGCCTCGTCGGCGCCAATCACGTTGAGTGATGAGAGAATAATTCCTATGGCGGCAATGACCGGTCGCCATTCGCACGATACTTGAATTCTCATTTTTCACTTCCTCATTAATTGAAATGAGAGGCGCATTCGCCTCTCACAACTCCCCACTCCCCACTTCCCACTCCCCACTCCCTACTTCTTTTCCAGCGCCTTCTCCACCGCCGCCACCAGTTTCGGGTCTTCTGGACCCGTTGCCGGATCGAAGCGGTCGATCACCTGGCCGTTTCGATCGACCAGAAACTTCGCGAAGTTCCAGCCGATCGCGCCTTTTTTCGCGCTTTCGGTCGTCAGATATTTGTACAGCGGACAGATGCCCTCGCCTTTAACCACCACTTTCGACATCATCGGAAACTTCACGTCGTAAGTGGACGTGCAGAACTTCTTGATCTCCGCGTTGCTGCCGGGTTCCTGATGTCCGAATTCATTCGCCGGCACGCCGATGATCGTCAAACCCTTGTCCTTGTACTTTTCGTACATCGCCTCGAGCCCTTTATATTGAGGCGTGTTGCCGCATTCCGATGCGACGTTGACGATCAGCAGCACCTGGCCCTTGTGCTGCTTGAGTTCGTAGGGTTTGCCGTCGATGCTGTCGAGCGTGAAGTCGAGCACCGATTTTTCCGCCGCAAATGCGGCGCACGCTGCAAGCGAAAGACAGGCGAGGACAAACGAGGCAGTGTGCATGAGAATCTCCGAGAGGTGTTTTCATTGGTGTACACCGCTGGCGGCGTTGAAATTCTCCCGCTCACGTCTGGAACGACTCGCATCGATGCGCATTCCAGCCATTGAAGCGAGGCATCCTTTTGGATACCATCGCAAAATCGTGATAAGTCCATTTCACTTTTTCGCGGCGGCATGCCCGGAAAAGATTCCACCGATGCGGTGAGAAAGAAACCATTATGAAACTGTGTGCGTGGACGATTCGCTGTTTCTTGCTCTTCGCTCTTGCGATCGGCGCTTGCCGCGCCGAAGACAAACCGCCGGCTCCGAAACCCGCGGACACCGCGCCGATGGCTCCGGCGGTGCTGCCTGGAAACGGGCTGGCGCAGCACGATTTTCTCTATGCCGGCGAAGCAAAGGAGCGCAAAGTATTCATCGTGAAGAAGGGGCAGATCGTCTGGACCTACGACGATCCCGCCGGCAAGGGCGAGATCAGCGACGCGGTGCTGCTCGGAAACGGCAACCTGCTGATCGCACATCAATACGCCGTGAAGCTGATTGCGCCGGACAAGAAAGTGCTTTGGAATTACGACGCGCCGAAAGGCACTGAAATCCACACTGCTCAGGCCATCGGCGCGGATCACGTGCTCTTTATCCAGAACGGTGATCCGCCGATGGTGAAAGTCATCGCCATCGCCACGGGAGAAACCAAAAAGGAATTTCCATTGCCGGTGGGAAATGCGAAGTCGGTGCATGGCCAATTCCGGCATGCGCGGATCACCGCTGACGGCACGCTCATGGTTGCGCATCACGATTGGACCAAGGTTGCGGAATACGATGCAAGTGGGAAAGAAGTCTGGTCTACGCCCGCAAAAGGCCCGTGGGCGGCGAATCCGCTGAAGAATGGAAACGTGCTGATCGTCGAAAGCACTGGCGTTCGCGAAGTGAACCGGAAAGGCGAGACGGCTTGGGCTTTGGCGCGCACGGACGTGCCGGACTGCAAGCTGCTCAATCTGCAACTGGCCTGGCGCCTGCCGAATGGAAATACGCTGCTCAACAACTGGGTCAATTCGTGGCAAAAACAATTGGACACGGCCAATCCTCCGGTGCAGGCATTGGAAGTGACTCCGGAGAAGAAAGTCGTGTGGGCGCTGCGTTCGTGGAGCGACCCGGCAAATCTCGGACCCGCGACGACGATCCAGATTCTGGATGAACCCGAGGCGCCGGAAAACGTGCGCTTTGGCGACATCAAATAAACGGCGAAAACGATGAACGAGAATCGATGAATGATGAATTAACTATTCACTCCTCCTCGTTCATCGTTCTCTTTGGAACTTCGTGAAGCAATAAAGCGCCTCGACGCGGAAATAATTCGCGCGAATTTTCAAAAAAATGTAGCGCGGCGGCGGGGCGCGCACACATGGATGATATGACTCCCGATACTCTGCTCGTTGACAAGGCCAAGGGCGGGGACCTCGGCGCATTCGAAGTGCTGGTACAGCGGCACCAGGATCATGTGCGCGCATTGGCCGCGTGGGTCGCGCCGCGCGCGGACCTTGCCGACGATCTGGCGCAGGAAACGTTTTGCGAAGCGTACCGCTCGCTGCCGAAATACAGCGGCGCCGGCGAATTCCGGCAATGGCTGCGCGGCATCGCACGAAATCTGGCGCGGCAGCAATGGGCGGTTTACACGCGGCAGACGCGCGTCGAACACGACGGTCTGGCGGAGTACGTCGAGAACCTCGCTTCGGCGCGCGACGACGAGCCGTCCGTGCTTTGGGAACAAAAAGTGGAGGCGTTGCGCGAATGCGTCAAACGCCTGATGCCGCAGAGCGCGCGGCTCGTGGAATTGCGCCATTCGCAAGGGCTGACCAGCGAGGAGATAGCCAAACTGGTCAACAGCCGCGCGTCCAGCGTGCGCACGGCGCTGACACGCATTCACGACAAATTGCGCGAATGCATCGTGCGATCGATGCGGCTCGGCGATTCGTCTCAAGCCGGCGGTGCCGGAGCCGTAGGCGGTGCCGGAGCCGGGGCTGAAGCGGAATGTTAGAAATGACAGACGACGAATTGGACGCATTGGTGGGGGGCTATCTCGAAGGCGCGCTGAGCGCCGCCGAGCGCGACACGCTGCTGGCTGAATTGCGGAACTCGCCGGCCGCGGCGGAGCGTTTCAAAGAGCAGGTGGAACTCAACGCAATGCTGCGCGCGTCGGCTCGTGAAAAAGAGGCCTTTGCGAAGGCTGTTCGCAAGCAGATCGAAACCGGCAGCGAGGCGCAGGCGCGCAAATTCTCGGGCACGACCATCAAAACGATCCGCGAAAGCGGCGCGGCACAATGCACCGCGGATGAAGGGCGAAAGAATCGGCGCGGACGGTTTTTGATTCTGGCACTCAGCGCTGCAGCAATGATCGTTATCGCTGTACTCGCGTGGAATTGGCAGAACGGCGACACCTCGAAGCTGCGCATCAAGAGCTGGGTGGGTTCGGTTTCGATCCTGCGCGGCGGGCGGGCGATTACCGCCGAGCGTGGGACGACGCTGCTTGACGGCGATACCATGAAGCTGGAGGGGATCGCGTCCGCAACGCTCGTTTACCCGGATAAAACGGAACTGGAGTTGAGCGCGTGGGCGGAGCTGAAATTTCTTGGGGGCGCCGGCGATTCGAACGCGAAATCGCTGCAGTTGAACGCGGGCACGCTCTCCGCGCAGGTCACGCCGCAGCCGGCGAATAGTCCAATGACGCTGCAAACGCCGCACGCGCTGGCGACGGTCGAAGGGACGCAATTTGAATTGAATGTGAAAGAGCAATCCACGCGGATCGAAGTGAGCGAAGGGCGCGTGCGCTTTGAGGACCGCATTCATCACACGAGCCAGGACGTCGGCGCCGGGCAAACCGCTGAAGCCGGCGGCGCACCCGCGGTTCCGGCGCCGCCCGCGCAGGCCGCCAAGAAGCCGGACAATTTTTAAAAATCTTCACAGATTTTTGAAGCGATTTCAAACCAGTTCTCCACCTGTTGATGACGCCCTGGCCCGGACGCTCCGAGTCAGGAGTCATGGGTCAACGTTCAATCTTTTTGGAGGATGTTTTCGATGCGTATTTTTTCTTATGCAGCTCTCGTTTTCGCCGTCAGTCTCGCTCTATCGGCCCGCGCCGCGACCGCGCTTCCCTATTTCGCCAATCCGTCGGGCGGCGAAATTTACTTCGTGGGGCGGACGATCGACGTCCATTTCAACACGCGGGTGAAAGCCAAAAAAATCCTGCTCTCGCTTAGCCGCGACGGCGGGCAGAACTTCACGGACCTTGGCATGATGGACGTCAAAACGCAGCTCTTCAAATTCACTGCCGCCGGGCCGGACTCGAACAACTGCATCCTGCGCGCGTCGCTGGATTCGACGCTTGTCAATTCAGATGTATTCACGATCGTAACAGTCAGCGACCCCGCCGCCATTCTTCCTCCCGCGCCGCCCGGTTCTGTCGCCACTGCCGCGCTCGCCGACGGCTCCGTGACCAATCCGAAGCTCGCGGCGCTGGCCGTTACGGCTGACAAAGTGAATTCGGGGCCGTCATCCGCCAAGATGGTGCTCACCGCCGACGGCAACGGCAACGCGGCGTGGGAGAGTATCGATGCGTCCGGTTTGACCGGCACGCTGGTGCCGGCAGTGCTGCCGAATTCGGGCGTGGCGGCCGGAAGTTACACGCGCGCGAATATCACTGTGGACGGCGCGGGGCGCGTGACCGCCGCGGCCAATGGCAACCCGGTGAACCTGGCGAGCGAAGTGACCGGCAAGCTTCCCGCAGCGAACTTGTCGAACTCCGGCGTGACCGCGGGCAGTTTTACGCGCGCCAACGTCACCGTCGATGCCACGGGCCGTGTGACGGCCGCGGCGAATGGCAACTCCGTGGATTTGAGCAGCGAAGTCGCCAACGTGCTGCCGATTGCCAATGGCGGCACCGGGTCGGCATCGAAGAATTTCGTGGACCTGAGCACCAATCAAGCCGGCATCGCCGGAAACAAAACGTTTACGGGAACCGTCGCCGTGACCAACACGTTCAGCGTCGAGCCGCGTCCAAACAATGCAGCGGCGGGAAATATTTTCATCGGCATCGGCGCGGGAAACTCAAATACGACCGGCGCGAACAATACATTCATCGGCCAGAACGCGGGAAATGCCAGCTTCAACGCGACGGGCAATACGTACATCGGCTTCAGCGCGGGCGCGGTGAGCACTGGAGTGGCCAACACGTTTGTGGGCAAAAGCGCCGGTGCGGCGACGACCACTGGAAGCAACAACACGTTTATCGGCAACAACGCGGGCCTCGCCAACAGCACCGGCGCCAGCAACACATTTATCGGGCAAGGCGCGGGGCCGGCGAACACGACTGGATCGAACAATGTTTTTCTAGGCGTCGCGGCCGGAACCGCCAGTACTACGGGAACGAACAATACGTTCTTGGGCACTCAAGCCGGACAGAACAACACCGTCGGCGGCAGCAATACTTTTGTGGGCCAGGGCGCGGGGTTGTCCAACACGAGCGCCGCGAACAATGCATTCTTTGGTACGGGCGCCGGCTTCACGAACACCACGGGCAACAACAACACGTTCGTGGGCACATTCGCAGGCAACAGCAACTCGACCGCCGCCAGCAACGCGTTCTTCGGCACGTCGGCCGGGCAGAACAACTCAACGGGCGGATTCAATACTTTTATTGGAGCAGGGACTGGCGTCAACAACACCACCGGCGGCAACAACACTTTCGTGGGCCAGGGCGTCGGCGGCTTCAACACCACCGGAACGCAGAATACATTTGTGGGCGTCAACGCCGGCGCGGCCAATGTGAGCGGCACCAACAACGCGTTCTTCGGTTTCGGCGCGGGGCAGGCGAACACGGCCTCCGGTAATACCTTCGTCGGTCCGTCAGCCGGCGCCGCCAACGTCGTCGGCATCAACAACGCGTTTTTCGGCATCAGCGCCGGCGCTGCAAACATCGTCTCTGGCAACACGTTTATCGGCGCGAGCGCCGGCATCAACAATGTCAGCGGCACGGGCAATGTCTTCATCGGCCTGGGAGCCGGCAGTCAAACGCTTTCGGACAACAACAACACAGCCATCGGCAACAATGCCGTGTGCGCGTTTGGCGTTACGAACGCCACGGCCATCGGCGCCAACGCGATGGCGAGCACGTCGAACTCCGTGGTGCTCGGCGATGGAAACTGCGGCGTCGGGATTAAGGTCAACATTCCCGTCGAAGAGCTTGAAATCGGCGGCAACGGCACGATCGTACTGCATTCGCGCAGCGCCGATCCCGCCACGCCGTCGGGCGGCAGTTGGAAACTCTACATCTTCGACAACGGCCTCGGCACCCGGCAACTGCGCATCAAAGGCCCGTCGGGAACGGTCAACACGGTCTTTACGCTCGTGCCATAATGGTTAGGTGGCATAGTAAAGGCTTCAATTCGCTGGCTATTGAAAATGATGGCGGGCGGAATGCACATTTCCGATTCAGACTGGCGTAACCGTTGCTCATGGATTAAGCGGCTGACGCGTTTGATGCGAAAAGGAACAGGTGTAGCGCGCGTTCGAATCCATGCGGGGGCGCTCATGAAAATCGTCATTCCCGGCGGAAGCGGGCAGGTCGGCACAATTCTGGCGAGAATATTCACCAGGGACGGGCACGAGGTTGTTGTGCTGAGCCGCACGGGCGGAGGGAATGTGCAGGCGGGCCGCCTGTACCACAAAGCGGCATCCGCGCCTTGGCGCGTGGTTGGATGGGACGCGAATTCACTGGGTGATTGGGTGCGCGAATTTGAGGGCGCGGATGCGATCATTAATCTGGCCGGGCGCAGCGTCAATTGCCGCTACAATTCCGCCAATCGCACGGCCATCAAAGCGTCGCGCGTCAACTCGACGCGGGCTGTGGGCGAAGCGATCGGGCGGGCGCAAAATCCGCCGCGCGTCTGGCTGCAGATGAGCACCGCAACGATTTACGCGCATCGCTTTGACGCGCCCAACGACGAAGCTACCGGCATCATTGGCGGACAGGAACCCAATGCGCCCGACACGTGGAATTTCAGCATTGATGTGGCCACATCGTGGGAGCGCGCCGCGTCCGACGCGCATACGCCGCGGACGCGTAAGGTATTGATGCGTTCAGCGGTGGTGTTGAGTCCGGATCGCGGCGGAATTTTTGATGTGCTGCTGCGGCTGGTGCGCTTTGGGCTGGGCGGGCGCGCAGGCGATGGGCGGCAATTTGTGTCGTGGATTCACGAAGCCGATTTCGTGCGCGCCGTGTACCATCTGATCGAACGCGAATCGCTGGACGGCCCCGTCAATCTGGCGTCGCCCAATCCCGTGCCGAATGCGGAATTCATGAGCGTGCTGCGCCGGGCCTGGGGCGTGCGGCTGGGGCTTCCGGCAAGCGCGTGGATGATCGAGCTCGGCGCATTTCTGTTGCGCACCGAATCGGAATTGGTGCTGAAGAGCCGGCGCGTCGTTCCAGGACGTTTGCTTGGCGGCGGTTTTCAGTTCCATTATCCGGAGTGGCCCGATGCGGCTCGCGATTTGTGTGAGAAATGGCGCGCGCGCAACTTTGGGTTAAGATGTTGCGGCCCTGCCCGCCGCGCTCCGCTTACGCTCACCGATGGGGGCGGCAATGACGATAAATGATGAGCGGTCTATTTGGAAATTAAGCGCGCGTCTCCAATCGCACATTAATTCATGCCTGACTTCCTGGTCATCGCCAACCCCACGTCCGGCTCGCGCGCCGCGCCCGCGATGGCCACGCGCGCCGCGGAATTGCTCCGCCAAAAAGGGCATTCCGCCGAGCTTAAAGTCACCGGCGCACGCGGCGACGCAAAACGCTGGGCGGCAGACGCGGCCGCTGCGGGCGTGCGTCACGTCGTTGCGTGCGGCGGCGACGGCACGCTGCAGGAAGTGGCCGCGGCGCTGGAAGGCAGCACCACGATTCTTGGCATTCTTCCCGGCGGGCGCTGCAACGATTTTGCGCACGCGCTCGGCATTTCAAAAAAAGATTCGATTGAAAAACTCGTTGGCATTCTTACGTCTGGTTCGCCACGCGCGATCGATCTGGGCGCGATGGGCGACAAGCGCTTCCTGACCGTGGCCACGCTCGGCTTCGATTCGGAAGTCAGCCGCTTTGTCGAAACGCGCAAGTTATGGGTGAAGGGCACGCTCTCGTACCTCTATGGCATCGCGCGCGTGCTGCCCGGCTTCAAATTTCCGCGCATGATTCTGCGCGGCGATTTCGGCACGCGCGACGGCCCAATGTTGCTGGCCGCGACCGGCAACACGCCCTGCTACGGCGGCGCGATGCACATCGCTCCGTCGGCGAAACTCGACGATGGCCTCTTCGACATCTGCGCCGTCACCAAAGTCTCGCGCGCGACGGTGCTGGGCATTTTGCCGAAAGTGTTGAAAGGCACACACACGACTCATCCGGCCGTGACGATGCTCCAATCGCGGCGCGTGGAAATTGAAACGCCGGACGGCCCGCAGTTCATCTGCGCGGATGGCGAGACGCTGGGGCAGACGCCGTGCGTGTTCGAGGTCAGGCCGGGGGCGCTGAGGATTTTGGCGCCGTGATTCCGATGCTGCGGTCTTGCCAGATGCTGAAGAGCAAAAGAGCGATGAGGGCCGCCGTCAGCCAGACGGCGGGCATGTGAGTAAAGCGAACCAACCGCGGCGGCGCGGCGAGGCTGCAATCGCGTTTTCCATCGGTTGGCCCACTTCCCCTTGTCATTACTGCGCATTGATAATCACCAGCGACAAGACCCAATCGTGCCCCCATGCCGGCGGCATGCAGCGCCATTCGCCGTTGGCGCCGGCGCGGATTTGTTCGGCGGCGCTGCGCTCGCCGGTGACGGGATCGAAGAACAGTTGCGTATAGGACGCGCTGGGGCGCAATGTCTTGATGAGAACTGCGCGCGCGGACAAACCGTAGACGAGGCGTTCGGTGTCGGCGCGGCCCAGGGTCAGCGGCGGCGGACCGGCTTTGCCGTCAAACGCGCCCCACGGGCCGGCGCCGTAGTGCGCGGCGACGAGCGCGGGTTTCCATTTGGAATCGTCGAAGCTGAGAGCGGTCCAATCGGGCGATTCGGATTTTTCAGCGAGCCACGTCGCGTCGGTGCGGACGCTCAGCGACGTTTTGTTTTCGAATTCAATCTCAAGCGTCGCGATCAGGCCGGCGGGGTTGGCGTTGAGCGGGCCGGGCGCATTTTCGGCGCGAATGGCGATGACGTTGCGCCCTCCTTTAATGTGGTTCGCGACGTCGATGGCTGCAGGCGCGCGCCAATCGGCGCCTTCGCCGATTTTTTCGCCGTTGAGCCACGCGCTGAATTTGTCGTCGGCGCTGATGTGCAGCGTGGCTTTCGTTGCGCGGGTGCCTTCGGGCGCGTCGAAGGATTTTCGAAAAAAGCGCGCTGCGACGGGCGCGTCTTTTTGCGGATCGCCTTCGGGATACCAGATCCAATCGCCCCAGCTTGTTTGGTCGGCCCACGCGGCGGCGCCGGGCATCGGCGCGAAATCCTGCCACGCGTAATTCGAAAAGAAGCGCTTGCCTGCAGCGACTTGCGACGAGCCGGGCAGTCGCATCGCGTCGTCCCACGCAATCACACCGTAGCTGCCGCCGTGCGGCGATTTGCCGTGCGGCTGCTCGCGGCGGTTGCATTGCCAGATGCCGTTGGCGCCGTAGGTGTGGCCGGCGGCGCCGCTCATCATGCAAATCCAAAACATCGCGCGCGTGAATTCGGCGGGCGTTTTGTCCATCAGCATTTCGTAGCTGGCCTCGCCGTTCAAGACGGGCATGGCCGGTGTCAAATTGTACGCGTGCTGCGCCGCGCGCAAAGTTGGCGCGAGCGCTTCGCGCTGGCCGTGCGGCGTTTGGAGCATGTCGAAATCGAGCAAGCTCGCGTCGTCAATCGCGCCGCGCGCGTTCAAATTTCCCATGCCGGTCGGGTGCGTCGTCAGCAATCGATGAAACGGATCGGTCTGCCGAATGAATCGCGTCACGTCCGTCCACGTGGCGACTTGTTTGCGGTCGTCGTAGGGAAAACCTTTGGCGAGGTACCAGGGCAGATTTACTTCGCCCGCCGCGCACCAGATCACCGGCATTGCGCCGTAACGCGCGATCAAATAGCGCCAGTGCGCTTTCGTTTTTTCAGCGCCCATCCACGGGAGAGAGTAGCCCCACGCGCCGACGATGCAGGGTGAAATGCCCTGCTCGACCAAGTGGCGGATGCGTTCGTCGGCTTTGTCGAAATACTCGGGGCGAATGCGCACGTAATCTTTTTCCCACGGAAAACCGGCTTCGTTGGCGCCGCGCGGGTCGAACGGATCCATGTCGGGATACAAACCCGCGACGATCTGCACGACCGTGAAGCCTTTCGCGCGGCGGTCTTCGGCGAGCTGCGCAAATTCATCGGGCCAATGCAGGCGCTGACAGAGGCCCATCCACCACGTGTCGCCCAGCCAGAAAAAGGGCGTGCCGTCGGCGTGAACGAAATGGCGTTTGTCGGCGGCGACTTTGATCGGGCCGTGCAAGTAGAGCGGATTCTCGCCGCGATACGCGACGATTTCGACGGAGCCAGTCACGCCGTGCAAGCCAGCGTCGCGCGAATCGTTGCACTCGCTTTTCCACGTGTGCGTGCCGAGCACGCTCGATGCGTAGCGCGCTTTCCAGCTATTCCCGCCGGCCCAGAACGCGGGAACGCGCAGTGTCGCGCTGTGCGGGTCGGTGAAGATTACATCGAGAACGACGGTGTTGAAGGGGTCGTCGTGATTCGACTGCGCGGTGAGGGGGATTTCGAGGGGGACGTTGGCGGGGGATTCTTCTTTTGATGCGGCGAGGGCGCAGAAAAATAATGGAAGAAGGATGGACGCGGACGCGAGTTTCATTTTCGTGGGGCTCGTGGGTTTGATTTATTGTGAGGGCGGGGGGAATAAATGGGAAACGGAAAAACGTGGTGTGAGGGTGCCACGGATTTGCGGTTGTTTGCAAATCCGTGCCGGACTTAACCAGCGCGCTGGCCTTTCAAATTCAGCACATTCGTTTCAGTTTCCGCAGTGCCTCTTTGTGTCCCTGCGCCGCAGCGCGCTCGAGCCACATTTTGCGGCGGCGGCTGTCGCGTGGGACACCGTGGCCGTCCTGGTAACAGAGGGACAGGTTCCATTGGGCGTGCGCGTAGCCAGCGCGTGCGGCACGTTTGTACCAATGCGCAGCTCGTTCGAAATTCCGGCGGACGCTTTCGCCTTCGTGGTACGAATAGCCTACGAAGCACTGCGCGTCGACGTCGCCGGCTCGCGCCGCGATGAGCATCCATTTGAACGCCGTGCGGCGGTTTTTGCGCACGCCGCTGCCACGAGCGTAGTATAGGCCTAGGTTGTACGCAGCATTGGGGCGTCCCTGGCGTGCGGCCAGCCGATAGAGGCGAACGGCTTCGTGCAGATTCTTCCGGACCCCGCGGCCGTGCGCTAGGAGAATCCCAAGGTTCAGACGTGCGCTGGAAAAACCACGTGCTGCTGCGCGAGCATACCAACTCACGGCCTCTTTAATATTGCGGCGAATTCCCTTGCCGTGTTCGAAGGCATAGGCAAGATTATACTGCGCGCAAGCATTGCCGCCCTTGGCCGCTTTTCGCAGCCAGTAAACCTCATTTTGCCGGTCCCGCGCCGTTCCGAGATCGTGATAATACTCGGCAAGCCAACATTGCGACGGCACGTGCCCGGCTGTAGCGCGGCGGCGCAGGTTGAAGAAGGAGCTTGAGCTTGCCACGACCTATTAGTGCTCCTTGAGAATGTAAACGATTTCATCGCGCACGTAAATTTAGCTGTCGAGCGTATGCAACCCTGATTGGCTGACGCGGATTTCGCGTGCGCTGAGTCGCGCGGCCAGGGCGTAGGCGGAGAAGAAGCTTTCCGGATTTACGCGGCCTTGCCAGGCGATGTCGAAGGCAGTGCCGTGATCGGGCGAGGTGCGCACGATCGGGAGGCCCATTGTCACGTTGACGCCGGTATCGAAGGCGAGCATCTTAAAGGGGATCGAACCCTGATCGTGGTACATCGCGATGTGGCAGCCAATGCGTTTGAGCGCGGCGGGGGTGAAGGCGGTGTCGGGGGGCAGCGGGCCTTCGACTTCCATTCCCTGCGCTTCGATCTGCGCGCGCGCGGGCGCGATGAGGCGCGATTCTTCGTCGCCGAAAAGGCCGTCTTCGCCGGCGTGCGGATTCAATCCCAGCAGCGCCAGGCGCGGCGGCGCGCCGCGGATGGCGGCGATGCTCGATGAGGCCAATTCCGCGACTTCGACGATGCGCGTTTTGGTCAGCGATTCCGGCACGCTGCGCAGGGATTGATGCGACGTGACGAACGCGCAGGCGATCTGGTCGCTGTAGAGCAGCATCGCGTAATTGTTGCAGTGCGTGAGGTACGCGAGCATTTCGGTGTGGCCGGGGAAATCGTAGCCGGCGAGGTTGAGCGCTTTTTTGTTGATGGGCGCGGTGACCAGCGCGGCGAAGCGGCCGGCGAGGCAGCCTTTGACCGCCTCCTCGATGTAGCGGCCGGCGGCTTTGCCGCAGATGTCCTGAATCTTTCCGGGCGTAACGGCGTTTCCGGCGAGCGAGCCGGGCGGGTCGTAGACGGCGGGGCCGTTAAGTGCCGCGGGCGCGGCGTCCAATAAGGTTGCGTCGAAGGTGAGTTTCAATTCGCGCGCGACACGTTTGAGTACGTCCGCGTCGCCGATCACCAGCGGGATGGTTTCGCCGTGGAGTTCCTTGCGGGCGAGCAGTTGGAGGCAGAGTTCAGGGCCGACGCCGGCGGCGTCGCCCATGGTGATGGCGATGATGGGGCGGGGGCGGGTTGTGCGGGGGAAGGGGGGCATGGTCAGGAGTCAGGAGTCAGTTTCGTAGGGCGGGCCTCCGAGCCCGTCCCGCACTCGAAGCGCAATATTGGACGGGCTCGGAGGCCCGTCCTAGTGAAATCCGCTCCTCATTTTTCATCGACGGTCACATAACCATCCAGCACGACGTAGAGCGACGCGGGGCCGGTGACCTGGGCGGCGATTTTTTTCAGGTCGTCGAGGCGCGCGAGCTTTTGGATGGCTTTGTCGCCGGCGTGTTTTAGTTCGGCGACGATTGCGCCTTCGTAGAGGCCGGCGCGGTCGGCGGGGGAACCGGTTTTTACGCGCACGATTTCGATGCGCCCGCCTTTTTTCTTGGCGTCGTCGGCGCTGAGTTCCATGAATTGCATGCCGCGCCAGATGAAGGGTTTGGTCTTCGCGTCTTCAGGATCAGCCTTGCCAATGTCGTTGAAGGGCGCTCGGCCCGGTTCGAGGTCGTCGAGTTCGAAGGCCATGCTTTCGAGGTCGATGTTGGGATTCTTCTGGCGCGCGAGAGCCACTTCGCCGAAACGCTTCGAAATACGCACGCTGTAATCGACCGTGCGGCCGGCGGTGTCGAGCGCTTTGACTTTGACCAGGCGCCCGATGGGCAGTTCGTTCACGGTCGCTTTCAATTCGTCCACGCTGCCCACGCGCGTGCCGTCCACGTCGAGGATGACGGTGCCGCGCGCAATGCCGGCGCGATCGGCGGGTGTGTTGGCGATGACGCCGTTGACCAGCACGCCGCGGTTGTCGGGGACTTTGAAGGTGAATTTTTGCGCGGCGATTTCGTCGAGCTGCACGCCCAGCCAGCCGTATTCGACTTCGCTGCCATTTTTGAGCAGATCGAGGCGCGGCTTGACGTGGTTGGATGGAATCGCCAGCCCGCAGGCTTGCGAGACGCCGGTGCGGGAATAGATCATCGTGTTGATGCCGATCACGTGCCCGCTGAGATCGAAGAGCGGCCCGCCGGAGTTGCCCGGATTAATGGGCGTATCCACCTGAATCAAATTTCCGTAAAAGACGTCGCCGCTCGGCCCGGGGCGGCTGCGTCCGCGCGCGCTGATCACGCCCAGCGTGACTGAATTCGAAAGCCCGAACGGATTGCCGACGGCCATCGCATACTGGCCGATCTGGATTTTGTCGGAATCGGCGAATTGCGCGCAGGGCAAATCCTTCGGCACGTCGTCGCCGGTGAGCACGACCATGGCCAGATCGCTGCGTGCGTCGGTGCCGGCGATTTTCGCGGGGAAAATGCGGCCATCGCTGAAGGTGACGGTGATCGAATCGGAGTCGCGGACGACGTGTTCGTTGGTGAGGATGTAGCCGGTGGGATCGACGACGACGCCGGAGCCTTCGGACTTGCGTTCCAGCGCGCCGGGGTTGTAGTGCTCGCTCATACTCCGCAAGTCGTCGTTCCAGTTGCGTGAGCGCGTGCTGACTTGGAGGCTGACAACGGCTGGCGCGACTTTTTTGGCGAGCTTTTGAAAGGCGCGTTCGAGTTTGAACGCCAGCGCCATGTCGGGATCGGCGTCGTCCGGCTTTTCCGCGGGCGCGGTTTCGGGCTGAGCGGCGCGGCAAAACGCGGCGAGCGTGAAGACCAGAGTAAAGAGGTAGCGGAATTGGCGCTGCATAAAGTCAGACTCACAAACAGAGCTATTTTGCACGAGGATGACGGAAAGTAAATAGGAAATGGGCTGAGTTCATCCGAAGCACGGATTTGAAAGAGTACACTCAAATCCGTGGCAACCCTCGCGCATTTTCAGATCGAAATCCCTTCAACTGCGGCGTACTCTCTCAACGGATGCACACGCATCCACACCTTTCATTTTATTGGAGACATTCATGACCATCGCACGACGCGAATTCATCAAAACCGGCGCCATTGGACTGGCCGCCATGAGCCTGGCGGGCACGGCCCGCGCCGACGAACCGTATGGGCCGTTCAAAATGGGCATTCAGTCCTATACGCTGCGCAGTTACAAGACGCTCGACGAAACGCTAACTCAAATCAAAATCCTAGGCTTGAAGTACGTCGAGTTTTATCCGGGCCACAGGCCGGTCACGACCGACGCGGCGAAGATCAAGGAATACAGCGAAAAACTCGCGGCCATCGGCGCGAAGGCGATGGCCTACGGCGTCACCGGTTTGGGCGACAAGCCGGACGAAAACCGCAAGACGTTTGAATTCGCGAAGGCGATTGGCTTGTACACGATCACGACGACGTTCGCGAAAAAAGCGGCGCTCTCGCTCGACAAGCTGTGCGAAGAATACCCAGACATGCACGTCGGCATCCACAACCACGGCCCGACGGACACATATAAATCGCCCGAAGACGTGCTCGAATGCATCAAAGACCGGCACAAGAACATCGGTGCCACGGCGGACCTCGGGCACTATATCCGCTCCAAGCAGGATCCGCTCGAGTGCATCGAAAAACTGAAGGACCGGCTCTTCGGCATTCATTTCAAAGATTTCGATGCAAAGGGCAAGGAGACCATCGTCGGCGACGCGCAACTCAAAGTGAAGGAGACGCTGGCGCTGCTCAAAAAACTGAATTTCCAAGGCTGCATTTCCCTGGAATACGAGGACGACAAAGGCGGCAAAGACAAGCTAATGGCTGACGTGAAGGAAGCGTTGAACCGCGTGCAGAAGGCGTGCAAGGAGATTTAACGGCAGGAGATAGGAGATAGGAGATAGGAGGGAAACAGCGCTGCGCTGCTTTCTCCTATCTTCTGTCTCCTAACTCCTTTTCTTTACGCGTGCGCCAGCCGATGAGCATGGTGCAAAACCCCCTCGGACGGCATTGGCCGTTCTGAGACTGCGGGGCGCAGAACCACTGGATTCGGCGTCGGCGCCAGCTTTTGTGACGGTTCTTTATTGCCAAAGAATGCGCACAGCGCGCAGATTCCAACCGCTGTACCAATGGTTAAGAAGAACCATGGCAGTATTAAGATGAAGAATGTCGTAAGGCCCATAACCTTGCTCCTTTACTCCCTCTTTCTCTATTAATTAGACGCCCGCGCGCGCGAATCAATTCAAGCTCAATTGCAGGCAATCCAACTCCCTCAATTTGCTGGATTTCCGGCGGCCGGCGCCTTTTTCCTGTAAAGCTTCGAAGCCCTCCACAAGTCTATCACCACACAGTGCAAACAGGCCGCCAAAGCTTGTTTTGGCTGGTTGAAAATGGATGCGCTTGGTTCACCTTAAGTTAAGGAAAGCAAGAGCCGATAATCTGAAATGATACCGCTGTTTTTTCGCAGGGATTCCGGGCATGTCGTGCGAAACGGTGCGGGAGCACCGTTCTACGGGCGCGGCGCTTGAAAGGAAATGATGGCACGCATGAATCACTTTTTCGCATTCCGGCGGTACGGCGCTGCGAAGTGGGCGCTGGTCCTCGCGAGCATTGGATTCTCCTACGCGCTCGTGACCTCCGCCCCTTCCGTCTCGGCCAGCGCCGGCGCGGAAGTCCGAGCGCTTGGCACAAACTGCACGCGCCTCCCGACTGAATTCGTGACCCTGTCGGACTTGGGCGCCGTCGTCGTGGGCAGCCAGTTCACGCGCCAAATCCTGGTCCGCTTCGGCTTCAAACCTCACACCTTTGCCCTCGGCGGCGTCACCAACATCCCCAATACCGACATCAACATGTCCGACGCCGGAAAAGTCAAAGGCGCGCTGACGAATTCCGGCATCAATTTCTTCGAAGTTTTCGTGCACGACAGCACCGTCGGCGTGCCGCTCACGCCGATTTCGCAGCTCTTTTTCCTCAATGCCGTCGATCAGCAATTTGGCGAAGCGCCGCTGCATTATGAAACCGGTGCGGCCGTCGCGTTCGGCACGACTGACCAGACCATCGCCCTCCCCGCTGGCGTCGCGGGCGAAGTTTATTTCTTCTCGCTCTCGGCCAACGGCGGCGTCCCGCCGTATCAATTCACGCTGCTCGAACAAGCCGGCGGGCGCTTCCTCCCGCAAGGCATGGCCTTCGACGCCACCAACGGATTGATCTACGGCAAGCCCGCGTCACCCACGCTCGCTGGCCAGCCCGCCAACATCGACATCCTCCTCACCGATGACGGCGGCGAACAAGTCACCGGCCATTTCCAGCTCGACATTCTGCAAGGCACGATCACCTCGCAGGCCGTCGCCACCGCGGGCAGTTTGAACCTGCGTTTCGGCAACGAGAATCTTCCCGATTCATTGAGCCTCACGCTGCTGCTCGACAAATCGGAACTCGGCTCGCTGGGCATCCGCACCGCGGCGGACCTCAACGGCCTGCCCATCGAAATGACCTTCGGAGGCTTCAAGCTTCCGCCCGACAAGCAGCCCAAAAGTACCATCACGATCGTGAACACCTTCGACGCCAAAGGCCAAATCAGCGTGCCGCAGAAATTTGCGCTGCTCGGCGAGGTGGTCGGCTCGGGCGTCAAAGACGTGATTTACAGCATCAAGCTCGATCCCAAATCCGGCATCCTGACCGCGAAGTTCAAGAACATCGACGTTAAATCCGCAATCGGCGCGAACTTCATCGGCTTCGAAGGCCAGAACGATCCCGTCAACCGCGGGCCGGTGATTCCGATCAACATCCGCCTGGGCCTGACCACGACGACGATGATCGACACCGACGCCAACGGCGTGCTCGACAAAACCGACTTGATCAAATTCGTCTACAAGCGCACCGGCTCCGTCGCGCACGGCACTGCGCGCCTCAACGACAACCTCGCCCCCGCCGGCATCTTCCTGTTTGACAAAGTGCTCGGCACCGAACAGCAGGTGCTGATCGACGCGGCCACGAATTTCAAAGCTGACCGCGTTTTCTTCCAGATGAAAGGCCTGATGCGCCAGCCCGGCGCGCAGCCGGTCATCCCCAAACCCGGCGATTCGTGCAGCGTGTTCATCAATCGCCTCTGCCTGGGCATGTTCCCCACGACGAGCTTCTCGATGATGAACAACCAATTGATCTTCCACAACGACGATCCGAGCAAGGGCCTCAAGGACCTGATCATCGACAACAAGAAAGGCACCGTCCTGATCACCACCCACGGCTTGGACCCCAACGACGAACTCTTCGGCTCAGACATCCTGATCGCCGGCGAGCCGCACACCGTGCCCATCACGCTGACCATCGCGGGCGCCGACCCGCACAATCCGACCTTCGACGGCCAATCGACGGTGACGCTGTTCCGCACGGGATCGACGATTAGGAATAAGTAGCGTGTGCGTTCGTAGTCCCGCCTTTAGGCGGAACCACTCAAATTCCGTGCAAAAGTTGCACATCGTTCACGAGCCGCGACCGCGAGGAGCGGTAAACTTCCCGTGCAGAAGTTGCACATTGAGAGTCCACTTTCCCTCCGCGAAAAGCTCAAATCTCAGAATCTCATACAAAAGTTGCACGTCGTTCGTAACAAGCGGCACCGCAATTCTTTCCGTGCAAAAGTTGCACTAAGTGCTCAAGATTCCCCGCCAGCGCCACTCCTCCGGTGGCATTAATCAGCCTAATATTAGTGCATCCAATACCCAATTTTATTCCATATTTCTTCAAAAGAAATCTCACTCCCGCCGCATGCTTCAGCGCTGTCCGATCCGTCGAGTCGTGCGTCACGGCTTCGCCGCGCCCGCCCGGACGGCCGGCGTGTTATGCGGTTTCAACGTCGTGGAGACAACGCCGATCGTTGAGGTTTGAAAGACTTTTCCATTTTTCGTAATGGGTTTCGTGACCACGCCAACGACACTGACTACGCTCAAGGTCGTGAACAAATCTCCGAAGTCTACCTTGACATCCTGTCCGGTTATGGTCGATTTTCCGGTCGCGCCGTCCACATAACCCAGCGCTTGAATCGAAAAACCATTGGGGCTTTCGACTGTCGGAAATGTTAATTGCGCGTAATTGCCCGAAATCGAGATTTTCAACGTTGTTCGTTTTGACCAATCCAGGTCGAATGACAACGGTATATAAGAATGGTTATTGAACGAATAGGATCCCTGCTGAACGTGCACCTTTGTGCTGGTGCCCTTAACGAATTTTGGATCGTCACCCAGCGTTATGGAATAGCCGTTGAATCCGGCAAAGTACAGACTGAAAACCGTTTCTCCATTGAGAATCGAAAAATCAAAGTCTTTGGGAATCGGCACGCTCGCGACGATCTTAAAAGTCCCGATCAGGCCGGCGGTCACGACATTGGTCGACGTATCCTTGAAAAAAGATTCTCTCAATTTTTCAACGGCGGCGAACTTGCCGGTGGTAGCCGGCGGCGCAGTTTGCTTCGTCCCCGTGAATGTTCCTTGCGTTGTTGCCAATGAATCACTCACAGTCCCGTTCGGGATGGAAGTCCCATTCTTGGTCACTATTCCTGTAAAAACGAAGGTGCCCCCTCCAGGGTTTCCGTCCGTCACCTTTAGCGTCGTGCCGTCAAAAGTCCATGAAACTGCTACCTCGCTGTACGTCACGTTTTCTCCACTACCGTCAGAGTTTAAAACGTACACGACATCCTGCGGCGCATTCGGCGGAAATACGAAATTAAAGTCCCACGTCCCGATCACATCCACGGCGCCCGCGCGCGGCGAAGCCTTCGCATCCTTCGACGCGGGACCGGATTCCCCGGCTGCGCAAAACCCGGCCAGAAAGATCGTGGCAAACATTGCTGTGGCGGCACTACGGATGATGTTGCGATTCGCCCGATGCATGATTCCTCCCTGCCGATATTTACGAGTCAGTAATTGATCCTACGCATTGGTCCTATTCGTCCCATAAGTCCTATTAGAAATGTGTCGCATAGACAACAACCGGATTAGTATGAGCCGCTTTCATCAAAGACACATCCGTGCGTCAAGGCTTCGCCGCGCGCGCACGCCCGGCTGGCGTCTTCGACGATTTCAACGTCGTGGAGATGATCCCGATCGTCGCCACTTGATAGGTTTTTCCATTTGCCGTAAAGGGTTTCGTTTTCACACCAACGGCACTGACCACACTCATTGTCGTTTTCAATGTTCCAAAAGTCACGCTGACATCCTGCCCGGTAAGGGTTGACTTTCCGGTCGACGAATCCACATAATTCAGCGCTTGAATGGAGAAACCATAAGGGCTTCCAACGTCAGGAAATGTGACCTGGCCGTAATTGCCGGCAATCGAAATCTTCAACGTTTTTCCTGTTGACCAATCCAGTTCGAACGTCAAGGGTATAAAAGTACTCTTACCGAACTTATAGACTTGCCCTTGCTGAACGCGCACTTTTGTGCTGACGCCAGCAATGTATTGGGGATCGTAGCCCAGCATTATGGACTGGCCGTTGAATCCGGCAAAGTCTAGCCTGAAAACCGTTTCCTCGTTGAGACTTGAAAAATCAAACCCTTGGGGAATCGGCACTGTCGCGACGATTTTAAAGACCCCCTGCAGGCCGCTAGTCACGACGTTCGTCGCCTTATCCTTGAAAAAATATTGTCCCATTTTCTCCACGGCGGCGAACTTGGCGGCGCCTTGCTTCGTCGCAACGAAAGTGCCTGTTTGTTTACCTTCGGTGAAGTATTGGCCGGTGATCGTGTTACCCGTCACCGTCCCATCGAACTCGTTGAGGGGGCCGCCACTGTTAGTCAGGCCAAGCGTCAACTTAAATTCAGTGCCAGAAAGCGTCCATTGGCAAAGGGTGGGTGTGCCAATGCTGCTTCTTTAAGTAAAAAATGAAAAATAGAAAGCCTCCTTTTTGGACGATTCAAAGTTTGGCGAACTTGAATCTGCGATCCAAAAGGAGGCTTGACTGTGAACATCATCGTCT